>SWCC01010147.1_pt1 | contig 113643 bp, 109 predicted proteins | sample 4692971 | NCBI WGS metagenome assembly SWCC01 (sample SAMN10267277, study PRJNA491770) | bioreactor metagenome | isolation source: DHS bioreactor inoculated with subseafloor sediment | place: Japan: off Shimokita Peninsula | collected 2006-08
CCCCCCCGTCGCTGGAAGCCAACATCGAGCAGATTCTCGCCACAAAGCCTGAATTGGTCGGCTTTTCCGCAACCACCTCGGGTTTCATGGATGCGGTCGACATGGCCGCCGAGATCAAGCGCAGGCATCCGCACATCAAGACCTTTTTCGGCAACGTCCATGCCTCGTCAGTGGGCGGACCGCTGCTCGACCACTTCCCCGAGATCGACTATCTGTGCATCGGCGAGGGCGAAGGCGCCATTCTGGATGTGGCCGAAGGCATGGCCGACAAGGACATCGCCAACATCATCTACCGTGACGGCGGCGGCAACGTCGTGATCAACCCGCGTCGTGCGCGCATCCTCGACCTCGACGAACTGCCCTTCCCCGCCTACGAGAAGCTCGCCGGCTTCCCGCATGGCTACCACCTGCCGCTGTTCTCCTACGAGAAGCGCTGGGGCGCGACCATGATCACCTCGCGCGGCTGCCCCTACACCTGCTCGTTCTGCGACCGCACGGTGTATGAGCGCCTGTACAAGTACAACTCGGCGCAGTACGTGCACGACCACATCCGCCACCTGCGGGACAACTTCGGCGTGCATCACATCAACATCTACGACGACCTGTTCACCGCACACAAGAAGCGCATCCATGAACTGTGCGAGCTGCTCATCTCCCAGCCGCTCGGCGTGGATTTCAACTGTGCGATCCGCACCGGCCACACCTCGGACGAAATGCTCGCCCTGCTCAAGCGCGCTGGCGCGCTGATGGTGTCGATGGGCATCGAATCGGCCGATCCGGCGATGATGGAAAGACACAAGACCGGCGTCACCCTGGACGCGGTCAGGAAGACCGTCGAGCAGATCCATGCCGCAGGCTTGCGCGCCAAGGGCCTGTTCATCTTCGGCCTGCCGGGCGAAACGCCCGAAACCCTGAAGGCGACGAGCGACTTCATCCTCTCGCTCGATCTCGACGAGATGAACATGACCAAGTTCAGCCCGATGTACGGCGCACCGATCTGGGACGAATGCGTGTCCGGCGCCGAGGGCGAGTTCGACGAGGACTGGCGCCTGATGAACTGCCTCAACTTCGTGTTCAAGCCCAAGGGCTTCGAATCGCGCGAAGAAATGGACGCGCTCTACAACTGGCATGTGCGCCGCTACTACGACAGCAAGCCCTACCGTCGCCGCTTCTCGAAGAAGCTGTGGCAGCACCGCTGGAGCCTGTGGCACGTGGTACGCCACCTGCCGCAGATCATCCAGGCTGCACGCTACTTCAGCGCCGGCAAGGCCGAACTCGAAGCCGCCAAGCACAGCTTTGCACCCCACCCGCGCCAGCCACGCGGCCTGTCGCCCTTCCTCAGCCCGGAACTGCAGGCCGATGCGATTGCCGCGATGTCGCCGGTCAAGGTGTCGCGCAAGCCCAGGCCACAGCTTCCACCCTCAGCCGGCCGCATCATCGAGATCGCACAGTCGGCCTGAGTCCGGGTGGAAACATCAGGTAAATCCGGGCCTTGCCCCCTGTCACTGGCGCCACAAAAAAGCGAAAATTCACCCTTGGCGCCAGACGCCAGTTAACATTCCGCCTTTGCACCCGTCGCGACCCGACGGCCAGCCCGCGCGCAGGCCATCACGAAGCGCGCCGGGACCGAACGTTTCTGCCAGTTGATCCATAATGACCGAGACCACACCCTCCTCCGCTGATGCTGCACTGCTGACCGAAGTCGCGGAGCTGATCGTTTCTTCCCTCAACCTCGAGATCGCCGCCGGCGAGATCGAAGCCGATGCGCCGCTGTATGGCGAAGGGCTGGGGCTGGATTCGATCGACATCCTTGAAGTCGCGCTGGTCGTATCCAAGCGCTTTGGCTTCTCGCTGCGCGCCGACAACGAGGACAACCTGAAGATCTTCTCTTCGCTGCGCAGCCTGGCCGATTACATCGCTGCCCACCGGGTATCCTGATGACCCGCGGCATGCGCCTCGGCCGCACCCTGCTGCTGGCCGTCGCGTTCGGCGCCTATCTGCTGCTCGCCCACCTCACCACCGCACCCGACCAGCCCAGCACGCTTGGCGCCCTGGTGGCCGTTGTGCCCTACATGGCGATCGCCTTCGGGCTGGCAGTGCGCAGCAAGCATCGCGCACTTGCGCTGATGCTGTGGACCGCCGTTGTGGTGCTGCTGTGGCGCGCCTGGCCACTGGTCGAGTCGCGCTTCGAATGGATCTATTTCATCCAGCACTTCGGCGCCTTCTCGCTGCTGGCAATCGGCTTCGGGCGCAGCCTGTCCGACGGCGCCGAGCCGATGATCACCCGCTTCGCACGCATCGTCCACGGCAGTGAGCTGGCGCCGGCGCTGATGCGCTACACCCGGCGTGCCACGCTGGCGTGGACCCTGTTCTTCGTCGCCATTGCAGCGACATCCACGCTGCTGTTCTTTGCCGGTTCGATGCAGGCCTGGTCGCTGCTGATCAACCTGCTGACCCCGATCCTCGTCGCCGCAATGTTCGTCGTCGAGTTTGCCGTGCGCATGGCCGTGCTCCCGCCCGCCCTGCGCACCGGCCTTGCCGACTCGGTACGTGCCTTCATCCATGCCTCGCGTGGCGTCACGCCACCTGCAGCCTGAGCTCAACCCGTGTCCAGCTTCCCCCTCGTTTCGCACACCGACCCGGATGCCGTCGTCGCCCGCCGCCATGGCGAAGCGATCAGCCTGCGCCGCTTTCTGGCCGACATCGAGCGGGTTGCCGCAGTGCTGCCCGACTGCGGTCACATCCTCAACGTATGCACCGACCGCTACCGCTTCGCCGTGGGCCTTGCCGCCAGCATGATCTCCGGCAGGGTCAGCCTGCTGCCGTCGACCTACACGCCTGAAACCCTGCGCCATCTCGCCGCGTTCGCGCCCGACTGCCAGATTCTGACCGATGGCGACCCCGCGCAGCTGTCGCTGCCGACGGTGCGCTTCCCCGCCCTGTGCGAGGCGCATGACGTGCCCGCCACGATGCCTGCCATACCCCTGCTCGATGCCGCACAACTGGTGGCCTGGGTATTCACCTCCGGCTCCACCGGCACGCCGGTGCCGCACCGCAAGACCTGGGGGCGGCTGGTGATCAACGTCCGCGCCGAGGGCGTCGCGCTCGGGCTCGATCCCGCGCGGCCCGCCACGCTGATTGGCACGGTGCCGCCGCAGCACATGTACGGGTTCGAATCCACCGTGCTGGTGGCCTGGCAGAGCGGCGCCGCGTTCGACGCCGGCCGCCCCTTCTATCCGGCCGACATCGCTGCGGCCCTGGCCAGCACACCGGCGCCAGCCGCTCTGATCACCACGCCCTTCCATCTGCGTACCCTGCTCGACGAAGGCATCGCCCTGACACCGGTCGCACTGGTCGTCTCCGCAACCGCCCCGCTGCCGCTGGAGCTGGCCCAGGCGGCAGAAGAACGCCTGCAGGCGCCGCTGCTCGAGATCTACGGTTCCACCGAAACCGGCCAGATCGCCACACGGCGCAGCGCTCAGACCGAGCAATGGACGCTGTTTCCCGATATCCGGCTCGAGGACCGCGAGGGTCAGACCTGGGCAGACGGGGGCCACATCGAGCTCGCGGTGCCGATGTCCGACGTCATCGAGCAGGCCGGCAACGGTCGATTCCTGCTCAGGGGGCGGAACGCCGACCTCATCAACATCGCCGGCAAGCGCACCTCGCTCGGTTACCTCAACCAGCAACTGCTGGGCGTGAGCGGTGTGCGCGACGGCGGCTTTCACCTGCCAGACGGCGAACGCGATGGTCACATCACCCGCCTCGCCGCCTTCGTCGTCGCACCCGGCATCGATCCGGCAAGCCTGCGCGCCGCCCTGCGCGAGCGCATCGACCCGGCCTTCATGCCGCGTCCGCTGATCTTTCTCGATGCCCTGCCGCGCAACGCCACCGGCAAGCTGCCGCGCGACACCTGTGAAGCCCTGCTGCAGGCGCACCGCGCCAGCCGGGAGCAAAGCGCATGAGCCCCGGACGCTGCGCGCTGAACATCGCCCCCGACCACCCCGCCTTTGCCGGCCATTTCCCGGGACAGCCCATCGTGCCCGGCGTGGTGCTGCTCGACGAGGCAGCCTGCGCGCTGGCGCGTGCGCTGCAGCTCGACCGCCCGCTGTGGCAGGTCGGAAACGTCAAGTTCATCCGCCCGGTGGGTCCCGGCGAGGCCGTGTTCCTGAACTGGAAGGCACCTGCAGCGAGCGGCGCCATTGCCTTTGCCATCGACACGACGGACGGTCAGGCGGTGGCCAGCGGCAGCTTCACCCCTGCGCCCCGCCCCGCAGCAGACCGATGAGCGCGCGACCGACCTCCGAGCGCGCGGCAAGTGTGCCCGCCAGCGCCGAGTGGGCGAGACAGCCCGAGCGCAGCAACATGGCCATGCTGCGCCTGATGGCCTGGCTGTCGCTGCGCCTGGGGCGTCCCGCAGGGCGCGTCGTGCTGCACCTGATCGCCGCCTATTTCTTTCTCTTCGCCCCGTCCGCACGGCGGGCCTCACGCGCCTACCTGCCGCGCGCGCTCGGTCGCCCGGCACGCATCGGCGACGGCTACCGTCAGGTGTTCAGCTTTGCGGCGACGATTCACGACCGCGTTTACCTGCTGAAGGACCGCTTCGACCTGTTCGACATCCGCATCGAGGGCGAAGCATTGATCCGCGACCAGATCGCCAGCGGCGAAGGTGCGCTGCTGTTCGGCGCTCACGTGGGCAGCTTCGAGGTGATTCGCGCAATCGGCCGCACCCAGCCCGGGCTCAAGGTCGCGCTGGCGATGTTCGAGGACAATGCGCGCCGGATCAACACCCTGCTTGCAGCACTCAACCCCTCCGCCAGCCCCGAGGTGATTGCGCTGGGCAAGCTCGACGCCATGCTCAGGATTCACGCCCGGATCGAGGACGGCGCACTGGTGGGCGTGCTCGCCGACCGCAGCCTGGGTGACGAACTGCGCAGACCGGTTAAACTGCTCGGGACCGCTGCCGATCTGCCGGTCGGCCCGTTCCGGATGGCGGCCATGCTCGGCGCCCGCATCATCTTCATGGCCGGCCTGTATCACGGTGGCAACCGCTACACGATCCGTTTCGAACCGATCGCCGATTTCAGCGCGGTCGGACGTCACGACCGCGAAGCTGCCATCGATGCCGCCATGCAGGCCTACGCTGCGGCGCTCGAACGCTGCTGCCATGATGCGCCTTCAAACTGGTTCAACTTCTTTGATTTCTGGAACGACTTCGGTCCGACCGGATCCGCTCAATCACGATGACCGTCCGCCTGTTTGCACTCCTGATCGGACTCCTTGCCGGCCCCGCCCATGCCGCGGGCTGGGATGTCGCCGAGCTGATGAAAACCCTCGCTGCCAATGGCGGCGGGCGGGTGCGCTTCGTCGAGACGCGCCACCTGGCCATCCTCGACCAGCCCCTGAGCACGACCGGCGAACTGGTCTACCGCGCGCCGGCCAGGCTCGAGCGCCACACCGAAACGCCGGTGCGCGAGTCCATGGTGCTCGATGGCGACACCCTGACCCTCACCCGCGACGGCAAGACCCACAGCCTGCGCCTGCGCAACTACCCGGAAATCGCCGCGCTGATCGCGAGCATCCGCGCCACGCTGGCCGGTGACCGCAAGACGCTCGAGCGCAGCTATGCCTTGTCGCTGTCGGGCAATGCCACGCAGTGGGCGCTCGATCTGCTGCCGTCCGATCCGGCGGTGGCGAAGGTGGTGTTGCGCATCAGCATCAGCGGCAGCCGGGGCGAAGTGCGCGCTGTCGACATTCTCCAGGCCGATGGCGATCGCTCGGAGATGCGTATCGAGCCGGTACCGCGATGAGCATGCGCCCGCGCCTGTCCGCCTTCCTGATGTGGCTGGCCATTGTCGGCGTGCTGGCCACGATCGTTGCCCGCGCCAGCTTCACCGCCGACATGTCGGTGTTCCTGCCCCGCAGCCCGACCCCGGAACAGCAGCTGCTCGTCGACCAGCTGCGCGACGGCATGGTGTCGCGGATGACCCTGATCGGCCTGTCAGGCGGCAGCATCTCCAGGCGCAGCGAGGTGTCGCGCAGGATGGCCGCCGCCCTGCGCGCCGACGAGCGCTTCGCCGCGGTCAACAATGGCGAAGCGGTACACCTTGAGGCCGACCGGCGCTGGCTGTTCGAGAATCGCTACGCCCTCAGCAGCGCGATCACCCCGGAACGGTTCAGCGTCGACGGCCTGCGCAGCGCACTGCAGGATTCGATAAACCTGCTCGCCTCCCCCGCAGGGCTGCTCGCCAAACCCCTGCTCGCCCGCGACCCCACTGGCGAGCTCATGCAGTTGCTGAGCGCACTCGACAGCGCAGAGCAGCCGCGGCGCGATGGCGACGTGTGGATCTCGCGCAATGGCGACACCACCCTGCTGCTCGCGATGAGCCGCGCCTCCGGTTCCGACATCGACGCCCAGGAGGCTGCGATGAATGCCATCCGCGCCGCGTTCGACGAGGCCGTCAGCGAGTACGGCAACAACCGGAACGGCAACGCCATCCGCCTCGACATGACCGGGCCCGGCGTGTTCTCGGTGCAGTCGCGCACCACCATCAAGGATGAAGTCACCCGCATCGCCGCCATCGGCAGCAGCCTGATCATCGTCCTGCTGCTCATCATCTACCGCTCCGTGCCGGTGCTGCTGCTCGGCCTGCTGCCGGTGATCACCGGCACCCTGGCCGGCATCGCCGCGGTGAGCCTCGGCTTTGGCGTGGTGCACGGCCTTACCCTCGGCTTCGGCACCACCCTGATCGGCGAGGCGGTGGATTACGCCATCTATCTCTTCGTGCAGCGCGGGCAGCCGCGGGGCAGCAGGAACGGCTTCTGGCCCACCATCCGCCTCGGCCTGCTGACCTCGGCCTGCGGCTTCGTCGCCCTGCTGGCATCGGGCTTTCCCGGCCTCGCCCAGCTCGGCCTGTATTCCCTTGCCGGCCTCATCGCTGCGGCGCTGATGACGCGCTACCTGCTGCCGGCCATGCTGCCGGCCGACTTCAGTCTGCGCGACGTGAGCCCGCTCGGCCGGCGCCTCGCCGGACTGGTGTCGGCCGCCACCCGCCTGCGCTGGCTGGTGATCACGCTGGCCCTGAGCAGCCTGGCGCTGATCGCGATCCAGCGCCAGGCCATCTGGAACAGCGAATTGCTCGCACTGAGCCCGGTACCGATCGCCGACCAGGTGCTCGACCAGCGCCTGCGCAGCGAACTCGGCGCACCCGACGTGCGCTATCTGATCGTGGTCGACGGGCATGATGCCGAAGCCGCACTGCAGGCCGCCGAAGCACTGGCTCCGGCACTGAACCGACTGCAGGACGCAGGCCTCATCAGTGGCTGGGACAGCGCCACGCGCTACCTCCCCAGCCAGGCCACCCAGCGCGCCCGCATCAACAGCCTGCCGCTGCGCGATGCGCTTTCCGCCCGCCTGCAGGAGGCCAGCGCGGATCTGCCGCTGCGTGCAGAGCGCCTGCAACCCTTTCTCGATGAAGTGGAGGCCGCGCACCAGCGCCCGCTGCTGAACCGCGCCTCGATGGAGGGCACCTCGCTCGCGCTCGCCGTTGACGCCATGCTGATCGAAACCGACCACGGCGTACGTGCGCTGCTTCCGCTGCGCGCGCCGACCGAAGGCCGCCAGGCGGGGCTGATCGACGCCACGGCAGTCCGCGCCGAACTGGCCACCGCCCCCTCTCCGGCCGATGGTTCGCCGGCGCTCTTTCTCGATCTCAAGCACGAATCCGACACGCTCTACCGCGGCTATCTGGGCGAAGCCATCCAGCTCTCGCTCGGCGGCGTACTCGCGATCCTCGCCCTGCTGCTGGTCTTCCTGCGCAATCCGATGCGGGTCATCCGCGTCGCCCTGCCGCTGGCCGCCTCCATTCTGGTGGTGGTCGCGGCGCTGACGCTGGCCGGCAAGCAGCTCATCCTGCTGCATCTGGTCGGCCTGCTGCTGATCGTCGCGGTCGGCTCCAACTACGCCCTTTTCTTCGATCGCGGCGAAGGCGGCAACACCGCGCCCAGCCCGGCCACACTGGCGTCCCTGCTGTTTGCCAATCTCACGACGGTCGCCGGTTTCGGACTGCTGGCCTTTTCCGAGGTGCCGGTGCTGCAGGCCATCGGCATCACCGTCGGCCCGGGCGCCATCCTGGCCCTGGTGTTCTCGGCCATGCTCAGCCCGCGCCGCCCTCTGCCACCCGGCCCCTGAGCCCGCTGCGATGACGCTCAACACCCTGAGCCTGCCTGCCGCAGCCGGCGTCACGACGCCCACGCTGCTGGTCATGCTCGCAGGCGCCTACGACAAACCGGCAGACTTCATCGACGCCGGTTTCGGCGCGGCCCTGCACGCGAGCGGCCGGGCCATCGACCTGGTGCTGGTGGAAAGCGATCTGGCAGCGGTCTGCGACGGCAGCCTTGCCACCCGCGTCGAGGCCGAAATCATTGCGCCGCGGCGGGCGATGTATCCGCACATTCTCACCGGCGGAATCTCGATCGGCGGAATCACCGCGCTGATGCATGCCGATCTGCACCCCGGTGGCAGCGACGGACTGGTGCTGCTCGCGCCCTACCCCGGCAACCGCAGCATCACCCGCGAAATCGCCGCGGCCGGCGGCCTCTCAGCGTGGCAGGCCGACGACGGCCTCGCCGCCAACGACGAGCGCCGCGGCTGGCGCGCCTTGCGGGACGCGGCCCGCACCCGCACGCCACCGGTGTGGCTGGGCTATGGCAATGACGACCGCTTCTCCGGCGGACATGCGCTGATGGCCGCGGTGCTGCCAGCAGCGCAGACCTGTCGTATTGCCGGAGGCCACGACTGGCCGACCTGGCTTCAACTGTGGCAATCCTATCTCTCGTTCCATCCGCTTCAAGCACCCTGACGCAATGCCCACTCCCACCCTGCTGCGCCCGGCAAGCCTTGTACTGCTTGCCTTTCTCATGCTGTCCTGCGTGTTGCCGGCATTCGCCGATGCACCGCCCCAGCGCCCCCGCATCGGCCTCGCCCTGTCCGGCGGCGGCGCCCGCGGTGCAGCCCACATCGGCGTGCTGCAGGTGCTCGAAGCCCTGCGCATTCCGGTCGATTGCATCACCGGCACCAGCATGGGCTCCATCGTCGGCGGCGCCTATGCCGCGGGCCTGTCCGCAGACGATCTCGAAGCGGCTGTCGTCGCCACCGACTGGGACGACGTGTTCAACGACAAGCCGCCGCGCCGGGAGCAGTCGATCAGGCGCAAGGCCGATGCGCTGAAGGGCCTGAGCGAAGTCGAACTGGGACTCAAGGCGAATGGCATTGCCGCGGCCCGTGGGCTGGTCAGCGGCGTCGAGATCGAGAGTTTCCTGCGCCGCCTCACCCGTCCGGTGGCCGACGTGGAGCGCTTTGCCGATCTGCCGATTCCGTTCAAGGCCGTCGCCACCGACATCGAGACCGGCGACGCCGTCATCCTCGAACACGGCAGCCTGCCGCAGGCGATGCGGGCCAGCATGGCGATTCCGGGCGTGATGGCACCGGTCGAGCTCGACGGCAAGCTGCTGGTCGACGGCGGCATCGCCAACAACCTGCCCATCGGCCTGGTCCGCCAGACCTGCGCCGACGTGGTGATTGCGGTCAATATCCAGTCGACCCTGCTCAAGCGCGAACAACTCAGCTCGGCCTTCTCCATCACCGGCCAGCTCATCAACCTGCTCGGCAAGAGCCGTGTCGACGCCGAACTCGCCACCCTTGGCGAAAACGACATCCTGATCGCCCCCGACCTGGGCGACATCACCTCGGGCAGTTTCGAGCGCCAGCCCGAGGCCATTGCGCGCGGGCGTGACGCGGCGCAGGCCCTTGCCGCCACCCTGCGGCGCTACAGCCTGCCTGAGGACGAGTACCTCGCATTGCGCAGCAGCCAGACGCTGGCCAGCAACGGTCTGGGCAAGGTCGCACAGATCCGCTTCGAGGGCCTCAAGCGCACCAACGATTCCGTGCTGCGCGACCTGATGCACAGTGCGAGCGAGGACACCCTGTCCGAAGAAACCCTGGCCGCTGACATGCGCCGCATCTACGGGCGCGGCGACTTCGAAGGCATCGACTACCGCATCGCCCCGCAGGACGGCGTCCGCACGCTGATCGTGAGTCCGCGCGAGAAGAGCTGGGGCCCGGACTACCTCGGCTTCGGCCTTGGCGTGGCCTCGGACTTCACCGGCGACTCCCAGTACAACCTGATCGTGCAGCACCGCAAGACATGGATCAATCCGCTTGGCGCGGAATGGGCCACCGAACTCAAGATCGGCTGGCGCAACCGCATCAGCTCCGAGTTCTACCAGCCGCTCGACGCCGCCGGACGCGCCTTCGTCCAGCCTTACGTGTCAGCGGAGACCTACAAGCAGAGCCTGTACGTGAACAGCGAGCGCATCGCGACCTACGCCTTTGAGCAGGGCACGGTGGGGATGGACCTGGGCTACAACTTCGGCACCGTCGGCATGCTGCGGGCCGGCCCGGTGTGGCGCAAGGGCAGCTACACCCGCGACACCGGCACGGCGCTGGTCGCCGGAGGCGACTACGAAACCACCGGCCTGCAGGTCCGCCTGCTGGTGGACCAGCTCGACCGTGTGCGCCTTGCCAGCGAAGGCTACGCGCTCAGTCTCACCGCCATCAAGGCGCGCCAGCGCGACGGCACAAAGCTCGACTACTCGCTGCTTGAAGGTCACGGCCAGGTGTTTCTCAATCAGGGCCCGCATACGCTGGGCATCAGTGCAGAGGCCGGCACCAGCTTCGACAACGGCCTGCCAGGACAGGACCTGTTCCAGCTCGGCGGGCCGCTGCGCCTGTCGGGCTATCGCTTCGGGGAGTTTCTCGGGGCGCAGTACGATTTTGTTCGCCTCGAATACCGCAACCGCGCCATCCGGCTGCCGGCCATCCTCGGCTCCGGCGTCTTCCTCGGCGGCAGCCTCGAGAGCGGACGCATGGACAAGCTGCTCAACGCCAGCGAGAGCTCGGGCCGGCGCTACTCGACCTCGGTCTTCCTTTCGGCCAACACCGCGCTTGGGCCGGCCTACCTGGGGTTCGGTGTGGGCGACAAGGGCAGCAAGACCCTGTTCCTGGTCATCGGCGTACCCTGAGCAATGCACTGCGCACAAGCGATGCAAAGCCCGCAGGCGGTTACAATCGCGCCCACATGAATACCCCGCACACCAGCCGCCCGTGGCGGCCCACCCCGCTGATTACTGCCACCCTGATCCTGCATCCGGGCGCACTTGCCGCATGGCTGATCTGGCCACAGAGCGGGCCCTGGGCACTGGCTGCCGTCGTTGCCAGCCATATCGCGCTGACCGCAGCCGGCCTGTGGCCCCGCAGCCGGCTGCTCGGCCCCAACATCACCCGCCTGCCCGAAGCGGCGATTGCCCGCGGCGAGATCGCGCTCACTATCGACGACGGCCCTGAACCGACGGTCACCCCGGCGGTGCTCGAGCTGCTCGAACGCCACGGGGCGCGCGCCAGTTTCTTCTGCATCGGCGAGCGCGCCGCAGCCTACCCCGACCTGATTGCCGAGATCGTGCGTCGTGGCCACGCGGTGGAGAACCACTCGCACCGCCACCGTCACCATTTCTCGCTGTTCGGCCCGAAGCGCATCCGTCACGATCTGAGCGAGGCTCAGGCGCAGCTCACCGCGCTGGCCGGCAGCCCGCCACGGTTCTTCCGCGCCCCGGCCGGCCTGCGCAACCCGTTTCTGGAGCCGGTGCTGGCCGCACTCGGACTGCAGCTCGCGAGCTGGACGCGGCGCGGGTTCGACACCCGTGAAGCGCAGCCGCACAAGGTGCTCGCCCGCCTCACCCGCGATCTCGCCGCCGGCGACATCCTGCTGCTGCACGACGGCCACTGCGCACGCACACCCGAACGGCGGGCGGTCATCCTGGAGGTGCTGCCGCCCCTGCTCGACACCATCCGCGCGGCCAATCTCCGCCCCGTCACCCTTCGCCAAGCCCTGCAATGAGTTCGTCCTTCCGCAAACGTCTGCTTGACGCCGCCACTGCCCCCTACCGCCAGGCCGGCCACTTCGCCTGGCACTTTGCCCGCGGCAAGCTCGGCCGCGACCCGGTGTTCTTCAGCCTGCTGGCCAGTGGCGCCTTCCCGCAGCAGGCGCGCATCGTCGACCTCGGCTGCGGCCAGGGACTGCTGTCGAACTGGCTCACGGCGGCGGCCCGCCTGCACGCCGCGGGCGACTGGCCTGCGGACTGGCCTGTCGCACCGCAGCTCCAGGCCTATCGCGGCATCGAACTCATGCCCAGAGACGTCGAGCGCGCCCGCCCCGCGCTGCCGCCGGGCGCGGTGGTGGAACAGGGCGACATCCGCGACGTGGCACTTGGCGACGTCAACGTGGTGGTGATCCTCGACTCCCTGCACTACATCGAAACCACTGCGCAGAACGCGGTACTGGAGCGGGTGCGCGACGCGCTGACGCCGGAGGGCACGCTGATCATGCGTGTCGGCGACGCCGCAGCCGGACTGCCCTTCCTGCTGTGCACCTGGGTGGATCAGCTGGTCACCCGCGTACGCGGCCACCGCCTCCCGACCCTTTACTGCCGCCCCGCGGCAGCGTGGCAGGCGCAGCTCGAACAGCTCGGCTTCAGCGTCACACCGCAGGCAATGGATGCCGGCACGCCGTTTGCCAATACCCTGCTGCTCGCCCGGCGCAGAGCCTGATACCGGCCGGTTTGTTAGAATCCGTTCATATTCCACCGGATACGCGCGTTGAAACCTCTGCTCATCTCCCGCCATACCGCCACCAGCTGCATCGGCACCGGGCTGGACGCTACCCGCGCAGCGCTGGCTGAAGGCCGGAGCGGCCTGCGCCACTGCGATTTCGAGACCATCACGCTCGACACCTGGATTGGTCGCGTACCGGACCTGGAAGCCGTGGTGATGTCGCCGGCGCTGGCCGACTACGACTGCCGCAACAATCGCCTGGCCCTGCTCGGGCTGATGCAGGACGGGTTCATCGACGCCGCGATCGACGCGGTGAGCCGGTATGGCGCGAAGCGGGTTGCCGTGCTGCTCGGCACCAGCACCTCCGGCATTCTCGAAACCGAACTGGCGTACCGGCGACGCGACCCGGTCAGCGGTGCGCTGCCGCCAGCATTCCACTACCGCGGCAGCCACAACATCTTCTCGGTTGCCGAGTTCGTGCGCCACGCCATCGGCGCCGGCGGTCCGGCCTGGGTGATCTCCACTGCGTGCTCATCGAGCGCAAAGGTCTTCGCCAGCGCCTCCCGCCTGCTCGAGCTCGGCCTGGTCGACGCGGCCATTGTCGGCGGCGTCGATTCGCTGTGCCTGACAACCCTTTACGGTTTCAATTCGCTCGAACTGGTCGCGCCCGAGCCCTGCCGCCCCTTCGACCCCGCACGCAGCGGGATCTCGATTGGCGAGGCCGCCGCCTTCGCCCTGCTCGAACGTGCGCCGGCCCACCCTGCAGACGATGCGATCCTGCTCAGCGGCTACGGTGAATCCAGCGACGCCCACCACATGTCATCGCCTCACCCCGACGGTCTGGGTGCGCGCATGGCCATGGAGCAGGCACTCGCGCGCGCCGGGCTGGCGGCTGCCGACATCGACTACATCAATCTGCACGGCACCGGCACGCCAAGCAACGACAGCGCCGAGGGGGCCGCCGTGCGCCAGCTGTTCGGCAACGCAACACCGGCCAGTTCGACCAAGGGCGCCACCGGCCATACGCTGGGCGCCGCGGGCGGGCTGGAAGCCGTGTTCTGTGCGCTGGCGCTGAGCGACGGGCTGATCCCCGGCAGCCCCGGCACCCGCAGCCTGGACCCGGCCATCGACATTGCCTACCGGCAGGTGCGACAGCACACGCCGCTGCGCCACGTCCTGTCGAACTCGCTCGGTTTCGGCGGGACCAACTGCAGCCTCATCCTGTCGCGAGCAGGTGGGAAGACATCATGAACGCCAAGCCACTCTCGGCAACGATCCGCAGCGTCGGCCTCATCGGCCCCGGTTTCGACAACTGGCCCGAGGCCCGCGCCGTGCTTGCAGGCGACGTGCCGTGGTCACCTGTCGCCACCCGCATCCCGAGCCCCGGCGTGCTGCCGCCCGCCGAACGCCGCCGCGTCGGCGCCGTGGTAAAGCTGGCGCTGTGCGCAGGCGTCGAGGCCGTGGATGCTGCAGGTGCCGATGCGTCACGGCTGGCGACGGTGTTCGCCTCTGCCGGCGGTGACGGTGCGAACTGCCATGCGATCTGCGAGGCACTGGCCAGCGACGACCGGCGGATTTCACCGACCCGCTTCCACAACTCGGTAAACAACGCCGCCTCCGGCTACTGGGGGATCGCCACCGGCGCAATGGCGACTTCGACCATCATTTCGTCCTACGACGGCAGCCTCGCCGCCGGGCTGATCGAGGCCCTCGCGCTTGCGCATGAACTCACCCAGCCCGTGCTGCTGCTGGTGTACGACCACCCTTACCCGGAGCCGCTGGCAGCAGCGCGCCAGGTCAGCGACGCCTTCGCCATGGCCTTGCTGCTCGACCCCAGGGGCAACGACGCTCCCCGCCTGCAGCTCGGCGAGCTTTGCGACACCGCAGCCGACACCCTGCCCGACGCCGCAATGGACGCGGTACGCAGCGGCATCCCCGCCGCCCGTGGCCTGCCCCTGCTCGCGCTGCTGGCGCAGAGCCGCAGCGGCAAGGTGGTGATCGACTATCTCGACGACCTGCGCCTCGAACTGAGCCTGACAGCGTGAGCACCACCCTGCCCGACCGCGACTGGATCGCCGCCCACATTCCGCACCACGGCAGGATGTGCCTGCTCGACGCCGTCGAGGCCTGGGATGCGGAACACATCCGCTGCACCAGTCTCAGCCACCGAGCCCCCGACAACCCGCTGCGCAGCGGCGACCGCCTTGGTGCGCTCAACGCCATCGAGTATGCCGCGCAGGCCATGGCAGTGCATGGCGCACTGCTGGCGGATGCGGCACAGGCAGCGACAGCCCCCGCCCCCGGCTTTCTGGGCAGCGCGCGCGGGGTAAGCTGCATGGTCGATCGCCTCGACGACATCGAAGGCGCGCTGACGATCAGCGCCGAACGCCTCTCGGCCGACGCGCGTACCCTGCTGTACGCCTTCACCGTCTCAGCCGCCGAACGCCCGCTGGTGCAGGGGCGTGTTGCCGTGGTGCTCGGCCACGCACCCTCTCCTTCCTGACTCCGGATACCCGATCATGACCCTTCGCGCACTCGTCAGTGGCGGCAGCGGCGGCATCGGCCGCGCGATCTGCCAGCGCCTCGCAGCCGACGGCTACGCCGTGCTCGTTCATGCCAACCGCCGGCTTGACGCCGCCGAGGACGTTGCCGCCGCCATCCGCAGTGCGGGCGGACACGCCCAGGCCGTCGCCTTCGATCTCACCGACGCCGCAGCCACAACGACGGCGATCGGGATGCTGCTTGCCGAAGGGCCGATCCAGGTCGTGGTCAACAATGCCGGCATCCATGACGATGCGGTGTTTCCCGGCATGTCGGCGCAGCAATGGCATCGCGTCATCGACGTCAGCCTCAACGGTTTCTTCAACCTCACCCAGCCGCTGACGATGCCGATGATCCGCACCCGCTGGGGACGCATCATCAACATCACCTCGATCGCCGGGCTCACCGGCAATCGCGGCCAGGTCAATTACGCCGCGGCCAAGGGGGCGCTGCACGCCGCCACCAAGTCGCTCGCGCTGGAACTGGCCAGCCGCGGCATCACCGTCAACGCGGTGGCCCCCGGCATCATCGACACCGCGATGAGCGAAGCCGCCTTCGATGCCGAGGCCATCGGCCGCCTGGTGCCGATGAAACGCGCAGGACGGGTCGAAGAGGTGGCCGATCTGGTCGGATTTCTTGCCTCGAAACAGGCCGGCTACATCACCGGCCAGGTCATTTCGATCAACGGTGGCATGATCTGAACCTCCCATGAGCACCGCCGCCACTGCAATGAACGCCGCCGGCGTGCACAAGACCGAAGCACTGCTGTTCTTCACCCTGATGCAGCTGGCGGTCATCATCCTGGTGGCGCGTGCGGGGGGCGAAATTGCGCTGCGCCTGGGGCAATCCTCCGTGGTCGGCGAAATCGTCACCGGCATCCTGCTCGGCCCTTCGCTGTTCGGCTGGCTCGCGCCCGGTTTGTTCGACATCGTGTTTCGCAGCGCGCCCCCCGAGCCGATGCAGATCCTGTCCCAGATCGGTCTGCTGCTGCTGATGTTCCAGATCGGGCTCGAGTTCGATTTCAGCCACCTCACCGAGCGCAAGCACCGCCACACGGTGGCATGGGTCGCCAGCGCCGGGCTGACGCTGCCCTTTGCCCTCGGTTTCGCCCTCGGCTGGCTGGCCACGCCGCTGCAACCCGCGGGCGCCGACCCTCTGGTGTCCGGGCTGTTCGTGGCCACCGCCTTCTCGATCACCGCGCTGCCCATTCTTGGTCGCATCATGATCGAGTTCCAGCTCACCCGCAGCCCGCTCGGGGTGATCGCGATCAGCGCAGCCGCGATCAACGACGTGGTGGGCTGGCTGCTGCTGGCACTGGTCTCCACCCTCGCTGCCGCCCAGCTCGATGCGCTCGACTTCCTGACCCGCATCGTGCTGGTATTCGTCTTCTTCGGCCTGAGCTGGTTCGTCGTGCGCCCGCTGGTCAAGCGTCTGGTGCATCGTGCCCGCCCCGGTCGCGGCCGGCTGCCGCCCAATCTGATGGGGTTCCTGCTGGCGCTGATCTTTGGCGCCGGCATGTGCACCTATCAGCTGGGCATCTTTGCCATCTTCGGCGGCTTTCTGATGGGCGTGATCCTGCACGACGAACACGGCCTGCGCGAGGCCTGGAACACGCGTGTCGGGCATTTCGTAAGCGTCTTCTTCCTGCCGGTCTTCTTCACCTATACCGGTCTGCGCACCGATATCGGCAGTCTCGACAGCCTTGCCGACTGGGGCTGGTGTGCGCTGGTGATCGCACTCGCCACGCTCGGAAAGTTTGGCGGATCCTACCTTGCGGCCCGCCGTTGCGGACTAGTTCACGGCGAGGCGGGCATTCTTGGGATCATGATGAATACCCGGGCGCTGATGGAGCTGGTCGTCATCAACGTCGGCTACGATCTCGGCGTGATCTCGCAGACCATGTTCACCATGCTGGTGATCATGGCCATCTTCAGCACCATCCTGACCACCCCGTGCCTTCGCATCTGGCTCCCGGCGATTGGTCATCCACTGCCGCCGAGGGTGCGCGAATGAGCATGTCCGGGCTGTACCCGCCGTTTCACCGCCGCATCCTTATGTGCTACCTTGACCCGCTTATCTCGAGGGCCTTCAGCAGCCCTTCCGCCAAATGAATCTGAAGCCCCGCTTCCTGATCCTCGCCGCAGCCATCATCCTGATCGCCTCCTGTGCGAGCTGGTTTGCATTTCAGCGGATTGCCGAAGGCATCATCGAGCAATGGGGTGTGCGTCTGGTCGAAACCCAGGTGCGTTACGACTCCGCCCGGCTCCTGCAGCCGCTGATCCGGGAAATCGCGCTTTCCCGGCAGATGGCGCACTCGCAACTCATCCGGCGTTGGGCGAAGGAGCCCGACAATCCTGCCTACATGCAGGAAGCGATCGCGGAAATGGAGACCTTCCGCCGCAACTTCCAGGACGGCAGCTATTTTGCCGCGCTGCGCGCCTCGGGTGCCTACTATCACAACAACGCCCAGAACGACTACGCCGGTCGGCAACTGCGCTATCACCTGAGCCCCACGACGCCATCGGACAGCTGGTTTTACGAGATCATCCGTCAGGGCCGCGAATTCCATCTCAACGTCAACAAGGACGAATTCCTCGGGATGACCAAGCTCTGGGTTGACGTCCTGATCCGCGAAGGCGACGAGACCCTTGGCGTGGTCGGCACCGGACTCGACCTCGACCGCTTCATCCGCGACATCGTCCAGCTTGCCCAACCCGGTATCACCACCCTGTTCGTCGACCACAACGGCGCGATCCAGCTGCATCGCGACCTGCGCTATATCGACTACGCCAGCATCGTCAAAACCGACGGCGAAAAAATCACCATCGATCGCCTGCTCAGCGACGGGCAGGATCGCACCTTCATCCGCGCCGCGATGCGCGAGCTTGCCGGGGCTGGTCCGGAGCGCGAACACGACACCCGGGTGATCAGCCGTTTCGTCAGTTACGAGGGCAAGCGCTACCTCGCGGGCGTGGCCTATCTACCGGAGCTCGACTGGTACGAAGTCACCATGCTCGACCTCGATGTGTTGATGCCGCTACAAAGCTTCACCAGCGTGCTGCTCATCTTTGCCGCAACGCTGGTGGTGGCGCTGCTGCTGTTCAACTACATCCTCAGCCGCTGGGTGCTGAACCCGGTGGCAAGCCTCGAGAACGCCATGCTGCGGGTTCGGGACGGCGATCTCAATCCGCTCACGGTGCCGCCCGCAAAAGGCGAGATCGGTCGTCTCTCCGGGCATTTCAGCGCAATGGCCGAATCCGTGCGCAGCCACACGCAGGAACTTGAGCATCGTGTTGCCGCGCGCACCGAAGAGCTGCACCTGCTGGCCAGTGTGGACCCCCTGACCGGGCTGCTGAACCGCCGTGGCTTTACCGAGCGCATCAATGCCGAGGTCAAGCGCGCCGAACGCGAGCAAAGCCGCTTCGGCCTGATCTGGATCGACATCGACGAGTTCAAGGAGATCAACGACTTCCTCGGACACTCGGCCGGGGACGAGGCGCTGTGTTCAGTCGGGAGCCTGATCAACGCCAGCATCCGCCCCTACGACTGCGCGGCGCGCTGGGGCGGGGACGAGTTCCTGATCCTGCTCGCACCTTGCGATCACGACACCCTTGCATGCCTGGGCGAGCGCATCCGCAACAGCATCGAAACCGGCATTCAGCTCTCCGACGAAACCTCGATCACGGTCAGCGTCGGTGCCTGTCTCGCAGGGCGTGGCGACGCGATGGAGCGCATCCTGCAGCGTGCCGACAAGGCGCTCTATGCCGCCAAAGCCGAAGGCAGAAACCGGATAAGGATTGCAGACGACCCCGAGACTAAGGCCGAACCCGCGTGAGCGCTCGGCCGGCGTGCTGACACCGGCCGGGGAGTTCAGCCGCGCACGCGACGCCAGAGGAGCACGGGCAGGCGCAGGATGAAGCCGAGCAGCAGCCTGCAGTGCATCCAGGTCAGCAAGGTGTTGTCACGCAGGTAATTGAAGTGCGACACCCCGCCCTCGTCCGCGTTGAAGTACTTCACCGGCGCATCGATGTTGATCGGCTTCACGCCGCGCCAGGCCAGACGCACGACCGCCTCCGGGTCGAAATCGAAGCGCCGCATCCAGCGCTGCCCCTGCATCAGCGCGCGCAGCGGCGCCACCGGATAGACGCGAAAACCGTAAAGCGAATCGCCGATGCCCACCCACAGGGTTTCCAGGTTGGCCCAGGCGTTCGAGATCTTGCGCCCACGCACGCGCAACAGCGGCGCGCTGGCATCGAACACCGGACGCCCAAGCACCATGCATTCGGTTGCGCCCGCGGACACGGCCATGAAGCGCGGGATCAGGGCGGCAGGATGCTGGCCGTCGGAGTCCATGGTAAGCACATGGGTGATGCCCTGCCGCGCCGCCTCGTCCAGCCCGTGCAGCACGGCAGCCCCCTTGCCGCCATTCTCCGGCAGCACGAAGACCTTCAGCCCCTCATCCTCCGCGGCCATCGCCTGCAGCCGCACGTCGGTGCCATCGGTACTGCCGTCCACTACCACCCACACCGGCGCCCACTGCGCGCGCGCCTCGCGCACGGTGTCGAACACCTTGGGGCCGGGGTTGTAGCTCGGAATCAATACCGCATGGGTGGAGGAGGACGTCATGGGCGATGCCGGATCAGAGTGTGTGCGCCGCGCTCGGGCGCTCGGTGGCGAACTGCGGCGGCACGAAACGTGCGCGCGCAAGCTCCTCGGCGAAGTAAGCCTCGAGTTCGTCACAGAACGCCGTGGCATTGGCAGGTGGATCGAAACGCCGGCCAAGCCGAACGCGGTAGTGAATCGGCATCGGCGGACGCCGGAACAAGGGCCAGCCCTTGGACAGATAGTCCGAGTCGGTCTCGATGATGATGGTCTGAACCGGCACCTTCGCACGTCGCGCGATCAGCGCCACACTGGGCGTGATCTCGTTGACCGGTGCGCGCACCGTGCGCGTCCCCTCGGGAAACATCAGCAACTGGCCGCCCGCGGACAGCGCCTCGCAGGAGGCATACACCATCTGCAAGGGCCGGCCGTTCGGGATGTAGCGTGCAAGCCGCGCGCCACCGCCGAGAAAGACGTTCTTCATCAGGGATGCCTTCATGATGCAGGCCACATTGGGCAGGCGTGCGATCACCATCACCGCATCGAGCAGGCAGGGGTGGTTCGGCGCCAGAATCATCGGCCCCTGATCCTTCAGCGCATCCAGTTCGCTGATGTCGAAGCGACAGGCGCCCAGCGCCCCGAGCAGGAACAGGTAGATGCGGAACACGCAGGTGATCGCGCGCCGCCCCAGCCGGCTCGCCGCGCCGTCGGGCATGAAGGGATGCAGGATGGCGGCCACCAGCGACCATCCCAGACACAGCACGCCAAGCGCGAACAGCCCGAAATAGAGACAGAAATACTCATAGAGTGCCGGAAACCGGCGGGGGCTTGATGCACTCACGGCGTGGCTCAGTCTTCCACCACGACTTTGCGCGAGGACTCACCGATCACCCAGGCAATGGCCACGCCGGCGGCCCAGGCGTGATCGCGCTGAACCAGCGGGCTGTCGGCAAAAGCGGCGCCGCGCAGGGTGTCGTAGCGCAGGAAGCTGCCCACCCAGAAACGGTCGAAGCGCTTCGACAGCGCAGTGATGAACTGGGCGCCCGAGTAGCCGCCCGAGGCCTCGTAAGCCGGCCGGTCGGGCAGCGCGAACTCCGGCTTCACATCGTAGAAGTAACGGTGCTGACGGGCATTGGCGTAGATCGGCCCGGCCATCATGCCGAGGTTCCAGCCCGAGTCGCCGAAGGGGTCGATGTCGAGGTTGATGAAGGGGGTGAAGGTCACGCCCACATGCTTGACCGGGCCCTTCACGGTATAGGCGGCACGCACCGGCAGGCGCAGGTCGATGCGCGCATTGTGCCAGTCGGTGCGCCACAGGTTGAACTCGAGCGAGGGCCCGATCTCCACCGTCGGCTTGAGGTCGGGCATGCCACGGCGGGCGCTGTTGCCGTCGCTGTCCACCGGGAGCGAGGCCGACATGCTCAGATTGAGCTGTACCCGGTCACTGTCGAAGAAGATGCTGCGAATGCCGTCACGGTCGGCCTTGAAGAACTCGCCCCGATACACGAAATACGGCACTGCGAGACCGTGCACACGCTGCCGGTCGGAGCCCCGGTAGTCGGGAAAGGACACCGCCCCCACGCCCAGCCCCAGCTCCCACAACGGCTTTTCCTCGCCGGCATGCGCCGGCAGGGCCGCCCCTGCGGCAAGCAGCGCGCCTAATGCAAACGATGAAAGTGCGTTCGGTTTCATGAACGAGCTCCTTGAGTCGGGTGGCCACCGCTGGCTTCGATTTCGACGAGCAGGTCGGTGCGACAGATATCCGCCTGAACGTAGCACACCTGTGTTTCATCCCCGATCACGTGCCGCACCTCGGCGCGGATGGTCTCAAGATCCGCAGGGTCGCGCACGTAGCCCAAGCACGCCAGATCCTCCCGCGCCGGGCTCAGCAGCGGGGCGACCCGCGCCGCCTCGGCCAGCACGGTATCGATATTCACCAGCGTCTCGCGCGTCTGCGCCGCCACATCGCCATGGTGCAGGGTCTGATGGCCAACGATACTCGCCGTGCCCGAAATGAACAGCACATCCTGCACCATGCTGCTGCTGACCGCCGCGCGCGAGAAGGTCGGGCTGCGCGGGCCATAGGTCTCGGGGTAATGATAGGCGCTGACCTGGCGCGGGTTTTCGACCGCAAGCAGGGCGCGCCGCACGGCAAAGAAGCCGATCTCGAGCGCGCCGTGACGCACCCCGAGCGCGCTCGCCGCAGGCACCCGTCCGGTCAGCGCGCGGCCGCAGGCGGCAAAGGCATCCTGCCTGCCGATGTTGAACTTGCGATAGCGCTCGACCCCGCTCTCGATCTCGTTGATCCGCGGCAGGTAGTTCCACACCCGCAGCAAGCCGGGAAAGCCGGCGTGCGCCAGCGCGGCAAAGACCTCGCGGTAGGCGAACTCGGCGGCCTGCTGCAAGGCGCTCGCCGATGGCGTATCGACGAACGCCGACTCATCGACCGAGATCACGCCGTACATCAGTTCATCGTCGTGACGATAGGCCACCTGTCCGTGGCGGCCGGCGACAAGGGCATGATCGGACAGCCACACGGCCCGCCACGGGTTTGCCGGCACCAGGGTGGGCGAACAGACGCGCAGACACGGAAACGCCTCGCCCGCCGCACAGTCCTCGCCAAAACGGATCTCGCCAAAGACGCGTGCGGGATCGATTGCAGAGGGCAGCGGTGCATCGACATCCAGCGGCGACAGCAACTGCAACTTCGAACCGCCGCTCATCCGCGCACCGCCATCTCGCCGTCCTCCACCGGCAGGATGTCGCGCTTGCGCTTGCGCCCGGCCGCGAGCGTGCGCGGCAGGTGGCGCAGGGCCGACAGGTAATAGACCGTCTTGAACGCCAGCAGTGAGGGCCAGATCGGCGTCTTGCCGTAGATGTCACCGGCGAGCAGCGAGAGCAGCGCTTCCTTCATGCGCAGCAGGTTGCGCGGGCCCATGAACAGGTCACGCATGGTCGGACTGGTCATGCGGTAAATGAACCACGAGAAGGCCTTCGGTCCATGACGGACGAGCTTGTCGAAACGCGCCATGGCCGCCTTGCTGCGCTCGGGCTGGCGCAGGCAGGTGTCGACCGCGTCGGCGCCGAAGAAGGCGCCCTGCATGGCCAGCATCACGCCCGAAGAGAACACCGGGTCGATGAAGGCATAGGCATCGCCAAGCAGAATGTAGTGCGGCCCGTGCGTGTGATCGGTGGTGTAGGAGAAGTTGCCGGTCGCCTCCGTCGGCGAAATCCGGCTCGCGCCCTGCATGCGTTCGACCAGGGCCGGCGACAGCGCGATCGTGTCGGCGAGGAAGTCGTCCAGCGAGCGGCCGGCGCGCTGCTTCATGTAGTAAGGCCAGGTGACCGCACCGATACTGGTTGCACCGTCGGCCAGCGGGATCACCCAGAACCAGCCGTGCTCGAACCAGTAGATGGAGATGTTCCCCGCGGCGTCGCCGTCGTGACGCCGGACACCGGCGAAGTGCGCGTAGATCGCCGAGCTGTTGTGCAGCGGGTTGCGATGCTTGGCGCGCATGCGATTGGCGATGAAGGTGTCGCGGCCGGAGGCGTCGATCACGAAGCGCGCCGACCAGCGCTCGCGACGACCGTCTTCGTGCTCCGCACTGACAGTGGCGCCGTCCGCATGAAAACTGAGGTCCTTCACCCGGCAGCCCTCGATCACCTCGGCGCCCTTGGCCGCAGCATTGCGGATCAGGATGTGGTCGAACTCGGCACGACGCACCTGATAGGCATAGGGCATGGATTTGTCCCATGCCTCACCGAAATTGAAACGCTGTTGCTCGGCATGCTGGGGCGACACAAACTCGGCCGAGTACTTCCGGATCCCGATCGCGCGCATCTCGTCTGCCACGCCGAGTTTCTCGAACAGGGGCAGATTGGCCGGGAGCAGGGACTCGCCGATATGGAAACGCGGGTGGTGCGCTTTCTCGAGAACGGTGACACGATGCCCTTTCCCGGCCAGCAGCGCCGCCGCGGTCGAGCCTGCCGGCCCGCCGCCGATGACGAGCACATCACACGCCCGCGCGGAGGACGGAAGTTCATTTGTATTCACGACAGAATCACCATCTGGTATGGAGTTGCGGGCGCCGCGCGGATGTGCGGAAGGTCGACGCACCGGCTTCAAGCTGCGGACTATACCGTAGCCGTATCCTCAGCGGAATTGCGCAAGCTCAAACAGCCGTGCGAATCAGCCGGTAGCGCCCTGCCCGGACCCCATTGCATTTGCATGCACGGCGATGCCGGATCGCGCGCCGGCAAAGTTCATCACCTGAGCTTCAATTACCTTCAGGCCCTCACCTGGGGGACTGAGTGTTCAAGGGTTCGACCGGTCTGGGCCGCGTTGCGCTTCACGCCGCCTTTGTCGTCGTCGAGGCCGGCATGCTGATGTACATGGCGGTCAGCCTGCAGCGCGAAGCCGTCGAATCGGCCCGGGCTGCGGAACTGGCAACGCGGATCGGCGATGGCGAGCTGCGGCCCGGCGCTGCCACCCAGACCGCTGACGGCCTGCTCGGACTGGTGGCGAAGATGCGCGCCGAGCTTGGCAGCACGCTCACACAGGTCGAGCGCGAGGCGAGTATGGTGGCGGGGAGCGCACGCGCGGTCGCGGAACTGATGCAGCGGCAGCACGCACCGGGGCCCGCGTCGTCAATGCCACGCTCGACGAGATCGGCAGCATCGAGGACGCGGTAACACGGGTCGGAAACGGCACTCGACTGGCGGCCGAAGCGGAAGGCTCGATCGCAGAGATCACCGACGAAGCGGGCAAGGTCGAGCGCGTCGTCGAGGCCATCGCCAACATGGCACAGGACAGCGCCGACTCGGCGAGCAAGGTCGCACAGGAAGTCGGCGGACTGGAGCGATCGGCGGCGGCGTTGACCCAGGCGGTGCAGCGCTTCCACCTGTCCTGAGCGACCTGGAACGGCGCGCCAGCCGGATTGCAGTCACCCCCGATAAGGCGCACCATTTCGCTTTTTTCCAGATAGCTCCTGTCCATGCGTCCCGCCCGTGCCCTGATTGACCTCGAAGCCCTTCGTCACAACTACCGGCTTGCACGATCACGACATGGCGGGCGCGCCTTCGCTGTGGTCAAGGCCAATGCCTATGGGCACGGCGCAGTCGAGTGCGCCCGCGCGCTGGCGGCCGAGGCGGACGGTTTCGCCGTCGCCTTTCTGGACGAGGCGCTGCAACTGCGCGCCGCCGGCATCACCCATCCAATCCTGCTCCTGGAAGGCGTGTTCGACGCAGCCGAACTCGATGAGGTCGTGCGCCACCAGCTGTGGACGGTCGTGCACCATGATCCGCAGATCGAGATGATCGAGTCCCGGGCGCTGAGCGCGCCGCTGCACGTATGGCTCAAGGTCAACTCGGGCATGAACCGCGCCGGCTTCCTGCCCGACAGGGTGCGGGGTGCCTGGCAGCGCCTGAATGACACCGGCAAGGTCTCCGACATCGCGCTGATGACGCACTTCGCGCGCGCGGACGAACCCGATGTCACCACCACCGCGGAGCAGATCGCCGCATTCGACGCCGGTACCCGCGACCTGCCCGGGCTGCGCAGCCTGGCCAACTCCAGTGCCATTCTCGGATGGCCGGACGCGCACCGTGACTGGGGCCGCCCCGGCATCCTGCTCTATGGCGCCGATCCGATGCCAGAGGAGAACCACGGGTTGCTTCCGGTGATGACGCTCGAGAGCCAGATCATGGCAGTGCGAGACATTCCGGCGGGTGCAGCGCTGGGCTACGGCGGCCGTTTCGTCGCCGAGGTGCCGACACGTGTCGGCCTGGTCGCAATGGGTTACGCCGATGGTTATCCACGCAGCGCGCCCGAAGGGACGCCGGTCGCGGTGGATGGAAAGCTCACCCGCCTGATCGGCCGGGTCTCGATGGACATGATGACGGTGGATCTGACCGGCCTGCCCGACGCAGGCATTGGCAGCCGGGTCGAGCTCTGGGGCCGTCAGATATCGATCAACCGCATCGCAGCGGGAGTCGGTACGATTTCCTACGAACTGCTGTGCAACGTGAAGCGGGTCCGCTTCGAATATCTCGGCTAAGCGCCGGGGCAGAAACCGGGACGCGACGCATGGCGTCGCGACTCCCGCGCAGCGCCAGCCCCAGGCCTGAACCTGGGGCGCCCTCCCACGCTTACTGGTGCACCTTCTCGATGGTCAGCGCCACGCCGCTGGCGTCCGCTGCCAGACCGTCGATCCGTCCTTCGAGGTCGCCCGGCTTGGCCATCACATCACCGGACTTGGACACCCGCACGGCCAGCGCCAGTGTTTCCGGCAGCGGTGCGTTGCCCGACATGCGGGGAACGCCTTCGAAGCTGAAGTCGAGCGGCAACTCGCTGCCCTTGAAGCGCAGCGCGGCAATCGGCGGTCCGCCCGCAGCGCCGCGCACGAACACGAACACCGTGTCGTCCGCCAGCACCTGATCGCGCAGCGCAGGGGCGACGTCGAGCCGGCCGGCAATCTTCAGTGCGCTGTCCGCAGCACCCTCACCGTTCGCCACCGCCGGTGCAGGCGGCATCTGCTGCCCGGCCGAAGCCGCGAGTGCAGGCATCCCGGCCTTTTCGCGCGCGTCATTGATGCTCGCACGCAACTGGCCCTCGATCTCCTGCCCGGGCGGAACGCGCGCGAGGATGCGCTCCCACAGTGTTGCTGCAGCCGCAAAATCGCCGCGCTGGTACGCGCCCGTACCCGCCAGTGCGAGCGACTTGACGTGGTTGGGGTCGATCTCGAGCGCACGCGCAACCAGTGTTTCAGCCTCGCCAATGATGCTGCCGTTCTTGGTTGCCACCACGTCGGCCCAGTCGGCAACCACGTCCGCATTGTCCGGGATCAGTTCGGCGAGCCGTGCATAGGCCTTGGAAGCCTCGGGGTAGTTCTCCAGCACCAGCCAGGAGCGCGCGAGCATGGCCCAGCCTTCGACGTTGTCGGGCTCGTTCTCAAGACGGGCCTCGAGCGTGCCGACCATCTCCCTGATCTGCTCAGGGGAGAAGGTCTGCTGCCCGGCGACCTTCTGCGGGTCGAGCGCGTCCGGCGTGCCGACTGAGAGATAGATCATCGCCGCCATTACCGGCACACCGAGTCCCACCAGCACCGCCCAAACGCGGGCGGGGCGGGCGCTGGCGCCGGGCGCCATGACCTTGCCCTCATCCAGCGCACGGCGTTCGAGTTCATCGCGGCTGCGCACATAGGTGGCGTCGTCGATTCCGCCTGCAGCCCGTTCGGCATCAAGATCAGCGAGCTGCTCACGCAGCACCAGCATGGCCGTCGCGGCCTGCTCGGCATCGGCCGCAGCCGGCGTAACGGAAGCGTCACGACCGCGCCCGAGCAATGGCGGGACGACCATGAGCAAGGCGCCGGCCACCAACAGGCCGGCGACAATCAGGAAGGTGATCACGAACGGGGCTCCTCGGCAGACGGGATGTCTGCGGTTACGGGCGTATCGCCCGCAAGCAGTGCGCGGGCACGATCGCGCTCCGCGGTGGAAAGGTTTTCCTGAGCGTCAGCTTCGGCCTGACGCCGGCGCAGACGCAGGGCGAGCCAGCCCGCGCCGCCGATCAGCAGCGCAGCGGGGCCACCCCACAGCAGCACCGTGGAGGCCTTGAACGGCGGCTCGTAGAGCACGAAGTCGCCGTAACGCTCGACCAGATAGTCGATCACGTCATCCTTGCTCTTGCCGGTTTCGAGCTGCTCACGCACCTGATTGCGCAAATCGATCGCCAGAGGCGCGTTCGATTCGGCAATCGACTGGTTCTGGCACACCAGGCAGCGCAGCTTGTGAGAGAGCTCCAGGACTTCATCCTCGAGCGCCTGATTGGCCACCACCGGCGTGGCCGTACCCGGCTCGGCGGCATGAAGCACTGCGCCGCTGCCTAACGCACACACCATGAGCAGGGCGCCGGCGATGCGTCGCCCCGAACTAAAGCGATCAGCCTGCACGCTGCAACTCCTCGATCTTGGGCATCAGCACCTTCTGCAGATTCTCCGGTGTGACCGGCCCGATCTGCTTGAAGCGGATGCGCCCCTGCTTGTCGATGAGGAAGGTTTCAGGCACGCCATAGACGCCGAAATCGATCCCCACCCTGCCGTCGATATCCATCACCGACAACTGATAGGGGTTCCCGTGGCGGCTCAGCCAGCCACGCGCGCGCTCGATCGCCTGCCCGGTCTCGACTTCGAGTGCCATGCCGCGGGCGTCGATTTCGCCATCGCCACGCACTTCCTTGTAGTTGAGGCCGACGATGGGCACCACGCCGCGGCGGGACAGTTCGACCAGCACCGGGTGCTCCTGACGACAGGCCACACACCACGATGCCCATACGTTGAGCAACCACACCTGGCCCTTCATCTCGTCGAGACCAAAGGTCTGCTCGGGCTGATCAAGCCGTGCGAGCCGGAACGCCGGCGCCGGCTTGTCGATCAGCGGCGACGGCACTTCCCGCGGGTTGAGGGTGAGACCGAAACCGAGAAATCCGATCAACAGCAGAAACAGAAACAGCGGAACAAGGAACTTGGCTTTCATGAATGCTTCTCAAATGGCTTGCTGCGCAGCACCCTTGGGGGCGCTGCGTTCGGCCAGACGGCGGTAACGACGATCTGCAGCGGCAAAAATGCCACCGAGCGCCATCAGGATGCAGCCCACCCAGATCCAGCTGATGAAGGGCTTGCGGTGCAGACTCACGATCCAGTCACCCTCAGGCAACTGCTCGCCGAGCGAGGCATAGATATCGCGGAAGGGGCCGATGTTGAGGGAGGCTTCGGTCATCGGCATGCCCATGGCGCGATACACGCGTTTCTCCGGCGTCAGCACGTCAACGAGCCTCCCGTCCTTGCTCAGCTCGATCGTTGCCCGCGAGGCATCGTAGTTGGGTCCCGCAATGCGCTCCACACTCTTGAAGTTGAAGCTGTAGCCGGCAAAGTCGGCACGGTCTCCCTCCTTCATGCGCAAGTCGAGGCTGGCATCGATGCTGCTGACCAGCGTCACGCCAATGATGAAGATGCCAATACCGAAGTGGGCAGTCCACATGCCCCACCAAGCAGCGGGGATGGTGGAAAGACGGCTCGACATCGTTGCACCCGCACGCTCACGCAGACGACTGGCGAGCAACTGGAAGCTCGCCAGCACGACCCATGCCGCAAGGGTGAGCCCGAGCATCGTGCGCCAGGTCGGATGACCGATCGCGAATGCACCGCCCACGCCAATGAGGATGCTGGCAACGCCAGCCGGGGCCAGGCGCCTTGCAACCGCATCCACCTTGTCGTTCTTCCAGCGCAGGAAGGGCGCGAACATCATCAGCACCACGACCGGCGTCATCAGCGGCACGAATACCGCCTCGAAATACGGTGGGCCGACCGAGATCTTGCCCATGTTGAGCGCGTCGAGGAAAAGCGGATACAGCGTACCCAGCAGCACCGAGGCCGACACCACCGCCAACAGCACGTTGTTGCCCAGCAGCGTGGTTTCGCGCGAAACGAGACCGAAACTGCCGCCACCGGTAAGACGCGGCGCACGCCACGCGTACAGCAGCAGCGACACCCCGATCACCAGCACCAGCAGGCCGAGAATGAACATGCCGCGCGCCGGGTCGGTGGCGAAGGCGTGCACGCTGGTGATCACACCGGAGCGCACAAGGAAGGTGCCGAGCAGCGACAGCGAAAACGCGCCAATGGCCAGCAGCACCGTCCAGCTGCGGAACGCACCGCGCTTCTCGGTTACCGCGAGCGAGTGGATCAGTGCGGTTCCCAGCAACCACGGCATGAACGAGGCGTTCTCCACCGGATCCCAGAACCACCAGCCACCCCAGCCCAGTTCGTAATACGCCCAGGCCGAACCCACCATGATGCCGGCCGTGAGGAAGACCCAGGCGGCGATCGTCCATGGCCGCGACCAGCGCGCCCATGCCGCATCCAGGCGTCCGGTCAGCAGTGCCGCAATGGCAAAAGCGAACGCGACGGAAAATCCGACATAGCCCATGTACAGCAGCGGCGGGTGAATGATCATGCCCGGATCCTGCAGCAGCGGATTCAGGTCACGCCCCTCCGCCGCACCCGGCAGCAGGCGGTCGAAGGGGTTTGATGTCACCAGCATGAAGGCGATGAAGCCGACGCTGACACAGCCCAGCACACCGATGACCCGCGCCAGAAACGGCTGTGGCACGCTGCGCGAAAACACGCTGACCGCCACGGTCCATAGCGACAGGGACATCGCCCACAGCAACAGCGAGCCCTCGTGGTTGCCCCACACACCGGTGATCTTGTACATCAGCGGCGTATCGCTGTTGGAGTTGACTGCAGCCAGTCGGACCGAGAAATCGCTGTTGATGAAGGCCCAGGTCAGACAGGCAAAGGCAAACACCACGAAAACGAACTGCCCCTGCGCCGCAGGCCGGGCAACGGCCATCATCGACGGATTGTTGCGCGACGCCCCCACGAGCGGCACAACGGCCTGCACCAGCGACAGGACCAGCGCCATGACAAGGGCAAAGTGACCAAGTTCGGGGATCATTGGCTCACCGTCGCGGCGGTTTTCTGTGCTTCTTCAACCGCGTGCGCGGCTTCCGGCGGCATGTAGTTCTCGTCGTGCTTGGCCAGCACTTCGGTGGCGCGGAACTGACCGTCCGCGCCGAGCGAGCCCTGGATCACGGCGCCCTTGCCCTCCTTGAACAGGTCAGGCAGCGTGCCCTTGTAGGTGACCGGGATCACCTTGGCAGTATCGGTAATGGCAAAGCGGACGGTGAGTCCGTCGGCTTCGCGCTGCAGCGATCCGTCCTCGACCAGACCGCCAATGCGGAAGGTCTTGCCGGTGGGCGCCTTGCCCTCCATGACATCGGTCGGCGTGTGAAAGAACACCAGGTTCTGCTGAAAAGCGGACAACACCAGCGCCACGGCTGCAACGAGCAGCGCCACGCCACCACCGACCAGCATCATGCGTTTGCTACGGGGTTTCATATCAAGACTCCATGCGGGCGCCAGCGCGCCCCGATCCATCTTTGCCCACCGCGCGGCGCCAGCGCAACAACCGCTTCACGGTGTCCTTCCGACGCTGAAACACCAGCACAAGTTCCAGCGCGATAACAGCGAAGGTGATGCCATAGCTGCCCCATACGAAGGCACCCGCACCACCCATGTCCCAGAACGCAGACCACGACTCCCATTGCATCAGCTTCGCGCTCCTTCACGATCGAGCACCGCCCCCACCCATTCGGTGTGACGCTCGCGCTCGAGAATCATCGGCCGCACCCGCCACAGGGTCACCGCAAGGGTGTAGGCCCATGAGGCAAACGCCATCACCAGCATGCCGACAAGCATGGTCGTGGCCATCGACGGCGCCTTGGTCAGACTGACCGACGCCCCCTGATGCAGGGTGTTCCACCATTTAACCGAAAAGTAGATGACTGGCACGTTAACGGCCCCGACCAGCGCGATGATGGCACCTGCACGATCGCCGCGGCGCGGGTCCTCGATGGCACGGGTCAGCGCGATGAAGCCGAAGTAGAGGAACAGCAGCAGCAGCTGCGAGGTCAGGCGCGCATCCCACACCCAGTATGCACCCCAGGTCGGCCGTCCCCACAAGGCACCGGTCCACAAGGCCACGAAACAGAACATCGCGCCGGTCGGCGCCAGCGCCTGACTCATGACGAAAGACAGGCGGGTGTTCATGATCAGCCCGACCGCCGACCAGAATGCCATCACCAGGTAAATGAACATCGACATCCATGCCGCCGGCACGTGGATGAAGATGACGCGATACACGTTGCCCTGCGTCGCATCGACCGGCGCCACGAAGAACGCCAGCCACAAGCCGGCCAGGGTAAGCACGACGGCGATCGCCGCAAACCAGGGCGCCATGCGCCCGGCCAGTGGATAGAAATTCTGCGGAGCGGCAAAACGGAGCAGGCTGGGACCACGCGGACTTGAGTTCATGCGAGTGTCTTGGTCGTTTGGGCCAGAGGCCATGTCAGGTCATTCAGTCGAAATACGCAAGGATGCAGCGCACGCCAGTGGTGCCAGTGCGAGGGCCCCGGCAAGACCGCCGCCGAGCAGCAGCAGATGCGCCACCGCCCCCGTGCCGGAAGCCTCGGCTTCCACCGCGCCGGCACCGAAAATCAGCACCGGCACGAACAGCGGCAGGATCAGCAGTGCCAGCAGCATGCCGCCACCACGTACACCCAGTGTCAGCGCCGCACCGACCGCGCCCAGCAGGGCAAGAATCGGCGTGCCCAGCGCCAAACTTAAGACCAGCACCGGCAACGCGCCTTGCTCAAGGTCAAGTAACAGCGCCAAACCGGGTGCCACCGCCACGACAGGCAGGCCTGTGGTGAGCCAGAACGCCAGCACCTTCGCCAGCACCCACAGCACTGCCGGCTCACTTGACAGAAGCAGCTGCTCCAAAGTTCCGTCGGCATAGTCCTGCGCAAACAGGCGGTGCAGCGACAACAGGCAGGCCAGCAAGGCCGCCACCCACAGCACGCCGGGCGCAATCGCCCGCAACAGGTTGGGCTCGGCACCGACACCGAAGGGGAACAGGCACACCACGATGACGAAGAAGGCCAGCGTCACCATGACGTCGGCCCGGCCCCGCCAGGCCAGCAACAGGTCACGGCGCAGAACGGCAAAAAAGGTCCTCAGCACGCAAACGCTCCGACATCGAGCACCTTGGGCGGCACGGCGAATGGTGCATCCTGGTGCGTCGTGAGCATCACCATGCCGCCAGACGTGCAATGGTCCGACAGCGTACCCGCCAGATCCTCGACGGCGCCCACATCGAGCGCGGTAAACGGTTCGTCCAGCACCCACAGGGGCCGCCGTCCGGACAGAAACAGGCGTGCCAGCCCCACCCTGCGGCGCTGTCCCTGGGAAAGCACCCGCGCAGGCAGATCGAGCTGATTGGCAAGGCCGATGCGCACCAGCGCCTGCATGCAGGTTTCGGCGTCGGCATCGTCGCCCGCGGCGGCAACGGCAAACTGCAGGTTCTCGAGCGGTGTGAGCATGTCGTTGAGTGCAGGCGCATGACCCAGGTAGAGCAGGTCGCGGTGAAATGCCTCGCGGTCGCGGCCGATGGCCGTCCCCTTCCAGCGCACCTCTCCCGCCTCGGCCAGCGCAAGCCCGGAGACCAGCCGCAGCAGGCTGGTCTTGCCCACCCCGTTGGGGCCGGCAATCCGCAGCAGATCTCCCGCCGCCAGGCGCAGGGCGAGTCCACGAAACAGCAGGCGGTCGCCTTTCAGGCAGGCAAGATTGTCGGCTTCGAGCATGGGGACGGATTGAACCACAGCACGGCGCTGGCTGAAACGTTTTCTGCTTGTAAACCCGCTCACACGACAAAATCGCCGCGTTTCGCGACGCCTTGAACGCTTCCGGCCCGGCACAACAGTCGTCGACTGCGTGCCGGGCCGGAAGCCGCTGACGGACAGAAGGTCTTATTCAGCCTTAGGTGGCGTGGGGTGGAAGACCTCGGGTGCGACGCCGCCATGATCGGCGCCGATGCTCTGATCCACTGCAGGCAGGGAGTGAGCGATGCCCTTGTGGCAGTCGATGCAGGTCTTGCCTTCGGCCAGCCCGGCCTGGTGCATCTGGTTGGAGCGCCGGCCCTGAACCGAGTAGTCGAAGTACTCGTAGTTATGGCAGTTGCGGCATTCCTGCGAGTTGTTGGCCTTCATCCGCCGCCACTCGTTCTCTGCCAGGCGCAGGCGCTCTTCCTGGAATTTCTCGCGGGTATTGATCGTACCCATGATCTTTCCATAGACCTCCCTCGAGGCCTTGATCTTGCGGATCATCTTCGGCCCCCACTCCTTGGGCACATGGCAGTCCGGGCAGGTCGCACGCACGCCGGTGCGGTTCTGGTAGTGGATCGTGTTGCGATACTCCTGGAACACGTTGTCCTCCATCTCGTGGCACGAGACGCAGAACTTCTCGGTGTTGGTCATTTCCAGGGCCCAGTTGAACCCGCCCCAGAACACGATGCCGGCGGCAAAGAGCAGCACGATGGCGCCCCAGCCGGCGTTGCGCAGCCTCTGCCGCATTCCCTTCTTTTCAGTCATGTCTATCCCCGGTCAGACGGCCTTAGCGCAGGCCCTCGGCGCGTTGGAAGGTATTGCCGACCAACGGCTTGGCGTCGGTCTGCGGCACGTGGCACTGCATGCAGAAGTAGCGTCGCGGCGAAATGTTGGACAACTCGCCACCGTCGCGGTCCTTGAAGTGCGTCAGGCTGACCTTGGTCGCCCCGGTCTCCTTGTAGCGGCTCCACGCATGGCAATCCATGCAGCGGTTGAAATTCTTGGTCAATTCGTAGCCATCCACCTTGTGCGGGATCAAGGGCGGCTGCTGCACATAGTCGCGCTGGATCGGCGGCTGGTCGGGCACCGGCTTGAAACTGCCCGCCGGCAGCTCGTTGGCCGAAACGTCCGCGCCGCGGATACTGCTGACGTTTTGCGCGCCGACTGGCACAGCGGCCGCGCTCAGGCCCAGTGCGACCATCAGCGCGAGTGCAATTTGTCGGGTCTTTTTGTTCATGACTCGCTCCTGTCAAATCGTGTCGAAATACGGAAAACGTCCTTGCCACAGACATCGATACAGCGGCCACATGAAGTGCAGTCGCCATCGAGGATCAGCGGATGGTCCTGCCCCACACTCTTGAGCGCGGGACGAATGACCTGAGGTTCGGGGCAGACTGCAAAGCAGTCCATGCAGTCGTTACAGGCGCTGCGCCGGTTGGCCGAGACGCGCAGCATCGCGCTCTTGCCGATCAGTCCGTAAAAAGCACCCTGCGGGCACAGGTGGCCACACCAGCCACGCGGCGCGATCAGCAGGTCGTAGAGGAAGATGCCGCCGACGATGCCCCACGACAGACCGAAACCGAAGATCAGCCCGCGATGAAACATCGACACCGGATTCACCCACTCCCACGCCAACGACCCGGTCACCGCAGCCAGCACCAGCACGAAGCCGAGCAGCCAGTAACGCGTATTGGCCGAGGGCACCTTGCCGCCCTTGAGGCCAAGCCGGCGCCGCAGCCAGGCCGCGGCATCCGTCACCAGATTGACCGGACACACCCAGGCACAGAACATCCGGCCACCGAGCAGCAGATAGAACGCCAGCACGATGGCGCCGCCGATCAGCGCTTCACGATACGGCCAGTGCCCGGCAGCGGCCTGCTGCGCGATCAGGAAGGGATCGGTCAGCGGCAGCACGCCCAAGGTCAGGCTCGAAGCCAGATTGCCCTTGACGATCCACCAGCCGAACCACGGCCCGACCATGAACAGCGCGAGAATGCCGAGCTGGCTGGCACGCCGCAGCAGCAGCCACTTGTGCGCGATCAACCAGCCCTTGGCTTCGATGGCTTCCGCGCCCGGACGTGCGACCACGCCACGCATCGCGGCACCGCGCACGCTGGTTGGCGGCACCGCGCCACGGCTCTGGGCATTCGCGCTCATGGCTTCCACCCCGAGTCGATACCACTTTTTTCAGCCGCCGCAGGTGCATCACCCGGTCCTACGCGGGTGTCGCCGTAGGCCTTGCCTTCGAGCCCACGCACCGGCATCTCGACCTGATCGCCGATCAGGGAGCCGCCCGCTTCGGCCTTCTCTTCCCAGCCGCGGCGGTAATGCTCGGCCTTGGAGCCCTGCGCCAGCTTGAGCGGCAACACCTTGATGGCGGACTCGCCCGGCAGCACGCAGGAACGCTCGCACTTGCCACAACCGGTGCAGGCGTCCGAATGCACCGTCGGCAGCAGCATGGCGTGACGGTCGGAGCGCGGGTTATGCACCAGTTCCAGCGTGATGGCCTTGTCGATCACCGGGCACACCCGGTAGCAGACGTCGCAGCGCAGGCCGAGGAAATTGAGGCAATTCTCCTGGTCGATCAGCACCGCAAGACCCATGCGTGCATCGCCGATCTCGCTCAGCCCGCGATCGAGCGCCCCCGTCGGGCACGCCGCCACACACGGGATGTCGTCACACATCTCACACGGAATCTTGCGTGCTTCGAAGTAAGGCGTGCCTGTGGCCACGCTGTCGCCAAGTACCGCCAGCTTGAGCGTGTCATACGGGCAGTCACGCACGCACAGCCCGCAACGCACACAGGCGGCCAGAAAATCGGCTTCGGCCAGCGCACCGGGCGGACGGATCGCCGTCGCCGGCAGCGCCGAAGCCTGTCGGGAATACAGACCTGTCCCGAGCGCGAGCAGACCCGCCCCGCCCGCCACGCCTGCCGCATCCTTGAGAAAGCGGCGACGTGACTTGGCTGGGCCGGTGCTGGCAGGCGCGGAAGCGGTCGTATTCTGGGTTTTACTCATGATTGTCGTGTGTCCGGACACCTGCAGTGCCCCATCGGCACCGCAGGTGTCAGGCTCACGCCTCGTGGTTTCAGGCCTTGGTTACCTTGACTGCGCACTTCTTGAAGTCGGTTTCCTTCGAGATCGGGCAGGTGGCATCGAGCGTGAGCTTGTTGACCAGCCGGCCCTCATCGAAGAAGGGCACGAAGATCAGGCCCACCGGCGGCTTGTTGCGGCCGCGGGTTTCGAGCCGGGCGACGATCTCGCCACGACGCGAAGCGACTTTCACCGCCATGCCACGCTGCAGACCGCGCTTGCTTGCATCGTCCGGATGCATGAAGACCTGGGCCTCGGGCACCGAGCGGTGCAGCTCGGGCACGCGACGGGTCATCGAGCCGGTGTGCCAGTGTTCGAGCACGCGACCGGTACACAGCCACATGTCGAAGTCCTTGTCCGGCATTTCCGGAGGATCCTGGTAGGGCAGCGCGAACACCACGGCCTTGTTGTCCTTGTGACCGTAGAACTTCACCCCCTCGCCGGTCTTGACGTACGGGTCGTAGCCCTCGCGGAAGCGCCACAGGGTTTCCTTGCCATCGACCACCGGCCAGCGCAGACCGCGCGCCTTGTGATACACGTCGAAGTCGGCGAGGTCGTGACCATGACCGCGACCGAAGCGTGCATACTCCTCGAACAGGCCTTTCTGCAGGTAGTAGCCCAGCGCCTTCGACTCGTCGTTGGTGTAGCCCTTGATCGCGTGGCTGTTGGCCTTCTCGATGTCGGACAGCGGGAACTTGTTGACCTGGCCGTTGGCGTAGAGCACGTCGTACAGGGTCTTGCCCTTGTACTGCGGCATCTTGGCGATGAGCTCGGCCGGCCACACTTCCTCGACCTTGAAGCGCTTCGCAAATTCGATGTACTGCCACAGGTCGCTCTTCGCCTCACCTGGGGGTGACACCTGCTGACGCCAGAACTGGGTGCGACGCTCGGCATTGCCGTAGGCGCCTTCCTTCTCGGTCCACATCGCCGAGGGCAGGATCAGGTCGGCCGACATCGCCGACACCGTCGGATAGACGTCCGACACCACCACGAAAGCCTCTTCGTTGCGCCAGCCCGGATAGACCTCATCGTTGATGTTGGGGCCGGCCTGCATGTTGTTGGTGGTCGATGTCCAGTAGCACTTGACCTTGCCATCCTTGAGCGCGCGGCTCTGGGCCACGGCGTGGAGGCCGACCTTGGACGGAATCGTGCCTTCCGGCAGCTTCCAGATCTCCTCTGCAATCGCGCGGTGCATCGGATTGCCAACCACCATGTCTGCCGGCAGACGGTGGGCAAAAGTGCCGACTTCGCGTGCCGTGCCGCAGGCCGAGGGCTGACCGGTGAGCGAGAACGGGCTGTTGCCCGGCTCCGAGATCTTGCCAACGAGCAGATGCACGTTGTAGATCATGTTGTTCACCCAGGTACCGCGGGTGTGCTGGTTGAAGCCCATGGTCCAGAACGACACCACCTTGCGGTTCGGGTCGGCATAGGTTTCGGCCATCCGCTGCAGGTTCGCGACCGGCACGCCGGAAAGCTTGGACACTTTCTCGGCGGTGTACTCGGACACGAACTTGGCGAACTCGTCGAAGGTAATGTCCTTGGCCGCGCTGGCATTGCCCTTGGGCTTGCCGTCCGCGCCCGGATAGCCGTTATTGGTGGCTTTCGCTTCCAGCACATGGTTCGGACGCAGGCCAAAACCGATATCCGTCTCGCCCATCTTGAAATTGACGTTGCGGCTGACGAACTCGGTGTTCACCTTCTTGTTCTGGATGATGTAGTTGCAGATGTAGTTCAGGATCGCCAGATCGGTGTTGGGCACAAAGATCATGGGGTTGTCGGCGAGCTCGTAGGAACGATGCTCGAAGGTCGACAGCACGTGGACCTCGGTGCCTTCCTTCGACAGCCGACGGTCGGTGATGCGGCTCCACAGGATGGGGTGCATCTCGGCCATGTTCGAGCCCCACAGCACGAAGCTGTCGGCGTTCTCGATGTCGTCGTAGCAGCCCATCGGCTCGTCGATGCCGAAGGTACGCATGAAGCCGGTAACAGCCGACGCCATGCAGTGACGCGCATTGGGGTCGAGGTTGTTGGTGCGGAAACCGGCCTTGTACAGCTTGGCCGCCGCATAGCCTTCCCACACCGTCCACTGCCCGGAACCGAACATCGCGATCGAGTCGGCGCCGTGGGTCTTGATCGCGGCCTTCCACTTGTCGGCCATGATGTCGAAGGCCTGATCCCACGAGATCGGCGTGAACTCGCCGTTCTTGTCGTACTTGCCGCCCTTCATGCGCAGCAGCGGCTTGGTCAGACGGTCGTCGCCGTACATGATCTTCGACAGGAAGTAGCCCTTGATGCAGTTCAGGCCGCGGTTAACCGGTGCATCCGGGTCGCCCTGAGTGGCCACGATGCGGCCGTTCTGCACGCCGACCAGCACCGAACAGCCGGTACCGCAGAAGCGGCAGGCTGCCTTGTCCCAGCGCACCTTGGTGCCGTCGCCATTCTTGGCCTGCGCCTGCGCCACCACCGGAATGCTGATGCCCGCCGTTGCCGCTGCGGCCGCAACCGCATTGGCCTTGATGAATTCGCGTCTGTCCATGCTCATTTTCTTCATGCCTCCAGGTTTTCGAGACCTTCATCCGTGTATTCGTAGGCGAGCGTCACCCCTTGCACCCTGGGGCCGAGATTCACCTTCAGTATCGAGTCGGTCACCGACCAGCCTTCACCGTCTTCCACGGTGACGACGATGCGACCGGTTTCAAGCGATTCACCCTGCACCTCAACGCCGGGCACCTGCTTCAGAAAGTCGTGCACGACGGCGAAATCCTCGGGCTTCGCCCGCACTACCAGGCTTGCGATGTTCATGTGCTCTCCTTGTTCGCCATATCCATCTCCCCTGCCTTCACCGTGATTGCCCGGACCGGGCAGGGGGCGAAACAGGCACCACAACCATTGCAGCTCTCCAGCGTCAGCGCCGGCAGCGCCACGCCGCCAAGACGCGGGCGAAAACGGATTGCCCCCGCAGGACAGGCCTCGCCGCAGACCCGGCACTCCACGCCGCTCATTGCCAGGCAGGCGTCCCCGATGTGCACCTGCAGACGCCACGCCGGAGCATCCTCCGCCGCGCGCTGCAACGCCGCCGGTTCGCAGCGACTCACGCACTCGCCACAGAAGGTGCACTCGCCGTGGCTGAAATCGACTGCCGGATAGGCGCCGTCGGCATGAATCAGAATGCCGGTCGGACAGGCCTTGATGCAGGCGTCGCAGCGCGTGCAACGCTCGATGAAGGCAGCCTCGTCAAGCGCCCACGGTGGACGCTGGGCGGGGTTCACGGTGCGGATGCGGCCACGCAAAAAACTTCGGCGCGAAAGAGCTGCAGGTTCCAAGAGGGTTTTCCCGTATAGCGAATAGGGACATTGAAAACCCTTGCCGGGAGTACGTCATTGATGGACGTCAAGACGAGAATAGCTCTCAGTTATGCGGCTTCGATGCGCATGACCGGGTGCGCGAGGTGACGCGCGGAGAACACTGCAAACTACAACGAAGGAAATAGATGTCTAGCTGCGCAGGTGCTCGACCGCCCACACCGCGGCTTCCACCCGCGAGCGCATCTTGAGCTTGCGCAGGATGTGCTTGACGTGGACCTTCACCGTGCCTTCGGCGATGTCGAGCTCGCGCCCGATGAGCTTGTTCGACAGACCGCCGGAGATCTGCTCGAGAATGCGCACCTCCTGCTCGGTCAGTCCGGCGGCGGCGATTGATTCGGGCTGCGCAGGGCCGCGCAGGGCGGCGGCCATGAGGTGGGTGAGCGCGTCGGAGATGACGATGCGGCCACTGCCCACATCGCGCAGCGCATCGACCATGGCCTCGGGCTCCATGTCCTTCAGCAGGTAGCCATCGGCGCCCGCGCGCAAGGCGGCGACCAGGTCCTCGCCGTGATCGGACACCGTCACCATCACCACGCGACTGTCGAGACGGGCGGCGCGGATGGCGCTCAAGACCTCGATCCCGTTCATGTCCTTCATGTTCAGGTCGAGCAGAATCAGGTCCGGCTGCAGGCGCACAGCCAGCGCCAGGCCCTCCTCTCCCCCGGCGGCCTCGCCGATCAGGTTCAGCGTGGGGACGGTCTTCAGCAGCTGGATCAGGCCCTTGCGGAACAGCGGGTGGTCATCGACGATGATGACGCTCTGGACATCGCTCATTTCACGCTCCCGAATGCGATGGGTGTCTCGGTCACGATCGCCGTGCCGGCACGAAAACGCAGACTGACCCGCGTCCCCCCGCCCGGACGCGGGGCAATGTCGAAACGCCCCCCCAGGCTGCGCGCACGCTCGCGCATGATCGCAAGGCCATGATGGTTGCGTGCATCGGAGACCGGCTCGCCGAGCCCCACACCATTATCGTCGAGCACGACGGAGAACTTACCGTCCGCATCACACTTCAGGCTCAGCCAGGCCTTGCTCGCACGCGCATGTCGCACCATGTTCGACAGCCCCTCGCGGATGATATGCAGCACATGCACCTCCTGGTTGGGGCCGAGGTGACAGTCCGCAAGCCGGGTTTCGAGTTCGACCTCGATCTTGCCCTTGCTCGCATACTCGTCCACTGCGGCCTGCAGCAGCTCCGAGAAATCACCCGTCATCTTGAGCCGGAACGACACCAGCAGCTCGCGCAACTGGCGGTAGGCGGCACTGATGCCCTCGCGCAGGTCGGCGAGGATGGCCTCAGCCTCGGCGCTGCGCGCAGGATCGCCCACCAGTGGCTGCACCAGGCTGACCTGGATCTTCATGTAAGACAGGGCCTGGGCGAGCGAATCGTGCAACTCGCGGGCAATCACCGAGCGCTCCTCCTGCAGGGCGAGCAGGCGCGCCTGCTCGCTGCGTCGTGCGGCCCCAAGTGCCATCCCGACATGGCGCGACAGCGCCTCGACCAGCTGCTGCTGCCAGGCTTCGAGCCGCTGCCCGGGCGCCAGCGCCAGACGCAACATGCCGAGATGACGTTCAGCATCACGCAAGGGGACCCGCAACAGGTCGTGGTCGCCCTCGCGCTCGTAATCCCAGTCACCCGAATGCGAACGACAGCGGGCACAGGCCAGCTCGGCCTCGACCCCGCTCTCGACATGGTCGGGGCACGGGCCGATCGAACTCGCGATCACGGAAGCCGGCCCGTCATGGCGCGGCTCGATGCAGGCCAGACTGCCCCGCAGCCCCGCCACCTGCTCGATGTCACGCAGCGTGGCCTCGTAAGCCTCAGGCGCAGCCGGCGCGTGGTACAGGCGAGCAATCGCGTGGTACAGCAGCTCGAGCGCCCGGTTGCTGCGCTGAAGCTCGGCCGTCTTGGACTCGACCCGACTCTCCAGGTCGCGATAGAGCTTGGACAGTTCGCCCGTCATGGTGTTGAAAGCCGTCCCGAGCTGTCCGAGCTCGTTGCGTCCGGTGTGACTCACCTGCGCAGAAAGATCGCCGGCCGCAATGCGCCTGGCAGCCAGCAGCAGCGCGTTGAGTGGCCGGTACACCCGGCGCTGGAGCAACACCAGCGCCAGTGCCACCACGAGCAGGGTCAGCCCGATCGCAAGCGCGAGAATCTGGCGCAGGTCGCCGATGCGCTGCTCGGTGTCATGTTCGAGCACCGCCACCAGGGTGTTGAGCTGTTCGACGAAGGCGTCGACCTCGTTCAGCAAGGCGCCCACGCTTTCACGCGAAGGCGGAGGACCGTCTGTCAGGATCGAATCGACGCGGGGTTTCACGCTCAGACGCCAGGCCGCCTCGGCACCACGATAGGTCGCCGCGAACACACTGTCCGGCGTGCGCTCAAGCACGCGCAGCAGGGCCGGATGGACGAGACTCTCTTCGAACTCCCTGAGCGACGCCAGCACGCGCTCGGTCGCCACTTTCTCCTCCAGCACGTCAGCCACGACCAGGCTGGCCATGCGGTGGGTGAGCCGGCGCAGGCTGCCGGCGACGTTGATGGCGCTCGCACTGCCCTGCACGGTCTCGGCCACGAGGACCGAGGTGCTCATGCCCGCCAGACCGATCACCGTCAGCGCCGCCATGGCCAGCGCGACCAGCCACAGGATTGAGCGTCGCGCCAGCCCGTCAAACAGACGTCCAGTCATTTTCCTGCTCCTGAAAACCCGGATATGAGGGGGTACCCCGAACACGCCCATGGCATACAAAAAACCTCAATTTCAAAATTCATGTCTATAGTAAACAAGGCATTGAGGCGAAACGCCCATACCTCTTCGGAGGTACTTCGGTGATCGAGACACACCGGGGTGCGGATTCAGACGCGCGGGAATACGCCCTAAACTGGACAAGACGCGGCTACCACGAGTCGGCCGCAAGGAGCTAGTACAATGACCGCCGAACCTGTTTCCACATTCTTTTCGACCCTTGCCCGCACCTCGCCGTTCGACCTGCTCGACAACGAGGGCATGTTGCGACTGATCGACGGCGGCCGGGTGCTTCACTGCGAGCGTGGCGAAATCGTCACGCACTCGCACGACGCAGCTGATTGCATGTGGGTCGTGCTCAACGGCGAGGTCAAGTGCTCACTGATTTCCGCCAGCGGGGCTGAAAAGATCATACAGGTTGCCGGCGCGGGCGCACTGTTCGGCGAGGAGGCAGCCCTGCTCGGCCGGCCCCAGCTGTTCACCGCCCAAGCCACGCGTGACACCAATCTGCTGCTGGTCCGCAGCGCTTCGTTGCGCACCGCGATGGCGGCGTCGGCTTCGTTCGCCAATGCAATGACGCTGCGCCTTTCGTCGTCCATCTACGACCTGATCGAGAACCTGCAGATCTGTCTGCAGGGCACCAGCACGCAGCGCGTCGCCCACTATCTGTCGCGGCTTGCGCCCGAGAGCGCCGAGCATTTTGAAATCCAGCTCGAGACCGACAAGCAGAACATCGCCGCGCAGCTCAACCTGACGCCGGAAACCCTGTCACGCGTGCTGTCGCGCTTCATGCGCGATGGCATGATTCGCCCGCAGGGGCGCCGTGGTCTGGTGCTGGACAATCTGTCGATGCTGCGCAGCTGCGCTGCGGGCTGAGCGCGGTCAGACGGCGCTAGAGCGGCTCGGCAGACGCGAGATTTTCAGCAGCGCCGAGCCAGCGACTCAGGATGCGGTAGGTATCGAGTTCGAAGCGCGGCTGCACGCTGTCGAGCACCGCAGCCACCTCATCCCGCGTTTCGACGCTGCCCAGATGGCACCAGTGGTCGACCACATGGAATGCCGCCCGCCCGCTGGCTTCGTGAACTTCAGGCAAGATCACCGCACCCGGCCACGGCCAGGGCTTGAGACGGGCCGAACCGAGTGCGCCCAGCAGCCTCGTATCGTGCGCTTCGAACGACTCCCGCCCGGCGCACACGCCGGCGCAGCGCTTCATGCCGAAGGCCATGCACGGCCCGCTGCTGCCTGGCTCGATACCCAGCCGGCGCGGGCACAGCTGATAGGCCTGGGCGAGCTCGCGCAGCAGGTTCTCTGCCTCCTTGCGGTTGCGAAACGCGCCGAACAGCCCTTCCCAGTCGCGGGGATCGGTGTCCGCAATGCGCACACGCTCGAGCACCGGCGGCCGCTTGCGGCCAGGCACCATGCGCAGGGCAAAGGTCTCCTCGCTGGCGCGCAGCAGGCGGTTGTGCAGCGGCTGACGCGTCTTGACCAGATCGGCCTCGAGCAGGAGCGCGCCCAGCTCGCCAGCGGTCTCGATCCAGTCCACCCGCCTGACCTGACGTGCAAGCTCGGCTTCCTTGCCCTTGCGGGTTGCGGCTGAGAAGTGCTCCATCACCCGGGTGCGCAGATTCACGCTCTTGCCGATGTAGATCGGCAAGTCGGGACGCCCGCCTTCGGGCGCGGTTTCGGTGCCAAAGAAAAGATAGACGCCGGGCGACGGCGGCATGCCCTCGATCGCCCCTTCAGGCAGACCGGGCGGGCGCGCCGCCGCCTTCATTGCACGTGTGACGGCCTGCTGCAGGGTTTCCGCAGGGAAGGACTGCTCCACCAGCTGAACGAACTGCCACAGCGCATCGGTATCGCCCATTGCCCGGTGGCGCGCGCCGCACGCCAGCCCGTGGCGCGCGATGAGCGCATCGAGCCCGTGGCGATGGAATTCCGGATAGAGCGCACGCGACAGCTTGATGGTGCACAACACCGGCGCATCCAGACTGCGGCCAAGGCCGGCAAAGGCATTCTTGAGGAAGCCGTAATCGAAGCGGGCATTGTGGGCGACGAACACGCAGCCCTCGAGCAGGGCCGCGACCGCATCGGCAAGCGCCGCGAACGCCGGCGCGTCGGCCACCATCTCGTCGGTGATGCCGATGAAACTCTGGATCGTGGCCGGGATCGAGCGCCCGGGGTTGACCAGGCTCTCCCAGCGCTCAACGATGCGCCCGTGCTCGACGCGGATGATCGCGATCTCGGTGATGCCGTCACGCTGCAGGTTGGCGCCGGTGGTTTCGAGATCGACGAAGGCGAGCCGCTCGGGCAGGGACATACGCTCAGACAGTGGCAGGTTTGCGGCCGACATACTCACGGAATACACCCAGGGTGAGCATGCAGCGCACATCCTCGAAACCGGCCTGGCGCATTGCCTCGAGCACCCGTTCAGGCTCGACGGCTGCCTGAATGGTGTCCCAGTAATACTCCCAGAGCATCGACACATCGGGGTTGCAGCGCGCCACCCGGGACAGCAGGGGCACGATGCCGCGGATGTAGATGCGCATCATCAGCCGCCCGAAGGCGCTGCGCGGACGGGTGATCTCCATCACGCAGGTCCGGCCACCCGGACGCAGGACGCGCAGATACTCGCCGAAGGCCTGCTCAAGCGAGCCGACGTGGCGCAGTGCGTAGCCCATGGAGACGAAATCGACGTTGTTTTCGGGCAGCGGAATCGACTCGGCGTAGGCCTCGATGGTTTCCACCGACAGCTTCTTGCGCAACTCGTCGAGCATGCCGGGCGAGGGGTCGAGCGCCATCAGGCGGCCTTTGTCGCCGATGATGTGCTGCGCCTCGCGCGCAACCAGCCCAGTCCCTGCGGCAACGTCGAGCACGGTCATGCCCGCGGTCAGCCCGCTGCGCTGCAATGCCCAGCGCCGGTACCACGGGCCGGTACCGAGCGCGGTGATGTTCTCCGCCCGGTCATAGCCCGAAGCGGCACTGTCAAACAGCTTTCGGGTATTGACCCGGCGTTCTTCCTCGCTGGCGAAATAGCGCTGCAACTGAGGATCGGTCTGAAGCGGACTCGCGCTCCGGGCGGGTTCGGTCATCAGTGCGGATCAGTGGTTGATGTCGTAGTAGTAGCCCTTGGTCGGCACTTTGGATTCCTGCGCGCGCTTCTGCGCCGCGAGGTCCTGCGGCTTGTCCCACCACAGCGCACGTCCCTGGCGCTGCTCGACAGCCTGCTCGGGGTGCTTCTCCATCCACTCACGCATGAATTTGGTATGTTCTGATTCGTAGATCGCCATGATGCCTTCTCCCTCGTAGACCCGCGGGATTCTAGCAGGTCGGACGCGGGCGGTCTTCCTGCCGCGCACGGTGCAGCGGCAGGATTGCGCGGTCAGACGCGGCCGTCGGCCTTGAGACGGCCGATGCGGACCACTTCGGGCACGCGCCTGACCGCGCGCATGACGCGGGCCAGGTGCATGCGGTCACGCACCTGCACGGTCAGGTTGAGGGCGGTGTAATCGCCCTGCTCGTTGTCCATGTTGACGGTCTGGATGTTGCAGTCTTCCTCGGAGATCGCGCTGGCCACACGGGCCAGCACCCCGCGGGAGTTCTTGCTCAGCACGCGGATGGTGACGTCGAACAGACGCTCGTCGCTCGGCTCCCACTCGACATCCACCCAGCGCGCGCGGTCGCCACGCAACTTGGCGACCACCGGACAGTCGTGCAGATGCACTTCCAGCCCCTGGCCCTTGCGAATGGTGCCGATGATCGGATCGCCCGGAATCGGCTGGCAGCAGCGTGCCAGCTGTACTGCAATGCCTTCGCTGCCACGGATCTGAATCGCGCCGGCGGGCTTGGGCTTGACCACGTCGGGGCGACCCGACTCCTGGTCCTGCGCCTGCGACAGGCGCCGGGCCACAATGACCGGCAGGCGCTTGCCGAGACCGATGTCGGCGAAAATGTCCTTCTTGATGCGCACACCGCGATCGCGCAGGAAGCGGTCCCAGGCGAAGGTGGAGATCTGCCCGAGGGTGAGGCCGTGCGGGCGCAATGCCTGGTTGAGCAGGCGTTCGCCGAGCGCGACAGACTCTTCCTGCTGGGCGTTTTTGAGGAAATGTCGGATCTGCGCGCGGGCCTTGCCGGTGCGCACATAGGACAGCCAGGCCGGATTGGGCGCGGCATGTGCAGCGGTGATGATCTCCACCTGATCACCGTTGCGCAGTTCGCTGCGCAGGGGCATCAGGTCGGAGTTGATGCGGCAGGCCACGCAGCGATTGCCCACGTCGGTATGCACCGCATAGGCGAAGTCGACCGGCGTCGAGCCGCGCGGCAGATTGAAGATCTTGCCCATCGGCGAGAACACATAGACCTCGCCCGGGAAGAGGTCGATCTTGACGTGTTCCAGGAACTCGGCAGCGCCAACCGAGGTGGACTGCAGCTCGAGCAGCGACTGCAGCCACGAATGCGTCTTCTGCTGCAGCTCGGTGAGCGTCTTCTCGTCTTCCTTGTACAGCCAGTGCGAGGCCACGCCCGACTCGGCGATGTGGTGCATCTCGCGGGTGCGGATCTGCACCTCGACCGGTGTGCCGAAAGGCCCGATCAGCGTCGTGTGCAGACTCTGGTAACCGTTGGCGCGCGGTATCGCGAGGTAGTCCTTGAACTTGCCCGGCACCGGCTTGTACATCGAATGCAGGGCGCCGAGCGCGAGGTAGCACGAAGGCACGTCGTGCACGATCACGCGAAAACCGTAGATATCGAGCACCTGCGAAAACGACAGGTGCTTTTCCATCATCTTGCGGTAGATGCTGTACAGGTGCTTCTCACGCCCATAGACCTCGGCGGTGATGCCCCACTGCGGCAGTCGCTCCTCGATCGTGGTGAGCACCTTGCCCACCACCTCGCGACGGTTGCCGCGCGCAGCGCGGATGGCCTTGGCCAGCACCCGGAAACGCATCGGGTACTTGTGCTCGAAGGACAGTTCCTGCAGCTCGCGGTAGATGTTGTTGAGCCCGAGCCGGTTGGCGATCGGGGCATAGATCTCCAGCGTTTCGCTGGCAATCCGGCGGCGCTTGGCCGGGCGCACACAATCGAGCGTACGCATGTTGTGCAGGCGGTCGGCAAGCTTGATGAGGATCACCCGCAGGTCGCTCGCCATGGCCAGCAACATCTTGCGGAAGTTCTCGGCCTGCGCCTCTTCCTGCGAACGGAATTCGATCTTGTCCAGCTTGGACAGGCCGTCCACCAGTTCGGCAGAGGTCTTGCCGAAGCGCTCGGCAATCTCCGCCTTGGAGATGTGCGTGTCCTCCATCACATCGTGAAGGAGCGCAGCAATCAGGGCCTGGGGGTCGAGATGCCAGTCGGCGACGATGGAGGTGACCGCCACCGGGTGCGACACGTAGGGCTCGCCGCTGATGCGGAACTGCCCCTCATGCGCACTGGCCGAAAAATGGTATGCCGCTTCAACGCGCCCGAGATCTTCGGGCTTCAGATACGTGGCAAGCTTTTCGCGCAGCAGTTCGAAGTCGATCGGAACCGCACTCGATGCGGGCGGGCGAAAAGGTTGCGGGGGCGCGGGCGCAAGGTCGGTTTCCATGATCTCGCCTCGCCCCGCGCGCAATCAGGCCTGACCGCGGTTAAGCATTTCCAGGCCAACCTTGCCCTCAGCAATTTCGCGCAGCGCGATCACGGTCGGCTTGTCACGTTCATGCTGGTCCATGTCGATCTGGGGCGTGCCGCCGAGGGTCAGCTGACGGGCACGATAGGTCGCCACCAGCGTGAGCTGGAAGCGGTTCGGAATCTTTTTCAGACATTCTTCGATGGTGATGCGGGCCATGACTCAGTCCTGTTCAAGGAAATCAAAATACTGCGGGTGTCGCTGGTGCTGATTGGCGTTGCGCAGGCGCGAAGCGCGAACGACGGCAACCAGATCTTCGAGCGCGACTTGCAACTCGTTGTTAATTATAACGTAGTCGAACTCGGCCACGTGCCGCATCTCGCCACGTGCGCCAAGCAGGCGACGGTTGATGACATCGTCACTATCCGTACCCCGTCCACGCAGCCTGTTTTCCAGTTCATCGAGCGACGGCGGCAGGATGAACACCCCCACCGCGGCAGGAAAAACCTTGCGCACCTGCTGCGCACCCTGCCAGTCGATTTCGAGCAGCGTATCGCGCCCTTGCTCGATCTGCTCCTTTAGCCAGACCTTGGAGGTCGCGTAATAGTTTCCATGCACCTCGGCCCATTCGAGAAATTCGCCGCGGTCGCGCAGCGCACGGAACGTGGGTACATCAACGAAGTGGTACTCACGCCCGTTCTTCTCGCCCGGACGCGGCTCGCGGGTGGCGTAGGAGATGGACAGCTGCACCTGCGGATCGCGCTCGAGCAGACCCCGCACCAGCGTGGTCTTGCCGGCGCCGGAAGGCGCGGTGACGATGAAAAGGGTTCCGGACATTTCAGGCTCTCACTATACGGCGCGCCGCAGGGACAATGCGGCGGAAAGTGAGGATTGTAACGCCCCCGGGCGCTCACGGCTCCGGATCGAACTCGCGGATTGCCAGCGCGGCCGCAGCAGCGCGTGTTTCCACGCCCAGCTTCTCGAAAACGTGTTCGAGATGCTTGTTGACCGTGCGCGGGCTCATCCCGAGGATGTCGCCGATGTCGCGGTTGGTCTTGCCCTTCGCGATCCATGACAGCACCTCGGTTTCACGCCGTGTCAGCGTGGCCAGCGCCGGCCGCGCTGGCTGCACATTGCCCGGCTGCCGCAGCGACAGAAAGATCATGGTCTCGCCGATTCCGGCGGGTCCCAACGGGCGCAGCTGCAGGCTTCGCCCGTCGGGCATCACGCGGGTCTCGCCGCTGCCCCGGGTAGGGTCTGCAATCAGCCCGCGCAGCCAGTCTGCCGCCGCAGCCGGCGTACCGAACAGCGCAGCAAGCCAGGCGGCGGCCTGCGGCGACTGCCAGGCGATCCGTCCCAGTCCGTCGAGCAGCACCACGCCGTGACCGCCGATATCCAGCGCTTCACGCGACAGCCGTGCAAGCCGCGCGTTGCGCGCATGCGTGGCCAGACGCGCGAGGACCTCGGGAATCCGGACCGGCTTCACCACGTAATCCACGCCGCCCGCGGCGAAGCCGGCGAGCACATCTTCCGTTTCGGCCAGCCCGGTCATGAAAATGACCGGAACGTGCGCGTAGGCATCGACCGCCTTGATCCGGCGGCAGACCTCGAAACCGTCCATGCCCGGCATGACCGCATCCATCAGGATTGCATCCGGCACACTGAGATCGAGCAGACGCAGGGCCGGTTCGCCGCCGGGAGCGACGAGCACGGTATACCCCGCCTGATCCAGCGCCTGGACCAGAAAATCCAGGCTCGACGGCATGTCGTCCACCAGCAGAACGACGCGTTCGACTTCCTGCACGTCCACCGTCATGACACGGGCACTCCGAGATAGTCCATGCAACGCTCCAGCTCATAGTTGTCCATCAGGGCGGAAAGATGTTCGCATGCCGCTGCCACGCCCGGCGCCTCAGCTGCAATGCGCTGCAGCTCCCGCCGCGCACCCTGTACATGACCGATTCTGAGCAGGGCGGTAAGGCTGGCCCGGTCGTCGGCCGCAAGCGTGTTCTCCGGCAACCCGGCGCCCGCACTCTCCCGCGGCGGGCGCTCGGCGCGCAACCAGTCGATCTCCAGCACGGCGCCCAGGCAGGCGAGCAGTTCCGACTCGCGCACCGGCTTGCTGACGAAACCCTGGCACTGCGCGGCGAGCAGCTGCTCCTGGCGGTTGTCGAACACATTGGCCGAAACCATGATGATCGGACAGCGATGACCGGCCGCGCGAATCCGGTACGCGCAGGTCCAGCCGTCCATGCCGCTCATGCTGATGTCGAGCAGCACCGCATCCGGCGCCTCGGTCGCGAGCAGGGTCAGGCAGTCTGCGCCACTTGCAGCCTCGGCGCAGAGAAAGCCCAGCGGACTGAGCAGCCCGATGATCAGCTGGCGGTGATCGGTCTCGTCATCGACCACCAGTACCCTGCACCGCTTGCCGCCATATCCGGTCACCGCGGTCATGACCTGGGTGTCGCCCTGATCCGCGGTCTGCGCCGGGAGGTAGATGCGCACCCCGAAATGGCTCCCCTTGCCCGGCTCGCTGCGCACGCTGAGCTCACCGCCCATCAGCTCGGTCAGCAGCTGCGTGATGGTCAGCCCCAGCCCGGTACCGGGCTCACGGTTCTGCACGCCGCTGCGCTCGAAGGGCAGGAAGATGCGCTCAAGATCCTCATCCGCAATGCCAACGCCACTGTCGATGACCTCGAAACGCGCAACGTCTGCACGGTAGCTGATGCGCAGCAGCACCTCGCCACGCAGCGTGAACTTGACCGCATTCACCAGCAGGTTGATCAGGATCTGACGCAGCCGCTTGAGGTCAGCGCGCACGAGACCGGGCAAGCCGGCACCCAGCTCCACGCGAAAGCCAAGCTGCTTCGCCGCTGCCATCGGCCCCACCATGCGCTCGAGATCGTCGATGAACTCGGGCAGATCGAACACCGTGGGGTCGAGCGTCAGGCGTCCCGCTTCGATGCGCGCAAGATCGAGCAGGCCGTCGATCAGGCTGGCGAGATGCTCGCCGCTGCGATGAATGGTGGACACCGAGCGCAACTGGTCGCGCTCCAGCCTGGCGTCGTGAATGAGAATCTGCGCATAGCCGAGAATGCTGTTGAGTGGCGTGCGCAGCTCATGGCTGACCCCCGTGACGTAGCGCGTCTTGGCACGGTTGGCCGACTCCGCGAGCTCCTTGGCCTGCTGCAGGGCGACATCGGTCTGGCGGTGCGCCTCGATCTCCCGGCTCAGCAGCAGGTTCTGGCGATTCGACTCATCCTCGGCAAGCTGCCGGCTCTCGCTGCTCAGCACCATCCACCAGGCCCCCACCGCAGCCAGCAGCGCCATCATGCTGAAGCTCTTGCCGAATGCGCTGCGAAGAAAATGATCGACATCCGGATTGAAGCCCGCCGTCACGGTCGCCTGGTAGTAGTTGATGCCCAGCACGGTGCCGATGAGCAGAAAGAGGCTGCACAGCAGCAGCATGTAGTGCCCGACCCGGAAGTTGAAGCGCCTCGAAATGGCGACCGGCAGCAACACGGTCAGCAGGCGCTGCACCTGCTCGGTTACCCGCGCGCCCGCCTTGCAGCGGTCGTGACAGCGTGATTCGAGGGTGCAGCACAGCGAGCAGATCGGCGCCTCGTAGGCCGGACAGGTTGCCATGTCGTCCGCCTCGAAATGGTTTTCGCACACCACGCAGCGCACCATCTCGCCCGGGCGCCAGGCGGGATGACTCTGACGCGCCAGGTAATAGCGTCCGTGCGTCAGCCACGCGATCACCGGCGCGCACAGAAACGCCAGAAACAGGGCGATGAATGGCGAATACGCCTGCGCCATGGGCCCGAAGGAACCCGAGTAGGCAATGATCGCCACCGTCGCCGCAATCAGCATGGCGCCCGGGCCCACCGGATTGATGTCGAAGAGATGGGCACGCTTGAACTCGATATGGGCAGGCGACAGGCCGAGTGGCTTGTTGATCACCAGATCGGCCACCAGCGCCCCGACCCAGGCCACCGCAACGTTGGCATACAGCCCCAGCACCGGCTCCAGCGCCTGGAATACGCCGAACAGCATCAGCAGCGTGGCAATCAGGACGTTGAATACCAGCCACACCACGCGCCCGGGATGGCTGTGCGTGGCACGTGCAAAGAAGTTGGACCACGCCAGCGAGCCGGCATAGGCGTTGGTCACGTTGATCTTGATCTGGGAAATGATCACGAACACGGTGGTCGCCGCGACCGCCCAGAACGGATCGGCAAACACATAGCCGTAGGCAGCGAGGTACATCTGCGTGGGCTCGGTGGCATTTGCGGGGCGGATCTCGTGCTGCAGGGCGAGGAAGGCGAGAAAGGCACCGCCCAGCATCTTGAGCATGCCGGGCACGATCCAGCCGGGACCGGCAACGATGACGGCCGACCACCAGCGCCGACGGTTGAACGCGGTCTTCTCCGGCATGAAACGCAGGAAGTCCACCTGCTCGCCAATCTGCACGATGAGCGCAAACGCCACGGTTGCCGCAGAGCCGAACATCATCCAGTCAAAGCCGCTGTCACCGGAAGTACGCCCGGTCATGCCGACGAAATCGACGAAGGTCTGCGGCTGCTTGAACAGGATGAAAACGAAGGGGCCAAGCCACAGCAGCAGCCATAGCGGCTGGGTCCACCACTGCAGGCGTGAAATGAACGTGACCCCGTAGATCACCATTGGCACGATGACCACCGCAGACACGACGTAACACCAGGCAATCGGCCAGTCGAAGGCCATCTGCAGCGCAAGCGCCATGATGGCCGCTTCGAGGGCGAAGAAGATGAAGGTGAAGGTCGCGTAGATCAGCGAGGTGAAGGTCGAACCGAGATAGCCGAAACCCGCCCCACGGGTCAGCAGGTCCATGTCGACGCCGTAGCGGGCCGCGTAATAGCTGATCGGCAGCCCGGTCAGAAAGGTCAGCAGCCCCACCACGAGGATGGCGATCAGCGCATTGGCGAAACCATAGTTGACCACCATGGTGCCGCCAATGGCCTCCATCGCCAGAAAGGACACCGCGCCGAACGCCGTGTTGGCAACGCGGAACTCCGACCAGCGGCGAAAGGAGCGCGGGGTGTAGCGAAGCGCGTAGTCCTCCAGCGTCTCGTTGGCGACCCAGGTGTTGTAGTCGCGACGGACCCTGAAGATGCGCTGCGTGTTTGCAGGCATGGGTCTGGGCGGCAGTAAAAGATTGATTCCTCAAGCAAGACGCGCTCCACACCTTGCCGTCCCCGCCACTACCGGGCAGCGCCGCGCCAATCCGGCGCCCCGAGCGCCACCGGCTGCGCGCCCGGTCACGGGCGACGCCTGATTCTGGTGCAGCAACGCACCATCCCGAGGCGCTCCCCACTACGTCAAACGACGTATTGGGACTACGCACCCCTGCGAATAGATTGTGCGCAGCAGCAACGCCGCTGCAATCCGGATGCGGCGCCATGCCGACGCTTTTCATTCCCGCAGAGCAAGGAGTCATCCATGTCTTCAAAGTCTGACCAGAACAAGATCTCCCTCGACCGTCGCCGTCTGCTGCAAGGGCTCGCTGCACTGCCCCTGGTAAGCATGTCCGGTCTCAGCTTCGGCCAGCAGTTTCCGACAGCCAAGGTCAATACCACCGGCCTCGCGATCACCGACACCGAAGTCACGGTCGGCCAGCTTCACTCCGGCACCGGCACGATGGCGATCTCCGAAACCGGCTCGATCCAGGCCGAACAGCTGGCGATCGACGAAATCAACGCCATGGGCGGCATCCTCGGCCGCAAGATCAAGGTCATCAAGGAAGACGGCGCCTCCGACTGGCCGACCTTCGCCGAGAAATCGCGCAAGCTGCTGGTCAACGACAAGGTTGCGACCGTGTTCGGCTGCTGGACCTCCGCCTCGCGCAAGGCCGTGCTGCCGATCTTCGAGAAAGAGAACGGCCTGCTCTACTACCCGACCTTCTATGAAGGCCTGGAGCAGTCGAAGAACGTGATCTACACCGGCCAGGAAGCCACGCAGCAGATCATCTGGGGCCTCGACTGGGCGCAGAAGGAAAAGTCGGCGAAGAAGTTCTTCCTCGTCGGTTCGGACTACATCTGGCCGCGCACCTCGATGAAGATCGCGCGCAAGCACATCGAGAACTTCCAGAAGGGCAGCGTCGTCGGCGAAGAGTACTACCCGCTCGGCAACACCAACTTCAACTCCCTGATCAACAAGATCAAGATCGCCAAGCCGGACTGCATCTTCTGCGCCGTGGTGGGTGGCTCCAACGTCGCCTTCTACAAGCAGCTCAAGGCTGCCGGCATCACCGCGAGCAAGCAGTTCCTGCTCACGCTGTCGGTCACCGAAGACGAAATGCTCGGCATCGGCGGTGAGAACTTCGAGGGCTTCTATGCCTCGATGAAGTACTTCCAGTCGCTCGAGAACGAGAACAACAAGAAGTTCGTCGCTGCCTTCAGGGCCAAGTACGGACCCAAGGCGGTCATCGGCGACGTCACCCAGGCGGCCTATCTCGGGCCATGGCTGTGGAAGGCGGCAGTCGAAAAGGCCGGCAGCTTCGATGTGGACAAGGTTGTCGCCGCCTCCCCTGGCATCGAACTCAAGACCGCGCCTGAAGGCTACGTGAAGGTCCACGAGAACCATCACCTGTGGAGCAAGACCCGCATCGGCATGGGTCAGGCCGACGGCCAGTTCAAGGTCGTCGCCGAATCCCCCGAGCTGATCGAACCGAACCCCTTCCCCAAGGGCTACCAGTAAGACTGGCAGCCGCCGCGGCACACGCCGCGGCGGTTTTCGGCCGTTCAGCGCATCAACTCCCGGAGCTCCGTCATGACATTCGACGAAATCTACAACATCACCCTGATGCAGGGTTTTGCAGGTCTGAGCCTGTTTGCGGTGCTGCTGCTGATGGGACTCGGCCTGGCGATCATCTTCGGCCAGATGGGCGTCATCAACATGGCGCACGGCGAGTTCATGACCATCGGTGCCTACACCATCTTCCTGTTTTCCAGCCTCACCGAATCCCTCGCCCCCGGCCTGATACAGGTCTATTTCCCGGTTGCGATCGTGTGCGCCTTCCTGATCGCCTTCGCCTTCGGCTGGCTGGCCGAATGGGCGCTGATCCGGCATCTCTACAAACGCCCGCTCGACACCCTGCTCGCCACCTGGGGCCTGTCGCTGGGCATGCAGCAGCTGTTCCGTTCCACCTTCGGACCGAAGGAGGTCAGCCCCACGCTGCCTGACTGGCTGATGGGCTCGTGGGCCCCGACCGACGGCCTCGACATTCCGATCAACGGCATGTTCGTGCTCGGCCTGACGGTGTTCGTCACCGGCTGCGTGCTGCTCGCCCTGTACAAGTCGCGCTGGGGTCTGCGTGTCCGTGCAACGGTCGCCAACCGCACCATGGCCAACGCCATCGGCATCAACACCACGCGCACCGACCGTCTGACCTTCGCCATCGGCTGCGGCGTTGCCGGTGTGGCCGGCGCGGCCTTCACCACGATCGGCTCCACCGGACCGACCAGCGGCTCGCTCTACATCGTGGACGCCTTCCTCGTCGTGACCTTCGGCGGTGCGGCCAGCCTGTGGGGCACGGTGGTCTCGGCCTTCGGCATCGCACAGACACAGTCGATCTCGGAGTTCTTCCTCAGCGGCTCGAACGCCAAGGTGCTGACCCTGCTGATGATCGTGACCATCCTGATGCTGCGCCCGCAAGGTCTGTTTGCAGCCAAGGTCCGTCGCTGACCCCCCGCCCATTCCGGAGAGCCAACCATGAATGCAATCAAGAACTGGGTGATGCGAGGCGGCTACGGCAGCTTCGTGATCCTCGCCCTCATCCTGCTGGTAGCGTTTCCGCTGCTGATGGACATCTTCCGCCTCAACCTCGTGGGCAAGTACCTGACCTACGGTTTCGTGGCCATCGGCCTGGTCATGCTGTGGGGCTACGGCGGCGTGCTCAGCCTCGGGCAGGGCGTGTTCTTCGGCCTCGGGGGCTACGCCATGGCGATGTTCCTCAAGCTCGAAGCATCCGACCCCGAGAGCACCGCCATTCAATCGACGCCGGGCATTCCCGACTTCATGGACTGGAATCAGCTCACTGAACTGCCGATGTGGTGGCTCCCGTTCAAGTCGCTGCCACTGACCCTGATTGCGGTGATCGCGGTTCCCACGCTGCTGGCCTTCATCATCAGCTACGCGATGTTCAAGCGCCGCGTCGGCGGAGTGTACTTCGCCATCATCACCCAGGCGGTGGCGCTGATCCTGACCGTGCTGATCATCGGCCAGCAGGGCTTCACCGGCGGTGTCAACGGCATGACCGACCTCAAGACCCTGATGGGCTGGGACATCCGCGACGACAGTTCCAAGTACATCCTCTACTTCGTCAATGTGGGGCTGCTGCTCGGCGCCATCCTGCTGTGCCGCTGGATCCAGGTCAGCAAGCTCGGCACCCTGCTGCTGGCGATGCGCGACAAGGAAGACCGGGTGCGCTTCTCGGGCTATGACGTGTCGATGTTCAAGGTCTTCGCCTTCTGCCTGGCCGCAGCACTGTCGGCCATCGGCGGCGCGATGTTCACGCTGCAGGTCGGTTTCATGTCGCCCTCCTTCGTCGGCATCGTGCCATCGATCGAGATGGTCATCTTCGCCGCCATCGGCGGACGCATGAGCCTGGTGGGCGCGGTGTACGGCACCTTGCTGGTGAACTTCGGCAAGACCTACTTCTCCGAGAGCTTCCCCGACCTGTGGCTGTTCCTGATGTCGGCACTCTTCATCAGCGTGGTGATGGTCTTCCCCAACGGCCTCGCCGGTCTGTACGAGAGCCACGTCAAGCCCCGCCTCGCCCGCCGCAAGCAGCCTGCGGAAACGGAAACGGTCAGCGCCAGCAGCGCACCGCAGCCCGCCGCCGCACCGCAACGGACCGATGGCGACATGAACCTGCCCGGCAAAGTCAGCAGCCAGTCCGCCTGATCGACAACGGAGGAACAGACCATGAGCAATACCGACTTCGTGCTCGCCGTTGAGGATCTGACGGTGTCATTCGACGGCTTCAAGGCCATCGACAACCTCAACCTCTATCTCGACCGCGGCGAACTGCGCGTGGTGATCGGCCCCAACGGTGCCGGCAAGACCACGCTGCTCGACCTGATCTGCGGCAAGACCCGCGCTTCGGCGGGCAGCATCAAGTTCAAGAACCAGGAGATGACCAGCCTGCCCGAGCACATGATCGTGCGCGCCGGCATCGGACGGAAGTTTCAGACCCCGTCGATCTACGAAAACCTGAGCGTGTTCAAGAACCTCGAGGTGTCATTCCCGCGCGGTCGCGGCGTGTTCGGTGCGCTCGGTTTCAAGTGCGACGACGAGGTGCGCAGCAAGGTGATGGAGGTGGCGGAGATGATCGGCCTTTCCGATCGGCTCGAACTGGAGTCCGGCCTGCTCTCGCATGGCCAGAAGCAATGGCTCGAGATCGGCATGCTGCTGATGCAGGACCCGGAACTGCTGATGCTCGACGAGCCGATTGCCGGCATGAGCGCCCGCGAACGCGAGCTCACCGCCGACCTTCTGCTGCGCATCTGCAAGAACCGCTCGGTCATCGTCATCGAGCACGACATGGCCTTCGTGTCGCGCATCGCGCACAAGGTCACCGTCATGCACCAGGGAAAGATCCTTGCCGAAGGATCGATGGAAAAGGTGCAGGCCGATCCCAAGGTCATCGACGTCTATCTCGGCCACTGACAGGAGCCAATCATGCTGAACGTATCGGATGTCGTGGTGAATTACGGTCAGAGCGAGGCGCTGCACGGCATCTCGTTCAAGGCCGAACGCAATGAGGCCATCGCCATCATGGGCCGCAACGGAATGGGCAAGACCACCCTGTTCAAGTCCCTGATGGGCGTGCTGCCCATCCGCTCGGGCTCGGTCGAGGTGGACGGGCAGGAGGTGTCGAAGGACGAGAGCTATCGTCGTGTCGCCAAAGGCATCGCCTATGTGCCCCAGGGCCGGATGATCTTTCCGACGCTGACCGTGGAAGAGAACATCCAGACCGGTCTCGAGAACTCGAAGACCAAGCATATCCCCGAGGAAATCTACGCCCTCTTCCCGGTGCTGTGGGACATGCGCCGCCGCAAGGGCGGCAACCTCTCGGGCGGACAGCAGCAGCAGCTCGCCATTGCGCGCGCGCTGGTCACCGACCCCAAGGTCCTGCTGCTCGACGAACCCACCGAAGGCATCCAGCCCTCGATCATCAAGGACATTGCCAAGGCGCTGAACGAGATCCGCAAGCTGCGCCAGATCACCATCGTGGTCTCAGAGCAGGTCCTTTCCTTTGCCATGGACGTTGCGGACCGCCTGTTCGTCATTGAAGGCGGTCGTCTGGTCCATGAAAGCACGCGCGCGGATACCGACGAGGCGCGTATCAAGCAGTTCCTTTCGGTTTAACTCACACCAAAGAGGTATGCCATGCCTGAAACTCTGATCAAGGTCGATCTCAAGCAGTCCCCGTATGAAAACGAGATGGTCCACAACCGCTGGCACCCGGATATTCCCATGGCCTGCTGGGTCAAGCCGGGCGACGATTTCGTGCTCGAAACCTATGACTGGACCGGTGGCGCGATCAAGAACGACGATGACGCAGCCGACGTGCGCGATGTCGATCTGTCCACCGTGCACTTCCTGTCCGGCCCGGTCGGCGTCGAAGGTGCCGAGCCGGGCGACCTGCTGGTGGTCGACCTGCTCGACATCGGCGCCCGTGACGACAGCCTGTGGGGCTTCAACGGCTTCTTCTCCAAGACCAATGGCGGTGGCTTCCTCACCGAGCACTTCCCCCATGCACAGAAGTCGATCTGGGACTTCGAAGGCATGTTCACCAAGAGCCGCCACATTCCCGGCGTGAACTTCGCCGGCCTGATTCACCCCGGCCTGATCGGCTGCCTGCCCGACCAGAAGATGCTCGACATGTGGAACGAGCGCGAAGTGGACTTCATCGCCACCCAGCCCGACCGCGTGCCGCCGCTGGCCAACCCGCCGGCCCCGAAGACCGCCCACATGGGCAAGATGCAGGGCGATGCACGCGACAAGGCCGCGGCCGAAGGCGCACGCACGGTGCCGCCGCGCGAACACGGCGGCAACTGCGACATCAAGGATCTGTCGCGCGGCGCGAAGATCTTCTTCCCGGTCTATGTAAAGGGCGCCGGTCTGTCGGTGGGCGACCTGCACTTCTCGCAGGGCGATGGCGAGATCACCTTCTGCGGCGCCATCGAGATGGCCGGCTGGGTGCACATGCGGGTGTCGCTGATCAAGGGCGGCATGGAGAAGTACGCGATCAAGAATCCGATCTTCAAGCCCAGCCCGATCACGCCGAACTACAAGGACTACGTCATCTTCGAGGGCATCTCGGTGGATGAAGAAGGCAAGCAGCACTATCTGGACGTGCATGTCGCCTATCGCCAGGCCTGCCTCAACGCCATCGAGTATCTGAAGAAATTCGGCTACTCAGGCGCGCAGGCCTACTCGCTGCTCGGCACCGCGCCGGTACAGGGCCACATCAGTGGCGTGGTCGATATTCCGAACGCCTGCGCGACCCTGTGGCTGCCGACCGAGATCTTCGAGTTCGACATCAACCCCAACGCATCGGGCCCGACCAAGTTCATCACCGGCACGGCCGACCTGCCGATCGCCTACGACAAGGTCTGAGCCTGACCATCGCTGCGCGCCCTCGCGGCGCGCAGTGCTTTGCCCTGCAAGATTCGAGGAGTTCCGGGATGCCTACTTACGAATACCGCTGTGACGACTGCGGCGACTTCACGGCCTACCGCCCGATCGCCGTGCGCAACGACCCGTGCATCTGCCCTTACTGCGGCAAGGGATCGGAGCGCGTGATCCTCAGCGCGCCAACGCTGGCGACGATGTCATCCACCAATCGCATCGCCCACGCCACCAACGAACGCGCCGCCCACGCCCCCAGAACCAGCGCCGAACACCACGCCACCCATCGTCACGGGCCGGGCTGCGGATGCGGATCGGGCCTCTCCAAATCGACCGTCAAGAGCCCCGACGGTGCCAAGACCTTCCCTACCAAGCGCCCGTGGATGATCAGCCATTGATGGCGCACTGAAACCCAGTTTCGAGGACACGCAAGATGAGACACGGAGATATTTCCAGCAGCAAGGACTGCGTCGGCGTTGCAGTCGTCAACTACAAGATGCCCCGCCTGCATACCAAGGCAGAGGTCATCGCCAACGCCCGCAAGATCGCCGACATGGTGGTCGGCATGAAGCGCGGCCTGCCCGGCATGGATCTGGTGGTGTTTCCCGAGTACTCGACCCACGGCATCATGTATGACCCCAAGGAGATGTACGACACCGCCGCGGCCATCCCCGGCGAGGAAACCGAGATCTTTGCCGCTGCCTGCCGCACGGCCAAGGTGTGGGGCGTGTTCTCGCTCACCGGCGAGCGCCACGAAGAGCACCCGAACAAGGCCCCGTACAACACCCTGATCCTGATGAACGACCAGGGCGAGATCGTGCAGAAGTACCGCAAGATCATGCCCTGGGTGCCCATCGAGGGCTGGTATCCGGGCGACTGCACCTATGTGTCCGACGGCCCCAAGGGCATGAAGATCAGCCTCATCATCTGCGACGACGGCAACTACCCCGAGATCTGGCGCGACTGCGCAATGAAGGGCGCCGAGCTGATCGTGCGCTGTCAGGGCTACATGTATCCGGCCAAGGATCAGCAGGTGCTGGTGGCCAAGGCCATGGCGTGGATGAACAACTGCTACGTTGCCGTGGCCAATGCCTCGGGCTTCGACGGCGTGTATTCCTACTTCGGCCACTCCGCGATCGTCGGCTTCGACGGCCGCACGCTGGGCGAATGCGGCGAGGAGGACATGGGCATCCAGTATGCCGAGCTGTCGACCAGCCTGATTCGCGACTTCCGCAAGAACGCGCAGTCGCAGAACCACCTGTTCAAGCTGCTGCACCGTGGCTACACCGGCAAGATCAACTCCGGCGAGGAAGCCGCTGGCGTCGCCGCCTGTCCCTACGGTTTCTACGCCGACTGGATCAACGACCCCGAAGGCACGCGCAAGAAGGTCGAGGCCATCACCCGCAGCACGGTGGGCACGCCCGAATGCCCGATCGACGGCATTCCGAACCAGGAACCGGAACACCGCTGAGCGTCGGCCGATGTCCTGCGTCGGTCCAGGCACACTGCAAGACAGCTTGCGTTGGCTGGCGCTGAGGCGATTTCAGGCCCGCCGCCGCAGGCATCGTCATCCTGGGGTCTTCCGCGCCGGCTGTCCGAGCGCAGCGAGTTCCGGCGCGGCCAGGATGACGGTGCCTGTGGCGGGTACCCGAAGGGCGAGGCCTGCATGAGCCGCAGCGCCGGCCGACGCAAGCGGGCACTGGCCTCCCCTCCATCCTGCCTTTCTGACCAGCAAAAATGGACCTCTCAGACTACCGTTTCAGCGCAGAACCCTACTACCGTCCGGTCGGCCACGAGATCGCGCTCTACGAGCACGCCTACGCCCACCGCCTGCCCCTGATCCTGAAAGGGCCCACCGGCTGCGGCAAGACGCGCTTCGTCGAATACATGGCCTGGCGCCTTGGCAAGCCGCTGATCACCCTCGCCTGCAACGAAGACATGACTGCAGCCGACCTCGTCGGGCGCTTCCTGCTCGACGCCGACGGCACCCACTGGCACGACGGCCCGCTGACCGTGGCCGCCCGCCGCGGAGCCATCTGCTATCTCGACGAAGTGGTCGAGGCGCGCCAGGACACCACCGTGGTGATCCACCCGCTCACCGACTCGCGGCGCAAGCTGCCGCTCGACCGCAAGGGTGAAGTGGTCACGGCACATCCGGATTTCCAGCTCGTGGTGTCCTACAACCCGGGCTACCAGAGCAGCGCGAAGAGCCTCAAGCCCTCCACCCGCCAGCGCTTTGCCGCACTCGAGTTCGATTATCCGGACGCAAGCGCCGAAGCCGAAATCGTCGCCCACGAAGCGCGAATCGAGCCCGCGCTCGCCGCCACCCTGGTCGATATCGCCCGTCACTCGCGCGCGCTGCGTGCCCGCGGCCTGGACGAAGGCATCTCCACCCGGATGCTGGTCTATGCCGGCGTGCTTATCCGTGATGGGCTGCCAGCGGCCGAGAGCTGCCACATGGCCATGACCAGCGCCATCACCGACGACCCCGATCTGCGTCAGGCCCTGCAGGACATCGTGGATGCCTGCCTCGGCTGAGACCTTGCCTGCGGCGGATACCGCTTCGCGCAGCCTGGAGTCCCTCGGCCACCTCATCGACGCGCTGAGCGGGCGCCGGATAGACGTTCAATGGCTTACGGCCGACCAGCCCGGATCGGAACACTCACGCCCGATCCTGCGCGCCGACAGGCTCCTGCTGCCGGTCGACGCCGACAATGACCTGCGCCTTGCCGCGATCGCGCACGCGGCCGCGCACCTGCTGTTCTCGCCCGCGGCGCAGGCGGTGGGCAAGCTCAAGCCGATGGGTATCGCCATGGCATCGACCATCGAGGATGCTCGCGTCGAGCGCCTGTTGATCGCACGCTACCCGGGGCTGCGCGCCCCGCTGCTGCACCAGGCCAGGCTCGCCTGCCGGCAGCCGCAGGGTCCGGAGGGCAGCTTTCCCGACCTCGTCGCCCGGCTTCACCTGGCGCTGCTCGACCCCAGCCACGAGGACGACGGTTACTGGGTCAGCAAGGGTCGGGAGCAGTTCGAAGCGCAGGCCGCACGACTCGACGATCCGGCCGCGTTGCGCGCCGTCGCCTCGGTGCTCGCCAACGACCTTGGCCAGATGCGGGTGCGGATGAACCTGCAAGGCTATGCCGTCCCCTATGCGCACGGCGACGACAACAGCTATCTGTGGATGTTCGACAAGACAGGCGAGCAGACCACGGCCAGTGTCGACGCCCCTTCCGCCCCGGCGGGCAGCCGCAGCACCCGGAGCGCGTCGCCGCAGGAGATCATTCTCGCCCGCTACCCCTATCCGGAATGGGACTACCGGCTCGAGCGCGAGCGCATGCGATGGAGCACCGTGGTCGAACGCAGCACCCCGCCTCCAGCAGAGTCCCACGCCTCCACCCGGCACCGCTCCGGAACAGCGCCCCACCGCGTGACGCAACTGGATCACCGGGTACGCCTGCGCAGGCAGCAGGAGGGTGAGGACATCGACCTCGACGCCGCCACCGAGCTGATGATCGACCGCCGCATTGGCGCGCCACCCGAGCCGCGCATCCACCGCCGCAGCGGCCGCAGCCCGCGCCGCCGAAGCCTGCTGCTGTTGCTCGACCTGTCCACCTCAGCCAACGACGTGATCGACGCCGATGGCACCACCGTGCTCGATCTCGAGCGTGAAGCCGCCATCGCGCTGCAGGCGGCGGCCATACGCAGCGGCGACCGGGTGGCGGTGCACGGCTTTTCGTCCAACACCCGCGAGCAGGTCGATTACCTGCGCCTGAGCGAATTCGGCATGGACGATCCCGGACGGCTCGAGCAGACGCTGAGCGGCGTGCACGCGCGCCACTCCACCCGCATGGGCGCGGCCATCCGCCACGCGGTGACGTGCATGCGTGACGAGCGCGAAGGCAGCCGGCACCTGGTGCTGCTCAGCGACGGCGAAGCCTCGGACATCGACGTATTCGACGACGCCTACCTGCGTGAAGACGCCGCCGCCGCAGTGCGTGAGGCGCGCAAGGAGGGCATCCATGTCTTCTGCCTCGCGCTCGACAGCCAGGCCGGCGACGCCCTGCGCCGGGTGTTCGGCCATGGCAACTACCGCACCGTGCTGCGCCCGGCGGCCCTGTCGCGGGCACTGACACAACTGCACGAGCAACTGGGCCGACGCTGAAGGCTCAGGCCATCCGCCTCAAGCGCGCCATGATTCGTGCGCCGAACAGATTGACCGCAAGCCCCGCCATCAGAAGCGCGCCGCCGGCAAAGTGCACCATCTGCAGTTCCTCGCCATAGACCACCCAGCCGGTCGTCAGGCCGACCACCGGCACCAGCAAGGAGAACGGCGCCACCTGGTTGGCCGGGTAGCGCGACAACAGCCGGCTCCAGATGCCGTAGCCCAGCAGCGTTGCGACCCAGGCGAGATAGGCGATGGCGGCGGCAGACTGCAGGCTGAACGCGGCAAGCGCGCGCCCGATGGCCGTCGGCCCCTCGATCAGCAGCGACAGCAGCAGGAAAGGCAGTGGCGGCACCAGGCTGGCCCACACCACCAGCGCCTGCATGTCCACCGGGCCGTGGCGCCCGATCTCGCGCGTCACGATATTGCCGGCGGCCCACATCGACGCGGCCAGCAAGGTCAGCAGAAAGCCGCCGAGCGGCATGCTCACACCGTGGGCAGATCCGATCAGCGCCAGGCCGCAGGCCGCCAGCACCAGCCCGCCCAGCTGGCTTGGACGCCATGTCTCCTTGAGCCAGAAGGCGGCGAAGAGCATGGTGAAGAAGGCCTGCGACTGCAGCACCAGGGATGCCAGGCCGGACGGCATGCCGACATGGATGGCAGTGAACAGAAAGGCGAACTGCCCCACCGAAATCGTCAGCCCGTAAGCCAGCAAGAGGCGCAAGGGCACGTCCGGGCGGCGGAACAGCAGCACCGCCGGGAAGGCCGCGGCGACAAAACGCAAGGCGCCGAGCAGCAATGGGGGCAGCTCGGACACGCCCGCCTTGATGACCACGAAATTCACACCCCACACCACAACCACCAACAAGGCCAGCAGCAAGTCGCGCGGGGTCATTTGTCTACTCCAGGTTCTGAACCTGCTCGCGGATCTGTTCGATCAGCACCTTCATCTCCATCGCCACCGCCGTGATGTCGGTTGCCGGCGATTTTGAAGCCAGGGTGTTGGCCTCGCGATTGAGCTCCTGCATCAGGAAGTCCAGGCGCTTGCCGGCCGAACCCCCTGCCTTGAGGATGCGCTCGAGCTCGTCGAGGTGCGTGGTGAGGCGGGTGAGCTCTTCGGCCACGTCGATACGCTGCGCGTACAGGGCAACCTCCTGGCGCACGCGGTCTTCGTCCAGCGTGGCCACAGCCTCGCGCAAGCGGGCGGTGAGCTTGTTCTGATACTCGACCACGATCGCCGGCATGCGCGGCGTGGCGATCGCCACCAGCTCACGCATGCGCGCGATGCGCTCGCGGATCATCTCCGCCAGCTTTTCGCCCTCGCGCCCGCGGGTGGCGACGAGCTCGTCGAGCGCCGCGCGCGCCAGCTCGGCAATGGCCGGCTGCATCTGCTCGAAGGTCACGCCGTCATCGGCCAGCATGCCGGGCCAGCGCAGCAACTCGCCCACCGACATCGGCTTGGCCGACGGAAACTGCGCCTGCACCTTGGTCTGGGCATCCGCGAGCTGGGCCAGCAGGCCACTGTTGAGCGCCAGCGTGCGCGGTGCGGCATTGTTGGTCTGCAGGTTCAGACGGCACTCGACCTTGCCGCGGCTGAGGCGGCCGGTGATCTGCTCGCGAATCGCGGGCTCGGCCTGGCGCAGGTCTTCGACAATGCGGAAGTTGAGGTCCAGATAGCGGGAGTTGACGCTGCGCAGCTCCAGATGAAGGCTAACGGGGCCTAGGTCACGGGTTTGCACCGCAAAGCCTGTCATGCTGTGAATCATGGGTAGGGTCTCCGGGAACCTGCTGCGATCGTTTACACTGCAGGGCCCTGTCAGGAAAAGCTGCGGAAAGCCGAATATTAGCGCCCTCGAAGATGCCGCCTCAAGCAAACTGCGCACTCCCCTCCGGCTTTCAACTCGATCATTACAAGATCGAGCGCCAGCTATCGCTCGGCGGCTTCTCCATTGTGTATCTCGCTTACGATACCGACGGCACGCCGGTCGCGATCAAGGAGTACCTGCCGAACTCGCTCGCCCTGCGCAAGGACGGCGAGATCGAACCGCAGGTCTCGGACGAAAACCAGCCCGCCTTCCGCTACGGCATGAAGTGCTTTTTCGAGGAAGGGCGCTCGCTGGCCAAGCTGATGCATCCCAACGTTGTGCGCGTGCTCAACTTCTTCCGCGCCAACCAGACGGTGTACATGGTGATGCAGTTCGAGCGCGGCCGCACCCTTCACGACTACATCCAGAAGCACAAGGGCGAAGTGCGCGAGCGCTTCATCCGCGGCGTGTTCACCCGCATGCTCAACGGCCTGCGCGAAGTCCATGCGCACAAGCTGCTGCACCTCGACATCAAGCCATCGAACATCTACCTGCGTGCAGACAGCACACCGGTGCTGCTCGACTTCGGCGCCGCGCGCCAGACGCTGGCGCTCGAGCAGCCGATGCTCAAGCCGATGTACACCCCCGGCTTCGCCTCGCCCGAGCAGTTCGGCAACCGCGAAGCCCTTGGCCCCTGGAGCGACATCTACAGTGTCGGCGCCAGCATGTATGCCTGCATCGTCGGCACTGCCCCGCTGCGCTCTGACGAGCGCTTAAAGCGCGATACCGTACAACCGGTATCAAAAACGCATGCCGGCAAGTATTCTGAACAGCTATTGGAACTGGTCGAGTGGTGCCTGCACCTCGACCCCCTGAAACGTCCGCAAAGCGTCTATTCGTTGCAGAAGGCGCTGATGCAAAAGCAGGCGGGCGAAGCCATGCCGGCGACCTGGTTCACCGACCTCGGGTCCCGGCTCAAAACCTTCATCGGCAAGGGCTGAGGGAGCACGTCGTGAGATTCACCATCTTCCAGGAAAGCCGTATCGGCAAACGCAAGACCAATCAGGACCGCATCGCCTACTGCTACTCGCGCGACGCCCTGATCATGGTGCTTGCCGACGGCATGGGTGGCCACCTCCATGGCGAGGTCGCCTCTCATATTGCCGTGCAGTACATCACTCAGGCCTTCCAGCGCGAGGCCCAGCCCAAGCTCGAGGACCCAGCGCTGTTCCTGTCGCGGGTGCTGTCGAGCGCGCACCATGCCATCCTCGACTACGCCCTCGACAAGAATCTGCCCGAGGCGCCACGCACGACCATCGTCGTCTGCGTGGTGCAGGAAGGCTACGCTCACTGGGCTCATGCCGGCGACTCGCGCCTGTACCTGCTGCGCCAGGGCAGGATCAACGTGCAGACCCGCGACCACTCGCGCGTGCAACTGATGATGGATCAGGGCCTGCTCGACGCAGAAGGCGCGGCGACCCACCCCGGGCGCAACCGCATCTACTCCTGCCTGGGTGGCACCCATCCGCCGCAGATCGAGTTCTCCCGCCGCACCCTGCTGCAGGACGGCGACATCATCGCCATCTGCTCGGACGGCGTATGGGGGCCAGTGGGCAATCAGGGCCTGCTGCGCGGCCTGACCGGAACCAATCTGCTTGAAGCCGTTCCGAAGCTCATGTCCGAGGCCGAGACGCTTGCTGGCGCAACCTGCGACAACCTGTCGATGGTCACCATGTGCTGGCACGACGACCTGGGCGAAGCCGTGCCCGATTCGGTGTCCACCCAGACCATGGCCCTGCACGACTTCACCACGCAGATGGAAGCCTTCCAGCGCACCCGTAGCCCGGCCAGCGCGGCAGACCTCACCGACGACGAAATCGAACGCGCCATCTCCGAGATCAACTCGGCCATCAAGAAATTCACCAAGTAAAGCAACAGGAATCTGCAATGCGACCCAGTCAACGTAAGCCCGATCAACTCCGCCCCGTCCGCATCACCCGCGGCTTCACCCGACACGCCGAAGGCTCGGTGCTGGTCGAGTTCGGTGAAACCCGCGTGCTGTGCACGGCAAGCGTGGAAGAAACCGTACCGGGCTTCCTGCGCGGCAAGGGTCAGGGCTGGCTCACCGCCGAATACGGCATGCTGCCGCGCGCCACCCATACCCGCAGCGCGCGTGAAGCGGCCAAGGGCAAGCAGAGCGGCCGCACCCAGGAGATCCAGCGCCTGATCGGCCGCAGCCTGCGCGCCGTGGTCGACCTCGCCGCACTGGGCGAACGCCAGATCACCATCGACTGCGACGTGCTGCAGGCCGACGGCGGCACCCGCACCGCTGCCATCACCGGCGCCTGCGTCGCGGTGCGCGATGCGCTCGACAAGCTGGTCGCCGACGGCAAGCTCGCCACCAGTCCGATGACCGACTTCGTGGCCGCCGTGTCGGTCGGCATCTACAAGGGCACACCGGTGCTCGACCTCGACTACGATGAAGATTCCGACTGCGACACCGACATGAATGTCGTCATGACCGGCGCCAGCGGTCTCATCGAAGTGCAGGGCACGGCCGAAGGCGCCGCCTTCTCGCGCACCGAACTCAACGCCCTGCTCGATCTCGCCGAGGCCGGCATCGGTCGCCTGACCGAACTGCAACAGGCTGCACTAGGGGGTTGAAACCATGAGCCAGCGTCTCGTTCTCGCCAGCAACAACGCCAAGAAAGCCGCCGAAATGCAGGCCCTGCTCGCGCCACTCGGCATCGAGGTGGTACCGCAATCCGTGCTCGGCGTGTCCGAAGCCGAGGAGCCCCACGCCACCTTCGTCGAGAACGCGCTGGCCAAGGCCCGCCACGCCTCCGCGGCCACCGGCCTGCCCGCCATCGCCGACGACTCCGGCCTGTGCGTCACCGCGCTCGGTGGCGCGCCCGGCGTGCACTCGGCGCGCTTCGCCGGTGAGCCGAAATCCGATGCACGCAACAATCTGCTGCTGCTCGACAAACTCGCCAACGAGACCGACCGCACGGCGTATTTCTATTCCGCGGTCGTCCTCGTGCGTCACGCTCAGGACCCGCGCCCGCTCATCGCCGACGGCGAATGGCACGGCGAAATCCTCGAAGCACCGCGTGGCGACAGTGGCTTCGGCTACGACCCGCTGTTCTGGCTGCCCGAACTCGAACAGACCGCCGCCGAACTCGACGCCGGGCTCAAGAACACGCTCAGCCATCGCGGCGCAGCCATGCGTCACCTGCTCGACCGCCTCGCCGCCCATCCGCTGTGAGTGATCGCCGCATCATCCCGCTGACGCCGGCTCCGGCCGCCGTCAGCGCCCGCCCCGACACCATCGAAAGACCCCGGCTCAGCGCCTCGCCCCCGCTCTCGCTGTATGTGCATTTCCCGTGGTGCGTGCGCAAATGCCCGTACTGCGACTTCAACTCGCACACCAGTCGCAGCAGCGATGGCAGCCTGCCCGAGGATGCGTGGCTCGATGCCGTCATCGCCGACGTCGAATCCGCCCTGCCGCAGGTCTGGGGTCGGCGCGTGCTGAGCATCTTCATCGGCGGCGGCACCCCCAGCCTGATGTCTGCCGCCACCCTCGACCGCCTGCTCGTCGCCCTGCGCATGCGCCTGCAGCTCGACCCGATGGCCGAGATCACCCTCGAAGCCAACCCCGGCACCTTCGAGTCCGAACGCTTCCGCGACTACCGCGCCGCCGGCGTCAATCGGCTGTCGATCGGCATCCAGAGCTTCGACGACACCATGCTCAAGCGCCTCGGGCGCATCCACGACAGCGGTGAAGCGCGCCGTGCCATCGACATCGCCCAGCAGCACTTCGAGCGCATCAACCTCGACCTGATGTACGCCCTGCCCGAGCAGACGCTCGAAGGCGCACTCAAGGACCTCGACACCGCGCTCGCCACCGGCGTCAGCCACCTGTCGTGCTACCACCTCACGCTCGAACCCAACACGCCCTTCGCCCACACGCCGCCCTCGCTGCCGGACGACGACCTCTCCGCCGACATGCAGGACGCCATCGAAGCGCGCCTGGCCGACGCCGGCTTCAGGCACTACGAAACCTCCGCCTTCGCCCGCCCCGGCCAGGAATGCCGCCACAACCTCAACTACTGGGCGTTCGGCGACTACCTCGGCGTCGGCCCCGGCGCCCACGGCAAGCTCTCCAGCCACGAAGGCATCGTGCGCGAGATGCGCCACAAGCACCCCGGCCGCTACCTCGAAGGCGCAGCCAAAGGCGACTTCATCCAGGAGCGTCGCGACGTCGGCACCACCGAACTCCCCTTCGAGTTCATGATGAACGCCCTGCGCCTCACCGGCGGCGTACCCCAAACCCTGTTCGCCGAACGCACCGGCCTGCCGCTGGCCAGCATCGAAGCCGAACTCATCGACGCCCGCAAGCGCGGCCTGCTGGACACCGCCAACAACACCCTGCGCCCCACCGAGCAAGGCCGCCGCTTTCTGAACGATCTGCTGCAGGTCTTTCTGCGCGACTGAACGCCACACCGCTTCATTGACGCACGAAGGCCGAATGGACTTCCCCCGCGAAGCGGTATATCCTTCCGGCCTTCGTGCGCTGGTCGTTCTGACCGGCCCACTCTGCGCCCGTAGCTCAGCTGGATAGAGTACTGCCCTCCGAAGGCAGGGGTCGGACGTTCGAATCGTCTCGGGCGCGCCAATTCATGATGATGCTGGGCACTTCTACGGAAGTGCCCAGCATCATTTCAGCCACAGCGTGGCTGAACGCAGGGAGCTCCCTCCCCGGGGCATTCGAGGAAGGTCCTGGCGGTACATCGCGCGCAGATCTGCGGATCGAGAGAGGGGACGATTGATGCCAGTGCATCATGCTTGCTGTCGAAGACTCGATCTTTCCCCAGCCGTTCGAGAAAGCCGGTGCGCTCCCACACGGCAACGACGCGCGCACGAGGCCGATGAAAGTAAAGTGCGCCCCCCATTTTCCGCCGCACGTCATCCTCCTGCTCCCATACCCTGGCGCCCGCCTGGTCGATGAAGTTCATGCTCTTCACCATGACCAGCAAGTGCTTCTGTTTGGGCAAGCACTCGCGGTAGCGGCGCAACGTGTCGCTCACCTGCTGAGAGGCGCCAAAATAGACGGATCCTTCCATGCGCACCAGTTTGAGCTGGGGGCATTCGGGCTCGACCTGATCGAGTTCGGTCAGGGGCGTGAAGCGCCGCCCCTGCGGGACGGGCACCAGCACCCGCATTGCCGGGCGTGAGGTCTGGTAGAGGTAGAAGATCAGCGACAGACCCATGCCGATCAGGATCGCCAGTTCGATCCGCGTGACGAGGACTGCGCCCCACGTCACCACCATGCACGCCGCCTCCTGCATGTTGAATTGCAGGGTTTCCCGGATCCGGGGGATATTGATCAGGGTCCAGGCGACGTAGAGCAACAACGCGGCGATGGTGGCCATCGGCAAGCGCTCAAGCAGGCGCTCGCTGAGCGCGACGAGCACCAGAAGAATCAGCGCGGAGGCCACAGCCGCCAGCGGCGTGCGCGCACCCGCCTCGAAATTCGGCATTGAGCGGTTCAGCGAACCGCACGAAAGATAGGACGAAGAAAAGCTCGCAGCAACATTGGCCAGGCCCTGGCCGAAGAACTCGCGATTGGCGTCGATGTGCTGCCCCGACCTGTCTGCGATGGCCTTGGCGATGGAGATCGACTGACCAAGCGCGACCACGGCAAGCGCCAACGACAGGCCGACGACCTGGCTCAGCTTCTCCAGGTCGAAGTCCGGCAAACTGAGTGGCGGAATGATGGACGGAATGGCGCCCATCTGAACGTAACCCGGACCGCCCAGGGCCGCGCTCGCGGCGGCAGCGGCAAAGCCGCTGGCCAGGCCGGTCAGCATCGCTGGCCAGCGTGGAAAGAATCGCGCGACCAGCACCGTCACGATCACCGTGACCGCCGCAACCACGAGCTCCAGCGGGGCCAGCGCCCCTTCCTCAGGCCAGACCAGATCGCGCAGGTCGATACCCGCATGGTAGGCGATCAGGCAGGCCGCACCTGAGGTGAAGCCCAGCAAAACCGATGGCGCGATGAAGTTCGCGAGCACGCCAAGTCGGAACAGGGCGACCAGCAACTGCATGAGGCCGACCATGAAGGTCGCCGTAAACACGAGTTGCAGGTACTCGGGACTGCCGGGTGCAGCAAGCGGAGAGAGCATTGCGAACAGGGCCAGCGAGTTCGCGTTGGTCGGGCCGGAGACAACATGGCGACTCGAACCGAAGAGCGCCGCCGCAATGCAGGGCAGAATCGCCGAGTAGATGCCATACGCCGGCGGCAGTCCCGCGAGGCGTGCGAACGCGACCCCCTGCGGCAGCACCAGCAGCGCCCCCAGCAGACCGGCGATCAGGTCGCCTCGAACCGTGGTCGCGTCGAGCGACTTCCACCAGCGTTCGCCGGGGGGAATCAGGTGGCGAAGCTTCATCCAGCGCTTCCTGGTTCTCGTTGCCACACGCGATCACTGCAGCTTCTCTTGCAGGGACGACCCGGTTCGCAATCCATCGAACCCCCAGCGCGAGCCTCGATGCGCACTTCGATATGCGCCGGCAAGGCCGGATGCGCATCGAGCCCCACCGATTCCGCGGTCATGAATTTGTGCTGCGCAGAAGGTCAGGCTTCCGCCGCCACGACCGTCATTTCAACGAGCAAAGCGGGAGAGGCAAGACGTGCCTCGACCGTCGTTCGCGCAGGTGCGCATCCTTCTGGCACCCAGCTCTCCCATACCGTGTTCATTTCGGCAAAGTCATCCAGAGAACTCAGGTGAATCAGCACCGAGAGCAGACGGCTACGATCGCTACCAGCCTCGGCGAGCAATGAATCAATGCGCGATAACACCTCGGTTGTCTGTGCGCTGATATCTGTCGCTGCGCTGCCCATTGCAGTTTGCCCACAAAGGTAGATCAATCCCCCATGGCGGACAATCTTGCTCATGCGGGCGTTGCAGTGGCTGCGTTCAATGGCTTGGGTCATAGGAGTGTTCCTTTGGTTGGTAAGTGTGAAGAAGTGATGTGTAGCGCCGTTTGACTCGGCATCGGCTGATGCGCCGATGTTATGAAGTCCCGGATTCACAGGACGGCTTGCGTAGCGCGCGGGGTATCAGTGTCTGACGATGCCGCAGCGCCTGGCGCTGGGCATCGCCTTCAGTCCCGACCAGGCGTCAACCGCCGCGGTCCACATGCTCCACGGCTTTGACAAGCATCGAGCAGGCGAATGAAATTTCCGAACTCGACGAATTCAGTGGCGGATTGATTCTGATGATTCCTGCAGATGCTGCGACGATACAGCCATCGTCCTCGCATCGCGCAGCCACCATCTTCGCAACTTCCGGCGCTTTCCACTGGTCGAGATCAGAAAACTCTACCGCCCACATGTGCCCCGCTCCCCGGATCTCCTTGATTGAGCGAAGACCTTCAAGTGGTTTCAGGGTGGCGTAGAAGATTTCTGCATTCTCTTCTGCGCGCTTGCACAGGCCGTCACGCGTTGTGATCTCGATGTTCTTGAGTGCAATCTCGCAGCCGACTGGATGTCCAGCCATCGTAATCACCTTTTTCAACGGAACCTTTGATTCGCGCAGTTCCTTGTAAAGTGAATTAGTGACCGCTACCGCTGCTAATGGAAAGTAGCCTGCGGTGATACCTTTGCCCATTGTGATGATGTCTGGCCGGATGCCTTCCTTCTGAAACGCAAACCATTGCCCGGAGCGTCCAAAACCGGTAATCACCTCATCCACGATGAGCGTTATATCGTGGCGCTGACACACCTCATGAATGATGGCCAGATAGCCGTCAGGCGGTACGATCACGCCGCCGGCGAAATTAATCGGTTCGACGATCATGCATGCGATATTGTCCTGGCCGATCTGAGCAATACGCTCTTCCAGCAACAACTGGATCTCCTGCGTCGAAAACAGCTTTCCTGACGCCGGATTTCGCGCACACGGCACATGAACGAAGTCGGGGTGATCCGAATATCCTGATACGCGAAATGCCTCGTAGCCTGTTGCGAACTGGGCCTGCCCCATGTTGCCGTGATAGCTGCGATCCAGCGCTATGGCGATGCGCTTTGCGGGTTTTCCAGCCCCTTCCCAGTGGCGACGCGCGATGGTCATCGCGATTTCATTCGCAGAAGAGCCGCTTAGTGCGTACTTGATTCTGTAGCCGCCACCGAGGAGGTCCGAAACCCGCTCGGCCAGGGCAAGGCTCGAATCGCTGTAATGCTCAGGCGAACAGTACGACAGGGTCGCCAACGCATTGCCGGCGGCCTCCATCAATTCGGGATGCGCATGACCGAGGTTGAGGCAACTGTGACCAGATACGGCCTCAAACGCGCGTCGGCCATCATCGAATTGAATCCAGCCCCCCCGTCCGGATTTGATCAACGTTGGGGGAACATCCTTACCCTCAAAATCCTCGACCCACTGAGCCGCTTCTTGGTAGTTCATTGACATGTTCTTCACTTGATTGGTGCGCACAGAGCCACCACTCTCCACACGTGGAGAGCGTCCGGGTCTTTGATACGGTGATGGCCTGTGCGGCTGCTGAAAAAAGTGCGCGCGAATCAGGCTTCCATTGCTGAGTTGCGCCGGAAGCGACGTGGCGAAAATGGACTGATCGGGATTTCGGGCTCTTTCCCTCTGATCAACGCCACGGCGATTCTTGCGGTGCGCGGAGCTGTGGTGAGTCCGATATGACCATGTCCGAATGCATAAACTGCATTGCTCGCTCCTGAAGACACACCGATAACGGGTTTGCAATCCGACATCGAAGGCCGACGCCCCATCCAGCGTTCGGCCGTGTGCTTGAGTGACCCCAGTTCAGGGTAGGCTTCAGTCGCACGCTTATGCAGAATGCGGATGTGATCCCAGTTGGCGGGTGCATCCGGATGCGCAAGCTCAACCTGCCCGGCTACGCGCACCCCAAGATGGTTCGGTGTGATCGCGATCCGCTTGTCCGGCAGCATCAGTGGCGAGCCAAGTCCTGTGGGGTTCGTGCGGAACTGCAGACTGTAACCACGCTCAACCTTCAAAGGCACCCGGTCACCCAGGGCTGCTGCCAGCGTGACGCTGGCATGACCTGCGGCGATGACAACACTGTCGCAACGCAAACGGCCCCTGGATGTTTCAACGCCAGCGACACGCCCGTTCTCCAGGTGGAAGCCCGTGGCGCGCTCCTGCATCCACTGTGCACCGCGCAAAGCGAGTTTTTCCCATATTGCTTTCGAGTATCCGGCAGTGTCGTTGCAAGAACCTGAATCGGGCACGGCGATGCCAAGGCTGTAGCCAACGGGGCTATTCGGAACTGCGGCCTCAAGTTCGGATGGCGTTACCAGCTTTCTCTCGACACCGAACTGCTCACGCAGCCTCCACGCGAGACGATCGCCTTCAAGTGCCTCTTCGTCCGGATAGAGGTAATGAAGAGGGCCGCGCTGCACGAGATCCGGCCGCCCTATCGCGTGACTCAAGGCTTCGTGCAAGGCGGGAGCGCCTCTTGTCAGCGGCGCCAAAGCAGAAGCCAGGCCACGCAGACGCCCTTCGGTCGCGCCCGCAAGGACAAAGCCGACCGCCCATGCACTCAATCCGGGGAAATCCACGGCACGCACAGACATGGGCGAGTCGCGCCCCAGGAGAAATCCTGGCACCTTCCGCCAGAGCCCCGGATTGGAGACTGGAATCATGAAGCCGGAACTGATCATCGAGCCATTACCGTAGCTCGCGCTGGCATCGCTGCCGATTGGCGCAGGGTCGAGCAGCGTGACGTCGTTACCAGCCTCAAGAAGCTCCCATGCCGCTGCCAACCCGACAATGCCGGCCCCAATGACTACGGAGTGCATCTAGTTGCCCCCCGCCTGACCGTTATGGCCTCGCTCTTTGCTCAGGCGGAAGTGGGACAGAAATGCCTGGGTCCTTGGATCCTGCGGATCGTTGATGACCTGAACGGCCTCGCCATCCTCCACCACGACGCCATCGCGCATGAACACGACTCGATCAGCCACATCGCGGGCGAAAGCCATTTCATGCGTAACGATGATCATCGTCATGCCCTCGCTCGCGAGATCACGCATCACGTTGAGAACGTCGCCTACCAGCTCGGGGTCGAGCGCAGACGTCGCTTCATCGAAAAGCATCACTTCGGGCTCCATTGCCAAGGCACGTGCGATCGCAACGCGTTGCTTCTGCCCCCCGGAAAGTGAGGACGGATGGACGTTGGCCTTGTCCGCCAAACCAACCCGCGACAACTGGGCGAACGCAAGATCGCTCGCAGCCTGCTTCGTCATCTTGCGCACGGTGACCGGACCTTCCATCACGTTCTCAAGCACAGTCATGTGCGGGAACAGATTGAAGTGCTGAAACACCATGCCCGTCTTCTGCCTGAACTCCGCCAGCATCCGTTGTGACAGGACCGCCTTGCCAGCACCGAACTGCAGATTCGTCGCTCCGATCTCGATCGATCCGCGATCTGGCGGAACGAGCAGATTCAAACAGCGCAACAGTGTCGACTTCCCGGACCCCGACGGCCCGATCAAGGCAACTACCTGCCCCTTGTCGACACGCAGACTGATGTCCTTGAGCACCTTGAGGTTTCCAAAACTTTTTTCAATTGAATCGATCGTGATCATGATGAAATACCTCAGTGCTTCACAGCGAAACGACTCTCAAGATGCCGCACCAAAAGAGTTAGGGGGAACAGAAGGGCGAAATAGATCAACGCTACAGCCGTATAGACCTCAAGCGGGCGATAGCTCTCATGTGCAATAAGCTTGCCCTGGTACAGCAGGTCGGGAACCGCAAGGACTGATACCAGTGATGTGTTCTTCAGGTTGATGATCGACTGGTTGACCAGTGGAGGCACCATCTTCCGGAAAGCCTGGGGCAGGATGATCCGCTTCATGATCTCCCGGGGCATCATGCCAATGGCCTCGCCTGCTTCGCGCTGACCCGGATCAATGCCAACAATCCCGCCTCGAATGATTTCGCTGTAGAAAGCGGCCCCGTAAAGCGAGAGCCCCAGGAAAGCCGCAGTGATTGCAGAGATCTCAAACCCAGTCAGAATCGGCAGGGCATAGTAGAACCAGATCAGCGCCACCAGTACCGGCGTACAACGGAAAAACTCCATCAATGAGATACAAGGCACGCGTATCAGTTTATTGTTCGAAAGACTGCCAAGTGCATTGAAAACCCCCGCTACCAGACCCGTCAGAATGGATGCTGCTGCGACGGCAATCGTTACACCAAGCCCGGAAACCAAAAGCTCCTTGAATTCCCATATTGAGGAGAAATCCCATTCGTACATTGCTACTTCTCTCTGGATGTTAGAGCTGGATCCCTGCGGGGAAATCCGCAGGCGTCACATTAACCAGACTCATGTTCTTTCGGATGGACTCAGGAATGAAACCATTCTCACGGTTCTCCTTGATCCACTTATCGACAAACTCCTGCCACTCCTTGTCTTCCGATTTAGCGAACCCGGCGTGCGAAGTGGTAAACGCAATCGGCATTGGCGCAACAACCTTGCCCAACTGCGTATTCTTCTTGACCGCCGGCAGACTCAGCATCATTACCATGCACTGAGCATCGGCCCTGCCAGACTGCAACGCGATTGATGCTTCCCCAACGGTATCAAGGCGAATGATGGTGGCTTTCGGTAGCAGTCGAGTAACCGTTGCATCGTGAGCAGAGCCTGCATCCACCGCAATACGGATCTCGGGCTTGTTATAGTCCTCCCAGTTCTCGAATATTGCGTTCTCACGACAGATCAGCGTGAAACCGTTCTGAAATACCGCGGCTGAAAAATCGATAGCCTTTTTTCGCTCGGGCGTGGGGTTCAGACCGAACATGAGATCGATCTTTCCCGACTGCAGATCCAGAACGGAGTTGCCCCAGGTCGTTTCAACGATTTCCAGTTTCAACCCGTTTTCCTGTGCGAATTTTCTGGAAACATCGATGAAAATTCCGCGCCAGTCACCGGTTCGAATATCTTTCTGGAAGGCGGGAATACCATCCGTGACTGCTCCGATTCGGAGTTTTCCCGAAGAAAGCACTCTTTTCAGCGTGCCCGATTGCTCCTGCGCAGCGCCGATCACCGGAATCGAGATGCCACTCGCAAGGAATGCACCGGCACCAAGGTTCTTCAGAAATACACGTCTGCTCGTCATGATTAGGTCCTCGTAGGTCGAATGTCTGCTTGGCTGTGTGATGACTTTCGGTCAGTCATCCAGGAAGTTCATCTCCGCCCGTCAGCTGAGTTGATCGTCGAGCGTTGCGTCACTGTAGCCAGCGTTCTGATTCACGCAAAGTAGCAGTTTTCTTTTTTTTCATGGGTACAGATTGGACGCTGCTGAGTACATATGTCCGCGACATGGGATTCGCTTCAGTTGCCACACTCCCTGTGAACGCGCACTTTCTGGCACTTCGTGGCAGGCGTCGGCCTTACTGAGCGTCGGCGTGTCAACGTTCACGTCCGCGAAACGCTGGCGCAAGCCCCTTTCCCTGCCACTGCCGCACTCAGGTGTCCCATCGACGGCGCTCGGCGCGCATCCAGGCCGACGCACCAGTTAAATGCAGCACTCGTTGCTCAGGCGGTGGCCTCCCCAGAACCGGATTCAGCTTTGTACTCGGTGGTATTGGCGTATCGGGGTCCACCGTTGCCATATCCGGTCGCGGGGATGGTCGGTGGTTGTATTATTAGCCGCTGAGTTCAGGGAATTTGCACAGATGCTTGAAGAACATCACGTTATTGTCAGATATATAACGATCGACCGGTCGGCTCCGGCCCCTCTTTATATCCAGATCAAATCAGGGCTGGAGATGGCGATACGCGACGGTTACTTCCATAACATCAAGATGCCATCTGCTCGCCTTCTCTCAGAGTTGCTCGAAGTCAGTTTGAACACCATATTGCTAGCGCTGGATGAACTAAAAGCGGAGGGCATGATTTATTCAAAACCACGCTCGGGCCTGTTCATCAATCCAGAGTCGGTGTCATTGGATCATCAGAGCGCCCAGCCTCACGATTTGGGTGCCCCTGCATGGCTGAGATCAGCCGGGTCGCAGAAGAATTCAACACCAGGCCTTCATGTAGTGCGTTCCATCAGTGACACGCAATCAGAGTTCCCCTTCGTCACCTCATCAATCCCGAGTGAGGTTTTTCCCGGGGCGGCCTGGATCAGCGCTTCGCGAAAGGCACTTGAAGGAGAGCATCGCAAGTTCTGCCTGTACGACGGTTTCGGTGCCGACGACCCGATGCTTGTGGCCCAGATCATGGAGAAGATTCTTCATCCGCGAGGACTCAAGGCCGAACCGGAGAACATCGTTCTGACGGCAGGCGCGCAACATGGCCTCTATCTGATCTCAAAATTACTGATTTCAGAAGGAACAGAAGTGGCGATGGAGGATCCGGGTTATCCGGATGCCCGCCATACATTCCTGCGTCAGGGCGCGAAAGTCCTTCCCGTGCCTGTCGATGTTTCAGGCCTTGTTGTCGATGATATTGCGCCGCATGCGAAACTGATCTACACCACACCAAGCCATCAGTTGCCCAGCAATGTCAGCATGTCGGTCCCGCGCAAGGCAAGCCTGGTGAACTTCGCTCGCAAGATAGGCGCCTGCATCATCGAGGACGATTACGATGCGGAGATGCGCTTCGTCGGAAGATCATCCGTTCCCATCGCTGCTGGAAATTTCGACAGCGTGATCTACGTCAGCAGCTTCACAAAGTACGTTGGGGCAATGGCACGGATCGGATTCATCGTTGCAGACCGAAACGTAGCCAGGGAGCTGAGAAGTATTCGGCGCTATGAGCTACGGAATATATCAGGGCACGAACAGCGCAGCCTGGCCTTGTTCATCCGGGATGGGGGCTACGCCAAGCTCGTGCGCTCCTTGCGGCGCCTGTCCAAGGAGCGCTGGAGTTCCTGCCAGTCACTGCTCAAGGAAATCCTGCCCGATTGGGCTGCATACCCCTCCATGGGGGGGTCCAATCTCTGGGTCGCTGCACCAAAAGGCCTGGACACGACAAGGCTGGCCAGGATCCTGAGGCGGGAAGGGGTGATCATCGAGCCTGGCTGTGTGTTCTTCGCGGAACCGGCGCACGGGCAATCCTTCGTCAAGCTCGGTTTCAGCCTGATGACTGAACGAAGGCAGCGTGAAGGCATGTTGCGGATAAGGGCTGCGACTGAACGCATTCATGAGGATGTCGCGGAGGAATCTCCCCCACCCTTGCATTGAGTGCCCCTGAGCCTGGAAAACGAAGACCGAGAGCGCATTACGCACCGCACTTCCATGCGGGTTCGGCACCAAAGGACGTCGGGACGGACTCGCCGGCATGAGACCGACGACTGCAACGCCATGACGATCGGCCCCCAACGCGCGAGCAGGACAAGCGTGGGGAGATCGTCACGACAAAAGATGAAGCGTTCCGGGCGTTCGCCGTGCCAATGCAACCCGGAGACTGCGCGGGAAGACAGTCCCTCCACTGACGCCTAGCAGAGCCTCTGGCTGATACTCAGCGCGCGCGGCTGGACAGTTTCTGACGCGCGGCGACACGTGGGCCACCCTCGCGGAAGTATTCCTTGATTGCCGCGGTGAAGCGCATGCGGCCATGGCGTGTGCGCTCGAGCAGACCTACCCGGCGCTCCACTTCGATGCCGGGCAAGGGGATGACGCTGAGGTCCTGGTCGCGCTCCCAATGTACGTTGGTCAGCTGGGGCACGATGGAAACGCCAAAGCCCTGGCGCACGATCTCGACAATGGCCTCTACGGAGTTGAGCTCCATCTCGTCGCACGCCTTCACCTTGCACTGGCTGAGTACGTCCTTGACCAGGTCGCCGGTCCAGGTATGGCGGTCGAAGCGGATGAAGGGGGCACGGCGCAGGATGTCCAGCGGTGTGTCCGGCAGCGTGAAATGGGGTTGGCGCGGCACGATCAGCACCATCGGCTCGGTGTAGAGGGGCGTCCAGATGAGGCTGGTGGGCAGCGACCGGGGCGACTGGGTGACGACCGCGGCGTCGATCTCGCCGTGCTCCACCTTGTACGCAAAGTCGCTCGACATGCCGGCGAACAGACGCACTTTCAGCTGCGGATGCTCGCGCTTGACGCTCCACAGGGCGTCGGCGAAGGCGCCCATCAGGGCCGACACCAGGGCTCCCATGACGACCGTGCCCGACAGTTCGTCGCTGTCGCCCCCGGCGGCCAGCGCTTCGTAGCGCAGCACGAGTTCCTCGATCTCCGGAATGATGTTGCGTCCCGCCACGTTGAGCACGACGGATCGCGGCCCGCGGTCGAACAGCACCTGATCGAGCTCCTCTTCCAGGCCACGGATCTGCAGGCCAACGGCAGCGGCCGTCAGGCCGATCTCCTTGCCGGCGGCGGCAAACGTGCCGTGGCGGGCCACAGCGAGAAAGGTCTTGAAAGTGCGAATGGAAGGCATTGCACAATAATAAAGCGATTCTTTACCTAAGGAAAACAAAGACTAGCTTTTGTTTTCAGATACTGAATCCCACAATGCACACGTTGGCACAAAGCGCACAGAGATGAACCGGCAATGCACAGAGCGATAAGCGTGTGAGAAGAAATACCGATACTCTCAAGGTCACCGCCTGGCGCGCCCTGGAAGCGGGCGGCTTCATGCCTGGACCAAGCAGCAGACGTTGTCACGACAGCTCGCCTCAAGCCTCGTCCGCAGATTGCCTCATTCCAATGGTCAGCCTCGATGTCAGCCCGCAGCGCTACGCAGCCTGACCATTTACCTAACTTGTTCCGGAGACAATAAAGATGGCCCAGATTCGATACCTCAACACGATGGAGCTTGAAGCCGGCGCACTGCGGCACCTTGCGACCGGCTGTGCAAGCATCGGCATGAAGCGTCCACTGCTTGTCACCGATGCAGGCGTTCGCGCCGCGGGTCTGGTCGACCGCGCGCTGGATGAGCTCAGAGGCGTCGAGCATGTGGCCGTTTTCGACGCTACACCGTCCAACCCGACGGAGGCCGCCGTGCGCGAGGCGCTGGCGGTTGCGCGAGAGCACAAATGTGATGGCCTGATTGCGCTGGGTGGGGGCTCGTCGATCGATTGCGCCAAGGGCACCGCCATCGCAGCAACGCACGAGGGTCCTCTCTCGCGCTACGCCACAATCGAGGGCGGCTCGCCCCTGATCACCGATCGTGTCTGGCCGGTCATCGCGATACCCACCACTGCAGGCACCGGCAGCGAAGTGGCGCGAGGCGCGATCGTGATCGTCGAGGACGGACGCAAACTGGGCTTTCATTCGTGGCACCTGATGCCCAAGCTGGCGATTCTCGATCCGGATCTCACGCTCAGCCTGCCGCCGTCCCTGACCGCAGCCACCGGCATGGATGCCATCGCGCATTGCATGGAAGCCTTCATGGCCCCCGCATTCAATCCGCCAGCCGACGGCATCGCCCTCGATGGGCTGGAGCGAGGCTGGGCAAACATTGCGACCGCGACCCTTGATGGCGGAAACGTCGAGGCAAGGCTGCAGATGATGAGCGCGTCGATGCAGGGCGGGCTGGCATTTCAGAAAGGTCTGGGCTGCGTCCATTCGCTCAGCCACAGTCTTGGCGGCGTGAATCCCGGATTGCACCACGGCACCCTCAACGCCATGTTCCTTCCGGCCGTGATCCAGTTCAACGCGCAGGCTGAGTCGGTGGTGCGGGAGCGTCGTCTTGAGCGCATGGCGGCCGCCATGGGACTGGGGCAGATGCAATCGGCCGAGCAGGCCGCACACGCACTTGGCGAGACCATCAAGGCCATGAACCGGCAACTCGGCCTGCCCAGCGGGCTCGCGGCCATGGGGGTCGAGACCGGTTGCTTCAACCGCGTGATCGACGGCGCACTGGCCGATCACTGCCACAAGCTGAACCCCCGCCTCGCATCAGCGGACGACTACCGGCACATGCTCCACGCATCCATGTAACGCAAATTCCGGCGGAACTTCGCCGATCACCGCAGCGCACGAATCAGTCGCGCAACCAAGAACTGGATCGCTGCGGTAGCCCTGAAGCAAAAAAATGACTATAAGCCCAGCACGTCAAGGGGCTCTTATGTCCACCCGCCACCTAGAGGAGACACTCAAATGGCAAAAGACACACCGATCGATCGTCGTGGATTCTTTCGCATTGCCGGTCGATATGGATTGACGTCCACCGTTATCGCCGCCTCCAGCTTCGCAGGGCCGCTCACACTCAGTGGTCTGGCAAGGGCCGCATCGCAAACGGCCGACGCACGCAACGCCAGCACCCCGCTGTATACACTCAAGTTTGGCGCAGCCGGGTTCAACGAAGAAAACCTGAAGATCCAGGAATCGGGTCAGCTGTGGTTCGCGCAGGAACTCGAGAAACGCAGCAACGGCGCGCTCAAGATCGAGTTCATCGGCAGCAACGCCATCTGCAACCAGCTCGACTGCGTCAAGAAGGCCCAGCAAGGCATCATCGACCTGTTCTCGGCCAGCACGCAGAACTCGGCTGGCGCGGCACCGTACTACAACGTGCTCGACTTCGCGTACATGTTCCCGTCGCGCGCCGCACAGCACTACTTCCTGTATCACCCGAAGAGCGAAAAGCTGTTCCGCGAGCCGATGCGCAAGCGTCACAACATCCAGTTCCTTTACAGCCACTGCGAGCTGCGCGGTCTCATGCTCGGCAAGAAGTTCGCTGACGCGCCGCTGATCACCAGCATCGACCAACTCGCTGGCACCAAGAACCGCGTCACCGGCACCCAGCTCGGGCGCATCGCGATGCAGCTGATGAACCTCAACCCGGTACCAATCTCCTGGGAAGAGACCCTCGACGGCCTCAAGCAAGGCCTGATCGATGGCGCAGAAACCTGGATGGGTGCAGCAGCCTATGCGAACATGGCACCCGTGCTGTCACAAGCGGTGGATCTGAAGTTTTTCTGCGGTACGGAACACACCGCAATGAACAACAAGACCTTCGAAAAGCTGCCGTCAAACCTGCAGGACGTGGTGATGGAAACCTCGTTCGCCGCCCAGCAATACACCCAGCGCGAGCAGGAAAAGGCACTGATCGACGTCGTTGGTGCAGTCCCCAACCCCGGCCCGGACACCGTGTTCGGCAAGAACAAGGTTCGCGTGGCCACGCTCTCCGATGCGGAAATTCTCAAGGCCGAAAAGATGTGCTCGCCCGAGTACAACCCCAAGCCCTGGGAAGAATGGCGCGAGCGTCTGTCGAAGATGTCGGGTGGCCAGGACGTGTACAAGGAAATCTTCGACATCGCGCGCGAGATCCCGAAGAACACTCAGGTCGCCGACGTCCAGGCCCGCCGCTGGTGGCAGACCGCCTGACTGGCGCAAGCCCGCAGATAACAGACTGCCGACCCCGCCCAGTGCGGGGTCGGCGTTCACCGTCATGTTTCTGGAGCCACTCCAATGTCCTACCTGATGGCGCTACTTCGGTGGCTTGACCGCAACACCGAACGCACACTCATCCTGATCGCATACTCCAGCATGGCCCTGATCATCGTGTATGCGGTCTTCGAACGCTATGTCTTCAGTACCCAGATTCCATGGAGCACCTCGATCCCCATCTACCTGTTCCTTTGGGTGGCGTGGGTCGGCTGTGCGTACAACGTCAAGAAGCGCACGCACCTGGTGTTCAACGACTTTCGCCTGCGCATGCCTTACGGAATGCAGTTCGCAATGATGTGGCTCGACACCATCCTGTGGATCGGCTTCGGCTCCATCGTTGCCTGGTTCACCATCGAACAGACTCAGCTCGCCTACGACAACTTCTCCATCGTGCAGGGCACGGACAACGTCATGCAGTGGTGGTTCTATCTCGCGACGCCGATTGGCTGGATCCTGCTGATGTTTCGCGCCTTGCAGAACCTGTACGAAGACATCGGCCGCTTCCGCCGGCGTGAGCCCTTCATGGTTGATATTCAGACCATTGGCGGCGACTGAGGAATCATCATGGACAACTCATTACTCATTACCCTGGTCACGCTGGGCGTCGTCGGTCTCTTCCTCGTCGGCGTGCCGATCTTCCTGGTCATCGCCTTGTGGGTCACGGGCGTTTCGCTCGTCATCGATTTCACCCTCGCCAATATTGGCGTCACCCTGTTCGAAGGTCTGAACTTCTTCGGCCTGCTGTCGCTACCGCTCTTCATCCTGACGGGCGACCTGATTGCCTCGGCGGGCATTGCAACCCGGCTGGCGAACTTCGCACACGCATGCCTGAGCTGGATGCGCGGCGGCCTCGGCCTGGCCACGATCGGCTCCTGCGGCCTGTTTGCGGCCATCTCCGGCTCGAACTCGGCAACCACCGCGACCATCGGCGGCATCATGCATCCGCTCCTGGTGAAGGACGGCTACGACACCCGCTTCGCCGCCGCCACGGCCGCTGCCGGGGGTACCGTCGGCATCATCATCCCGCCCTCGATCATTTTCATCGTATACGGGTTCCTGATGAACCTGTCGATCTCCGACCTGTTTCTTGCCGGCATCATGCCGGGCATGCTGATGGTGATCGCGATGCAGGTGGTGTGCTGGTGGATGTGCAGGAAGAACGGCTGGGGTTCGGTCACGCCGCTCGACATGAAGCGCGTGTTCCGCACGGCACGGCAGGCCTACCTCGGCTTCTTTGCGATCTTCATCGTCATCTTCGGCATCTACTCGGGCATCTTCTCGCCCACCGAAGCCGCAGCGATCACGGTCGGCTTCTGCCTGGTCGCGGGCCTGCTGATTACCCGCGAAATCAAGTGGAAAGCCCTGCCTGACATTCTGCTGCGCTCGGGTCAGCTCACCGGCATGCTCGCACCGATGATCGCGGTGTCCATCGTCATGCAGCAGGTGTTCGGCCTGCTGGGTGTGGCCGACACCGTGGCGGCCTTCATCGCCTGGTTTGGAAGCGGCGATACGGTGGTGTTGCTGGTGTGCATGGCAATCGTCATGGCCGCAGGCTGCATTCTCGAAAGCCTCCCGGTGACGGTGATCTTCGCCCCCATCCTGGCGCCAATCGCCGTCGCAACGGGTGTCGATCCGGTGCATTTCTCGGTGATCTTCCTCGTCGGCGCCGCCATCGGCTTCATCACCCCGCCGTTTGGCCTCAACCTGTTCGTCGCCAGCGGCGTCACCGGCATCCCGTACTCCAAGCTGGTGCGCTTCGCGGTGATGTACATGGTCGGTCTGGTCATCGCGTGGCTGCTCATCGCCTTCGTGCCGTGGCTGTCGCTCGGTCTGAGCGTCAACTGATGCTTCCCGCACCATCAACTGCGGCGGCTGAGGCCGCCGTAGCTGATGGTGCCTTCAACGCATGAAATTTCCATTCACAACATCTCGCCGGCCGCGACCGGCGCACAGGAGACACGCATGACGCTCGCCCTCGAAAATCCGCAGCTGCAACGCAGCGCCCATTACATTGACGGAAAGTGGTTGTCCGACTGCGACCGTGTGCTCGACGTCACCAATCCGGCCGACGGGAGCCTGGTCGCACAAGTGCCCGACGGGCGGGCCACGGATGCGCGCGCGGCAGCCGATGCTGCACATGCAGCCTTTGCCACGTGGCGCGAGGTACCGGCGAAGGAACGTGCGCAATGCCTGAAGCGCTGGAACGATCTCGTCGTCGCTCACAAGACCGACCTCGGCCGCATTCTGTCGCGTGAGCAGGGCAAGCCGCTGGCCGAGGCAATCGCCGAAGTCATGTACGCGGCCAGCTACATCGAGTGGTTTGCCGAAGAAGCCACGCGCGCCAACGGCGATGTCATTCCCGCTCCGGTCCCGGGGCGGCGCATGCTGGCGCTGCGGGAACCGGTCGGCGTCGTCGCCGCGGTGGCACCGTGGAATTTTCCGGCGGCGATGATCGCGCGCAAGATCGCGCCGGCGCTGGCCGCGGGCTGCACGGTGGTGTGCAAGCCGGCGGAGGACGCGCCCCTAAGCGCGCTGGCCCTGGTCGGGCTCGCCGCAGAAGCTGGCTTCCCGGCCGGCGTGCTGAACATCGTCACCGCGTCGCGCGATCGCACCCCCGAGGTCGTGGACGCCTGGCTCGACGACGCCCGCGTGCGCAAGATCAGCTTCACGGGCTCAACGGCCGTCGGCAAGCATCTGGCGCGCCGCTCGGCCGATACGCTCAAGAAGGTCTCGCTCGAACTCGGCGGCAACGCCCCCTTCATCGTCTTCGAGGATGCGGATCTGGATGCGGCAGTCCAGGGCCTGATGGTTTCCAAGTTCCGCAATGGCGGTCAGACCTGCGTCTCCCCGAACCGGGTCTTCGTCCATGCGTCGGTGCACGACGCGTTCATGAGCCGGCTTCGCGCGCGCATCGAGGCCTTGAAGGTCGGCCCGGCTGCGCAGGCAGATTCGCAGATCGGCCCGATGATCAATGAACGTGCAGTGGCCAAGATCGAGGCCCATGTGGCCGACGCCCTGGCCAAGGGCGCACGCCTGGTGAGCGGCGGACGTCGCCTCACGGAACTCGGGCCGCAGTTCTACGCCCCCACGCTGCTCACCGACGCGGACGCAACGATGGCCTGCGCATGCGAAGAGACCTTCGGCCCGGTGGTGGCGGTGACACGATTCACCGACGAAGCAGACGTGATCGCACTCGCCAACGACACCTCCTACGGCCTCGCCGCCTACTTCTACACCAACGACGCGAAGCGGATCTGGCGCGTGACCAAGGCGCTGGAGACGGGCATCGTCGGCGTCAACGAGGGTGGGGTGGCCTCAGAGGCCGGACCCTTCGGTGGCGTCAAGGAGTCCGGTTATGGCCGCGAGGGGTCGGTGCATGGTCTTGCCGACTACCAGCACATCAAGTACGTCTGCGAGGGCGGACTGGGCTGATCAAACGCTCACGCCCATTGCCGGGTCGGCAATGGGCGTGGCTCAGGTCAGACAGAACAGTAGTGGCAATACGGAACGCGATGCACGCACGAACAAGGCTTCAGACAGGCCGTGTGCGTCACATCCCGGCGGCACGGACAATCAGGTTCAGGCCGCCAACCACAAGGACGACATAGACTGCATGCACGACCCTGCGGGCGGGCAGCCGCCGGTACAGCAGGGTCCCGGCGTAGAGGCCGAACAAGGCACACGGGATGAGCATTGCAGCCAGCCACAACACTTCACGGTGGTACAGGTCCGACACTGAAAAAATGCCCAGACGCACCAGGCCGCTCAGCAGTATGGCGATCGCGATGGTCGCGCGAAGGGTGTCCTTGTCGCGCAGCCGACGCGCCAGATACATCACATAGACCGGCCCGCCCGTGCCGAACACGGCGCTGAACATGCCGCCGACCAGGCCGCTTGGTGCGGCCCAGGCGGCGGAAGCCAGCTGCTCACCTGGCTTCGACAGCAGTGTCCAGCACACGTAGGCAAGCACAAAGCCGCCCAGACCAAACAGAAGGATCTGTTCGGGCACGGTCACAAGCACGATGCTTCCAACCGCCATGCCGCACAGCAGGAACGGCAGCATGCGCAGAATCTCGGGCCTGCTCACCGCCCGGTGGTTTCGAGTCCCGAACAGCAGTGCCACACACGGCTCAAGCAAGGCCATGAGCGGCACCACGAAGTGCAGCGGAAAGAACTGCGCGAGAAAGGGCACCGCCACAATCGATGACCCGAACCCCGTGAGTCCGAAGACGGCGAAGGCCGAAGTGATGATGAGGGCGGCGAAGAGAATCGTGTCATAGGGAACCGTCATCGCGACACCACGCCGTGCGCGCTGCGCGGTGACGATCCCCGGCAAGCCGGATCAGGCCTCAAGCAAGGACTCCCCCGGTCGAACGCGGGAGAACTGGACGGCTTCCCGCGCCAGCACGATTTCGTCACCGACCAGGCGCGCGACGGTATACGACGACGCTTCGAGATCGCTGGTCGAAGGAAAATCCTCCCTGAAATGCGCACCGCGCGAGTCCTCCCGGGCGAGTGCCGCCTTTGCGATGACCTTGCTGACGGAAACCAGACTCTTGAGATTGAGCCAGTCATGCCAGGTCAGATTGAAGCTGCGATCCTCGGTGCCCACGCCCGCGCTGGACAGCTCGGCGTCCAGTTCGGCAAGTTTCGCCTGTGCGCGAGTAAGCCCTGCAGCGTCGCGCAGAATGCCGACGTCGGTCCACATGCATTCGTAGAGCGCTTCACGAATGGCCTCGAGATCACCTGAGGGCTGTTTGAGCGGCGCCTCATGCGCGGCGATGCTGCGCGTGATCGCCGCCTCGTCCGGAGCGCGCTCCGCAGGGTTGTCCTTGACCCAGCGGGCCATGCTGTCGCCGGCGATGCCGCCGAATACCGTCGAGTTGGCAACACCATTGCCGCCGAGGCGATTGGCCCCATGCACGCCGCCGGTATCCTCGCCAGCCGCAAACAGCCCGGTCAGATGTGTCGTACAGTCAGGACGGAAAACCAGGCCACCCATCATGTAGTGCGCGGTCGGCACCACCTCGACGAGATCGCCGGCAAGATCGAAGCCGCAGTCTCCACACCGATCGACCATGCCCTTGAACTGCTTGCGCACCTTCTCCGGGCCGAGGTGGCTCATCTGGATGTATGCCCCGCCGTTCGGCGTTTTGCGGCCCGCGCGCATCTCCGAGAAGATCGAGCGCGAAACGATGTCGCGCGTCGCCCGCTCTTCGCGTGGGTCATAGTTCGCCATGAAGCGTTCCTTGTTGCCGTTGAGCAACCAGCCGCCGGCACCGCGCAAGCCCTCTTCGAGGACGGTTCCCGTCATCCGCGTGTGGGTGCCGGCGAGCAGTCCCGTCGGATGGAACTGCACCATCTCCATGTCCCGCAGCGGCAGCCCTGCGCGCAGCGCCATTGCGAGGCCGTCGCAGCTCTTGTCGCCAGACGGCGTGTGGAACCGATACATCGTTGGCCCGCCGCCGGTTGCAAGCAGCACCGCTTTCGCCTGAACGAACACGAACTCGCCGCTGCGCATGTCGATCATCAGCACCCCGGCAAGTGACTTGCCATCGGCCGTCTTGATCAGATCGACTGCCCGGTGCTCTTCGAGCCGGTTGATCCCGCGTGACCAGACCTGCTCGGCCAGGCGGTTGATGATCTCGATACCGGTCAGGTCGCCCTTGTGCACCGTGCGGTCGAAGGTCTGACCTGCGAACGCCTTCTGATGCACCGTGCCGTCTGGGTTGCGGTCGAAGAAGCAGCCAAGTTCGTTCTCGAGTTCGTGGATGCGCTCGACCGACTTCGTGACCAGGGTCCAGGCCAGATCCTGATTGGAGAGCCACTTGCTGCCCTCGATCGTGTCCATGAAGTGACGCTCGACGGAGTCGCCCGTCGCCAGCGCGACGTTGTAGCCGCCCTGCACCATGCGCGTGCAGCCGCATTTGCCAAGCAAGCCCTTGACCGCGACGGTAATCGACAGCTCCGGCGCCTGCTGATGCGCGTGCAAGGCGGCAAACAGCCCGGCACCGCCGGAGCCGAGAATCAGGATGTCGGTGGAAACACGCTTGATGCTCATGACGACTGGACTCCCAGGCTGGCCAGCGCGCTGGCACGGTTGCGCTCGACGTCACTGCGAACGACGTTGTAGAGGCTGTTGCCGTGGCTGTCCATCGCCACCAGCAGCGGCCCAAAATTCCGAATGCGGAATTTCCACAGCGATTCCGGATTCAGATCATCGAGGTCTACATCCTCAATCTGCTCGATCCAGGTCGTCTCCAGTGCGGCCGTGCCGCCGACGATCGCGAGATAGACGCCGCCGAGTTCCTCAAACGCAGCAAGCGAACCTTCACGCATGCCGCCCTTGCCGACGATCATGCGCACGCCGTATTGCGTCATCAGCGGGCGGGTAAAGCGCTCCATGCGATCGGAGGTCGTCGTGCCGATACACACCGGCGCGTAGCCCGCCGGGTATTCCGTGCTCGGTTCAACCTTGCGCACGTTCGGTGCGGTATGGATGACGGCGTGGCCGGACAGGTCGAATCGCGTGCTGCGACCGTGATCGAACAGGTGGATCTGCGTTGCATCGCGGATGCCGAAAAGGGTTGTGTGCAGGGTAACGGTGTCGTTGACGCGAAGCTTGCGGATCTGCGCCTCGCTCACCGGCGTTTCGAGTTCGTAGTGGGCCATGATCAGAATCCGTAAGTGACGCCTGCCGGCGAGAGGGTGGCCTTTGCGCGGCGCGCCGAATGGCACTGCATGTTTACCGCGATCGGGTTCATCGTGATGTGCGTATGCGCGAGCTCGATATGCACGGCAAACGCCGTCGAGTCGCCGCCGAGCCCCTGCGGGCCGACGCCGAGGCGGTTGATTGCCGCCGACAGCTCGGCTTCCAGCTTCGCGCCTTCGGGGTCTGCGCAGACAGTGCCAAGCTGGCGCGTCGAGGCCCGCTTGGCGAGCGCGACGCACAGATCCGAGGTGCCGCCGAGGCCAACGCCGACAATGGTCGGCGGGCAGGTCTTGCCGCCCGCATTGATCACGCAGTCGATGACGAAGGTCTTGATCGCATCGATGCCCTCGGCGGGGATGGCCATCTTCAGGAAGGAGTTGTTCTCCGAACCACTGCCCTTTGGCACCATCTTGATGGTCAGCTCATCCGGCGTGTCCGAGTAGTCGATGTGAATCACCGGCACCTCGATGCCGCACGAGGAGTGATTGTTCTTTCGCGTCAGCGGATGCACCACTGAGGAGCGCAGCGGGTGCTCGCGGGTTGCACGTTCGCAGCCCCGGCGAATGGCCTGCATCAGCGCATGACCGCTGACCTCGACGCCGTCGCCGATCGTCACGTTGTAGATCGGCACGCCGGTGTCCTGGCACAGCATGTTGTTGGTGTTCTCGGCGACCTCGATATTGGTCATGATGGTCGCGAGTACGCTCCTGGCCGTCGCGCCGGTTTCAGTCGCGGCGAGCTGGGTGAATCCGTCCTTGATATCGGGAGGCAGCAGCTTCAGTGCCCGGATGTAGAGCTCTTTCGAGACCTCTTCAACGGTGTTCAAATCAACTTTCATAGCGTGTCTTCTCCTGTCTTCTTATCCTGGGTCTAGCGAATCAACGCCAGCCCGAAAGCCATACCCGTTGCGAGGCTGAAACCCACTGCGCCGGTGATCCAGTTCTTGCGCAGACCCGACCACGGCCTGAGTTCGATCAGGAGCAGCCGCACGCCGCACATCATGTGCAGGGACAGGAGCACGACGAGCCCCCACTCCGCGAACTTGAACAGGGGCTGATCGGCGAACTGCAGGAAACCGTCCAGCGCTGCAGTCCCCTTGATCGCCTGTCCGAGCGCCCAGAAATGCACGGGCAGGAACAGCGCCAGCGCCAGTCCCGACACGCGGTGCATCAGGAAGGCCCAGTACGCGGCATGGTTGCGCGCGCGTGAATCATTCGTTCGCTTCATGTTGCGATCACTCCCCAAACGGCGCGCAGGCCGAGGATCAGGATTCCCCAGGTGAACAGCTGCGCGATCAACACCGACTTGAACCCTCGAACACCAAACCACTCTTCAGCAATGTTGCTCACACCGACCGGCACATGGGCGGCGCAGCCAAGGACGAACACCGCGTAGAAGGCCCCGAACAGCCAGCTGCCCTGGGTTCGCTCCAGAATCTCGGCGCCGCTCAGACCGCCTCTCACCGCGTAAATCATGATCGCCAGATGCGCCACCACACAGCACGCGAGCACCATCGCGCTGATGCGCTGGACATACCACTGGCGTCTTTTTGTCTCGGCCTGGTTCATCACTTACCTCCGGCACTGGACGTCATCAGCAGGTGTTTCAGGCCTGCGATGCTTGCTGTCGGGGCCAGCTGCTTCGGGCAGCGCTCGGTGCATGTGCCCTGCGTATGGCAGGAGTGACAACCCGCATCACCCGCAACGACGCTCAGCCGCCGCGCCGACTGCACGTCACGCTGGTCATTGACGAGGGTCCATGCGCGATTCAGCGCCGCAGGGCCCAGATAGTCAGGGCGCCAGCTCACCACATCGCAGGAGCCGTAACAGACACCACAGCCAATGCACTCGATGCCGGCATCAGCGGCCTTTCTGGCTTTCGAGTCGGGCTGGACCTTTTCGAAATCGTCGTTGCGCGTCCGGCTACCCTTGAACTGCCCCATGCCGCGCGCCCACTTGTCGAAAAAGTCGCGCATGTCGGTCACCAGATCCTTGACGACCGGCAGGTTCGACAAGGGCGCGAGTTCGAGCTTGCCGTTGTCGGCGACCTGCGAAACATGGGTGCGGCAGGTCCACATTGCCTTTCCATTGACCGTCATCGCGCACGAGCCGCACATCCCCACGCGGCACGCAAAGCGGTACGACAGGGTGTGATCCACATTGCGTTGAATGTGCGTAATCACGTCAAGCACAGTCTGATTGTCGCGACGCGGCACTTCATAGGTAACGAAGTCGCCCTCCTCCTTACCCCGCCACACGCTTACCGCAAGAGTTTTCGTCATTTTTATCCCACCTAGCCAAGCATTCAGATTCAGATTCGCGATGTCCGCAGCAGTCAGCTGAAGGATCAGCAGCGAATTCGGCAGCGATCAGCCATGTGGCGATTCTGGGCATGGCCATGAAAAATAAAAAGCTAATCTTAATTTGCACGAGATAAACAAAATCTTTATCTATATGGCGCATTGCCTGCGAGCACCGGCCGATGGCTTTGCTCACCGGTCACTGACGATGTGAGGTGCGACGGACGTGCTGATGGATGCGCAGGAGTCGCGGTGGCGTGACATGGAAGCGTTTCGGGTCGAAACGGTCCGGCAGATCGCAGAACGCGACCGTCGGATTGCCGAGGCCCCGTGCGGCTCGGGGTAAACACGAACCGCCGTTGCAGTGCGACCAGAACGGTACTCGGAGCCCCCCGGCACAGGGGACTCCGAGCGCAAATCAATTGAACGAGATCCGCCGACTCAGGCCGAGCAGCGGTGCGTGACGCGGCAGCGGGCGAGCCGCTACCGCAGCCTTCTTACCAGTACCCCAGCACTTTCCACCACAGGCCACCGATGACGGCCCAGATGGTGAGATTGACCACGCTCACCACAAAGCCCACCTGCCACCACTCCTTGAGCGTGACATAGCCTGAGGCGAAGATGATGGGTGCAGTGCCTGTGCCGTAGTGCGTCAACGACATCATCAGCGAGGACGCACCGGCCATCAGGAGCGCCAGATACATCGGTGGCGCCCCAAGCGCGATGCCTGCAGTGAAGAAGGCGCCGAACATGGCTGTGATATGTGCGGTGGTGCTCGCAAAGAAGTAGTGCGCGTAGAAATACACACCCACCAGCAACAGGGTCGCACCGACCCAGCCGACGCCGGTGCTTTCGATCCCGCCCTGGATCTGCTCCGAGAACCACTGGATGAGGCCGAGCTTGCCGAGGAAGCTCGCCATCATGACCAGTGCAGCAAACCACACGATGGTGTCCCAGGCGCCTTTCTCCGTAAGAACGTCGTTCCAGGTAAGCACGTTGGTCACGAGCAGGATCGACAGTCCAAGAAACGCCACAGTCGTCGCATCGAGCGCGTATTCCTTGCCGAAGATCATCGCCGGAATGCCCGCCCACAGCACCAGCAACAGCGCGAACACGCCGATCATGATCATTTCGTTGCGATTCAACGGCCCCATCTCCGCGAGCTTCTCCCTCGCGAACTTAGGCGCCTCCGGCGTTTCCTTGAGCTCGGGCGGGCACATGTAATACACGACCAGCGGCATCAGGATCAGCGCGATGATGCCGGGCACCAGCGCCGCCAGAGCCCATTGGCCCCAGGTGATGCTGATCCCGGCACCGGTGGCGTCCGAGATCAGCTTGACCACAAGCGGATTCGGTGCGGTTGCGGTGATGAACATCGCGGATGTGATGGGGTTGGTGTTGTAGTTCACGAGCGCGAGAAAGCGCCCCATCTTCTTCTCGGTGCCCTGCTCCGGATCGGAGCCAAACCCGGCAGCGATCGGTCGCATGATCGGATGGATGATGCCCCCGCCGCGGGCCGTGTTGCTGGGCGTCACCGGGGCGATCAAGGTCTCCGACGCGGCGAGTGCATAGCCGATACCCAGGGTCTTCTTGCCAAAGATGGAGATGAACCAGTACGCGATACGCGACCCCAGGCCAGACTTGGAGAGACCGCGAGAGATCATGATGGCGATACCGATCAGCCAGATCAGGCTGTTGGAAAATCCGCTCAACGCATCCTTGAGCGCATCACCTGGCTTCGGGCTGGTGACGCCGGTGATCGCCACAAGTGTGATTGCAACGATCGCGATCGCGCCGATCGGCATCGCCTTGCCGATGATCGCCGCGATGGTGCCCACGAAGAGCGCCAATAAATGCCACGCCTTGGGATCGACCCCCTCAGGTACGGGTATCACAAACCAGATGATCAGGGTCAGCGCGACGGAAATCAGCGCGGATGAAAATTTGACGCCAGCAGGCTCGGCCATGTGTTCCTCCCTTTCTGTTCGGAGTGTTCTTTTTCAGAAAGGCAAGCAGCACACCGGAGCAACCGACTGCGCCGCCTGACTCGCTGATCACCAGTCTACGCACTCCCGGACGACTTGGCCAATGGATCCATGCGTGTGCCTGTCGCGCAACGCCGCGTGCAGCCGTGGTTTGAGGCCCCCAGTCCGCTATCTGGGCGAAGCCTCCACGCTCAGTGCATCAGCCGGAAAAAGCCGCAGCATGTCCCGGGCCTCCTGCTCGGATCTGGCACGCAACCAGTTCCCCCACAGATCGTCCGGCAGGATCACCACCGAGCGTTTCTCATCCTCAGGCTTGTGAAAGCGCTGCATGACCGGGTCGTTGTCTGCATTGATGGTGAGCATCGACATTGACCAGGCTGGCAACTCGCCCGCGTCCTCGCGGTGCGCCCAGATTCCGGCAATGCCCATGGGTTTTCCGTCGACTCTGGCGACCCGCCAGCGGACGGCCTTGCCCGACTCGTAGCACGGCTCGTAGATCTCCGTTGCCGGGATGATGCACAGTTGCCCACGCCGCCACGCATCCCTGAACGAGGGCTTTTCGCCAATGGTTTCGGCGCGCCCGTTGTAGGTGGACCGTGCGATCCTGGCGTCCTTCGCCCACCCCGGTACCAGGCCAAAGCATGCCGGCACCCACTCCCGCGGGGCGAAGTTGCTCACGATAGGGACGATCGAGCCAGGGTAGGCCTCGCCATACGGAAAGTCTGGCGGCGGCAGCGGAAAGGCGGACAGCGCGTCCCTGCTGGCGGGTCTGTAGTTGGCGCACATGGGGCAATGTTATGCCCTCCGTCGTTCACTGTGCCAGCACTTGCCCAAGCCCCCGAAGCGCCTTGGATCGCGCTTACTTATCTACGCATAAGCTTTTCTAATTCATAGGCGACAAATTCAACGTTTGTCGCGTGTCACCGGGTATCCAAGAATGCAGGCCAAGGCAGAACTCATCAGCGGGATGCGTTCAGTGCCGCCGGCTTCAGCAGCGCACAGAACACAAGCGTCGTTTTTTGCCTCCGGCCATGCAGCCGTATGGGAACAACGCGTTTCCTGAGCCAGGAAGCCGTCGATATTTCAACGCGGAGCGCGCGCAACAACGCGATCTGCACTGACAAGGTGAACAAGCCGTATGCGTACCCCCAGACCCTACGATCCTACCTACGATCCCCTGTATGCCAAGTCACCTGGCACGGCGACCGACTACTCACCGACCTACTGGCGTTTTCACGCAGGCGAACCGCCCGCAGACGATGGTCCGGTCTCCGGCGACATTGAAGCCGATGTCGTGCTCATCGGCGGCGGCTTCACCGGCCTGGCGACCGCCCTGTTTCTGGCACGGGAGCATGGCATCAAGGCCGTTGTTCTCGAGGCGAACCAGATCGGCTGGGGCTGCACGAGTCGCAATGGCGGCCAGGGACATCTGGCCTGGGGACGACTGAGCCGAAGCCAGTGGGTGCAGAAGTGGGGGGCAGATGTGGCGCGCCGCCTGCACAACAACAGCCTTGAAGGCTATGAGGTGTTCCGGGCGATGACCGAGGATGCGGAGATCGACTGCGAGCCGCATGGCGACGGCAACCTGCTGATCGCACACAGTCCGAAGGCGATGACGGGGCTCGAAGCGGAGTCGCGCCTGTGCAACGAAATTCTTGGCTACAGGACGCGCCTGCTGACACGCGACACGGTACTCAACGAATACATCGGCGATCAGGAGTGCCAGGGCGCGATGCTTGAACCGGTTGGCATCGCGGTACAACCGCTGAAGCTGGCCTATGGCTATGCGCGGGTGGCACGCAGGCTCGGCGCCCGGATCCACACCGGCAGCCCGGTGCAGGACTGGACCACGGTCGATGGCGTGCATCACCTGCGCACGCCGGGCGGCACGGTACGAGCGAAGGCGGTTGGCATCTGTACCGCCGGCTATACCAGCCCTTACCTGCACAAGCTGACCGCCTACAAGGTGATGCCGATCATGGCCAACTCGGTCGTGACGCGCGAGCTCACCGATGACGAGATCGCTGCCTGCGGATTCCGTTCCACCCTGCTCACAACCGACACCCGCAAGCTGCGCTACTACTACCGTTATCTGCCCGAGAAGCGCCTGCAGATCGGCACACGCAGCGCCATCAGCGGCGGCGATGCGGACAACCCGAAGCATCTGCGCGTGGTTCAGGAAGCGATTGCACGCAAGTTTCCGGCCCTGGCGGGTATCGAAACCCCCTTCTTCTGGCATGGCTGGATGGATATCTCGCACGACATGATGCCGCGCATCGTGCAGCCCGACCCCAAACAGCAGGTGTTCTATTCGCAAGGCTATTCGGGCAACGGCGTGTCCTTCTCCGCCTATGCCTCGAAGCAGCTTGCGAACCTGATCGCCGGAAAGCGCCTCGCTGACGGCGATCTGCCGATCTTCAGCTCTCCGCTGCCGAGCCACCCGCTCCGGCCGCTTCGCCGGCTCGGGCAGCACGCGCTCTATACCTACTTCTCCTTGCGCGACAAGTTTGCCTGAGCGCGCAGGGATGGCGGGAGTATTCCGGAAACCCGTCACCCATTCGAACTGATTTGGAGATGCCTGCCGACATTCAGTTGTGACACCGCAAAACATGCTCCGCGAACAATAAGGCGCCAGCAAAAAGGCGCTCCCCCCGAGATCTCGCGGAAGTACGTCCTCAAGAGGAGACAACGATGAAAACCATAATTAGACAGAGTCCGCCCAGCCGCGGTTTGACGACACGGCTGTTCGGCGAATATGACCACACGCTGTTCTGGCCGGTATTGACGGTCTACGTCGCGATCATGGCCTGTGCGCTGCTGATGCCGGAGAGCACGGGCACATGGCTGGTGAGCATCCGGAACTTTCTGATCTTCAACTTTGGCTGGAGCTTTCTGCTTGGCGTTGGCGTCACGCTGTTCTTCTGCCTGTATCTTGCCATCAGCCCCTATGGTGACCTGAAGCTGGGCAAGGACGATGCCGTCCCCGAGTTTTCCTTCGGTTCGTGGGTGTCGATGCTGTTCTGTTGCGGTCTGGGGATCGGATTCGTGTTCTTCAGCGTCGCCGAGCCCCTCACCCATCTGCACGAGTCGCCTCATGTCATCGACATGGGCGTGGCCGGAAAGGAGGCCGGTATTGCCAAGGCCGTGCAGATGACACTGCTCGACTGGGGCATGCATGGCTGGGCCTTGTACGCCGTTGCGGCCTGGGCGATTGCCTTTCCCGCCTATCGCCTCGGCAAACCGCTCACCGTCGCGACAGGCCTGTACGGCATCCTTGGTGACCGCTGCAACAGCAGCATCTGGGGCCGTCTCGCCAACGGGCTTGGCATTCTGGGGACGATCGGCGGTAACGCCACCATGATCGGCCTCGGCGTTGCATCCATCAGCTACGGCATTTCCACCCTGTTCGGGATCGAACTGGGCAACTTCGGAAAGGTCATGGTCATGATGGGTGTCATCGTCGCGTACGTCGCATCGGCTGCAACCGGCGTCGAGAAGGGCATCAAGATGCTGAGCGTCGCCAACATGGTGATTGCAGGCCTGATCGTACTGGCGCTGCTCCTGTTCGGAAACGCGCCCATTCACTACCTGCTCAACCTCACCACGCAGCAGTTCGGCGACTACTTCGGCTCCATGCTGACGATGTCGTTCTGGAGTGATGCCAGCAACGTGGAGCAGCGCGAATGGCTTGGTTGGTGGGTGATTTTCTACTGGCTGTGGTACGTATCCTACATTCCGTTCTGCGGCGGCTTCATCGCGCGGATCTCGAAAGGCCGCACGCTGCGAGAGTTTGTCCTCGGGACGACATTCGTGCCCATGGTGCTGGCCATCGTGTGGTTCAGCGTATGGGGCGGCTCGGCTGGCTACACCGAGGTAAACGGCATCGCGCCGTTGTGGGAAGGCGTACAGAAGAACCCCGAGGCCGGCGTGTACATGCTGCTCGAGTCCATGCCTCATGGCTGGTGGCTGAGCCTTGCAGTGCTGTTCTGCACCATCGTGTTTGCGGTGACGACGTCCGACTCGGCGTCATTCTTCGTCGCCATGCAGGTCTCCAACGGTGAAGAGAACCCGCGGGTGTCGATGCGTCTGCTGTGGGGTGTGGTGATCGGGCTGACCGGGATCGTATTCCAGCTCTCCGGTGGCTTCACCGCAATCAAGTCACTGGCGATAGTGGTCGGCGCACCCTTCTTCGTGGTTGGCATCGCCTACATCGTCTCGGTGAATCGCATGCTCCGCATGGCCAAGGCGGGGCAGATGGAGCCACACCCGGGCCCGGAACAACTCGGTGCCACCCCGCCCCAGGCTCCGACTCACGACCATCTTGTGCCAAGCGTTGGCACAGCGACCTGACGGCACGAAAGCCCCTCACCCCACAGGCAATGCGCCCTCAGGGTGCAATGCGAAAACCCCTTCATTCCAGGAGCAATACTGATGACAGAAGCAGAATTGAACGATCTGTTCGACGCCTTCAACCGGCACGACATCGACGTGATCATGCCCTACTTTCACGACGACATCGTCTTTGACACCGTCTCCGGCCCGGAAGCCTACGGCACCCGGATTATCGGCAAGGAGGCCGTCAAGGCCCAGTTCGAAGCCACCTGGGGGGCGATGCCCGATGTCCAGTGGCTCAACGGGAAGCACTACTTCGCGCAGGAACGCATCGTGTCGGAATCGACCTTCATCGCCACTCAGGCCGATGGCCGCAGACACCACGCCGACAGCGTGGACCTGTTCACGCTGAGTGACGGCAAGATCATTCGCAAGCAGGCCTTCCGCAAGAACCGGCCGCTGCTCGATCCCGCCTGACGCGGCTGCTGCGCCCGTTGCACGCAATGCGAAAACGCCCCGCTCGCCTGCATGGAGTCATCTCCCATGCAGGCGAGGGGCAAACGAACCAATCCAGCCCCATAAACGGACACGCCATGTCACACAAGTTCGAAGGCGGATGCGCTCACATCCGCACCCATTCAGATCACGCACCGATCGACAACCACATCTGCCATGGCGCCGCCACCCAGCGCGTTACCGGCCAGGCGTCGGCACAAGTCGCCTATTTCAACCATGACGAACTCGTCGTCGAGAACATCGACCTGGTCGAGCGTCAGCCTTTCGACAGCGAGGACCCATCGAACCCGCTGGTGTTCGCAACATGCCGGACGTGCAACGCACCGATCATGATCGGTGACAAGCTCGGCCGCATCCGCGGGGTAATTCCCGCACTGATGGGCTACGACGCATCGTTTCCCCCGGCGACCTATCACGCCAACAGGGGCCCGGCGGCAGGCGGGACGGCACCGGATGACGGTCTGCCCATTCACGCAGGGCTGCGCCCCGACTTTGTCTGGCCGCCCGAGATGTGAGCTCATCGGGCGACCGCAGCCGCCCACGAAATGCAGCACTGACCTGATCCGCCGCATGCACCCGCATGCGGCGGTTTTTTGTGGCGACGGCGCATCAACCCGATATGCAGGAAGGCTCCAGGTCGAGCCAGGCACAGAACTCGGAGGCCGCAGCAGACAGCGGTTTGTCGCTCCGCCATGTGAGGTAGTAACCGGCATCACAGCTGATCGGCGCGTCGAAAGGGCACACCAGAAACGGCTCGAGCCTTGAGCCGCTCACAAAAGCGTCGTAGAGCAGACAGGCGCCGATCCCCTCGATCGCCATGCTGGCCGCAATGGCATAGCTGTCGACATGGATCCGCGCCGGACGCTCGGCTGATTCCGGGCGATAGACACGTTTCCAGTCGAGCCACCCATTCGGCGTACCGAGCACATCGATCAGCGCGGTCTGCTCGAAGCCGTCCGCGCTGCGAAGCTTGTTTGCAAGTGATATCGAGCAATACGGGCGCAAGGTCCGCGGCAACAGATTGCGCGCCTCGTAGCCCGGCCAGCTGCCATTTCCGTAGCGGATCTCAAGTTCCGTGTTGGCCGCCTCGTACTCGAGATCCCAGTTCGTCTGCAGCATGCGCACCGAAAGCTGCGGGCGGTGGGCAATGAAACGCCCGATCCGAGGGGCGAGCCAGAGCTCGCCAAAGGTATTGTTGACGTGCAACTCCAGCACACCATCCGCCGAGGAGCTGAAGATACTGCTCATGCCCGCATTGAGTCGCTGCAGACCTTCCCTGACCACATCCAGAAGCGCACGCCCCTCGGTGGTGAGTTGCAGCGATCGCGTCTTGCGCAAGAACAGCTCCTTGCCAAGCTTGTGCTCAAGCAGCTTGATCTGCTGACTCACGGCGGACTGGCTCAGGTTCAGCTCTTCGGCCGCGAGCGAAAAACTAAGGAGCCGCCCTGACGCCTCAAACGTGCGCAGCCAGTTGAGCTGAAGGTTGCCGATATTCATGGGCCAGCGCTCCATCCAGCAGGTTGTATTGTTATAGCCGCTTTGCTTCTGTACTTCACGAATGCCAAGCGCAAAAACAAGAAAATGGAACACGTAGTTCCGAAACTTACTGTATGGTGTTCATAAAGCGGTGTCAAACCACCGCAACAATCGACGTGCCTCAGGGTCTGCACGTTCCAGTGAAACCATCCCTTCCCTCAAGGCGCCACTGTCAGGGCGCACCGGCCGGACCGGTCAATCGACGTTCTGGCGTCCTCTGCAGCCTTGGACCTATCAACAGGTCTGAACTGGCACTACCCGGACGTGGAAACGTCTCTCTATTCTTGAACCCGTTGCCTGGCTCACGCAGCTGCACGCGGTGCAGGCTTTATCGCCTGCGGGGCCTGAAAGCCAACGCAAGATGTCATCCAGAACAATCACCAGATCGGCAACACGGCGCCACCCCCAACCCTGGAGAATTCTATGAAGTTCAAGACCACATCCCTCGTGGCGTTGCTCGCAGCGTCTTCACTCTTCATGGCCGGCAGCGCGATGGCGACCACCTTCAAGGTGGCCGTTGGCGATGCACAGGGCAGCGCACAATGGGAGATGGCTTCCACGTTCAAATCGACGTTCGAGGCCAAGACCGGCGGCAAGCACAAGGTCGACCTCTTCCCCAACGGCCAGCTTGGCAGCGAAGAGACCACGGTCAACGCCGCCAGCATGGGCACGCTCGACATGTCGGTACTGGCGATCAACAACGTCACCCCGTTCTCGCCGACCGTTGGCATCCTGACCCTGCCCTACGTGATCCAGAGTGCGGCCGAGGCCAAGACGCTCGTCACCGGTGAGGTGGGCAAGGAACTGACCGCCAACACCGTGCGCGATGCCGGCGTGCGTATCGTTGGCTGGACCTTCAGCGGCTTTCGCGTGCTCACCAACTCCAAGCGGCCAGTCAGCTCGCTCGCCGACCTGAAGGGCCTGAAGATCCGCGTGCCCAAGAACGAGATCATGATCGCGTCCTACCAGGCCTGGGGCATCAACCCCGCGCCGATGGCGTGGTCCGAGACCTTCACCGCGCTTCAGCAACGCGTGGTCGACGGCCAGGACAATCCGTACATCACCGTGCATTCGATGAAGTTCAACGAAGTTCAGAAGTACATCACCAACATCCGCTACGTGTTCTCGCTTGAGCCGATCATCATCGGTGAGGGCACCTTCCAGTCGCAGCCCGCCGACGTGCAGAAGGCCATCCTCGAAGCAGGCGCCGAGGCGACCGAGCACAGCTACAAGTGGTTGCTGGAAACCGAAGACCGGATCAAGAAGGAGCTGACTGCCAAGGGCATGCAGATCACCGACCCGGCCGACGGCGAGAAGGAGTGGATCGCGAAGGCGACCGCTGCCGTATGGCCCAAGTTCTACGACAGCATCGGCGGCAAGGAGAAGCTCGACCGCGTAACGAAGCTCCTCGGCCGCTGATCTCTGGCTGGCTGAAACAAGAACGACCGCCCGAGGGCGGTCGTTTGCATTGTGGGGTACGTGCAGCGAAGGCGTGCCGCCCGACCCGGGCGACGCGCCTCTTCATCAGGATGCCGTGGAGGCTTGCCCCGCCAGCACGTCCTGCGCGATGCGATGGACCTCCTGTACCAGCAGCGCCAGGTCGGCACGCGTGGTGCGGTGGTTGGTGATGTTCACCCGGATCGCATTGCGGCCATTCACGATGGTGGTCGAGGGGGCGGCAACACCTTCGAGCTGCAGGCGGATCACGATCTCGTCGTTCAGCGCATCAACCGCAGCCGGCTCCAGCCCCGGCGCGGTGTGACGGAAGCAGCAGATGTTCATTGCCACCGGCGCCATCACCTCCATGTGCGCATGCGCCGTCACCAGTTCGGACAGATAGGCCGCCTGCTCGCAGTTCTGCGTGATCAGGGACCCGAGCTTTTCCGTGCCATGCTCGGCGAGCTGAGCCCAGATCTTGAGCGCGCGGAAGCCACGCGAGAGCTCGGGCCCGTACTCCACCGGCCACGGGTTGCCAGCGGCCAGTCCGCGCTCCGCCCCCTTGAGGTACTCGGGGCGCTCGGAGAATGTGTAGCGATGAACCTCTTCCGAGCGCATCAGCACAAAGCCGGCGTCGTAGTTAACATGCAGCCACTTGTGGAAGTCGAACGCGAGTGAATCGGCGCGCTTGATGCCGGTAAGCCTTGGGCGCAGGCGTTCGCTGAGGATGCCGAAGGCACCGAAAGCACCGTCGATGTGAAACCACAGCTTCTCGGCGGCAGCGATATCGGCCAGCGCTTCGAGGTCGTCGATCGCGCCCACATTGACCGCACCGGCCGTGCCGATGATGGCGAAAGGCGTCAGGCCGGCCGCGCGATCCGCGGCAATCGCCGCTTGCAGCGCGACGGTGTCGATCTCGAAACGCGCGTTGACCGGAATCTTGCGCAGCGCATCCGAGCCCAGGCCCAGAATGTCGAAGGCACGCGCCACGCAGGAGTGGGTCTGGGCCGAGGTGTAGCCCACCAGCTGTCCGAGCTCGGACTGCTGCATGCCACGCTTGCGGCTGGTGAAATCAAAACAGCGGTCGCGCGCCGCCTTCAGCGCGATGATGGTCGCCGTCGACGTGCCGCTGACGATGATCCCGCTGGCGGTGTCAGGAAACTCGAACAGTTCCCGGCACCAGTTCACCACCTGCTTTTCCACGTACATCGCACCGTGGTCGCGCCCACCCAGGTTGGCGTTGATTGCCGCCGCCGCGATTTCCGCGATCAGATTGCCTGGCGTGCCCGAGCCGTGCACCCAGCCGAAAAAGCGCGGATGGGTGTTGCCCACACCGTAGGGAAGCAGCGCCTCCATTTGCGCCTGTGCCGCTTCGGCGCCGATGCCCGCAGTGGGCAAAGGCGCCTGGAAGCCTGCCTTCATCTCCGCCGGGAACGGGTTCCACACCCGGCCTTCGCGGTTGCGCGCCATCTTGTCGACGGCCGCATCTACCATGCGGTGCGCCTGCGCACGGAATGCGTCCCAGTCGTCCGGGTCGAGCGAGTGTTCCTGCAGTGGCTCAGAGGCGGGAGCGTGGCTCATGAGGAGTCCTTTCGGGTATCAAGAGGTTTGAACTTGGGCAATGCCGGCCGCGACCTGCACGATCCGGCCGATCAGCTGGCAGTCTTCCGGCGTCAGCGACAGCGGCGTGCGCAGATCGAGCAGCTGGCTCAGCACCGCCATCGACTGCGGCATCGGCGCCTGTTCGTCGAGGTAGTGCCAGTGCTTGAAGTTGCTGGTAAAGGCCACCGGCTTGGGCAGACCGAACCATTTGATGTAGAGACCGCGCAGGGCGCACTCTTCAACGAAGCGCTCGATCTGCGCAGGCGGGAGATCCAGCGAAAACTGGATCGAGCTCGGCACGAACGCCTCTCTCGGATCCCGCGTCGGCAGGGACACGCCGGGCGCCTTGGCCAGCTCGCGCGCCAGATCGGCGTAGATGCGGTTCCAGCACTCGTCGCGCTCGGGCAGCAAGGCCAGCTGTGGCCGCAGCAGGGCCGCAGCCAGGTTGGACATGCGCATGCTGAAGTTGGGCGTGACATAGCGCCAGCGCTCGAACACTTCCGGCGCCGGACGCAGGATGTGCTGCTCGTACATCATGTAGCAGCCCGACATCAGGATGACTTGCGCGGCGATGTCGTCGTCGTCGGTGACCAGCAGGCCACCTTCGCCCGAGTTGATGTGCTTGTAGGTCTGACTGCTGTAGCAGCCGATACGACCCCAGGTACCGGTGTGGCGACCGTCCCAGCGTGCGCCCATGGTGTGGGCGCAATCCTCGACCACCGCAACGCCATGGCGGTCGCAGATCTCGCGCACGGCGGCCAGATCCGTGATGTGGCCGCGCATGTGCGAAAGCAGGAAGACCTTGGCACCGCTGCTTGCGGCCTTGCGTTCCAGGTCCTGCAGATCGGTGGTGTAGTCGGCCGTGGTTTCCACCAGCACCGGCTGAGCGCAGGCGTGGGCAATCGCGCCGGGCACGGGCGCCAGCGTGAAGCTGCTGGTAAGCACCTTGTCGCCGGGCTTCACCCCCAGCGCCTTCAGCGCCAGGAACATCGCCGCGCCGCAGGAGCTCACCGCCACGCAATACTTGCTGCCGACATAGGCCGCATACTCCTGCTCCAGCAAGGAGGGGTCGGGGTAGCCCGAACCCTGCTCGCCGTAGCGGTGCAGACGGCCGCTGCGCATCAGCGCCACCGCCCGCTCAATCGCCTCCTCCGGAATCGGCGGGGAATTGCTCAGGTCCTTGCCGAACCAGAGGCCGTCAGATGGGATGCTGGTGGTCATGGCGGATTAACCCTGGTGGCCTTGCAGCGTGCCGAGCTCGAACTGCTCTTCCGGGTAGTACTTCTTCAGCCGGATATCGCCCGTGCGTGCGTGACCTTCCATGCCCTCGAGACGGGAGATGCGCGCTGCAACCTGGCCCACTTCGCGGCTGGCCGAACGGTTCAGGCGCTGGTAGGTCACGGTCTTGATGAACTTGCCAACGCTCAGGCCACCCGAGTAACGCGCAGCGCCGCGCGTCGGCAGGATGTGGTTGGGGCCGGAACACTTGTCGCCGTAAGCCACGGTGGTTTCCTCACCGAGGAACAGCGAGCCGTAGTTGGTCAGACGCTCGAGCCACCAGTCCAGATCGGAAGCCAGCACCTGCAGGTGCTCCGGCGCATAGCGGTCGCTGATCTCGCAGATCTCCTCGCGGCTCGAGGCGTACACCACTTCGCCGTAGTCGCGCCAGGCGATCGTGGCCGAGGTGCGTGCCGGCTCCGGCAGGTCTGCGATCACGCGCGGCATGATGTCGATGACCTTCTGTCCCAGCTCGCGCGAGGTGGTGAAGAGCCAAACCGGGGAGTCCGGGCCATGTTCGGCCTGACCCGCCAGGTCGGCGGCGACGATCTCAACGTCGGCGTTCTCGTCCGCGATGATGGCCGACTCGGTCGGGCCTGCCACCACGTCGATGCCGATGCTGCCGAACAGCATGCGCTTGGCCTCAGCCACGAAACGGTTGCCGGGGCCGACGATGATGTCGGCAGGTGCCTTCGAGTACAGTCCGAAAGCCATCGCGGCAATCCCCTGCACGCCGCCCAGCGCCAGCATCGTGTCGGCGCCACACAGCTGCATGGTGTAGAGGATGGCCGGATTCACACCGGAATCCTTGTGTGCGGGCGACGTGGCCACGATGTTGGGCACGCCTGCGACGCGGGCAGTACATACGCTCATGATTGCCGAAGCCGCGTGCGCGTAGCGCCCACCCGGTACATAGCAGCCGGCGGTGTTGGCGGGGATCAGCTTCTGGCCGGCAATGAGGCCGTTCATCAGCTCGACCTCGAACTCGGCCAGCGAGTCGCGCTGACGCTGGGCAAAATCCTTCACCCGCTTGTGCGCAAAGGCGATGTCTTCACGCACGCTGGCCGGCACAGCCTTGGCAGCGGCGGCAAAATCGCTCTCGTCGAGCACGATCTTGCCGGTGTAACCATCGAGATCGCGGGCGTAGCGCTCAACGGCTTCGCGACCCTCGCGCTTGATCTCGGCGAGCATGCGCTGCACGGTTTCACCCGTGGCGGAGTCGATGGTCTCGATGGGCGGCGTGGCTTTCTTGAGGTACTCGGTCGTCATGTTATGTCCTTCGTGGCGAGGGTCTTGGTGGGGGGTTGGTGGAAACAGATGCTATGCTTGTGCCTCACCAAGGGTTAGCGCCATAACTGAGTTTTTTTAGAGCCAGAACTGAAATGATCTTCAGAGCACCACATGCGGCCGGCACAGGTCACCACTGACATCTGGGCAAAACTGCTGCCGCAGTTTTCCGGCAGCAGCCCCACGCTGCAGGGCCGCATCAAGGAGATGATGGTGCGCAGCATCCTCGACGGGCTGATCCCGATCGACGCGGCGATGCCACCCAGCCGTTCGCTCGCGCAGGCGCTGGGCGTGTCGCGCAACACCGTCTCGCTGGCGCTGCAGATGCTGGTCGACAAGGGCTTTCTGGTCTCACGCGAACGCAGCGGGTTGTTCGTCAATCCGGACATCGTGCTCGGCCAGGCCAGTCGCAGCCAGAATCCCGACCGCCCCGACAGCCCCCTGGCCTGGGACGAACGCCTGAAGAGCTCGGTGAGCAAACAGCGCAACATTGCCAAGCCTGCGAACTGGCAGGACTTCAGATATCCGTTTGTGTATGGCCAGTTCGACCCCAGCCTGATGCCGCTGGCCGACTGGCGCGCCTGCTCGCAGCAGTCGCTGATGGTGCCCGCGGTGCGAAAGTGGTCGCAGGATCATGTCGACCGCGACCACGACGGTCTGGTGAGCCAGATCCAGCACCGGCTGCTGCCGGCGCGCGGCATCATTGCCCAGCGTGACGAGATCCTGGTCACCGGGGGCGCGCAGATGGCGTGCTACCTGCTCGCCAACGTGCTGCTCGATCGCGACACCGTGGTCGGCATGGAGGACCCGGGCTACCCCGATGCGCGCAACAACTTCGAGCTGCGCAGTGACAAGGTGATCTCGCTCACCGTGGATGAGATGGGCCTGGTGCCCTCGCGCAGGCTCGGGCGCTGCGACTATGTGTACGTCACCCCCAGCCACCAGTGCCCGACCAGCGTCACCATGCCGCTCGAGCGCCGCCACGAACTGCTGGAGCTGGCGCGCCGGCGCAATGTGGTGCTGTTCGAGGACGACCACGAAAGCGAGCTCAACTTCTCGGGGCGCCCGCTGCCTGCGCTGAAGAGCCTCGACCAGGAAGGCCGCGTGATCTATCTCGGCAGCCTGTCGAAGACCCTCGCGCACGGCCTGCGCATCGGTTACATCGTCGCCCCCGCCGAGTTGATACGCGAGCTGCGCGCCATGCGCCGCCTGATGGTCAGGCATGTCCCGTCCAACAACGCCCACATCGCGAGCCTGTTCATCGCGCAGGGCCATCACGACGCCTTCATCCGCAAGCTCAACGTGACCTATCACGAGCGGCGCACGCTTCTGCTCGATGCCCTGGCCAGATGGATGCCCGACTGCAGCGTGAGCCACGCCCACGGCGGATCGGGCGCATGGGTGCAGGGCCCGCCCAGCCTCGACTCCGCCGCGCTGGCACAGGCCTGCCAGGCGCGCGGGGTGCTGATCGAGCCCGGCGGGGTGTTCTTCGCCCGCCCCGGCAAGGCCAGCCAGAACTGCTTCCGCATGGGCTATTCGGCCATTCCCGGCGCAGCCATCGAGGCCGGCGTGCAGGAGATGCACGAAGCCCGCCGGGCGCTGGAGGTGCGCTGAGCAGGCGGAATGCACGCCCGGCGATCCTGGAATTGACGGACAGATCAGATCTCAATACAAGGCAGTATTCGCATTCGACTCGCGCACGCCGTACATGGACAACCCTACGAACGACAGACGGTGCATCCGCTGCACGCACTACTTCATCACCCACGACACGGCGTTGCCCTACGGGTGCAACGCCCTGCACTTCAAGAGTCGCAACCAACCGTGGCGCGAGGTGCTGGCCGCGTCAGGCACGCCATGCCAGTACTTTTCGCCGAAGCCGGGCACAACGCGCGCCACGAAAGCGTGATCGCGTCCCAACACGGCCACCACTGCCGCTGAACCAAGGCTGCGGCAGGTGGTCACTCAGCTGATCCCAACCATGATCCACATCACCAGGAAACGACGATGACCCGCACTCGCCTTCTCGCACTCTGCGGTAGCGCCCGCCAGGACTCCTTCAATCGTCGCGCCCTCGCGGTTGCCATCAGGGGCGCGAAGAACGCCGGCGCCGACGTCACCTTTGTCGAACCGCGCGACTTCGTCATGCCCCTCTACGACGGCGATCTCGAAGCCAGCGAAGGCCTGCCCGAGGCGGCCGCACGCCTGCAGCGACTGTTTGCCGAGCACGACGGCGTCATCGTCGCCACGCCCGAATACAACGGCTTCTTCACCCCGCTGCTGAAGAACACCCTCGACTGGGTGTCGCGTCCGCTGTCCGACGGTAGCGGCAAGCCGGGCACCATTCATCTGCGTGGCAAGGCCGCCGGCCTGATCACCGCCTCGCCCGGCGCGCTCGGCGGCATCCGCGCGATGCAGCATGCACGGCTCTATCTGTCGAATCTGGGCCTTATCGTGGTCCCCGAGCAGGCCGCCGTTCCCGCCGCCAACAAGGTGCTCGGTGCCGATGGCAGCGTCGCGGACGATCGCACCCGTGACATGCTCGAAGGCGTCGGTGCCGCCGTGTGCAATCTGGCCAACGCAATTGGCCGCAACGCAGGCTGATCCCGCCAAGCGGCCAGCGCCACATGAATCGCAGATCCTTCCTCGGCATCCTCGCGCTGCCGCTGCTGCTCACTGCCTGCGGCAAAGCGCCAGCGCTGCCTGCCGTGTCAGCGGGCGCAAACGTGCTCGCCTTTGGCGACAGCGTCACCTTTGGCACCGGCGCCGCTGCCGGTGAAGACTGGCCCACCCTGCTCGCAGCCCGCACCGGCTGGCAGGTGATCAACGCCGGCATCCCCGGCGACACCGCACAAGCGGCCACCGCCCGCATCCGCCCCCTGCTCGACGAACACCAGCCCCGGCTGGTCATCATCGAGATCGGCGGCAACGACTTTCTGCGCCGGCGTGCGCAAAGCGCAGTAAAGGAAGACATTCGCCAGATCGTCGCTACAGTTAAATCTGCAGGCGCGCAGCCGGTCCTCGTTGCGGTACCAGAGCTTTCGCTCTTCGGACTGGTTGCCAGCAAGGCAAGCGACGCCCCACTGTACGAAGCCCTGGCAGAAGAAGAGCGAATTCCGCTGATCGCCGACGTCTTTTCGGACGTGCTGTCCCGCCCCGAACTGACCGCCGACAAGATCCACCCCAACGCCCGTGGCTACCAGGAGATGGCCACAGGCATTCATGCAGCACTGCAACAGATCGGGCTGGCCCCCTGAAACACCGCAAGAGCGACGCAGCAGCCCCGATGAACAAAGCGCACCACCGCAAGGGCTGCGCGAAAACGACGACAGGAGTTTGCAAACATGAATCAGGAAAGTATCTGGAGCGCCCGCTACCGGGACGCAGGCGACGACTACCTGTTCGGCACCGAGCCCAACCGCTTCCTCGCCCACCGGCTCGACCTGCTGCAAAGCGGGCGCACGGCGCTATCGGTGGCCGACGGCGAAGGCCGCAACTCAGTCTGGCTCGCCGAACAGGGACTTGAAGTCACCGCCATCGAAATCTCCGCCGTTGCCGTGGAAAAAGCCCGCCACCTTGCCGCTGGCCGCAAGCTCGACGTCAATTTCATCCAGGCCGACATGCTCGCCCCCGGCTGGCCCCCGGAAGACATGCACAACGCCTTCGACTGGGTCGTCGGCATCTTCATCCAGTTCGTCGGCCCCGCATGGCGCGACAAACAGTTCGAAGTCATGAAGCGCCTCACCCGCCCCGGCGGCCGCATCCTGCTGCAGGGCTACACCCCCAAACAGCTCGAATACAAAACCGGCGGCCCCTCCGCGGTGGAAAACCTCTACACCGAAGACACCCTGCGCGAAGCGTTTGCAGACTGGGAGATCGAGGAACTGGTCGAATACGAGGACGACGTCGATGAAGGCAAAGGCCACAAGGGCCGCTCTGCACTGATCGGCATGGTCGCGCGCAAGCCCGAATAAGCCAGCCGCGCAGGGGCGGCGGCCTCCCCGGTCACCGCCCTGCGCCCATCCGCAGACTCGCCTGCCCCCTACTTGCGCCCCTTGCCTTTGCGCTCAAGCTTTCGCCAGTACTGAAATTCCTCTTCATGGAGCTCGATATCGAGCTCCATCACCCGCATCTGCAAGCGCTCCTGCGCGTCCGCCACGCCCTTGTTGTAGATCGCCGGACCAATCTCTTCGATAAAGAAACCCAGCAACGCCCCCGCCGCGATGTTGCCAATCGGCTCGTCCATGTTTTCGCGGAAATAGCGCTCGATTGAAGCAATCGCTTCGGCGCGAATGTCCTTGTTCAGTTCGATCGCCATATGGCCTCCAATGCAGACGAAGCCGCACGCGGGACCGCGTGCCATTCATGCTCACGTTGCACCATGAAGAAATGCGTATCAGGTTCGATGAATTTGTCGAAACAGTCATCTCCACTGAATATACTATGCCGTAAGGGCACCCCATCAGCATGCGAGCGTTTTCGAGTGTTGCGACAGGTCGCCGTCAGCGGCCGGCGCACAGCCACATCGTGCTGCCAGTGATCCGCTCCAACTACAGACATTGAACACGATGGCCAAATTCCTGAACACCAGTGCAACGAACTACTTCCTCGAAGAGCTCATCAAGAACGCAACCGATCGCCTCATCCTGATCAGCCCGTTCCTGAAACTCAACGACCGGATGAAAGAGCTCCTCGCCGACAAGAACCGCCTCAAGATCGACGTCCGCATCGTCTACGGCAAGAGCGAACTTCAGCCGGAGGAAATCAGCTGGCTGAAAGCGCAAACCTACATCCGTACCAGCTTCTGCAAGAACCTGCACGCCAAGTGCTACATGAACGAAGAGCTGGCAATCATCACCAGCCTGAACCTCTACGAGTTCAGCCAGGTGAACAACAACGAGATGGGCGTGCTGATGCGTCGTTCCGACGACGCCGAGCTTTATCGCGAAACCTACGAAGAAGCCCAGCGCATCATCCGCATCAGCGATGAAGTCCGCATCTCGCTCGAACGCGTCAGCGCCGACCAGAAGACGGAAGCTGAAAGCAAACCCGAGTCTGAAGAGCACTCGGACAAGGCCGACAAACTGACGACCTCGAAACTGGCGCAGAAATCCGGGATGAAGACTGCAGAGTTTCTTGAGCGGCTGATGGCGGCAGGACTATTGGAAATGCGGGAAGGCAAACACTGCCTGACGGCCAAGGGCAAGGAAGCAGGCGGAGAGTTCCGGATGAGTCCGCGCTTTGGGCCGTATTTTCTTTGGCCGGAAGGGCTGGGGTTGTAAGTGAAATACACTTTTTCTGACCTGCTATCGTTTCGCCACGCTCAGTCGATCGGCAGTACGCCGGTTACCTTTCGTTCTACGTTACGAGACCACGAACGGCAGCGCCCCTATTAGCCGAACGCAAACTCAAAACCGAAAGCGGAAGTCGCCGGACAATTTCCGGATCGGTTGACTCTGACCCCTTTGCTCCCAGCGAAGATGGAAGCTGAAACAGCCGGAGCACTCGCACCAAGCCCATGAAAAAAATAAGTCAGAAACAGAGGCTGATCTGGCCGCGACTGAGCGGAAAGCGCTGGGCCAGAAGGATAACCGAGAAAAGAAAACGTCAGGATCGAAGGCGCTCCCGCCATCCAGCTTACGCTAAGTGCCTACTGGTCCCCGCGCCGAAGCACTTCTTGCTTACGAACCGCAAAACGCGCGCTGAACTAGTGCGCTTTCTTTTTCAGCTTCGGCGACGAACGCTCATTCAAAAGCTTCCGGTGAGAATCGATTTCCGCGCGACGAAGCAGATGGTTGCTTGTGGCACACTGCTCTTCGTCGCTGAACTCGACAGAATCATGCGCGCAGTAGATGGGATGGTACGCGTCAGCCTCATTCGTCCGAAAGACAAAATAGTTGCCCAGGTACTACACCAAGTGGGCGTGATGGGGCTAATCGGCGCAAAAAGCGACCTGAAAGAATCGGACTTCGACCACACGGTACGGCACTGGCGCTTCGCGACCTCTGTGCAGGCCAATGCGGCCGACTTTGACAAAGTGCTTACCGAATGCGAAGGCAAGATCACCCCTGCCTTATCAAAGTCAATATATCGTGGCGTGACGGAGGCGATGACTAACTGCGCGCACCACGCCTACATCGAACCGCGAGATGACGGTACACATCTTAACGACGACCCGCGCTGGTGGATGTTTTCGCAGGAACTTGACGGCCGCCTATACGTAGCCTTTTGCGACCTTGGAATGGGCATTCCCCGGTCACTTCCCCGCATCGATGGCACTGCGCCGGGGTGGATGGAGGTTCTCAATAAGTACCTCAACCCGTTTAAACGTGAACAGCAGGAGGCGGCACTCATCAAGGCGGCTATTGAGATCGGCCGCTCGCGCACCAGACAAGCACACCGTGGGCTTGGGCTTCAGCAAATTATCGAGGCAGTCAACCTGACGACCGGCTCGAACGTACATATTTTCAGTAACAAGGGGTCTTACGAGCTCGCCCCCAATCGACTAATCAAAGAACGATTGGTACAGTTCAACGACTCAATCATGGGCACACTGATTCAGTGGAGCATGCCCATCCAGGAAAGAGAAGACACACATGGAGAAGACCGTGACCATTAGCATTGCCAGCGCGTTCTCGCGCGTGCCGGCGGGGCGTTTTCGGACGGACGGTCCATACTCTGGCGAGCGATTTAGAGACGACTTTCTGCTCCCCCCCC
>SWCC01004030.1_pt1 | contig 112219 bp, 93 predicted proteins | sample 4692971 | NCBI WGS metagenome assembly SWCC01 (sample SAMN10267277, study PRJNA491770) | bioreactor metagenome | isolation source: DHS bioreactor inoculated with subseafloor sediment | place: Japan: off Shimokita Peninsula | collected 2006-08
TTTTTCTTACTCTGTGTAAATAGTGTATTGTAATATTTTTCGGCTTTATCATAATCCTCTTCAGCGAAATAATATGCTCCAAGTTCATTAAGTATATCCATTCGTCTATAAAAATCGGCATACTTTTCATTTTGTTTAGCTAGTGAATCAGCAATTAGTGTGTATTCTATCCACTTTTGTTTATTCCCAACTAAGTTAAAGAGTCCTCCAATTTGCAAATAATATCCAGCAATATTACTCGAATCAGTAGCTGAAAGCTTTAAGTTTAGTGCATCAAATGCAATTTGCAATCCTTTTTCATATTTACCAATATCTACATACTCGGCAGATAAATTGAGCATTGCACCTGCAGCAGCTGAAATGTCCGAAGCTAATAAAAACCTATCAACAACTTCAGAGTAAACTTCTCTTGCTTTTTCGTGCTTTCCTTTATCACTATAAGTGGTTGCTAGTGAGTTTGAAATAACTGCTATGGCTTTGTTATTATTAAGAATATAGGCAAGAGAGAGAGCTTTATTATAAAATAAATCACACGAATCACTTTCGCCTATATAATCATATTCTATGGCCAGTTTATAGTATGATCTTGCTATTGATAACGAGTCGTTCTTTTCCAAAGCGAGCTGGACATTTTTTTGAAGAACTTGAAGTTTTTCAATTGTTGATTGAGAATAATTGTTTTGGGAATGCAGAATTCCAGGAACAATTAATAACAGTGAGACAATATTTATTATTCTAAATGTGTGCTTAATCATTATGCAGAATACAATATCAGGAAATCATTTAGAATATTTATCTAAATTTCTATCTCAAATTACACAAATAATTTATAAATCGTTCAATTCATACTCAATTGAAGTTTGGATTTAATCTAACTCTCATAATCCCAGGTTTTGAATTGCTAAAACAATAAATGTGGAGTTTTATTTCAATAAAATAATTTGAAAAGTGGCCTGTCAATAATATTAATATTTGAAGATCATAATTTTCTCATTTTAATTTATGAAGATCTTTGAGTGTATCAATATCAGTATGAATTTCCTCGTATTTACAATCCCATAATTTTTTGCTAAACTCTTTTTTCAAAGAGATTTCTCTTAAATTACTTTCATAATTCGCAACTAATATTTCGCTGATTATTTTATTACAAATTAAAATTGGATGTCCTTTTCGTTCGTTATAAACTGGTTGAATCCAATTAAAATGATCATCAATCTGATTAACAAATTCTTTATAGAAATTGATTGGCAAATTGGGTTGATCCACCTGATGGTAAACTATCCAATTTGTATTTGTACATTCTTGAACTCCTCTCTGTAATGATGTAAACATCCCCTTTTCATATTCTTTGTTATAAACACAATTTACTCTTCCCTGGTAATTCACATTATTTGAAATAAGTGTTTCTATCGCATCTGCGTTGTGCCCGATAACTACAATAACATTATCACATACAGTTAAGAGTTTATCAATAATATTACTAAGAAATGTTTTACCCCCATATTCTATAAGAGGTTTAAAATTCCCAATTCTGCTTGATAATCCGGCGGAAACGATAAGTCCCGTTATGTGAGGATTGTCATTTCGAAGAAGAATGCATTTTTCATTCGACTGAGAAATCTTTAGGTCTGCTTTTATTAATAAATCTTCCCAGTCTGGATTTATGGTTTCAATTAATTTATTTTTTTTCTCCCTTCTCCATTTTTTGATTTCTTTTTCTCTAGTATTTGCTGATTTGATATCAGATGAAAATTCAAAATACACTAATTTATTCAAGTTATATTTTTGACTAAATCCTTTAAACAATTTATTCTTGTGTTCATGAATTCGACGTTCTAAGTCATTAGTTACGCCAATATAGATAACTTTATTATTCCAATTTGAAACAATGTATATGTAATAATTAGATTTGTTCATAATATTTATGATTTTAAGATCTCTCACAAAAAACATGTTCGAGATGACAACATTTGGGATTTCGATAATATAAATATTTATAAATAAGAACTGTCATATCACAATGAACTTCAATTTATTCTTTATCGGAACAATTGGGATAATTAATTATTTTTATTAATAATATTTCTTAACCAAGAAATTTATAGTGATTAATAATAACTCGATTAGATTGTCATTTCGAAGAAGAATGCGTTTTTCATTCGACTGAGAAATCTTTGATGACATTTCAACACTCAAGTCTTACATCTTTTATTTATAATAAAATGTAATGATTATTATTTCCATAAATATAGCTTAAGATTTCCCACCTATAAAAATCGCGGGATTCGAAATGACAAGACTACTAAATTAAATCTGATTTCCATTCATCATATGTCTTAATATTCGGTACATGATTCCAACTTTCTAATGAAGTAGTATCTTTTAGTCCATTGCCTGTTATCATTAGAATAGAATTTTCATAATTCTTAGAATCATTAGTCAATAATTTAATGAATCCAGCTAAAGTTGCACTAGCAGCTGGTTCAGCTAATATGCCATACTCACTAGCAAGTTTTTTTTGGGCAGAAATAATTTCTTCATCAGTTACAGCAACGCATTCCCCTTCTGTACTTTTCACTGCTTTGGCTGCCATGTACAGATTCCTTGGTGCACCGGCACTAATACTATCGGCCACTGTTCTTGTTGATTCACATGAAAATTCTCCGCTTTCTAAATATCTGATAAGAGCATTACTTCCCTCAGCTTGCACTGCAATTAATTGTGGAAGCTTTTCAATCCAACCTAATTTTAGTAGTTCTTTAAGTCCTTTATAAATTCCAGATATAATAACACCATCGCCGACTGGGATAAAAATATATTTAGGTAATTTCCCTTCTAATTCTATGAACATATCGAAAACGGAAGATTTTTTTCCTTCAATAGTTAGTGGATTAAACGCAGTATTTCTATTGTACCAATTTTTCTTTTCTGAGATATCTAAACAAAGATCAAATGCTTCGTCATAGTCTCCATCAACAACATAAATATTAGCACCAAATGCTTGTATCTGAATTCTCTTACTAGATGGAATATTTTTGGGGACAAAAATGTGTGATTTTATACCTAATCGTGCACAAATTCCAGCTAGAGAGGAGCCAGCATTGCCGGTAGACGCAGCAGAGATTTCACTAATCCCCATCTGCATAGCTTTTAGTGCAACAAGGATTGATGCTCTATCTTTATAAGAAAGTGTTGGGTTACGAGAATCGTCAAATATTTTTACTGCATTATTATTAATACTAATTCCAGAAATTACATTAGAATTTAGAGTTAATTTTTCTAATTCAGAATTTTCAATATTTATGAATCCATTTTCATCAAACTCAAGAGGCCACAAATATGGATATTCCCATATCTTTCCAACTCTATTATCTAAGAAGGCTTCTTTACTAATATTCTTTTTTATCGCCTCATAATCATAGATAATTTCCAGAACACCTTTAATAGGCTGATTCTTTTTTGAACTGCCGCAATTTGGACATAAGTAAATTAAACTATTTTCAATCTCTTCCCATGAATATTCATTTTTACAATTGAAACATTTGTAAGAGTAGGTTTTCATTATTCCATTTTGGTTTGCTGATAAAATTTTACCATAATTTCTTGCTTGTAAAGCTACAAGAAAATATTTTTCTTAGTAATTATATTTTAAAATAACATTTAGTCATACTATACGCAATTTCTGTATTGAGACATTTCAAGCCAGTAAAGCAGTACGGCTTTTTGATAAATTAAGGAGAAAGTGATGTAAAAAACTTGTGATATATTAATACATATGTATTGTGAATTTTATTTATAACTGTAGTTAATCTTTAATAATTCAAATATGCAAATTGTGTGACAAAACATTACATGTTGTGGCAGTTTTTCAACAATTTTTATTATCTTGAACTTTCGTTAACTGTGAATACTGACCCGCAACGAAAAACCGAACAGTCTTTAACCAGCGGATCGTAAGCATTCATGCAATATACTCCCAAATTATGAACGAAATAGTCAACTCTAAAAACATGAAAACAATGGCCTTTAGAATAATAGTAATAGTTTTTTTATCGATTTCTAATAACGTGTTTTCAAGCACTGTTCATGAAACTCAGAAGACAATACTACATCAGGGTATTCAAAATAATACATACGAGGAAGCTCAGTCTTATTATGAAAAAGGACTTACTTTTCAAAATATAGGAGAATATCTTCCCGCTGAAGAAGCATTTTTAGAAGCTGTTGAACTTGCTGAAAAATCACAAGAAAAAGAAATTCTTGCATACTCTTTTCATTATCTGGGAAACATTGAAAGCTGGAAATCCAACTTTTCACAATCAATTCAGTATAATAAAAAAGCTCGTAGTTTATTTCTTGAACTAGACAATTCTGAATATGAGGCTATTTCAAATAACCAAATATCAATTGCATTTGGATCTTTAGGTGAATACGATAGCACTTTGGTTTATTTTCAATATAATATTCAAAACAGAGAACTCATTGATGCCAAATATACTGTACTTAATTCTTATCAAAAAATTGCAGGGACATACGCAAAATTATTTAATTATAAACTGGCTTACCGCTATTTGCAGGAAGGAATTGAATATGCTGAAAAAGCTGGAAGCAAACAGTCATTAGGAGAATTATATTTTACGGCTGGACACTTATTTCTTAATAATCATGTAAACAAAGATATAGCTCTAGAATATTTACTTGAAGCACAAAGTATTTTTGAAGAGACCAAAAATTATAGATATTTAAACTTTGTTAAGCTTAGTATCGGTGATGTTTATTTCAAAACAGAAAATGATTCAATAGCGCTGGAGTTATATCAAGAAGTATCCACTTCTCTTTATCCCGACGATTACGCCATGCTTTCTGTTACAGATCATAAAATTGCCATGGTATTTAAAGGACGGAAAGATTATGATAATGCATTGCGATATCTACAAAAAAGCATTGATGGTATGTGCCTGGTTTGCCCTGAGATTCAGATACATCAAACATTGATTGAAGCTGCTCGTACTTATTTGATTATAGGTAATTCCGAACAAGCTCTTTCATATCTGAATCGGGCAAAGAATATTGCAATCAAATCTGAATCGAGTTTGGAAATGGCAATCTGTTATGAAGAGTTGGGGAATTACTACCAAACACTTAATAACCCAGATAGCTCTATTTACTATTTAGAGTTGGCTCATCAATTGGATATGGATTTAGGCTTACCCGAAAGGGTAAAAAACACAGCTGAATTGCTTAGTGAAAAACACTATTCAAAAGGGGAATTTCAAACCTCATCTAATTATCTTAAAATTGCAAACCTAATGAATGATAGTTTGGCCAGTATTGAAAAGTACAATGAAGTTGCCAAGCTTGAAATGAGATTTGAAATAGAAAAAAAAGAGAAAGAAAGAAAGCTTGAAGCCCAGCTATTACAGAGTGAGATTACCAAACAAAAATTCATTCGTAACACACTTGTTGCTGGTGCAGTTGTATTCAGTATAATAGGAATAGTGCTTCTACGAGCATACCGGAGCAAAAGAAAGGATAATCAAATATTAGCAAAACAGAAGGCAGAAATCCAAGAAGTTTCAAAACAATTGCAAGAATCAGGCAAACGTAAACTTGATTTTTTTACTAATATCTCACATGAAATTCGTACTCCGTTAACTCTTATAAAATCTCCATTAGAAAGAATTCTTAAAAGGGAAAACAAAGAAGATGAAATTGATAGTCAACTTCAAATTGCCCTTAACAATACTAACAAATTAAAAGAACTGGTTAATCAAATACTGGATTTACAAAAACTAGATGAAAACCTGTTGGGGCTCAATTTATCTAATTTTGAGCTAATATCTTTTTGTAAAGAAGTAGTTTCTTCATTCGAGGGATATTTCTACCAAAGTAACTGCAATTTTGATTTTGAGTCAAATGTTAGCGAGGTAATAATAAACTTTGACAAAGTGAGACTTCAATCGATAATCAACAACTTATTATCTAATGCAATTAAGTTTAATAAAGAAAATGGTCTTGTACATTTTAAACTTGATGTAAATAGAAGTCAGATAAAGCTGGAAATTAAGGATACTGGGAAAGGCATTTCCAGTGAGCATCTAAACAAACTTGGGGAAAGATATTACCAGATTGAGAAATCCAATTCCTCGGTTGAAGGAACAGGCATCGGTTTAGCTTATGTAAAAGAGTTAGTTCAATTAATGAAAGGAAATTTTGAAATCTCCAGCATCGAAAATAAAGGAACCTCGGTCACTATTTCTTTACCTTGCGATGAAATTGTAATACAAGCAGAAGCTCCTTTTTTAATGAAAATAAATGTCACTCAGCAAGTATTTGACCAGTTAGAAGAACAGTTATCTGAAAATCCAAATAATCTTCCATCTATTTTAATAATTGAGGACAATCATGAACTACGTTTGTTCTTACAAGATTTATTTGCTCCATCGTATCAAATCATTTGTGCCAAAGATGGAAATGAAGGAAAAGAAATGGCATTGAAACATTTGCCGGATCTTATAATTAGTGATGTTATGATGCCAGGTATTAAAGGAAATGAGTTATGCAAAATTCTTAAAAATGATATAAATGCCAGTCACATTACAATAATTCTTTTTACAGCTAAAGGTGCACCGGACAGCATAGTTGATGGTTACGACAGTGGTGCTGATGACTATATTGTAAAACCTTTTAACACTGATATTTTAGTGAAAAAGGTGCAAAATATTATCTCAACGAAAGAAAATGCGCGCAAGCAATTTAGCTTTACAGCTATTGAACGAACTAGTACCACTTATTCTGAATTTGATAAAAAATTACTTAAAGACTGCATGACAATAGTGAAGGAAAACCTTAACAATAGCAGTTTTACAGTAGAATCTTTGGCTGAAAATGTGAACCTTCACAGAAGAACTTTATTACGTAAATTTAATTCCCTAACCGGCAAATCACCAATAGACTTAATCAGGCACACAAGAATGACTCAAGCTGCTAAATTACTTCAGGAAAAACACCGAGTAAGCGAAGTATCCATTTTGGTTGGTTACGAAGATACCAACCGTTTTAGCCAAGCATTTAAACAGTTTCATGGAATTTCTCCTTCGGCGTATAATTAATAGAGCTTCAGCAAAATAAAGGATCTGTCATTTCGAACCCGTTTTGTGGGTGAGAAATCTTTTGAATTATATAAGATTTCTCACATTCGTTAGAAATGACAAGGTGGAAATTGCTTATTTTGCAGAAACTCTGATAAGTCAAAAAATCGTAACTAAAATTTTCTTTTTTAAACCATTTCAAAGCATTGTCATAATCTGACACCATTTTTGTCACCAATTGCTTGCGTCGATCTGACCTTTTAATCCTAATTTTGCACAGTTACAAAAATTTAATTTAAGAATTAGAAACATTAACTTAATCAGGAGAACATTATGTTAAAAAATATTAGTTTAATTATAATCGCAGTATGTTTAAGCTTGGGAATTTCACAGGCTCAAACCAAAGAAAAAGCAGATAGTACGGTTTATACTCTTGGATTCTCCACCTATCTTTCCCATACCGATAAATACGCATCAGGCTTCGATATTTATACCGATAGCGAAGGTTATACTTATATTTCAGGAAATACAAGAGATAAAAATTTTCCTGCCACAGAAGGAGCATATCAAACAGAACTTAAAGGCGAGGCAGATGTCTTTGTCGTAAAATTTACACCCGAAGGAGAGATAGTCTTTGCAACATTGCTGGGTGGTACCGAAAGAGAACATCATTCAGGAATAACAGTTGATGAACAAGGATTTGTTTATATAGCAGGGGGAACAGAATCATCAGATTTTCCTGTATCTGAGGGAGCGTATGATACCAGTTTTAACGGAGCAAGCGGATGGGGTGGCGATGTTTTTGTAACTAAATTAAACCCAACTGGAACTGATATCATATTTTCTACATTTATAGGAGGTGAAGTTGAAGAAACCGCAAACACTGGACGTATTAAGATTGATTCTAAAGGTAATATTATTATTGCAGGAACTACCAAGTCCAAAGACTTTCCTCTAACAAAAGGTGTTATTGACAATAATGATAATATGCATGGTTTCCTTTCTAAATTTAGTCCCGATGGTAAAAAACTTTTATTTTCCACTTTCTTTGGAAACAGCGTATATGAAGGTATTACAAAACTTGCTATTGATGACAAAGATAATATTTATATAATGGGCAATACTTTTACAGTCGACTTGCCAGTAACTGAAAATGCTGTTAGAAAAGAAGTAATGATGCCTAAAGCTCCAGGAGAAATTGATCACTATATTGCCAAAATAAATGGATCTGATTACACAATTTCATATTTAAGCTATTTCGCAGGTAGAGGATGGCCGATTTCGTCTTTAAAGTGGACAAAGCCAAACAGATTGTTGGTATGTGCAAGTGCTTTGGAAGAAGGTATGCCAGTTACAGATAATGTTTTGCAAAAAAAAGGAGAGGATGTACGGAATTGCTATATATCAATATTTAATTCTGAAACCATGGCCTTAGAATATTCCGCCCTGTTTGGTGGAAGTGATGTCGATAATATTATGAGTGCACATTTTCTTAATAAAGATACTATTGTTATTGGAGGTATGACAAACTCTTCAGATTTTCCACTTTCTGAAAATGCCCTATATTCAGATTACCCTGTAAAGGAAAAGACTTTTAATAATACTTTCCTGGGTCGTAGAAAGTCATTTATCTCAGTTATCGATATTAAGAATAGTGAACTCATTTACTCAACCTACTTTGGTTCATGCTTCTTATTCTATATTCACCCGGATAAAAACGGAAATATCAGTTTTGTTGCAGAAACGGGCCAGAAATCCGAAGCCGGAATGACTGGTTTTCCTGTAACTGAAAATGCCATTGAACCCCCATCTTATGCTATGATAGGACGATTGTTGCTAAATGCTATACCTGAACCAAAAAAGGAGATTGTGTATGAAGCGGTGCCTGTTGAAGATACCATTCTGGAAACTTATGTAGGTAAATATGAACTAATGCCGGGCTTTGTCATGACTATTACCAAAAATGAACGTCAAATGAAAGTGCAAGCAACCGGACAGGGGGAAATACACATAATTCCGATAGCCCAAAATAAATTTGGTCTAAAGGGAATTGATGCTAAGCTTACTTTTAATAAAAATGAAGCGGGTGAAATCGAAAGTATGACTTTACATCAGAATGGGCAGGACCATATTTGTAAAAAAATAGAAGATTAAAAATGAAAAGGATTAAAATTGTGTTATTGAGTTTGCTTTTTCTCTCATTTCTAACAAGTTGTTTATCTTACGAAACAAAAGATAATCTGGCTGAGGATCAAGCTATTTATTCACAAATGGGATCAGATTCAAATAAATCTGATTCCATTCAGCACATCCTTACTAAAATTGTAGATGATGGCAAAGCACCCGGAATGATTGCTGCAATAATCTCAAGCGAAGGTGTAATTGCCATCGGTTCAGCAGGAGAGCGTAAAGCTGGTTCTGGTAAAGCGTTTACCACTAATAATGTTGTGCATCTTGGTTCATGTGGAAAAGCAATGACAGCCACAATGCTTGCCACTTTGGTAGCAGAGGGGAAGCTTAACTGGGATATGAAATTGATTGAAGCTATTCCGGATCTAAAAAATAGTATCCATTCAGATTACCATAAAATCACACTATGGCAACTACTTACCCACCGCGCTGGGATTCCCAAAAATCCAATCGATGAGGGCGCATTTAGTTCGAAAGAAATTAAAGCAAGGAGACTGGCAATTTTAGAAGATAATCTTAAATCACCAGCTATCTATGAAATTGATAAGTTCAATTATTCAAATTTTGGCTACGTAATTGCAGCTTGTATGGCAGAACAAATAACTGGTTTGAGCTGGGAAGTTTTGATGAAAAAGCGTTTGTTCGATCCTCTAGGGATGTCTTCTGCCGGATATGGAAATCCAAATATTTCCAAGTCAACTGCTCAGCCCTGGGGCCACAATAAATTTTTATGGAAATGGTGGCCAAGTGAATCTTACTATGAAGAAGCTATAAGTCCTGCCGGTCGGGTGCATTGCAGTGTAGAGGACTGGGCTAAATTTCTTTCGCTTCAATTAACTGAAGAAAATTCTATTCTAGATAAAGAATATTTGAATAAATTAATTGAACCTGTTGGTGGCCACTACTACGCGGGTGGTTGGGGCGTTGCAGAACATGCTTGGGCAAAAGGAATTACCCTTAACCATGCCGGAAGCAATGAAATTTGGTATGCTTCAGTTTTAGTCACTCCAAAATTAGATAGAGCTTTTGTGGTGGCTACAAATTCGTGTGATTTTGGTTCTACACCTGCTATATGTAACAAAATAATTAGGAAACTTATTAGAATGGATTTGAATATTGATAATGACTAAATGAATAAAGAATTATACAAAACACAAATAAATATGAGTAGAATATCATGAAAACACTTTTTATTACATCACTACTCTTTATGAGTATTCTTGCCAATACCTTAGCACAGAAAATAGATTTCTCAATCTATTTAGCTTGTGATGGTGGAGTACACACAAATAATTCCACTGCTATTGATAAGAATGGAGATATTTTTGTTGCAGGTGGAACAAGAGATGGTCTAAAGGTAACAGAGGATGCTTTTCAAAAAGATTATAATGGTGATAGCGGTGGTCGGGCCGGAGGTGATATATTTCTAATGAAATTGTCACCTGAAGGAGAATTAATCTACTCAACCTATATTGGCGGATCTCAGGATGAGTTTTACTGTAATCAAATTGCCATGGATGATTTGGGGAATGTATATGTTGGATTTACAACAGATTCGAAGGATTTACCCGTTGCAGATAATGCCTATCAAAAATCTAATAAGGGTAAAGAGGATGATAATGATCATTACATCATTAAATTCAGTAACGATTGCAAGTATCTTTCCTCCACCTATGTGGGAGGATCCAAAAGTGATCATTGGACAAGATTGGCCGTTAATAACAATGTTTTGTATTTAATTGGATGTACGAAATCAGAGGATTTCCCTACAACAGAAGGTGTTATTCAGGAGGAATACAATATTTGGACTGCCGCTGATTCTACCAAAAGATGGATGGAGAAGGATATAACTATTACAGCTTTATCATTAAATCTAGAAAGAGTTTTGTATTCTACCTATTTGGGCGGCAATAATTATGAAGCTATTAATTCATTCTCGTTTGATAAAAACGGAAGAATAATTTTAGCAGGTTCTACCAAGTCAGACGATTATCCAACTTCTGAATTTAGTTATGACAGTTCCTACAACGGGGACTATGATGGTTTCCTAACTATTATAAATCCAAGCCTTTCTGAAATTGATTATTCAACTTTTATTGGAGGAGACATAGCTGATAATGTTCAATCAATTGCTACCTTAGATAACAATAATATTATTCTAGTTGGTGAAACAAAATCTCTTGATTTTCCGGTAACACCAGATGCTTTATATAAAAATTTTATAGGTGGAAGAGCTGATGGTTTTATAACAAAATTGAATGTTAATTCAAATGAGCTTGTATATTCATCTTATTTAGGCGGTTCAGGAAGTGATAGGATAACTGCACTAGAAATAATGGATAATCAAAAAATTATACTTTTAGGTAAAACAGGATCAATAGATTTTCCCATAACTGAAGATGCACTGCAAAAATCTAATAATGGTGGAGCTGATTTAGTGGTTTTAAAGCTTGCTGAGACTCTTAAGAATATTGAATATGCGACCTACATCGGTGGTTCTAAAAGTGAATACTTTCCAAAGGCCAAATGTATCAGTGGCAGTAAATTAGTAGTATCATTTATAAGCAAATCTTCCGATTTCAAAGTAACTAAAAAATATGCTGAGATTGATAGCACTAACATGAATATTTTATTAAAAATTGATATGTACAATTAATGGTTTACGATGAACAACATGGATGTTTACTGAGTGAGCAAAATAGTAATTGATGATCTCAAAGAAGAAGTGTTTAATTAAAAAAAGTCAATGCATCAAATAAGAATAATTTTTAATACTAAATACTAGGATAAAAATGAAAAACAAACTATTTATATTATGTACGATTCTTTTGTTAGCACTATGCCTAACGAAAACTCATGCACAAAATAGGCAAGAAATTACAAACGAATTTGTGTTTGGAAAACATTATACGATAAATTCTCTAAAGATAGGCGAAGAGAGGGAATTCATTGTTTCAGTCCCTGAAAATTATAATAATTCATATAAAAAATACCCTGTTTTATATACCATGGATGGTGATTGGAATTTTAATATCGGGGTTATTGGCGGAATAAGATATTTGGAAATGCTTAGGGAAATGCCTGAAATTATTGTTGTTTCTGTCAAGAATACTGATCGAACTCGCGATGTGTTTCCGTGGATCCTGACTACTAGAGATGGCTCAAAACGAGGTGGTGGAGCTGATAATTATCTTTCATTTTTTAGAGATGAGTTACAGCCTTTTATAAACACAAATTATCGCACAGCTGATTACCGAATTCTATACGGTCAATCCAATAGCGCATTGACTACAGTTTATGAAATGTTTAAAAATCCACAAGCTTATAATGCATATATAGGGTCAAGTCCTTCTTTAATTGAGCCGTTCCGTGCCATCTCAGATTCATTATTAAGCAATTGGAATGGCGGCGAGAGATATCTGCATTTAATTGATGGCGACATCGATTCACCTTCACTTCTACAGCGAAATCTGAATTTTATAAATAAAATCGATTCAATAAACCCTGCTGGGATAACAGCTGAATATACCTTGCTTGCAAAAGTGGGGCACGTACCAAGAAATGCATTAATCCTTGGGCTAAAAGATTTATTCTCTGGCTGGCGATTTGACGAATTTTTAAGTGAGGAGACTTATTCTGCGTACATAAGCCATTACGAAATTCTGAGCCACAAATTCAACATCGATTTTGTGGCTCCTGAATACGAGCTTAATGCCTTTGGTTATAGACTTATGAATCAAAATGATAATACAAAAAAAGCTATTGAAGTATTTAAATATATTGTAAAAAAATACCCAACTTCTTGGAATGCTTATGATAGCCTTGGCGAAGCTTATTTGAAAAATGATGAAAAAAAACTGGCTCTGAAGAATTATAAAAAGTCGATAGAGCTTAATTCTACGAACGAGAATGCAAAAGAAATAATTAGCAATTTAGAGAAAGAGTTAAAATAAATATATGGGAATTTTCTATTTATCGGGCATAATGAAAAATCAATGATTACGGATGTTTACCGGGTTAGTGCAGGAGTTATAGAAAAGTTGAAAGATAAGGCTATTCAGGAACAGGATGTTAAACAATAAAATTTAAAAAACAACAATGGAAAAAACAACAATGAAAAATAGTCTGATATTATTAATGTTTGTATTCAACAGTTTTGTTTATGGACAAGAATATATTGAACTCAAAGGATACTATCTAGGGCAGCCTCTGCCCGGAGAAACACCCGTGGTTTTCGCGCCCGGAATTGTCTCAGTTGATAGTACTATCGAGCATGGAGCTCCAACATTTTCTCCTGATGGAAATGAAGTTTTTTGGCAGTCGAATCTGCGTCATAAAAATAAAGACACTGAAATTTTCCTCAAAACTATGAACCGTATAGAAGGTCAATGGACAGCACCTGAGGCATCTCCATACGGTGGCATGCCGGCTTTTTCCCCGGATGGCAATCAAATATATTTTCTTCCGCTTGACACAAAAAAAGAAAAAGGTCTCTATTTTGCAGTAAAAAAAAGTGATAAATGGAGTGAACCAAAGCCTATGAATCTTATTACTCGATTTCCCGAACTGAAGTATTTGTATGGTCCATCAATTACAAGCAATGGGACACTATACTTTTTTGCCCATGCCGAAGGGCTGGGCACAATGAACGATTTTGGTATTTACCGCTCGGAATTCATAAATGGCAAGTATGTCAAACCAAAACTACTACCGCCAAGTATCAACGCTGCTGAGGGCGTGCTTAACTGGACTCCTTTTATATCACCTGATGAAAGTTACCTTATGTTCTGTTCAAATCGTAATAATGCTCAACAAGATCTTTTCATCAGCTTCAGACGATTTGACGGAACCTGGACGAATGCGTATAACCTAGGAGTACCTATAAACACAGATCGCGGAGAGCGATTCCCGGTGATATCCCCAGATGGCAAATTTCTGTTTTTTACGCGCTGGGTTGACAGAGGTAACGAAGAAGTTATGTGGGTGAGTGCAGATATTATTAATGAACTAAAAAAAACAAGTCTTTTGCAGAGATCTCTTTAAATGAAGAAATGTTCAAAGCTGTTAATACAGGAGATTTAGCTAAAGTAAAAGCGTTTATAAAACCAAACAAAAACATATTAGTTAAAAGGATGGAAACATGAAAGGAACTAAATTTTTATTATTGACGGTTATCATATCGCTAAACACTGTCTTTGCTCAAGAAACTATTAAAAGTGATTCTATATTCTCGATTAAGAACGATAAATATTTTGGGCAAAATCCACCAGGAATGATCGCGAAAATTTTTGCGCCTGGAATTGTTTCAGTAAATGGAAGATATGAATATGGTGTTTCGTTTTCTCCTAATTTAGAAGAAATATATTTTACAGCTCACAGAAAAGGTGAAAGTGCAAGTGTATATTTCTCAAAGCTTACAGACAAAAAATGGACAATTCCTAAAAAAGCAAATTTAACAAAAGGTGGGAAAAGAGCTGAAATGGAAGCGTTTGTGAATCTTAGTGGCAATAAAATTTATTTTACAGCTTATGATTCAAGGGACGTTAAAATTTGGTGTGCAACCCGTTCCGAGAACTGGTGGAGTAATGCAATAGAACTTGATTCTCCGATAAACGATGATATTGTTTTTTATTCAAATGAAGCTAAGAATGGAGATATTTATTATAAAAATGTTTCAAAAGGAAAAATGTATTATGCTCCCAACAAAAATGGCAAATTTCCCGAGATACATGAAGCCGGAATTGAATATGGTAGCCACGGTTTTATTGCCCCATCTCAAGACTTTATGCTGATAGACGCCCGTAAAGATAATGACAAAACAAAAGACAAAGATATTCATGTTTGTTTGAAGAAGAAAGACGGAGCATGGACAAAACCAATAAACCTTGGAACAGGTGTAAATTCTAAATTTAACGAAACTTGCCCAAGTATCACTCCAGATGGTAAATATTTATTTTTTAGTAGATATGACGAAAAAGGAGGATTACCAAACATTTATTGGGTGAGTGCAAATATTATTGATAAATTAAAAGAAAACATAATCGAGAAAAAATAAATCACATTATTATTTAAATATGAATGGAAATAAAAATGAATTATCAAATGATACCGAAATTATTTATTCCACTTTTAATATTAGCAAATATTATTTTCTCACCTTGTTTTGGACAAAAATATATTGATGTTATATATATTGCGAATGAAGGCTTTCTAATTGAAAGCAGCGGTAAAAAAATACTTATCGATGCTTTATTTAATAAAGGTTGGGATAATTATTTAATCCCTACAGATTCTATAGTATCTGATATTATATATCAAAAAGGTTCTTTTAATAATTCTAACTTAATGTTAGTGACTCACAATCATGGAGATCATTTCAACGCCTCAATGGTTGCGACATATCTTATTAACAGTTCTGATAACATTCTCATTGCACCACTTAAAGTAACCAATGCACTTTTAAAGCATCCCGATTTTAAGAAGTTTGAGAATCAAATCCTACAATTAGATAAGATTAATCAAGAAAAAAATGATATTACTATTCAAGGAATAAGAGTAAGATCGTTTTTCATACAACACGACTCACGCCCACAAATTGAAAACGTCGGATATTTAATTGATATTGATAAGTTAAAGGTCTTTCATTCAGGAGATTATAATGGTTCAGAGATAGTTGAGTTTGAAAAGTTGCAATTACAAAATGAAAATATTGACTTAGCATTATTAAATTTCTATGGTTTTTGGAACACAAAAGAAGAACGAGAATTTACTAAAAAATATATTACTCCAAAGAAAATAGCCTTAATGCATATTCCCCCGGCAGAAATTGAAAGTGTTAAAGATTCTATTAATCTGATAGATGATTTTATTAATATGTCTTTGTTTGAGAGTAGTATGAAAAGAAAATCATTTATTTATGAATAAACATATGTAGCAACTACGATAGGTAAAACTAGTTATGAACGGTCAAATATTAAAATGGAACTTAAAACAAATTATAGATAAATCTCAAGGACATATTATAAAATGAAAAACATTCCATCACAAAGACATCTATTTGATATACCAGAAGAAATTGCATATTTCAATTGTGCATATAATTCTCCATTATTACTAGAATCAACAAAAAGACTGCATACTGGTGTTGATTCTAAAAGTCATCCATGGGAAAGAACCCCAGACGATTTTTTCAATGATGCAGAAACAATTAGAAAATTATCATCGGAGATATTTGGTGGAGATTCAGATGGATTCGCAGTAGTTCCTTCTGCTAGTTATGGATTAAGTACAGCAGCTCGCATTTTAGAATCTACGTTATCTAAAAATGATTGCATTTTAGTTGTAGCTGAGGAATTTCCAAGTGTTGTATTGCCATTAAAAAGGATTACCAATGAAACTGGAGCAAAATTAATTACAGTAAATACCCCAGACGATGGAAACTGGACAGATGCAATTATAAATAGAATAAACAGAAAAATAAAAGTTGTGGCTATATCTTCATGCCATTGGACAAATGGCGCATATATAAATTTGTTAAGAATTAGACAGCAATGTGATGAAGTAGGTGCTGTTTTAATTATTGACGCTACTCAGACTTTAGGAGCTATGCCCTTTTCGATTGATGAAATTAAACCTGATTTTCTTGTTGCAGCCGGTTATAAATGGTTGCTTTGTCCATATGGATTTAGTCTTTTATATGTTGCTGAGAAATGGAGAAACGAGCGACCTCTTGAAGAAACTTGGATTGCAAGAGAAAACGCACAAGATTTTACCAATCTTGTAAAATACTCAGAAATTTACATGAATGGTTCAAGACGCTTTGATGTAGGAGAAAAGTGTACACCAACTATTTTACCTGGAGCAATTGCTGCACTCGAACAGATAAAGACTTGGGGAGTATCTAAGATATCAGATTCTCTTTTGAATATTAATCGGCAGATTGAAAGGCATCTTGTTCAATTAGGATTTCAATTACCTGATGATTCGCAAAGGTGTCCTCATATATTAGGAGCAATTATTCCTGCTGATTTTTCTGGCAATATTGTTAATGAACTAAAAGAACGAAAAATATTCATTAGTCAGCGTGGGAAATCATTGCGATTTGCACCACATTTGAACATAAATGACAATGACATTGATAGATTGAATAATGCCATTACTGAATTAATCAAATGAAAAAGCCAGCGTACAACAATAAATATAGGTCGTTGGACAGATAGAGCTAAATTTGAAAGTGAGTACATTTAATAAAATATATAGTGGATTGACAGGTAGGTACTTCAAAATGCCCAACGCCCCATATTCGAGCCGTTAGCGTTTTTTGTTAAAAAACATATGAAGCAATAGTAACAGAATACTATATTAAAGGACAAAATATGAAAACGGTAACTTTATTAACAATCTGTTTGCTCTTATCTTTCACCATTTTATTCGGACAAGATGAAATACAAAAAGAAAAAGAACTTATAAAAAAAGTGATTCAAAGTGCTTATGTTGATGGATTATGCAACAATGCAAATGTTGAAGCAATAAATCAAGTTTTTCATCCAGGATTTACTCTTATAGGTAAAGGCCAAGGTAAAACACTATGGAAATATCCAATATATAATTGGATAGAGAGTGCTAAAGCTGGAAAAATGAAGGGCTTAAAGTATTCTTTTCAAGATGAGCTGACTACAATAAAATTTCTATCTGTCGCTGTTGCGGGAACAATTGCAACAGCGAAAATTGAATTTTAGAAGGGGAAGAATTACACTTTATTGATTATTTATCATTATTAAAATTTGATGATGGCTGGAAAATAGTAAGTAAGATTGCATATGCTATTCCAAAAGATAAAAACGACCAGAGCAAATAGTAGTTAAAGATTACGAATAAAAGCAGAATGAAAATAATCGGCTCATTACTATATTAATATTTCTGATTACGTTAAAAATTGGATTGAAAAATAACGAAATAATCCTAGACTAAAGGAATATAGCTCGCCTCAAATTTCTATTGCAAAATTATATTTTTCCTTATAAGAAGAATACTATTGGGGATTCTAAAAACTTTAAAATAATAAACTACTTATTATTGAATCTCTTTAAACAAACGGCTAAAACCCGTGTAAGTATGAAGTTCAATAATATCAAAATCAATTAATCCATTTTTCACTAAAGGGAAATTATTTATAATACTATTTGCTTCTGATTTATCTTTACATTCCAAAATAAGAATAGCATTTTTTGAATCACTAAAATAAATTTCTCTTATAATTTCCTTTTGATAAAGTTCATACACATGTAAAGCCTCTTCATAAAGAGTTTTAGGCTGATTTTCCCAACTAACATTATCTTGTTCTCTTTCAATTGCTAAGATTTTCATTTTACATTTTCTTTAAATTTTAAATAACTAAATTATTATTTCACCAACGAAAAATAAAACTACATGTCCTCCTATAAATACTCTTTCTCCTTTTAAGTGACATTCCAAGTAACCTTTTCTTTCAGATAGTTGAGCAGCTTTTAATTCTGTTTTATTGAGCCTATTAGACCAATATGGAGTTAGAGACGTATGTGCAGATCCCGTAACAGGATCCTCATTAATTCCGCTTTGAGGAGCAAAAAAACGTGACACAAAATCATAATTTGTTCCTGGGGCCGAAACAATAACACCACGTCCATCCACTTTTTTTATTTCTGACAAATCAGGATTTAAATTTTCAATTTCCTCTTGTGAATTAAATATTAGAAGATAATCTGTTTTCCCTCTATAACATTCTTTTGCTTGTAAGTTGAAGCCCAATTCGAACTCTTTAGGCACTTGGCATTCCGATAGTACATCAACCGGAAAATCTAAAATTAGCATTTCGTTCTTCTCTTTCATTGTAACTAACTCACCAGATCGAAATGAATTAAATCGAATAACATTACTATTTTCATTATAAAAATGGATTAAAACGTATGCAGCTGCAAGCGTAGCATGCCCGCATAAATCAACTTCAACTAAAGGAGTAAACCAGCGGATTTCATATAAATCATTATTTTTAACTACAAAAGCAGTTTCTGCCAAGTTATTTTCGGCAGCGATATTCTGCATTGTTTTATCATCCAGCCATTTATCCAGTATACAAACTGCTGCTGGATTGCCAGAAAATCGTTTCTTAGTAAATGAATCTAATTTAAATATTTTTATCTTCATATGTCCCTTAATTATAAATTAATTAAATATTTCGTGAGCTTTTGAAGTTGTCCGTTCACCTAGCTTAATACATCGATTGTAATCTAATGTATTTTCAGCAGGAGCATTTTGAGAAATAGCTCCAAAGTGGAGAATTGGATTTCCTTCAGCAATTCCACTTGAATATACTAACATTCCACAAACTAGTAATTCTGAAATAATTGACATTGCAGCAAAACTGGCACCACCACCACTAGGTTGATTTTGTGATATAAATACAGCTCCTAATTTACCTGATAATTCTTTTGGATGATAATCAAGATATTTTTTTATCTGCCAGCTACAATTACCGCAATATGTTGGAGACCCAAAAAATACAACTTTTGATTCTTTGAGAAATTCTATGTTAATTTTTTCAACAGACATCAATTCTACCTCTGTATTTTCGATATTTTGACATCCCAAAGCTATTATTTCGGACATCTTTCTTACATTGCCAGTTTCTGAGTGATAAATAATCGATACTTTCATTTTTTTTGCTCTCATAATTATAATATTATTTTTGTTTTCAAAATTAAATTATTATTATTGATACCACAAATACTATTATAATCATATAATCATACATTTTAGGTATTATGGAATTAAGACATTTAAGATATTTTCTGGTTTTAGCAGAAGAACTTCATTTTGGACGAGCAGCAGAAAAACTTTTTATTTCACAACCTCCATTAAGTCGACAAATTAAGCAACTTGAAGAAAATCTGGGAGTAGCTTTATTTAAACGTGATAATAAAAAGGTTGAACTAACATCTTATGGAAACTACTTAAAAAAAGAAAGCGAAAAAATATTTGCGGACTTACTTCAGGTTCAAAAGAATTTGGAATTAATGAAAGCAACCGATGAAGGAAAAATATCAATTGGTTACGTTGGTGCAGTTATGTATTCTTTTTTACCAGAAGTTTTAAAAGAGTTAAAGCACAGATTTCCTAAGGCTTATTTTATATTAAAGGAACTAGATAATGTATCACAAATAGATGCTTTACATAAAAATATAATTGATATTGGTTTTGTAAGGGGCCCCTTACAGTTAAATGATTTAGAAAGTCAGAAAATTGAATCAAGTACTTATTCAATTGTTTTATCAACATCACATCCTTTGGCACAAAAGCAAAATTTAACATTATTGGATCTGCAAAATGAAGCATTTATTAGTTTCTCAAGACAATGTGCTCCGCCAATGTATAATAGCATAAAATCGCTTTTTCAAAAAAATGGTATAGAGCCTTTGATAGTGCATGAAACGACTCAAATAAATGCTTTATTACGCCTTGTTGAAAGTGGTTTTGGTTATTCAATTGTTCCCACTAATATAAATGATGGTAATAATTCAGGCATAGTATTTCATGAATTAAAACAATATGAAGAAAAAACAGAAATTTCTCTTATTTATAATAATAGATTTTTAACAAATCTTGTCAATAATGCTATTAAAAATATTGTTGAGATTATAGATACGCTCTAACAAGAAATTGCAAGAAATATTCGCTTTAACCTTTCAATAAGCACATTGTTTAGCCGCTTTTTTCAGTGCTTAACCAATGACTTACCAATAAGTCTGTAACCAATCCAACTCTGCCCTTTCGGTCAACAAGGTAGTTCAATCTTAATACTAAATTAGTTTGTTTTTCATGAATAGTTTATTTAAGTTTGAAAGGCTTGCAACTTGCGCCCAATTTATAACATTGGGTCAAACTACATGCGGGGGCTTGGTGGTATGCTGACTGTATATTATCTGAGTAAACCTTATTAACGGGGTACTACCCTCACGTGGCTTAACCAAGAACCTTTGTGCCAAATTGAAAAATGAGACATGCGCATATTTACAGTTGATTCTTTTACCGATAAACCTTTCACAGGCAACCCAGCTGGAGTATGCATTTTAGAAAATGACTACTCCGATGAACTTTATCAACAAATTGCTAGAGAAATCAATTATTCTGAAACAGCTTTTTTGATTAGAGAAAATGATTCATTTAGAATAAGGTGGTTTACACCAAAAACAGAAGTTGATTTATGTGGACATGCTACATTAGCTGCAGCACATGTACTTTATGAATATCAATATTGTGATTCTTCACTTGAGATTAGATTTGATTCAAAAAGTGGAGGCCTGATAGCAAAAAAAATAGGTGATAAAATTGAGTTAAATTTTCCTCAATTGTTTGTGGATAAAACAGAAAGTAATGAGATATTAGAAAAGGCATTTGGTATTAGACCGACTTACGTTGGGAAAAACGACAATAGATATTTGATTGAAATCGATGATTATGATAAATTGCTTGGTATAAAGCCCGATTTCCAAATGTTAAAATCTTTGGATTTAGGAAGGTTTATAATTACTGCAAAATCAAAAAACACAGAATATGATTTCATATCAAGATATTTTGCACCTAGAGTCGGTGTACTTGAAGATCCAGTTACCGGGACAGCTCATTGTTACTTAGCTCCGTACTGGGGACAAAAACTTAATAAAACACAGATGATTGGATTTCAGGCATCTGAAAGGTCGGGGATTATAGAATGTGAATTGAGTGATGATAACAGATTGCTTTTAAGAGCTAAAGCAATAGTGATACATGAATTAATACCTAAATACATTCCGTAATAAAGCATTGCGCGTAAAGTACTATATTTAAGATAAGAACATTTAATCAGCGGTGGAAAGGAACGCGCCCGAAATGTGCAACATTTCATATCGCGGGATCATTATGTGCAAGCTGATTAAATCACACATTATAATCCTGCGTCATTTTTCTTACCATTATCATAAAAGCATTAAGAGGCTTGGAGATATGTTTTTCTTTCGACCATATCATAATTAATTTTGCTCCGAAATCAGTACCTGACCAATTTAGAGTTTTCAATGTGCCATTATTGAGTTCTTCTGTAATTGCCATTTCGGGAAGAAACGCAATTCCATTTCCTAATACCAATAATTTTTTAATGGCATCCATACTATTTATTTCAATAATTTTATCAGGCTTTACTTCGGATTGTATAAGTATTTTATCCAAAATATTTTTGTAATTACAATCAGACTTTGCAAATACTAAGGTTTTGTTGTTTAGATCTTTTATGGTTACCATTTTTTTCTTTAGCAATTCATCCTTGGGGTGCACAGCAAGAACCAGTTTAATTTTGGTAAGCTCTTCGACTTGCAAATTTTTATTTTTGAATTTGTCGGTGATCAAAAAAGCTAAATCTATTGTTCCAGAATTAAATAGATCAACTAAATTGAAACTTGTGCACCAATCAATATCAAACCCGATTTTTGGAAAAATTAATTGAAACTCTTTAATTAAGTCCGGGAAAAAGTATGTGCTTATGGATTGTGGTGTTTTTATGGTAAGAATTCCATATTTGTCATCGAGATTTCCAATTGCACTTTGAATTTCCTTTTCGATATTTACCAATCGCTGAGTGTAATTTAATAATTTTATACCCGCTGGGGTTAGACTAATTGTTCTTCCAGATCTAAGAAATAATTCTTTTCCCAGGCTATTTTCTAACGAGCGTATTTGTGCTGATACAGTTGATTGTGCCAGATGAAGTATATTTGCAGCTTTGTTAAAACTTAAAAAACAAGCCACTACCTGAAATGTTTTAAGCTCTCTAAATTCCATAATTTGCTATCGATTTATTCGATATTATCTATCGAATAATATCCTTATGTTTTTATATTTCGATTGAATAGATTTACAAAATTAAAATTATTTATCAACAAAACAAATTAAAATAACATGAAAGAAGAAAATATCAATGAAATGGTGTACAGAAATTACTATGAAGGCTTCCATTGCGCAGAATCAATAGCAAATACTATTAATGAACTTTTCCCAAATGAATCGGACATTTCATGTAATGCTGCTTCTGGTTTTTGTGGCGGAATTGGTGGATGTAAACAAGACGTTTGCGGAGCGCTTTCAGGTGGAATTATTGCACTTGGATTAATTTATGGACGCCAAAAAGGTGGAACTGATATCTCTAAGTTAATTTCTCTGTCAGCAGAATTACGTCATTTATTTATTGAGAAGTTTAGAACTACTGTATGTAAGGATGTGATTGAAAACCTGAAGGATATGAAGAACTATAATGATTGCAAGGATTTAACAGCTAAAACCACCTGGATGCTATATAATTTAATTAAAAACGATACTTTTTAGTATATTATAATTAAAATAATTTTTCATTGAAATGTCGAGAAACGAAAGAATGACAGCAACTTCAGAAGACCTGAAACAATTTAAATCCACTGAAGGCTATTTTGAACCTGAAACCAAAGAAAATACAATCGATAAAGATTCATTTATTTTTATTTTTGTAGGAAAAGAAGTATTGTTAATAGACGGGACTATACCCTTTTATGAAAGCATTCAAAAAGTAAAGCCAGATGTTTCATCCCAAAAGTACATTGGTAAGATAAACCACATAAAATGCTTCGCATTGGAAATAGTGCCAGGAAATGGAATTATTTCTTTGGGAGAATTAGTTGGTTTGCGACAGCTTTATGCACTTTTGCCCGATCCTCAATTAAGAGCTGCAATTTATGGTTTTCAAATAGTTTTATGGAACAGAAAAACTAAATATTGCGGCGGATGCGGTTCACTTACTGAAGAAAACTTACCGGAGGTTACTGTGAAAAGCTGTCCTGAGTGTAAAGAGGATTTTTATCCGAAAATTTCTCCTTCAGTAATAGTGGCGGTGATAAATAATGATAAAATATTGCTTGCACAACACAAAAGAGTTACAAATGGAATGTATACTGTTTTAGCGGGATTTGTAAATCCGGGAGAATCTTTAGAGGAGTGTATTCATAGAGAAATAAAAGAAGAAGCAGGCATTGAAGTTACCAATATAAGATATTTTGGTAGTCAACCATGGCCATTCCCCGATTCGCTTATGATTGGATTTATTGCGGATTTTGCAGAAGGAGAATTAAAACCAGACAATGACGAAATCACTGACTTAAAATGGTTTAAAGCAAATGAAATTCCCGAGTGGCCTGATAAAGTTAGTATTGCAAGATCATTAATAGATTATTTTATTGATAATACTATATAAAATACTGAGTACAAATAGAAAAACACCTGGAGCGGAAATGTTATGGATGATAGACAGTTTAAAGAGAAGAAATTTTGGGACAAATTTGCTAAGCATTACGATTTGTTCATTGAGAAAACACTTGGTAAAACATATAAAATAATTATTGAAAACTTAGAGATCGACCTAAACGAAGATTGCAGTTTGCTTGAAATTGGAACAGGCACCGGGATTATCCCGTTCTCGATATTCTCTAAGGTATCTTCAATTGTTGGGACTGATATCTCCGAAGAAATGATCCGGATCGCCAGCCAGAATCTTGAAAATTCAAATATCAAAAATATTAGTTTTCAAGTACAGGACTCATATAATTTGACATTTTCAGATAAATCGTTCGATATAGTGCTTGCATCCAATTTATTGCATTTGCTTTATGAACCAGAGAAAGCAATAAATGAGGTTAATAGAGTAATGAAAGATAACGGAATTTTAATTGCTCCAACATTTTGTTGGGGCGAAAATGTAAAAAGTAAAATGATTGCAAGTGTCGTTGGAGTATTGAGTGGTTTTAAGATTGTTCACAAATGGACAATTAATGAGTTTAAAAACATCTTAACCAGCAATGGCTTGCTTATTGATAAAGCTGTGCGGATTGATGGAAAATTCCCCCTGGTTTATGTAGTGATGAAAAAAAATAGTGAAATGCAATAAGCAAAAAAACATAGTCATATTAAACTTTAACAGTACGCAGATCATCTTTTATTGAAAGAATTCCCCGATGCTTGCATCGGGGGCAGACATCTGTCATTCCGATAGAGTCTGCCGGTGGGGAGACGATGAGGAATCTTTTTCTTGTATTAAAGATTTCTCCTCCGGCGTGACCAGCGGACTCAAAATGACTTTTTGATGCCTTGTAGCTTGCTGCGAGGTAGTTCATTAATTGATTTATCCGATAACAATAATGACCGGGTTCATATTGATTAGCTAAAAAAATAAATTTCAGAAAATTTAAAGTGTTTTTATGAATAATGACAATGTATTTTGGAAGGTGCCTGAATTAGATGGCCTTGAATTGCAAAAAGCGACCTATCGCAACCACTCATTCACCCCTCATTTTCATGAAGAATATGCGCTCGGAACATTTCTCAGAGGAGTACAGAAGAAATTTTACCGCGGTTCAACTCATACCATTTCTGCGGGGAACATCTGCGTGATTAATCCAGGTGAAATTCATTATGGATACCCCATTGATGAACACGGTTGGACCTATCGTATGATTTTTATCAATGCAGGTCTCATGAAAGAGCTTGCCACTCAAATCATGGGTACAAAGCAGAACTCACTCTATTTTCAAAATTTCATTATTGATGACAGAGAATTATTTAAAAAAATTATTATTTTGCATCAGACTCTTGAATTCCCGGGGATTTCACTACTTGAAAAAGAAACTAAATTTCTGTGTGTGATGGGACAACTGATTTTGAAATATACAGAGGAGCCGCCTAAAAGCTACTCTTTAAATTCATCCAACAGGCATGTCGTAATGGTAAAAGATTACCTTAATGATAATTACGATCAGGACGTTTCTCTTAAAATACTATCAAAGCTGACGGAATTGAGCCCTTACTATCTATTACGATTATTCAAAAAAGAAGTGGGCGCAACCCCCCATTTATACCTTACACAGCGTAGAATCAATAAAGCAAAACAGTTTCTGATTTCGGGAGATTCTCTCACCGAAGTGGCTCACAAAACCGGCTTTGTTGATCAAAGTCATTTTACCCATCGATTCAAGAATATGGTTGGCGTTACCCCGGGACAATATTATTCCAAAAATTTACGCTAATTATCTCATTCAAAAATATTGAGTCAAACCTGATGCCAAGATGTTTTTATAAAAGAGCAATATTCTACAATACTTCTGATTTTACTTTATGTATCATTTGAAGTGGCATTATTATAAAAAACTTTATAGATACAATTAGGATAGAAGGGAAAAATAACTATGAGAAAGATTACAGTATTATTAGCCATGTTGATTTCAATTCAAATTTGTTATGCCAGCAATAAGGGAAATAATGGACAAGAAGTTGAAGTAACTTACATTGCCAATGAGGGTTTTTTAGTAAAAGTTGGTGATAAAAAATTATTAATTGATGCACTCTTTGGAAATAGAGAATTTAAATGGTGTGAGATCCCTAATAAAGAGACAATGAATTCAATTTTAAAAAATGAAGGTGACTTTAAGAATACTGATTTAATAGTAACAACTCACGCGCATATTGATCATTTCTACCCATCATATGTATCTGAACATCTAAGTAATAATATGCATGGTAAGTTTATTTCATGCGAACAACCCGTTAAGGTTCTAAAAAGACTTGATGACTATGACAAAATAAATAATCAAGTAGTTGAAATCACTCCGGATAATTTGACTTCCATAGATACGACTATTAACGATATTGAAATTAGAGTATATCGACTTGCACATGGTCCATATTATGTAGATGATTCTAAAACAGGAGAAAAGGTAAACCAACATCAAAACGTACAAAATATTGGATTTTTGTTTAATATCGAAGGGATAATAATATTTCATAGCGGGGACTCAAATGAAAAGGCATTTGCAGAGTACGAACATTTTAGACTTGATAAAGAAGATATAGATATCGCATTCTTAAACGGTGGATTTATGTGGAAATCGGGCTGCCAGGGAATTGACGTGATGAAAAAACATATAAAAGCAGAGCATATTGTAATGATGCACCTTCTCCCAGAAGAGCATCTCGAATACAATGAAATCGCTGCTCAATTGAAAAACGAACTTCCAAGTATCCAAATATTCGAAAACACGATGGAAACTAAAATATATACAATTAAATAAACTCAAAATATGAAAACTTTTTTTGTGGGACCCATATTTATATTTTTATAGATTTTGAATAAATATAAAGAGATGAAATCATGAGAACTTTAATATACTTTTTTATTTTTGTGCTATTTTTTACCTTTAATTCTTCCATGGCACAAGAAGTAGTTGAATTACCATTCCAACCATTAGATTCAAATTTTATTACTCTAGTAAATACTCTTGAAGAAATTGAGGAGGCTGATGACAGTAAATCCATTGATTTATGTATCAATGCACTTAATCAGTTTGATGATCAAATTATTAGATATAACCTGATATACAGGAAATTGGCATTCTATTATGCGAGCCTTAAACAATATGATAAATGCTTTGATATATTAAAAAAAGGTCAGGAAGAAGGTTTGTATTATTTTATTAGAGAGGGAAATAGAATTTATCCACCTTTTTTAAAAGAGTTGGCAAATAATAGTGAATATGAATCCTTTATTGAACAGAACAAGTTGTTAAAGAACGAAGCCAATAAAACTGCAAATACTGAATACATGATTCAATTGCCAGATGGTTATAATGATACGAAGAAGTATCCCCTTTTCCTTGTTATGCATGGAGGTATAGGAAGCATTAGGAATTTACAAAAATATTACAGTTCTCCAAAGCTTCAAAATGATTATATAGTTGCCTATTTTCAAGGAAGTACGAAGCAAGGAACTAGTTCACGAAGTTTTGCAAGAGAAAAGTGGCGTAGTGGAATTAAAGACGGATTTGAGCAAATTATCCAAAAATATCCAGTTGACACAAATAATGTAATCATTGCCGGTCCATCTGCTGGTGGAGCACGTTCTATACTTCTTGGATTGAATAATATTATTCCCTCAAAGGGATTGCTTCTTTCATATGCTGTGGCTCCGAGAAATTTAGATAGTCTGGTCTATAAAGAATCTGCAAAGAGAGGACTTAAAATAGCTTTACTCTGCGGTGAAAATGACTGGGCAATTAAGCAACAGAAAGAACTCGGATATAAATTTGATAAATATGGTATACCTAATCGGTTTGTAGTGTTTCCTGAGAAAGGACATGAATTTCCAGATAATTGGTCATACTATCTTGATACTTCTCTTGAGTTTATCTTGAAAGAAGAGTGAGAAGTAGTTATTGACATTATCTTAATTCTGCTGATTAAAAAGTAAGATAAGCCTTTGTTCCTAGCCCATTACTTTTTTGAAAGTTGACTTAACCACGCCCTCATACTTCTTTACTAAAAGTACTGAAGTTGGTGAATAGCGAGCTACTTTTTCGGGAATTTCTCCAAAAAGCATTTTCCGGAAAAATGGTTCTTTTGCGGCTCCAATCACAACTAAATTATAACCTTTACTAGCTTTAGCAATTCCACCCGCAATAGAATTTGATTCAATTATTTTTTTACTACTTTTAACACTTGGATCCATTTGGGCAAGGGTTTCATCCATTCTTGTATTAGCCTCATTTTTTGCGCTCTCATCCGAATGCTCCGAAACAATATAACCAGTTGTAACTTCCACTTTATTTTCTTTGGCAAATGCACCAATTGCGGAAGATGCTAATTTTGCACTTGGCCCTCCAGCTGTAGGAAGAAAACAATTTTTAACTTCACCGTTTTTAACTATTTTATATAAGAATAAATCGCAGGGAGCAAGACGTACAACTTTATCGGCTATTTCTCCAAAGATTCTATCTCGAGCATTTGTAAAACCTTTCCATCCCATAACAAGAGCTCTAGCATTTTGTTTCTCAGCTGAGGCAAATATTCCATCTGAAGTATTATGAGCAACGACTAAATCTGTTGATAATTCTACTCCCCTGCTCTTAGCTATTTGTTTCGTTTTATTTAATAAATTTTCTTTATGGTGTGCAAATCTTAAACCCTCGTGAATTGGAACTTGTGTAGGAACTAATACAATACTCATTACAACCAAGCGTAGATTTCTTTGCCGTGCTATTGGTATACCCAAATTAATTAATGTATCTATATTATCAGGATTGTGTAATGCTATTAAAACACATGGTTCTCTTTCAGGTTCAGTCAGTGAAATATCTTTTAATAGAACCTTTGGCTCTACTGCAGAAGCTTGTTTTTCAAAAACTGCATAATAAAGTAATAGTCCAATTAATACCCATCCAATTGTAATATACCAAGCTATAGGTTGAAAATCATATTGATATACAGCTAGAAAAATATTAATTGAAAAGCCCAATATTGGGAGCACCGGATAAAGTGGAACTTTATACTTTCGAGGAATCTCCGGATATTTTCTTCGTAGTGCAATGACAGATAAGTTCACCATTGAAAAGGTCAAGAGAAATATTAAACTTGCGGCTGAACCAACAGCTTCAATAGGAAGAGTTAGAGCCATACCTAGTAATACAATCCCAGTTACAATTATGGCAACATGAGGTGTTCTTCTTTTACTATGAATTTTTGATACACTTTTAGGGAGCAACAGATCTCTTCCCATTGAGAAAGCCACACGTGAAGCAGCCATCACAGTTGCATTTAATGCTGACGTTGTAGAAAGAAGTCCACCAAAAACTATTAGCGCAACGCCGAATGCCGGCATAAAAGCCTCTGCAGCGCGAACGATAGCTGTCTCTTTAAATTCCCCAAGAAATTCCCATGAAGTCATACCATCTGGATTTATTGCCGTAAGTGAAACAAAAAGAATTAATAAATAAATAGTCACCGCAACACCAAGTGAAATAAATGTGGCTAGAGGTATATTTTTCTCGGGATTTTTAATTTCCTCTGCAACGGTAGCTATTAAGTCGTAACCTTCAAAAGCAATGAATGTCAATCCCATTGCAACAAAAACTCCTCCAAGACCTTTAGGTAGAAATGGCGTAAAACTTTCTGAGATTTGTGAAGGGCTATCGAAGATTGCAATAAAACCAAAGATAATGAATATTAATAACACTATAATTTTTGATACGGTTAGAATATTTTCGGCCTTCCCTGTTACCGCAGCACCTCTAATATTTAATGTTATGAACAACAGTACGATAAATGTTGTAATGACTAACCCAGCTGTATGCACTCCAATTGAACCAAAAACGAGTAGTGTAAAACTATGAGCATATTTCTCTAAAAACTCCCAAAAATAGCCAGCGAATCCCAGAGCATACAATCCGCACGCTACTGTATACGCAAACCAAAGCATCCAGCCAGCTATAAATCCAGGTGCTCCCGGGAATGCCATTCTAACATATGAATAACCTCCGCCGGCTCGCGGTATGGCTGAAGCTAATTCTGCATAAGCAAATGCTGTGAGAAGTGTAACTACTCCATTTAATGCGAAAGCCAGAATTGAGGCCGGCCCTGCCTCACCAGATGCGAGCCCTGTTAATACAAATATACCGGCACCAATCATAGCTCCGACACCAATCATGGTAGCATCAAAAAGCCCTAGATCACGAGCAAATGTTGTTTTGTTTGATTCGGGGATCTTCTTTTTACTCATTCAATTCGCCATTGAGATTGGTTGTATGATAGGATCATTATTCAGATTACAACGGTAAATAATATTGGCAATTTTGGTTAGTATTCTTGATAATTTTGGGATCTTGAAGCAGATTAAATTACTGGAATAATAATTCATAAACTATGTTAATTTATATCTTAGGGAAAACTTCTTTTTCAACCAATTGTATATATTATAATATAAATTTTATCAATTAATTACAAACATATATAATGAGATGAACCTAATTGGATGATCATATAATTATCCATGGTGGTTCAACGTCTATAGCAACATCATCTACTAGTGAAGAAAACTTCGAACGATTTTTATTTGCTTTCCGAGGATAGAAAAGTAATTATGCCTTTTGATGAAAAATTCTTTGGATAAAATTCGGAATGTTTGAAGATAAATTTGATGTCCGATGGATGGTGGATTGTGCTAAAACTTAGTTTGGTTCTAACAAATAATATAAAATAATGATTCGTCATTACGAGTGCAGCGAAGTAATATATGCTTTAGCTTACTATTATAGATTACTTCGTCGAAAACTCCTCGTAATGACGATAAATTATTTATATTTTTTACATTGTCAACGACATAATTGATTTTGCAGTATGGAGTCTGTTCTCTGCCTCATCAAACACTATGGAAATATTTGGATCATCAAGGATTTCATCGGTAACTTCATTATTCCTATCTGCAGGTAAAGCGTGCATTAATTTTACATTTTTATCGGCTAACTTTATTCTTTTATCATCACAAATCCAACTCTTATATTTAGCCAAGTTTTCAGCCATTTCTTTTTTACAATGATCTTCATTGTCTAAATATTCTTGAACACCGTAATGACCAAATCCACCCCAGTTTTTAGGAATTACTATATGTGCTCCCTCAAAACCTTCATCCATATCATTTGTGAATTTGATTGAACCACCACCCTCTTCTGCATTCTTTTTTGCCTTATCAACTATAAAATCGCTGAGTGGGAATTCTTTTGGATGAGCTATTGTAAGATCAATGCCATACCGTGGAAATAATAAAGCTTGTGTTTGAGGAACTGACAATGGTTTTGAATGTGTATCGGCATAGGCCCATGAAACAGTAACTTTTAAGCCTTTAGGATTTTTATCAAAGTGTTCGAAGATTGTTTGAAGATCAGCTAATCCCTGAAACGGATGATAAATATCATCTTGCAAAGACATAATCGGTTTTTTAGAATTTGCAGCCATCTCATTTAGATATTCGTTGCCGACACCATAAAAACAATTTCTTGACGCAATTCCATGCCCCATTCTGGATAATATAATAGCAGTATCTTTTGGAACCTCTCCATGAGAGATTTGCATTTTATCAGCAGTTAAATCATGTGCATGACCACCCAATTGTGTCATTCCAGCTTCCATTGAATTTCTGGTACGTGTAGACTGTTCAAAAAAGATCATAAATAATGTCTTATGGGGAAGATCAAGATGATGTATTTCATTGTAGAATTGATCTTTTAGTTCAAAAGATTTTTTAAAAACTACGTCCAATTCTTCCTTTGTCCAATCATCACATGTGAGAAAGTGTTTACCTTTAAAGTTCATATGTACTCCAATTTTTTCTCTATTTACAATTAATAAATTTTCATTATATCAACATCATGCATAATATATTTCAGCATTCAGTTCTTCTAGATTCCGGATCAAACCCGGAATGACAACTCTTTTTTCTTGTCATGCTGAATTCATATCAGCATCTGGTTCTTCTAGATTCCAGATCAAGCCCGGAATAACAACCTCTTTATCTTGTCATGCTGAATTCATTTCAGCATCTGGTTCTTGTAGATTCCGGATCAAGCCCGGAATGACAACCTCTTTATCTTCTCATGCTGAATTTATTTCAGCATCTGGTCCTCTAGATTCCAGATCAAGACTGGAATGACAACTTGGCGTTTAATATTTTGCTGCAAAATTAGTATAAAAAGCAGTTGCTTTCACCAAATGATCAATTGGCACTTTTTCGTTTGGAGCATGCGCCAAAACTTCATTCCCGGGTCCGAAACCAATTGCTGGAATATCATAATATCCCCTAATGGTAACACCATTTGTTGAGAACGTCCATTTATCAACCTTTGGATCATCAATAAACAAATCTTTATAAGCTTCAATACCCTTCTCTACTAATGGATGATCTTCTTCTAATTTCCAAGTGGGAAAATATTTTTGCATACCATATTTAAGTCCGGTATAAGCTGTTTCTTCATAGTCTAACAATTCTACTTTGGCATTCATATCTTTCACAATGTCTCTAACTTGATTCAGCGCGAGTTCTTTATCTTCTCCCCAAGTTAATCTTCTATCCAAATGTATTCTCGCGAAATCAGACACAGCACAAAGTGATGGGCTATTTGACTTAAACTCTGATATTGTTATTGTTCCCTTACCTAGAAATTCATCAAAAGCTAATCTTTCGTTAAGTTTTTCAATTTCTAATGCCGCTCTTGAGGCCATATAAATGGCATTTTTCCCTCTTTCAGGAGCAGAGCCATGTGAAGATACTCCGTTAAACGAAACAGCCATTTCCATACGTCCTCTGTGCCCACGATAAATATTGAGGTTTGTAGGTTCGGTAATTACAACACACTCAGGTTTTATATTTTCTTCTTCAACAATATATTTCCAGCAAAGACCATCGCAATCCTCTTCAATTACTGTCGCAGTAAAATAAATTGTTAGATCGTTTCCTAGTCCTAGTTCTTTAATAATTTTTCCAGCTGTTATAAATGCAGCAGGACCACCTTCTTGATCGACACTTCCTCTACCGTGAACGAAACCATCCTTTATTTCACCACCCAGCGGATCAAAATCCCAATTATCAAGATTCCCTAAATCAACTGTATCAATATGACCATCAAATGCAATCACTTTTGGTCCATTACCAATTCGACCAATTACATTTCCTAAGCCATCAATTCGCACTTCATCAAATCCGGCATCTTCCATCATATTCTTTATTAACGCTGTTACTCCACCTTCTTGTAAACTGAGCGATTTAACTTTTATCATCTCTGATAGATTTTTAGCAGTGTAGTCTTTGTACTCTTCCGCTTTTTGTAGTATTTGTTCTGTAATATTCATTGACTACTCCTTATTAAATATTGTTTGTAACCTTTCACCTTGGCAAAATATTTCGTTTGATATTTTCATTTCGTCTTCATTAATTATTTGATAGTTATCCAAAAGAACTTCCCCATTTTGTATAACAGTTCTGACTTGTCTTTCCAATATCCCGTATATATAGTGTCCCCAAAAATTAGCTTTATTTATTGGCGTTGGCGGTACATAATCCCAAATGATTAAATCTGCTCTATCACCGATTTGTAAAGATGTAAAGTCAGGGAAAAATTGCTTCATATATTTTAACTGATCAAAATATACTTTAATAATAAACACGAATGCTTCATCGAAAGAAAAACCGGAATGTCGAATTTGTAGAAATAATTCTTTGAACGATCTTGCTGTATTTGAATTCATTCCATCAGTTCCAACTAAAATTGGAATATCACTTGGAATCATTTTGTATTTTTGAATTCCTACAGAGTTATTCATATTAGAGTCGAGATTAAAAACTAATGCCGCACCTGATTTACTAATCAAATTGAAATCTTCTTCATCTAGATGAATTCCATGAGCGAGTATACTTTTCTTATTCAGTATATTATTTGTATTGAACCTCTGCATAGGTTTTGCAGAGTATTTATCCTTACTATAATTAACGTCTGATATATCTTCACATAAATGAACATGAACACCCCAATAATTTTCTGCAACTAATTCGGATGCTCTTTTAAGTGTTTCATCATCAAGAGTAAAAGAAGCATGCAACCCTAAAATAGATTTAGAATTTTCCGTAGTATAGTTTTCAAGAAAGTTTATGTTTTCTTCAAATCCATTTTCTTTTAATTTAGCACCATTTCTATCAGTTGTCTCGAAACAGAGGATATTTCGGAGACTAAAATTATCCAACTCTTCAGAAATTGTTTTAAGACTATCCATAGCGTGATTTGGAGATGAATGATGATCGATTATATATGTAACACCATTTTTAATTGATTCTAAAGCAGCCATTTGAGCAGATGCTTTTATCATATCTAAGTCTAAAAGTGCATCTAATTTCCACCAAAGATTTTTGAGAATATTTGGAAAATTTGACATATCGCCTTTAATATCAAGTCCTTTGGCTAGTCTCGAATAAATGTGATCATGATAATTAACATTGGGAATTGTTAAGACTCGCCCTTGTGCATCAATTGTATCCGAAGCTTCGCATAAGAATAATTTTGAAAGATCAAATTTCTTTTCAAATATTGAAATAATTTTACCATTCTCAATTTTCAAATCACCAAAAACTGGAATAACATTATCATTTTGTATCTGACAAATCCATGCATTAATTATTTTCATTTAATGAACCTCAATAAACTTTCCATAACCAATGGTTTCCTCAGTATCATTATTGGCATCCATAATTGTTTTCCCACGCAAAATTGTTTTCTCAACTTTACAAGTAAATTCTAGTCCTTCAAATGGCGTGTACTTACCTTTACTGTGCATTTTATTTGATTCAATTTTTTCATTTGTCCAGAGATTTATTAAGGCAAAGTCAGCATCGTAATTCTTTTCTAGCTTTCCTTTTCTAGTTATATTAAAATAATCTGCTACTCTAGAAGACAATAGAGCTATTGTCTTTTCTAATGATAAATTACTCTTTTTGAATCCCTCACTAAAAAGGTATGGAACTCTGTGCTCAACTCCGGGAATACCACCATAAACTTCCCAGAAATTATCAGATACTTTTTCTTTATCAGGGTTGCAGCCAGCGTGATCTGTAGTAACAAACAACAATGTAGCATCAGATAAACCTTTCCACAATGCATCTTGGTCATTTTTCATTTTTATAGGAGGCGCGGTTTTAAGAAAGTTTCTAATTGTTAAATTCTCAAAATCTTCTTGAGTGAATTGCAAATAATGAGGGCATGTTTCTGAAGTAATGCTTATGCCACTTTGTTGAGCTTTCTTAACAGCTTTTAATCCCATTTCGGAACTAAGATGTACAATATGAACTTTTGCACCTGTTGTATCAGCGATATTGATCATATTATTTATCGCAGCTTCCTCTGCTAATGAGTCCCTTGCATTGCAGTAAGAATTCCAAGTATTATCTTTATTTTTTTTACGACGAGCCTCAACTATATTTTTGTCCTCTGCATGAACTCCAAAGGGTTTACCAGTTTTTCCAACAGTCTTAGCGGCAATTTTCATTTGATTTATATTCAAATCTTTGAACGAATCCATTCCAGATATCAAATATGCTTTGTAAGCTGCCACACCCGCATCATTCAGATCTTTAATATTTTTTTTAATATCTAAATTGTCTTCGAAACAATTTCCGGAAACACCGCCCCAAAAAGCATAGTCAATTAAAGATCTATTTTTTACTACATCTAACTTGGCTTGGAAATTCTTTAAAGTTGTTACTGGCGGAATTGAAGTACATGGCATATCTATGATCGTTGTAACTCCACCAAATGCGGCAGCGGTTGTTCCATGTTCAAAGGTATCTCTAAATTCAAATCCAGGCGTATCAAAGTGAACATGAGGATCAATTGCACCAGGAATTACAAGATTAAATTGGCCATCTATAATTTTATTGTTTTGGCGGAATCCCTTATTCTTAATTCCACTTAACATTCTGTTTCTCTTCTCAACGGAATCTATATCAGACCAAGAATACTCTTGATTAGACAACCTTTCAATTTTTTGAATGTTGTCATTAAAATAAATATTTACTGAAATTAAATTATTTTCATTTGTATTGAGAAGAACATTAGTCAATATTTTGATTTTATTATTCGTCATTTAACATCAATTACTTTATTTTTATTCATACTTCAATTCTCTTCAGTATGAATATGAACTATATTGTTACTCCAGTTTTAGAGTTAAATTCTTCAATTAATTTATCCCATTCCGGTACAATACTAAATCTTTCCGGCCAATAGTTTTCATCGTACCATTGTGCATTAAGCTCTTCTACATCTTTACCCTGCTGCTCAATCCATGTAAAGTACTTAAGATTATGAATCGCCTTCTTATCATAATAGCTGAGTTCCTTTATGTTATCTACACCTTGTTTCAATACACAGCCTTGCCAATCAAGATTTGCTTGTTCCAATGTATAATCACCTCGCTCCACATTCATTTCAGCCAGTCTAGACTCATACATCTCTTTAGAATCCGTAAATATGGTAAATATTACATCATTCTCATTATACTCGTTATACTTTGCTAATTTAATTGCACTAAGAACATTACTTATAGAAGAGATCCCCAAATAACTCAATTTATTAACAAGATCAGAATCTAATCCTTGCTCATTTAAAAATGCTTTCCCAACCGGTTCATTAAATAACCTTAAAACCCTCATTGGATCTTCATCATCTATTGCTGCTACAAAATCAGTATTTTTCACATTATGAACCCATGGTACATGCTTATCACCAATACCCTCTATTCTATGGCCACCAAAGCCATTGTTTAAGAGTGTTGGACATTGTAATGCTTCAGAGGCTAAAACTTTAATTTGCGGGCTGATTGTTCGAAGATAATCACCGGCTGCTATAGTTCCAGCAGATCCTGTTGCACTAACATAACCGCTTAATCTTTGGTTATCTGTCTTAATTTGATTAAACAATTTTTCAATTGTATAACCAGTGATCTCATAATGCCAAATTGAATTGCCAAATTGGTCGAACTGATTAAAAATTAAGTACTCGTCACTCAATTCTTCAAGTTCATGGCACTTGTCATATATTTCTTTAACATTACTCTCACAACCAGCAGTTGCATATACTTCATCTGTTCTTTCGTGTAACCAGTCAAATCTTTCTTTACTCATTTCTTCCGGTAATATTGCAACAGAATGCACTGAAAGTAAGTTTGAATTAAAAACACCACCTCTACAATAATTCCCTGTTGAAGGCCAAACAGCTTTATGATATTCAGGATTAAACCTACCAGTTACCATATAAGGAGCAAGGCAACCATAAGTTGCACCAACTTTGTGCGCCCCGGTTGGGAAATGCTTACCAACTAAACCAAGAATCCTTGCTTTCACACCGGTAATCTCTTTGGGTATCTCTAGGAAATTGATGTTTCCTATTCTTCTCGATATTGGATCATTACACCAGTTAATTCTAAATAAATTTAAAGGATGTGATGCTTGGATATCTACATTTTCTAATTTATCTTGAATTTCTTTTGGCGTAGTTAATGGGTGTTTGAGTTGATTAAAAGTAGGTAAAATTATTTTTTGATTTTTACATCTTTCAATTGTTTTGGAAAGATACTCTACATTTTCAATATTCCAGTTCCACATATTACCCTCAAATTTTACAAAAATCTAATCTATAAATGTAATGTTTTTGAGAGAATAATACTTCCTAATTCATTATGAATATTGACTCATTACAATTCAAGGAATGTGTAATCATTATGTGCAATGTTGTAATATTTCAGAGCTTCTTCTATAAGATAATCTCTTATAACTAGAATTATTTTAGTATTTGAATTTATCTTATCCATAAGAATCTTTTGAGTAGCGGAATGAAAACCCTCTCCCTTTAATTCCAGCTTCCCTATTTCATCAATTATTAACCATTCTGGTGATTTTGAAAATCCCTCAAGCAATTTACTATTTGCCCACTTAAAAGATTTTTTTAAAAAGAAATACTTTCCAACTGAAATAGTCTCTTCACTTGATTGATCAATTTCAAAATCCTTAACTGTCTTTGATGATATGTGATATAATCTCCTCTTGCAATTTACAATAGGTGATAAAATACCATCAATTGATTTCTGTGAATTTGCGAATCTAAATAAACTAGTGGTTTTTCCAGACTGAATTTTCCCTGTCACAATTCTAATTTTTTTATTCATCAGTTGATCTCTCAAATAATAGATAGTTTATTAACACACTATCTATGAAAATTATTATTCTTTTTACTCCTCTGTTAATTTGAGTATTTGACCAAGAGTATTTGATGATTGATTTAATGCTTGGAAATAGCTGAACAATATTTTCGATTTCCTCAGCTTGTTTTTTTCTCTTCTTAGACAGTAAATTATTCACAAATTTTAACAATAAGGGAGAAATGAAATAATACCATATTACAATGATAAGAACTGATCTTCCCAACATAGTTATAACTCTAATAGCAATTCCTTTGTCAACTTCTTCGAATAAAAATGATATTAATATTAGTAATAGTGAAAATATAAAAACGGCAATACTTGATGGCTTCTGCCACCATTTTCTTTTTCTTTTCTTCTTTGAAGTACTATTAAGAAAGTCATTAATCTCATTATTCATTGTAAATATTTTGTCCTCACTGTGTTTAGTTAATCTAGCCGGTAATGATGAAGCATACCAACCAGCTAAAAGCCCTCCTACAATATGAGAAGTAACATAGGCTCCCACAATTAAATAACTAATACTAACTTGATTAATTAAATCAGAATTTGGTATAATTTTATTGACAACAAACTCAAAGAATATGTCAATAGATTCCCAAAGAGTCATACCAAATACAATAGTCAAAATAATTAATTTTTGAAATGCAGAAAATAAAAGCGATAGAAGACCTAATACAATTGGTGAAAATTTATTAAAACCACGAAAAAATAATAAATAACCTAGAACACTTTGCAGCATAACAGCCAAGTATGCATTTATAGGTGAGTATGGACTAACTACGAATTTTACAAGAATTACTTTAACCGTAGATTCGAAAATTACTCTTCTTGAGTCTGAGAAGTATGCAATTAAAGAAATAAATATTACTGCACTTCCGCCAATAAATAATCCGGTAAAAGGAATTTTCAAAGCATGTAATATTCCTCCAAGGGCAGCCTCACTAAATGCCCAGAGAACGGTGATTTTATCTATTGTTGCTTTATGTTGAATTGAATTGTCTATTCTTAAGAAAACCATTATTAAATGAATCTTAATATATATGGTTTTATCAAAAAAGTGTACAAAAATAAAAGCCGATCCTAAGATCGGCTAAATTGGATTAATATAATAATTTGAAATTTATGCTGTTTTAGGAAAAAGTCTCTCCCTTATTCCTTTCCACCATGTAAAACTCATAAAATATGAAACAATAAAATTACCCACTATAATAATTCCAAACCATAATAGTATATTCAATGGTGTATCATTTAGGCTAAAGGCAGGTACATAACCAAATAAAAATGGAGCTACATACAAGAATTTGGCGAATTTAAACGCTGAGAAAGCAGTCCGCCACATATTTGCTTTTGCAATCGCTGCCCCGGCAAATGCGGCAATACAAACTGGAGGGGATATATTAGAGTCCTGAGACAACCAGTAAACAATCATATGTGCTGCAATTTGGTTCACCCCCAGGTGAGTGAGTGCAGGAACAGCTACAACTGCGGTAATCAAATATGCTGCAGTTACAGGTACACCCATACCTAAAACCAATGAGGCAAGAGCAATAAACAATATTGTTAGTGGAAGACTCCCTGCAGCTAATTCTATTACAATATCTGCAAAAGTTAAAATAAGTCCACTATAGGTTAGAACAGCAATGATTATCCCAATAATACCTACAGTTGCTCCAATTTTTAAACTTGATTCAGTTCCAACTCTGGCAGCTTCAATAAATCCACGAACATTAATTCTAGTATCTTTTTTTATCCAACTGATTACAATACAAGAAACTATACCCATAACTGCTGCAAAGCCAGCAGAATATCCTGCTAGCATTAGAGCTGTTATCAAAAGCAGAGGAGAAATATAATACCACTCTTTCTTTAGTATTTCTTTCGCGCCAATTGCACTTTTTTCTCCTTTAATGTTATGAGCCTTGGCTTCAAAGTGAACCATTACAAAAACACTAAAAAAGTACATCATTGCTGGGAATATAGCTACAAGCATTATCCATGAATAGGAAATGCCCGTTAACTCTGCCATAATAAATCCGCCGGCACCCATTATCGGCGGCATGAACATTCCCCCGATTGATGCAGCAGGTTCAACAGCTCCGGCTATATGAGGTCTAAAACCGGCTTTTTTCATAAGAGGAATTGTAAATGCTCCGGTCGAAACCGTATTTGCAATTGCACTTCCAGAAATTGACCCGAACATTGCAGAAGCTATTACAGCAACTTTTGCTGGACCACCTGTTTTATGACCAACAGCTGCCATGGGAAAATCAATGAAAAACTTTTGGGCTCCAGATTTTTCTAGATATGCTCCGAATAGCACAAATAAAACAACATAGGTAGCTAAAACATTGGCCATAATACCAAACACGCCATCTTCCTTAAAGAATATAGTAGTGCACATCCCCGCAAAGGTATCACCAGGATGCATAATGATATCTGGAGCATATTCACCATAAACACCATAGGCAAGCATCAAAACACCAATAAGAACGAACACAGAGCCAACTGCCCGTCTTGCTATTTCAATTCCAAGTACTACGCCAAACATTGCAACCAATTGATCTAACTCAGTTTCCGCCCCGGCTCTATAATTAATGGACTCATAATTTAGTATCCAATAGATGACAGTAGCACTAGACAAAATCATTAAAAGATAATCAAAAACTCTAAGTACTGGATGACTAGATTTGTACAACATGAAAACAAGAATATACGTAATGAGCACATAGATTCCTCGATGATACTGCGTTGCAGCAGGAATCCATACGGCAGAAATGCAATAGAAAAGTACTAAAAATACTGATAATGAAGTAAATGTTAGTTTTTCAAATTTATTTAACTTGTCGTACATTATTTGCTCCTAATACAGGACGATTATAATAAGCCCATTCTCAATTTTTAAGAATGGGCTCCCCCGAAAAAATATTTCAGCTTATTTTATAGCACCTTTTTCTTTCCAGAATTTTTCAGCTCCTGGATGTAAAGGAGTTATTATTCCCTTAGTACCAGTTTCAATACTCATACCTTTTGCTGATTTGTGAACTTCTACCATATATTTCAGTCCAGCATCACTATAAACAGCTTTTAACATATTATAAACTACATCTGCAGGCACTTTTTTATTAGCTACCCAAAGCGCAGCATCTTGAAAAGTTTTCACCTCCTTATCCTGACCACTGTAAGTATTAGCTGGAATAGTTATATCTCCAAAATATGGATAGTCTTTAAACAAATTAGCATCTTCACCATCAGCAGAAGTATTTAATAATCTAACATCTGTTTGAAGAGCGGCTTCAAGAACAGAAGCATTAGGGAACCCAGCAAAAACCCAAAACGCGTCAAGTTGACCATTTTTAAACGCATCAGCAGCCCCTCTATATCCTAGATTTTCTCTAGTCATCTTCTCCCAAACACCTAATTGAGTAAAGAATATTTCAGCATTTGCTGCTGCACCAGATCCGGCATTCCCCACACCTACTCTTTTTCCAACCAAATCTCTGGCTTTATTTATACCTGAATTTTTCTTAACAATTAATTGAGCAGGAGCACCATAGAAAAATCCAACAGCCATTACGTTTTCATATTTTCTGTCATCATTCTTTAATTTTGAATTCAAACCAGCAAAAACATGACCTGAATATGCTACCGCGAAGCTAGATTTTCCGGAGTTTACAGTTCTGATGTTTTCTATTGATCCACCAGAGGAACTTGCCAAAACTTTCATCTTATGTTTTTTTGCCAAAGTTGAAATAGCACTTGCATAATACTGAAATGTACCACCAGAAGGACCACCTGAAAATTTATATACTTGAGCAGATAAGTTTGAAGGAACTATTATTACTAGACTTAATATTACTGAAAGAAATATTGTTAGTTTTCTCATTTGTACCCCTTTTTATGATTCTCGATTAATTAGTTTTCTTACTACTAAAACAGAACATGTTGCGTGACGAACAACTTTTTCAGTTACACTTCCATAAAAAACACCTTGCAAACCACTGACACCTCTTGTAGATATTACAATAAGATCTGCACCACTTTCTTTCTCCTCACTCAGGATTTCTGTGTACGGTTTGCCTTCTCTCACAACAACGGAACATTGATCTTTAATATCAGAAGCATACTCCTCAACTAATTTTTCAATCTCTTCTTGAGAATGCTCTTTCATTTTTCGTTTCAATTCTTCAATTTTATCTTCATCCAGAAAAAACAATGGTTTTCTATATAAATCTTCTGTGATGACATGTAAAAAGATTATTTTGCAACCATATTGTTTTGCTAGTGCAACTGCTTGTTTAACAGCAAGCATAGAGCAGCTTCCTCCACACTCTGAAAAATCAGTCGGTACTAATATTCTTTCTGGTGAAAACATTTTAGTCCTTGTATATTTAGTTATTGATTTCTTTGTCTATTGAATCGGGAATCTTAATCTTCAAACAGAAACAGTTAACGAATATTGTAATGAAAAGGCAAAAGTGGTGCCAATATTGTTTTTTTAGAAAAGATACATTTTTTAAGAAATATGAAAGGAACTACTATTTATATTGGCTTTGTAACCAATAAATCAGGGTGAAAAACCACCAATACCGGCGATAATTCACCAGGTGTTTGTACAATTTTATTGAGAAGAAAGATTAAATTTACTAATCTTATAACGAAGTGTTTCTCTCGGTATTTTGAGGAGCCTTGCTGCTTCACTTACATTTCCATTACAACTTAAAAGTGCTTTTTTTAAAATAGTAGCTTCTATTTCTGAAATTAAATCTTCATAGGAGTAACGGTTTAGATCTATATCTTTTTCATAAATATTGATAACAGAGGGATTATGGTCTAAAAAATCAAGAGCTAAATTTTCCTTGGCAATAAATTTATCTTTTAGTAAAATACAGGTTCTTTCAACTACATTTCTCAGTTCTCTTACATTACCAGGCCAATCATATAGTAACAAAGCCTTCTTCGCATCTTCGTTGAATGATTCTATTTGCTTAGTGAACTTATGCTTAAAGTGGCTGACAAAATAATCTGCTAAAAGTAAAACGTCTTGCCCTCTTTCTCTCAGTGGTGGGACTTTTATTCGGAGTACATTTAATCTATAATACAAATCATTTCTAAATTCTTTCTCCTCAATTGCTTTAAGGAGATTTTTATTGGTAGCAGCTATAATTCTCAAATCAATTTTTTGATCTTTATTGCTTCCCAATTTTCTAATTTTATTATTTTCTATTACTCTAAGTAATTTAGCTTGGAGAGTTAAACTCATCTCACCAATTTCATCTAAAAATATTGTCCCTCCATTGGCGGCTTCTAATAAACCCATTTTTTTTTCTCGCGCATCTGTAAATGCTCCTTTCTCGTGACCAAATAATTCGCTCTCTAAAAGCTGATCTGGAATTGACGCACAATTAATTTCGATAAATGGTTTATCATGTCTAGGACTTAGATTATGAATTGCTGAGGAAACTAATTCTTTACCGCTTCCACTTTCGCCAGTTATTAACACTGTTTCAGAATCATACTTGGCATATTCAGTAATTAATGTTTTTACATAATCGATTGTCTCACTATTCCCAATAATTGCTTCAATACCTAAAGGAATTCTTTTTTGAACTTCTAGTTTTTTAACTTTTTCTTTCAACTGCTGTGTTTCAAGAGCCAATTTTGTTATTAATTTTATTGCGTCTGCTTTGAATGGTTTTTTTATGTACTCATATGCTCCTAGTTTAAGAGCACTTACAGCAGATTCTATTGAAGCAAATCCTGTAATTATTATAACAAGTAAATCTGGTTGTTCAATTTTAATTTTCTTTAGAATATCCAAACCATTACTATCCGGAAGGTTAATATCTAAAAATGCCAAATCATAGTCCTTTTCATTTAGAGCGTTTAATCCAGTTTTCCCATTCTCGCTCAAGTCAACTGAATAGCCTTCTCCGTCAAATATTTTTTTTAGATTCATCCTGATGAATTCTTCATCGTCGATTACAAGTATTTTCTTATCAGACATAATTTTCTTTTATTTATTAAATATGATATGGTAAACTAATTATAAATTTTGCTCCACCCTCTTTTCTATTCAAAGCAATAATAGTTCCTTTGTGCTCAGATATTATTGAATGAGTTATTGCGAGTCCCAAACCTGTCCCACCATCGCGGTTTGTATAAAACGGGTCAAAAATATTAGCAATTTCTTTTTCATCAAAACCTACACCGCTATCCTCTATGACAATTTCCACATTGTTGATAGAATCACTTTTTAAACTATTCCTTGTTACTATAATAAAATCACCACCATTTGGCATAAAATGAATTGAGTTAAGAATTAAATTTAATATGGCCTGTTTAATTCTCTCTGGATCAATTTCAATTGTTTTCGTTGATTCATTTAATTCTGTAATAACATTAATTTTGTGTTTGTTGAACTGTTTTTTTGTTAGTAATAAAACACTATTTATCAGATTATTAAGATTGCTCTCTATTTGTATACCTTTTGAGGGCATTGCATATTCCAAAATTTCTTTAATTAATTTATCTAATCTTTCTATTTCTGATAAAGCTGTAGTTATTAACGGCATATATGTTTTATTCTCAGCTCCCAAATTATCGTGAAGATCATCCAAAAACAAAGATAAACCGGTTAAAGGGTTTCTAATTTCGTGTGCAATTCCAGCGGCAAATTTACCTATTGAAGCAAGGCGATCAATATTTTGAATTTCCTCATCAAGTAATTTTCTTTCTGTAACGTCTTCCAAAATAATAATTGAATTAGTATGAATACCATTATTATAAACTCTAGAGGCGTTAATATTTAAGTATTTTGTTTCACTTTCAAACAGAACCTTAATATTGTATCCTTTGTATATTCCAGTATTTTGTAGACTATTTTTCATTTCTTTCATTAAGTAATTTTTATCTTTTAATAATCTCCAAATATTTTCACCAAGTACAATAGATTTTTTTAAGTTTAGAATATCATGTGCTGCTTTATTGATTGAAGTAATGGTGCCATTGCCATCTGTAGAAACAACCCCATTTATCATATTCGAAATAATATCTTCAACAAAATTTTTCTGAGAAATAATTTCAGCATAGAGCATCGTATTTTCAATTACTCTAGAAGCCTGATTGGCCAAAATTTGTAATGAGTTAATATCCGTCTCTTTTATCTTATTATTTGTTCTTAACTTATCCGCTCCTAATATTCCAATATTTTTCTCCTTAACTCTAAGTGGCACAAAAACAAAAGAGTTACTTTTGGCAATTATTCTAATTTTCTTATCCGTGTCTGTTGCCTGAGAATAGTTTTCAAAATCTTCAACAAATATTATTTCACCTGTTTTTACTACTTCTGTTTCAATGCATTCAAGGTGTTGTACATTGTATTTTGATTTTTTAGCTGGTTTCTTTTCTTCATCATTAAACCCATGCATTTCTTTACACTCTAAGTACTCACCCTTGTCATCAAGTAAATATAATATTGCTCTATCAAAGTCTACAGTTTCTACACAAGTTCTTAAAATATATCTTAGTATTGAATTTAATTCAAATGTTGAACCTAATAGATTACCAATACTCTGAATGCTTTGTAATATTTTTAATTGATATTCTAAATTTGCTGCATGTACTTTAATATTCTTTTGGGATTCTTGTAGGTCTCTATAAGAATACAATAATTGATTTCGTCCCTTTTTGATTTCACTAGTCATTTTATTGAATGAATCGCTGAGTATGCCTAATTCATCATTTCTATTAGAAGGTATATATTGATCGAGTTCTCCTTCAGCCAAATTATGAGAAAAAGTTGTTAGCTTAACTATGGGGTTTGTAAAATGCTTTGATAAAAACCATGCAACAATTACTGTAAGAATAAAGGTCCCAATTATAAATAGAAGAGAATTACGTAAAATAAAATCAAGTGCACCGGCTATATCATTTTTAATCTTATATGAAGGAATTTGGAACTTAGAAATTTCGGCACCTATGGTGACTCCTCCAAAAACACCGGTTTTTGAGTAACCTCCATTACTATAGATGATTGGAGCAAATGCCATTATTTTTTTTATTCCGCCAACATTAGTAGTAATTACAGATCCAATTTTCTTGTTTAATATATTCTCAGCCACTACGGGATAGTTAGTGTGGATAAATCCAGCTTTATTTAGATTGAAAGGAATTCTTCCTTCATCAATCATTGACTTGGGAGTATGTTCTGAATATGGAGGAACAATCTTACCGGTTGAATCTACACCTCTTATATCCCAAAATTTGGGATGAGTAATTATCCATCCTTCATCATCAAACATAAATGCATAATCCCCGGAGTTGTAAGATGGGGAAATAGTTTCTTCTTCACTGTTAGGTAGTATATGTTGTGTAAATTCCATTAGGTGTTTATGATCAATACCAAGAACCAACATTCCGATTTTCTTGTTGAATTTATAGACCGGAGTAATTAATCGAATAACACCATCATAATGTTTTTTATCAACTACCATTTCAATTTCTACTTCTTCCCCTATTTGTTCTTTTTTTGATACATGGAAACCTGCTAGATGCGAGAGATAGAATTCTCCCTTATTTAGGAGTAAAGATTTATTAAAATAGTCTTCTGATTTATAAGTAGTATTCTGAGGTTCACTAACATTTTTAAGCAAGATTTTATGAACAATATTCGTATCGATAAGTTTTATCTTTTCATTACCATTAAGATCGACAAAACTAATTTCTTTATATATAGGTGAAAAATATTTTCTACCAACGATTCTATTCTCCTCTTTTGCTCTAATCCACAATTCACCTTGTACGGTATTCTGAAAATTTAAAAGATTTGATTCACTCAAATCTCTCCTACTTAAATTTAAAGCATCATTTTCACATTTTCTTAAGAAATTTTCCACACGTTTAGCAACATTCGATGCCTGAACTTCTAGCGTATGTTGAGTTTTTAGATCTACCATTAGAAAAGCATCATCAACAATTTTATCACCAATGGATTGAATTGAAAAGAATGACAAAACTCCAAACAATATTAGAGGGAATAATGAAAGCAGCAAAAAAGAAATTAAAAATTTGCTGAATATTCCAAAATATTTTCTTTGAGATGATTGCATTTATCCAAAATAACTAAATTCTTTTCAATTGGTTAACAAATTGATTTATTTTTTTAGAAAATATTTATTCAAGATTATTATAGAATAAATATTTGTTGAAAGATTTTTAAGAGGATTGTTTTGTTATTACTTCAATAAGTTTATTATTATCAAAGTCACCGTAACAGAAAAGATTATTATTTATGAAAACCGCCGGTACAATTGATAATTTGCTTTTAGATTCTTTGATGTTTCTAATCTTCAATTGAACATTTGGATAATTATTGGATAGTGCTTTAGCGGAATCTACAACTCTATTGCAGGTTTCGCAATTATCAACAATATATATTACTAAATATGACATAACAAAAATTAACAGTTGCTGATAACATATTTTGTCATATATATTACAAAATCTACATTAACTCCTCTAGTTTTTCCATATTAATTATTATCAATTTTCTTCTATCAAAATTGATTAATTTCTTTTCTCTAAGATCAGTTAATATAGAATTCACAGTTTGTCTGCTACATGCAGTTAGTTTTGCAATGTCCTGATGAGTTAAAAATGGCTTGACGAAATATTCATTGCCAATTTTTTTTCCATAATCTCTAGCATGGCTTGTTATAAAAGATATTACTCTTTGATTCGCATCTTTAAATACAAGTTCTTCAATTCTTTCGCTAAAACGTCTCAGTTTCAAACCGATTAGTTTAGATATTTTGAGATTTAATTCAGGATTTTTTTCTAAAAATCTTTTAAAGTCGTTTTTACTAATGGCACAAATAAGAGATTCTTCTAGAGCTGATGCGTAATCACTTCTTTCGCTCATATCAAGGATTGCTAGTTCTCCAAACACTTCACCTGGATTTACCAGTGCAATTATCATCTCTTTACCGTCCGGAGAATTTCTTGTAAGCTTTACTCTTCCCTTTTTTAGAAAGAATATTGCATTAGAAACTTCTTGAGCGAAATAAATAGGTTCATTTTTTGAAGTTTCTGTCATGGTTGTAATTCGACTTAATTCTTCCATATCAGCCGGAGAGAGTCCATCGAATAAATTAAAATTTTCTAAAAACCAAAGTTTTGATTTTTCTGCCATGATATTATGCCCTAAAATTATTAGTTGAATATAAATAAAATCTATAAAATATAGCAAATAAACAATTTCATCTCAAAAGAGGCATTAATTATTCCATGACTTATAATTTCAATTTGTCTTTGAACTGACAGAAAAATCAATTACGAGAAATTATGTTTGTTTTATAATGAAAGCAAAGTATGTTTTTCAAATATCGATTTTTTGTTTAATGTTTTTAAGCAAAACAATATATTCTCAGGCTTGTTGTACTGCCAGTACACCATTATTGGGTTCACTAGAAATGACTCTAGCCCCTCAAGGGGTTTTACAATTTGGGTTATCATTAGAACACAATTCCCTAAATGACGTATTTGATGGATCTAACTTACTATTCGATCAAGAAAGAGAAAGAATTTCAGAATCAGCAATACTTGAAATAAATTACGGAATAACTAGCCGTCTATCTATTACCGGATTATTCTCTTATATAAGACAAAAAAGAACTATCTCTGAAATTGATAACTTAGATAATTCATTAACAGCTTCCGGCATTGGGGATGTGTTATTACTTACAAAATATAACTTGCTACAATCCAGTATTTTTGATAGACAAGAACTTTCATTAGGAATGGGATTAAAAATTCCCACTGGAACTTCATCTCTAAAAAGTAATGGGATATTACTTCCAGCAGATATGCAGCCAGGCTCAGGTTCTTGGGATGGAATCCTGTGGGGATACTATTCTAAGGGTGAAATAATTTTACCAGATTTAACTCTATTAAGTAGTTTATCATACAGATTGAATGGCAGTAACAATCGCTTTGAGAGCTCTACTAAGGGATATAGTTTTGGTAATGAATTTATTGGATCATTAGGCTTTAATTATCCTGTACTTACTTTTATCGACTTCATTATAATGGCAAAATATAGAAATGCAAAACAAGACACATTTGGGAATCAAGATATACCAAACACCGGGGGGAATTGGGTATATCTTATTCCAGGTGTACATTTTTATCTTTCCAATAACATATCAACTAGAATTGATGGAGAATTTCCAATTTATAGGAATGTTGCTGGAACTCAATTAACTACAACTTTTACTGCATCAATTTCTTTATTCTATTCGTTAAACCTAAACGAAGGGAGTTTCAAATGAAACATAAATTAGCACTTCTAATATCAATTGTTTTGCTAGGAGCAATTATTATTGGATGTGATTCAGTCGAAAGCACAAATAGTGCAAGTACTCCTGGAGATTGGTTAATTTCAGAAGATGAGGTTTTTGACGGTGGTCCCGGAAAAGATGGAATACCGTCACTTGATTCTCCAAATTTTCTTGATGCAAGAAACGTTGCTTATCTTTCTGATGCTGACCTTGTCCTAGTGATGAACATTAATAATGAGATCAGAATATATCCGCATCCAATCTTAGATTGGCACGAAATAATAAATGATAAAATTGGTAATACAGCAATTGCGGTAACATACTGCCCTCTTACCGGATCTGGCATTTGCTGGGATAGCAAAATTGATGGTGAAGAGACCACTTTTGGAGTTAGCGGTTTATTATATAATACAAATCTGATTCCTTACGATAGAAAAACTCAAAGCAACTGGTCGCAAATGAGATTACAGAGTGTAAATGGAGAATTAATTTCAACTATAGTTAAAACCTACCCTATTCTAGAAACCGAATGGGGAACGATAAAAGAATTATACCCAGAAGCAAAAGTTGTATCTACAAAAACTGGACATTCAAGGAACTATGGAAAATATCCATATGGAAATTATAGAACCAATCACTCTTCACTACTATTCCCGGTAAATCATTCAGATAATAGACTAGATGGAAAAGAACGAGTATTAGGTGTGCTGGGGAATAATGCAACCAAAGCTTATAGTTTCAGTGATTTTCAAGGAGGCAAGTTTATTATAGATTTAATTGGAGAAGAAAAATTTCTTATTTATGGAGATGCCGATAAAAATATTTTAACAGCATTTGATATTACGAATAGAATTTCTGAATCGGCATTTTCAAATTCTTCATTACCACTACCCTACATTATTCAAGATAATATTGGAAATCATTACAATTTATTTGGTATTTCAATGGATACTCAAAAGGAAAGCTTAAAACCCGCAAAATCATTTATTGCATATTGGTTTGCTTGGGCAGCCTTTTATCCTAATACCGACTTATATAATTAGAAAGGAAGAAGATGCTCTATTTCAATTTATGTTTACTAATAATCATTTTTTTTAACTTCCATATTATGGGTCAAACTGCTATGGACAATATCTTAAAAGCATATCCCAAATGGACAACAAACTTTGAAAAAAAGTCAATCGACTTAAATGAATTACTATCTGGTGGACCGCCCAAAGATGGTATTCCAGCAATAGTTAATCCAAAATTTACAACCCAAGATGAGGCCACTAACTGGTTGGATAACAAAGAACCAGTTATTGCTGTCAACATGAATGGAATGAGTAAGGCTTATCCTTTACAAATTCTAATTTTTCACGAGATTGTTAATGATAGAATTGGGAGCACACCGCTATTAATATCATTTTGCCCTCTTTGTTATAGTGGTATTGTATTTAATAGGACCGTTAACGGTATGGCTGTAAATTTTGGAGTATCAGGGTTATTGAGGAACTCTGATATGGTAATGTACGATCAGTTATCTGAATCATTCTGGCAGCAGTTTACCGGAGAAGCTATTGTAGGTGATCAAACCGGAACTCAATTAGAAATTATACCATCTCAAATAATTTCTTTCGAGCAATTCATGAATAATTATCCGGATGGTTTAATTCTATCAAAGAATACTGGCTTCAAAAGGCCTTATGGTATGACTCCTTATACAAAATACGATAGTAAAGATGCTCTACCATTTTTATTTAATGGGAAGAAAGATTCTAGACTACCCCAAAATGAAAAAGTAATTGGCATTAAGATGGATTCATTAGCAAAAGCTTATCCATATTCCATAACCAGCAAAAAAAAAGTAATAAATGATAAAGTGGGCCAACAAGAAATAGTTCTATTCCATATTCCGGGAACATTTTCAAGTTTAGACCAGAAATACATTAATGAGAGTAAGGATGTAGGTTCAACCGGAGTGTTTTACAGAAATATTGATAACTACCAACTGACATTTAAGTACGAAAATGATAAAATTATTGATAAACAAACTCAATCAGTATGGAGTATTACCGGACAATGTATTAATGGAGAACTAAAAACTAAACAGTTAAAAAAAACACTCTATGGAGATTATTTTTCATTTGCTTGGTTCGCTTTCAGACCGAATTCACTAATATATTTAGAATAGATCCTTTTCCTTCACAATTTTTCTTGTCTGCAAAAACTTTTCAATCAAAAAAATAATACTAGAAAATTTACTTTTCATTTACCCACTTTAATTCTACAATTTTAGATATATTTCGAGCTTAATTTTTCAGAGGGATGTTAAAATTTTAATGCATAAACTTGCTCCTGTCTTTATAATTATTGCTGCAATGCTTTGGGGAATTGACGGTATTGTCCTCAGACCTGAATTATACACATTACCAGTTGGGCTAGTTGTTTTTATTGAAAGCTCAATTGTGGCTATATACCTCTCTCCCATTCTATTCAAGAACATATCAGTTATAAAAACTCTTCAAATGAAAGACTGGTTTGCATTTATCGGAGTGGGATTATTTGGCGGAGCAATTGGGATAATGTGTATTACCAAAGCTTTATTTTACGTAAATTTTGTTAATCTCTCGATTGTAATTTTAATACAAAAACTACAACCCTTATTTGCACTTAGTTTAGCTGCAGTCATTTTAAAAGAAAGATTACCACGCAAGTTCTTTTATTGGGCCGCATTAGCTGTAGTTGGGGCTTATCTAATGACTTTTGGTTTCAATTTACCAGTTATTAGCTCTGACAACAAAAATCTATTAGCGGCTATTTACGCTGTAATCGCTGCATTTAGTTTTGGATTTTCGACCGTTCTAAGTAAAAGAGCTCTTAAAAACGTAAGTTTCGAATTAGGTACATATCTTCGTTTTGGAATTGCTAGTATAATAATGCTAATTGTTGTTTTAAGTCTTTCAGAGTTTTCAGCAATATCAGAAGTTACCCAAAACCAATGGCTGATATTTCTGATTATTGCTTTCACAACTGGTGGTCCTGCTATATTTATGTATTATTATGGATTAAAGAAAGTAACTGCTTCTACTGCAACAATAATGGAGCTTGCCTTTCCTCTTACAGCTGTTGTACTGGAGTATGTTTTACATGGTAATTTATTGAGTGCAGTTCAATGGATTGGAGTTATAATACTAATCTATAGTATTTCTAATGTCGTAAAAATGAGTAATGCTAGGCGTGCCGCTTTAAATTCAAATCATAAATAGAAACGCTGACCATAATAAAATAAGACAGATACATAATAATTGCCGAGATAATTGTAACATAAATAAATTCTTTCCCCCAGAATCTAACAGCCCACATTGATCCAAATGAAAGTAATATCGAGACTAAAGGCTCAACGAGGAAAAACATTTTCCAAAACCCATTGATAACCGAATTAAAATAAAATATTGCTCCGACAAAAAAGAATATAAATGTAAAACCAAGAATATGGTTGTGTGTTGTCATCAACAATTGCCCAGTACTTTTAGATTTAGATTCATCTATACCAAAATCATCTTCAAATTCTACTTGGGAATCGACTAATCTATTGGTTGTCATGGTTTTATCAAACGAAGTTGTGTGAAAAAGAAAGACTAAGCCTAACGATACTCCAATGGATAGAACTAATAAAAATATTGTTAGAAATATTCTTAAATCTCTATTTAATTGAAACAAGTAAATTTCTTTCATCTTCACCTAGATTGTTAACCAAATATAGTAATCTTTTAACACCTTTAATCACTGCTTTTACAGAAATAGTCGCCCCACTAATTCCATCAACATCATTATTAACTTTTAATTCAGATTCAATATTTTTAGACGAAAACTGATCAAGCCACTCCCTTTTTTCGATTGCCCCGCCGTATTGCTCTCTATATTTAATAATATCTACAGATTTAACAGATAAATCTGAGTCCAGAATAACAAGAAATGTAATAGGTTTTACTTTTCCTAAAACATTATCAAGTACAGCAAATCCTATTGTCTCATTCTTTTCCATTATTTCATAATAGTATACAAAATTGCTAAAGAATCTTTGCTGAGCAAATTTTTCCGAACTTGATTTTAGACTTTTATTAATGGATAATTTATAAGTGATAATTTCTGCACTATCGGAATAATTGTCAGCAATAATCTGTTCTGCTTTATCTCTAATTTCTCCGGCAAAACTGGCACTTATAAAAAGAATTGAGCAGATTACTACTCTATTTAAATAATTTGTAAATTTTATCATTATACCCTTTTCATGTTTCCAAACTAACCATTGGTCTGGCAATATATAAACTAGATGGTTTCTTAGTTGGATAAGAAAACCATCTAGTGGCATGCTCCCATTACATTGTAATACTTCTAATTAAGAATTAGAACATATAACCAACACCAAGGTTAAAATATTTTGTTTTTTCTTTCGTTAATTCAACTTCTATTTCACTATAATCAAGTTTAAAAACCACTTCAGATATTGGTAACACTGATAACCCGATCATCATTTGTGTTTTATCGTATGCTTTCTCGGAATCTCCACCTTGCACAGTTGATGAAGCAGTATTATAGTTTGAATATCTAACAAACGGAATAATTTGTGTTTCAAATCCCATAATATCACCTACATTATAACCCAGGTCAAAATAATATCCTGAAGAAGATTCTAAATCTCCCTCTCCATATCCAATATTTCCAAACTCACCAACAACATGAAGATTATTGTAAGCATATTTGAGATGAGCTTCAAAGAGGGATACCGGATTGTTGATTGAATCACCTGTTGCATCATTATATGTATAAGATACACCGAATTTTAGTCCAGTAATACCTGTGTAATCAACTCTCGCATTATAGAGTAAATCATCAGCATTAGATTTGAATCCCTTCTGGCGAGCACTTCTGATTCCACTTTTGTTACTTATCTTATCTGCATTAAGTCCTTCCATAATTGATAATTTATAATCAAGATCAGAGTAATTCCCATAAAATGCAATACCATTTCCAAACCACGTCGTTGGAATAATTGATTTATTGTATTCTGGTCTTTCAACGCCAAAAAATAGTGGTGGTTCATGAAGTTCGTTCAGCAAACCAACAGAAGGAAGAATTACACCAGCTTGAAATCCAAGCCAATTTTCGTAGTGATAATCAACAAAAGCTTGTTCCAATTCAAGTTCGCCTTCACCCTCTGCAACAAAATTATGTTCTAATTCGACTTCTGCTTTAAATGACCAATCTTCATTCCATTGATGACCATAAAAAATAACAAATCTGTGAAAATCTAATAAATTAGAAATATTATCATCTGTAGTGGTTTTATTGTAATGGAGTTCACCATATCCACCAATTGTTGTTGCTGATCCAAAGAAATCATCTTGTGCATTAGCAATATTTATATTGAATAAAATTATAACGATAGTTAAATATTTTTGTAACATGTGCATCCTATTATTTATAATTATAAAGAAGTTATTTTTATTAAGATCAAATCTAAATAAAAGTGTAATCATAATCAAACTTCTAGGTATTATTATTATGTATTTTTTTTACGTTTAGCTAGAATGGATAGATTTGTTATTATAGATAGTCTATTTTAGGATTATCATTTTTCTTGCAGTGCAAAATTTATAAGCTTTTAGTTGATAAATATATACTCCGCTATTTAGTTCGCTTCCATCAAATTCTACTTCATATTCACTGTTTTTAATTATTTCAGTTGCATAATGACTTTTTATAATTTATTATACTACAAAAGTAAAATATTCAATTCTTGCTACTAACTGATTCATTTAATAATTTTGTCTTCTTATTAATTTTATAATCGGAGAAACTAAATGCCAGAATTTGAAAAGCATTTATACATGATAGTATTCCCAATAAACGCCCTGGTTGCATCACAATTAGAGCCGGATAAATTTGGTGAACATTATACTATGGGAAGCGCAAAACACTTTAGCGGCAAGGTAATATTCGCTGAGTTAGATATTAATTTTAGAAATGATTATTTCGACATTGACAGATATTTAGAAGCTACTGTTGCACACTCAGATGGGTCTCCCAAAAAGACTAAGTTTATAAGTTCTTATAATGTTTTAGAACATGTTGAACTTTCTAAAATAAAGAGACTGTTTTTATGTACTAGGAATGGGAAAGTCCTACCTATTGACCCTGTAGAGTATACTGCCGTTAACCAACCAAATATGATTCGTATTTATCAGGAAATTGCTCCGCTTGAAACTCTTGTAGCCTCAAATAAGGATCAAAGAGATTTTGGGAAGTTTATTACAACTGAAACAAAGTCTAAAGGTGCACCTAAAATTTGCTTTACACAAGTTGATTTTAATATAGAGCACTTTTTTGAGAATAACAAAAACCGAGATATTTTCAACATTGATTTACCCGGTGTTAATCCTTACAGATTTTTTGATTGTATTAGTGAGTTGAGTAGCAAACCTGAAAAAACTACTAAGACGATTAGTCTAGGCAGTTTGCTAAAAGATATTTCATATCATTTTTTACGACATGGATTTTGGTTTTCTGCCGGTGAAGAATTGAAATTTTTCCCGATGCCATCTGAAGCGGAATTGGAAAATAAATATTACTATTGGTGGAAATTTGTTAGATAACAAATTACGAAAAAGGCAAATCACACGATTTGCCTTTTTTATTTAATCAATAACATTCTTTTCGATTCAATAAAACTTCCAGCTCTAAGCTGGCAAATGTACACACCACTCGAAAGTTGATTTCCATCGAACTCAAATTCATATGTTCCAGATTTTTGCTTTTGATCAACAAGAACTGCTACTTCCCTTCCAAGAATATCGTAAACAATTAATTTTAGAGACGAATTAATTCTTGTCCTAACTTTTGGTACTGAATATTTTATTGTTGTGCTTGGATTAAATGGGTTTGGGTAATTTTGAAAAAGTTTAAATTTATTTGGGACACTGTTATTTTGTCCATCATTTATATCTGTTAATATCCCAAACCAATCTAGAGTTTGTACTTGTAATGAAGATTTACTAAATCCATACCAATAATATTCCGGTGATGAATTTATTGAAATTGGATCATATGATAGAAAAACAATTCTGTTTCCATTCTCAGTAATCTTGTGCACAGCACATGGTTTAATTTCTACTGTTGGTACACCTCCTATACCTCTCGTTTCTACCATCAAATCAACATTATCGGAATTAACAGGTTCAAAAGCGTCAATCCAATTACTGCTTACTCCTAATTCTGTAATTGGATCATATTTTAATGAGTCTGTAGGACCATTTGACATAAACAAATTATATAATTCCCCACCTAAAAGTGAACCTTGCACCGGTTCTAATTTTGACGGTAAGTTGTCACCAGTAGAATCTGCATAGCTGACATCATTATAGCTATGTGCGACCCCTAAAATATCATATTCAAATGTTCCCGGACTATATGTACTATCATTAAACCAATTTTGCATACCAAGCCATTCATCACCTGCCAAAAAAAAGTTTCTGTTCCCATCTTCCTGTAACCAATCTCTAATAATATCTGTATGGTAATAATCTGGGCCACCAGTAGTAAATTCAAAAATGTTTTGGTAATTGTTAACTAAAATCGAATCAAATTCACCATATGCCCAAATATCATGAGGGAAATCAACAGTTGTGTAATCGATAAAATCATCCTGCCCAAAATAGTATAGTGATGGATATCCTGAATTGTACTGCCTATGAAAAATTAGCAATGTATTTGAGGTCGGGTTAAATATAGAATAGACATATTGTTGATAACTAATCAAAATGTTTCCTTCCCAATCAATTGCTTCGCAATAATAGTAAACTTCCGTACCAGGTAGCTGCCCTGGTATTTCTGCCGAATATCTACTATCACCTAAGCTTTCCATCGGCACTTTTATGTAATCAATTCCATTATTAATGCTGTAAACCAAATTTATTTCAGTAATTACATCAGGATTATCAACCCACAGTTCTGCTTCTACGATTCTAGATTCGGTGGATAATGTGGTGTGAAGTTGTGTTACATTTGAGAAACGATAACGTGGTCTAGAAGGTAAATCAATAGCAACAGCAAAATCCCAAGTAAAAGAACTAATGAACCACCCGCTTCCTTCAGTATATTTCCATCCCGGGAATCCTACTTCATCGCTGGCCCAGAATCCAATTTTATCTTCATTTATAATTAAACCATTATGTTCTAGAACTACTGCAAAAACTGATCCTGCTAATATTGTAGGTTCTAATCCTATTAGACTTGTTTCTATCCACTGGTAATTCCCTGCTGAATCTTGTTTTACCGGTACAATATCTATCCCTTTCCCACTATCAATCCATATATCATATTCATCATGATCCCAAGGAGGTAAAGGATATAATCCATTTGTACTATCAATCCAATCTCCGGTAGCATTTTCCCCAAAATAGTCCGTATTTCCATACCCATCTCCTTCGGAAGGATAATATCCCATATTAGTCCCGGCAGTATTTATTGTTAACTGATCCCAAGTCCAATTGAGTTTTACTAATCTAAGAGATATGTCTGCACCGTTTACTGAACCACTATCATCTGAACAGGAGAAACCGATTCCCTTAATGGTCATGTCAGAAGGAGCAATAAAATACTGCATAATTACATCTTGACCGTTAACACCAAAATTAGTGTAAAAATTACCATACCTTGTATAATTAAGAGTATCAAGGGCTCCGGCCATGTTATCTATATTTTTAATCGAATTAGAGTTAGTTTTGATTTCTGCATCGCTAACAGTGCTTTTATTTATTTTATTTGATTTGTGAGAACTAGACTCATTACTAAATTTATGTAATTTCCCATTTGGTTTTAATATATGTGTGGTTTGTCCATAATGCGAATAAAAAAGAGAGAATAGAATGATGAGCAACAGAGCACTAAATTTTAACAAAATTGCACCTATTACAATTAGAATATACTAACACTTTATAATTGAAATTATAATATAAATATTATTAATAAGATGCAAGAGTCTTAGTCAAATGAAGTGGGGACAAACCAATACTTGATATTGGTCATCCAATTTGTAATTGGATGACCGTTAATTATAAATAGAGCTAATGAGGTAATAATTACACTGTTTCAACTTTTTGCTGCTCTAACTCCCAAGCTGAATATCCACCAGTTAGATTGATTACATTCTTAATTCCATTACTCATAAGTGTACTTGCGGCAGTGCTTGATCTATTTCCGGATTGGCAATAAACTATTTTCTTCTTTTCCTCAGAAATGTTCTTCATCTTATCAACTAGGTACCCGGCAAAAATATTCTTCGAATTTGGAATGTTTGATTCTCCATAATCGAGATAACTTCTTACATCAATAATTTCAATTTCATCTGAATTATTTTCAACCATTTTTCTAAGTTCGTGAACTGTAATTTGATTTACAATATCTAACTCGTGACACTGATCTGCCCATCTATCTAAATCGGAGACATAACCGTAAAAATTCTGCATTCCTATACGTACCAGAGCTTTAGTTAATTCCTGCACTCTTTCTTCGTTGGCAATTAAAACAAAGGGCTCGTCATATTTCAACATCCAACCAGCCCAAGTTGAAAATTCTGAATTATCTTGAATATTTATAGATCCTCTAACGTGTCCACCAGCAAATGACAATTTGTCTCTAGAATCGACAATTGTAACTCCACGTTCAAGAGCCTCTCTAAACTGATTTAGAGTTAGTTTAGCCGGATGAGGAATACCACCTAGGACTGTTGGTCCAAACTTGTTAAGCTTTTTCATCATTGCAAAATATTTTGGGGGTTCTGGTTGACCCTCTAACAGTTTAGTCACAAATTCTTCTTCATCTTCAATTTTTAATGCCCAATTAACTAATTTTTCATATCCAACTGTAGAACTTGGAACAGCCCCTAAAGATTTCCCACACGCAGAGCCCGCTCCATGTCCAGGCCAAACTTGAACAAAGTCCGGAAGACTTTTAAATCTTTTTAGTGAACTAAACATTTGTTTTGCTCCAATTTCCTGTGAGCCGATTATTCCTGCTGCTTTTTCCAATAAATCAGGACGACCAACATCTCCAACAAATACAAAATCCCCGGTAAAAATCATTATCGGTTCAGAACTTGCGACACTGTCGGTTAATAGAAAACTAATGTGCTCCGGCGTATGCCCCGGTGTATGCAATACTTCAATAGTTATGTTTCCGACATTAATAATATCACCATCAGTAACACCAACATGATCAAACTGGTATTGCCAATCAGTACCACCCTCATCCGACAAATACATTTTTGCCCCGGTTGCAGCAGCAAGTTCACGAGCACCGCTTAAAAAATCAGCATGAATATGAGTTTCAGTAACATGAGTTATATTGAAATTTTTCTCCTCTGCTAATTTGAGGTATACATCAATATCTCTTTTCGGGTCAATAACAATTGCCTCTTTCGTTTTTTGGCAACCAATAAAATAACTAGCCTGAGCTAAACCTTCTTCGTATATATGTTGAAAATACATTTGTTTCTCCTATCAAAATTTATCTTTCAATTTCTCCACTCCAGCCAATTATGCCTGGAGCTAAATTATAAACTTTATCAAATCCCAATTTTATCATCTCTTTTGCAGCATAATAACTACGGTTGCCGCTTCTACAATAAAGATAATAGCTTTTAGATTTGTCTAACTTCTCTAATTCATCCGAAAAATGTGGATTCATTAAATCTAGTAACTTAGAATTTGGTATTTTCGCATCATAATGCTCGGCCTGTGTTCTGACATCTACAAGAACGGCCTCATTGTCAGCTTTCATTTGTTCATTAAAAGACTGAGCATCTAAATTTTCAAAACTTGAATTCCCACCAAAGAATCCCGATAAAAATGAACTCATTTAATTACTCCTTTATATATAATAATTATTAAATATTTCTTTTATCATTATGTAAATCGACATTGCTAATACAAACCAACCGAAAATTGGCTTCAATTTTTTACTTGAAACATATTTAGATAAATAACTCCCAATAAAAATACCAATTGCAGCAAAAATTGTGAATGCTAATAAAATTGTCCAATTCATTTCTGTATTTGCTCCAATATCACCCAAGAACCCAATTAATGATTTAGCAGCAATGATAACTAGAGAAGTACCGACGGCCATTTTCATTGGCAATTTTGCTAATATTACGAGAGCTGGAATAATCAAGAATCCTCCACCGGCACCAACTAATCCAGTTAAAACTCCAACAACTGCCCCCTCTATAATTATTAGAGGGTAATTATAATTAATTTCACTCTCTGATTCTCCACATGAACATTTTCGAATCATTGATATTGCAGCAAAAAGCATGAGAACAGCAAATAAAAGCATAATAAAAACTTGCTTTGTCACTATAAAATTGCTAACTGAAAATAATTCATTTGGGATAGAGGGAACTAAATAGTATCTGGTTAAAAATACTGCTATTAAAGCCGGGATAGCAAACACTGTTGCTGTAGAAAAATTGACAAGCCCCTTTTTGTAATAGAAATATGCTCCAACTAAACTTGTTGTACCAACAATGAATAAGGAGTATGCCGTTGCATTCACAGGATCAACTACCATTAAATATACCAAAACCGGTACTGTTAGTATAGATCCACCACTACCGATTAAACCTAAAGATACACCTATTAGTATTGCGGATAAATATCCAACGTATTCCAAGTTACTCTCTTATTATATTAGTATTGTAATATATCTTGTATTTGCGTGATATCTAAACAATAAGCCGAATATTATTGTTAACAACAAAAATTCAGATATTTTATAGGATTAGATGTCTTGTTTAATTAAAGGATTCAGATATTATAGGGGAAGGTTTAATTTTGTGAATATACAAACATTTTAACTAGATTAATTTTTATTTTGCTAGCATGAAGAATTACAAAGTGATAATTATCGATTTTAATTTTCTCTCCTTTTAATGGAATTCTGCCGGTTTTACTCGTTATGAATCCGGCAATTGTTTCATAGTCCCCATCGGGAATATCTAATTCATATTCTTCATTAAGAAAATCTATTTCAATTTTACCACTCAGCACAAAGGTATTATCATCAACTTTCTTACAAACATCAGGATCCTCATCATACTCATCTCTTATTTCGCCAAACATTTCTTCAATGATGTCTTCCACGGTCAAAATTCCAGCGGTACCGCCAAATTCATCTACAACAATTGTAAAAGAAACTCTATTATCTAGAAATTCTCTTAACATATCTAAACTTTTTTTGGTCTCAGGAACGAATGAAACCGCTCTGATTATTTCACTTAAAGATTGCGGAAATTTAAACATGTCATATACGTGAATTACACCTTTAATGTTATCAAGGTTTTCCTCATATACTGGAAGTTTTGAATATCCTGACTGCATAAAAACATTTAGAACATCCTGCATTGACGAATCGATTGGTACTCCAACAATGTCGGTTCGAGTTGTCATTGCTTCATAAACTTTCTGATCACCCAACTCAATAATATTTTTTATAACATCAGAATCTTCTTCATCAACATTGCCAACTTCTGAACCTTCATCAATTAAAGAATGTATTTCATCTCTATGAATAATTTCTGAAACTTCTTCTGATAAATTATTCTTTCTCATTACTAACATTGAGATAGAATCAGTCAATTTTACTACTGGAGTTAGAATAACTGATACTATTTTCAATGGAATTGATGACAATAAAATTAAACTATCTGCGTATTCTCTGGCAATATATTTTGGAAGAAGTTCTCCAAATAATAGCAATAATACTGTTGAAATCAGTAAAATTGTTAGTTCACTAAAATTATAAATGTTAGCAAGGAAAATTGTAATAAGTGAAGCGAAGGAAATATTAATAATATTGTTAGATATTAATATAGTAGAAAAGAAAGTTTGGGGATTATTGATAAAATATTGTGCGTATTTAGCAACAGCTTTATTTTTCCTTGCCCTTAATTCCACTTTTAACTTATTTGCTACTACATAAGCAAGTTCTGAGGAAGAGAAAAATCCACTAAGTAATAATAATCCGACTAGTCCAATAATTTCAAATGTCATCTGTTTTAATGCACCTCTTCAACAATAACGTTATTTTCTCTGTACTTAAGTTCATCCTTTCCATCATAAAACAGGAACTCAAAAACAACTGGGCTTTTAGTGTCCAGAGTTTTACTGATATTAAGACCTTTAATTGTAGAAAATGTTAATTTCTTAACAGTTCCATCCAATTCTTCAATTACCTTTGGCATTATATAATATAATTCTTCTCCAGATTGATAAACTTTTATATACTTTAGTTGGGTTGTCTCATTTTCATAATCATCACCATTTAGCAACGATAATTTACCAGATATATGAAATTTTGGCTCAGAACCTGGCATAAGATTAACCCAGCTGACATTTTTCTCTATCTCTAAGTTAACCTCATTTACAAACTTTTTCACAACATCAATGGTTTCTGTATCGATTTTTGTTGTTTCTTTTGGTGTCGAGCATGAAAATAACAATAGGGCCAACAAAACTAAATATAATAATTGCATTTGTTTCATTTTCAATTCCTCAAATTAAAAAACAACAGTCTCTTCATAAATTCCAAAAGGTTCTTTAAGAACTGCGACCATTTCTCCAAGAGTAACATAATTTTCTGCGGCTTTAATAAATACCGGCATTAAATTTTCACCATTTCTCGCAGCGGCATTAATTTCGTTTAAGCATTCATCTACCACTATCTGATTTCTTGTCTCTTTTAACTTAGCTAATTGTTCTCTCTGTTTAGCTTCAACTTCCTTCGATATTTGTAAAATTGGAATATCAACTATTTCATCTTCTTCAATAAATTCATTTACTCCAACAACAATTTTTTCCTTATTGTCCAATTCTTTTTGATAACGATATGCTGAATCAGCAATTTCTTTCTGGAAATACCCGGCCTCAATGGCAGGAACTACTCCGCCAATTGAATCAATTTCAGCAAATATTTGTTCAGCTTCTTCTTCCATTTTGTTAGTAAGGGATTCTACGAAATAACTACCACCAAGTGGATCGACTGTATTTATTACACCAGTTTCATAAGCAAGAAGTTGCTGTGTTCTTAAAGCAATTTTTACAGCCTTCTCACTTGGTAAAGCTAATGTTTCATCCATTGAATTAGTATGTAATGATTGAGTCCCACCTAAAACTCCTGCTAAACCCTGAAATGCAGTTCTCACGATATTATTTTCCGGCTGTTGCGCTGTTAATGTGCAACCAGCAGTTTGAGTATGAAATCTCAACCACCATGATCTAGGGTTTTTAGCACCATATTTTTCTTTCATTCTTTTTGCATAAATTTTTCTTGCTGCGCGGAATTTTGCAATTTCTTCAAAAAAATCAAGATGTGAGTTGAAGAAGAAAGAGATTCTCGGCGCAAACGTATCTACATCCATACCTCGTTCAATAGCAGCCTCAATATATGCAAAGCCATCAGCCAAAGTGTAAGCCAATTCTTGAACCGCAGTTGAACCTGCTTCTCTAATATGATATCCACTCACAGAAACGGGATTAAATTGAGGAACTTCTTCAGTAGAAAATTCAATCATATCAGTAATAATTCTCATAGAAGGTTCAGGATGATAAATAAATTCTTTTTGAGCGATATACTCTTTCAAAATATCATTCTGCAAAGTTCCTCTCAATTGATCAAATGCTACTCCTTGTTTTTTTGCTACAGCCAAATAAAATGCGTATACCATTGCTGCAGGAGAATTTATTGTCATTGAAACAGAAACTTTATCAAGAGGGATACCATCAAATAATGTTTCCATATCTTTAAGTGAAGATATGGCTACACCGCAAATTCCGACCTCTCCATTACTGATTTCATCATCTGAATCATATCCCATTAATGTTGGGAGATCGAAAGCTACAGAAAGGCCCGTCTGCCCATTAGCTAAAAGATATTTAAATCTTTCATTGGTATCTTCAGGCGTTCCAAATCCCGCAAACTGTCTCATCGTCCACACTTTGCCTCTGTATCCGGTAGAGTGTATTCCTCGCGTATATGGAAATTGACCAGGGAATCCAATTTCATCAATAAAATCTTTATCAGCTAAATCTTTAGGTGTATAGAGTGGATTTACATTTTTGCCTGAAACAGTTGTGTATTTAACATCATTCTTCCTTGAGCCAGCAAAGTTTTCACGGTATTGCTCCATAGCTTTACTAAATTTATCTTGTTCCATCAATTCCTCAATTTCTAGATTTTATTTGAATAATTTTAATGTGTGATATGTCGATAAGGTAATATAATAAACTGACTTATATTTATCTAAGTAAAAACAAATATGATTAAATGTTTTACAATATACCATAATGCAAATTAAGTTCTTCCAAATCTTTTATCAAACTCATTAAGGGGGATTTTAACAATTATTGGTCTTCCATGAGGACAAACATAAGGCATACTTGTGGCAAAAAGTTGATCAACTAAGATTCTCATTTCACTTTCTGTTAATTTATCCCCGGCCTTAATAGCGGCTTTACAAGAATATGATTTTGCTAAATTATCTCTTTGTTCAAGATGCTTTTCAATATCATTTTTTTTATACTCTTCTAAAATTCCTTGAAATGCTTCTACTTCAGAACCAACCTTAATATCTGCTGGAACTCCATCAATTACAACAACATTTTTTGAGAAAAATTTAATTGCGAATCCAAGTTTAGTTAAATGAGGCTCTAATTCTTTTACTAGCTGATATTCAGCAGGATCAAATTCAATTGTTTGTGAAAATAATAATTGCTGTGTAAAAGGTAAATTTGCTGCAAAAGAGTTTATTGCCTTTTCGTATAAAATTCTTTCATGTGCAACATGGGCATCAATTATCATCAACCCACTTTTAATTGGCGTTAGTATATACTTATTATGAAGAGGAACGATAAAAGTAGAATCAATTTGCGGTGATTCATCATCCACTGAATATTTATTTGTTGAGCTATGATAAACTTCTTTATTCGCATCATCGTCATCAAACGGATGATCAAAATCGTTATTTGATGCCGTACGTTTTATGTTGGTATTTAAAGAATTAAAAAGTAAATCAATTTCTTGTTCATTATAAGATTTTGGTTTCTCAGATCGATTTGTGCCCGAAGAAATAAAAGCTGGTCTATCAGAAAAATCATTTTTCGATGATGGATTAGCATATTTGTTCTGTAAATTGCCGGTGTTTTCATCATCACCAAATTCAATATTTGGGATTAAATCATAGTGACCAAGGCTTTTCTTTGCTACAGCTAGTACAAAATTGTAAATGCTTTTTTCATCATCAAACTTAACTTCCAGTTTAGATGGATGAACATTTACATCAACTTTTTGTGGATCTAATTCAATAAATAGAATAAAAAACGGATAATCCCCTTTTTCAAGTAAATGATCGTAGGCTCTGAAAATTGCATGATTAATTGATTTATTTGAGACATACCTCCCGTTAATAAAAAGGTACTGCTCACTTTTACTTTTATTAAGAAAGGTTGGTTTAGAAATATATCCAGTTATAGAAAGGTATTCTGTAATTTCCTCAACTTTAACTAGTGCGTCTAGAATATTATCAGCAAATACTGCTTGCATCCTCTCTTCTCTCATCCCCTGTTCAAAATTAAAGATGAGATCTTCATCATTCCATAGTTTGAATCCAATTTGAGGATTACTCAAAGAATTTTTCTTAAAGGTTCCAATTATGTGTTTGAGTTCAGTTGAATGCGATTTTAGAAAGTTTCGTCTCCCAGGAGTATTATAAAAAAGATTTTTAACTGAAATTGAAGTGCCTTTAGCAAAACTTCCCTTTTCAACTTTTAACAGATCATTTTCAACGCGAACAAACGCGCCTATTTCAGACTCTCTGGTTTCAGTCTTAAGTTCAAATATACTGACAGATGCAATTGAACTTAGAGCTTCTCCTCTAAATCCAAAAGTGCGAATATTATTCAGGTCATCAATAGATTTTATTTTACTGGTTGCATGACGTTCTAAACTTAGAATTGCATTATTTTCATCCATGCCATTGCCATCATCAATAACTTGAATTAAGACTTTCCCTGCTCGCTTAATGAAGACTTCAATATTCTTTGCACCAGCATCAATTGAGTTTTCCATTAATTCTTTTACTACTGATTCCGGGCGCTGTACAACTTCACCAGCTGCTATTTTATTCGCAATATTGTCTGGTAATATTTTTATTTGATTTGACATATATAAATAGTTTTTCTGAGGAGTAAAAAATACTAAATTAGTCGGACATTTTTCTTCTTACATAATGTTTAACAATAAATTCCTTATGTGATTTCTCATCCGTTATTTTCCACAATTTCAAATTGATTTTGGGAAATTTACTATCTCCTATCACTTCTAAATTCATATGAGATATAATCATTTCGTCCGCATGTTTAATAGCATTATTATAAACTCTGCTTCCTCCGCAAATAAATACTTTCTGGTAATTATTCTTTCTAAGGAATTGATATGCTTTCCTAACAGAGTTGAAACTATGAAGATTAACTTTATTTGCAGTGACTCTAGATTTAGTTGAAATAATTATATTTAGTCGACCTAAAAGTTCTATGCCTACTGATTCAAATGTCTTTCTTCCCATAATAATGGGGAAACCAAGAGTGGTTTTCTTAAAATGATTTAATTCCTCTTTTGAGTGCCATGGAATTTTATTTTTGCTACCAATAACTCCGTTTTGGGAAACGGCTGCTATAATTATTCTCTTAAGTTTTTTATCTACCAAGGCTTTTTAAGATTTAATAAATCTAACTTTTCTTCGAACTCAAGTCTTTCCAAATGATTAACCAATTTTGATTCTTTATACTTAACCCAACCAAATTCTTTTGCTTTCTCAATTGCATTCTCGTTTTGGTTATTTGATATCATAGCTAACAATTCCATTTCTGAACCAGAGAAAGATTTAGAATTCATTCTATAATCTTCAAAAGCTTCCCAAGCTAATGGAACCCACCGTTTAACAATTTCCTCACCTATTATCTGAGCGTAATTTCTAATTTCAAGCTGAGCATGTTTATCCATTCTTAAACGAAGAAAGTGTAGGAGATTGTGCAGATCTATTTTCCAATAGGCTTCTGTATAAGTTGAAAGTGGCAAATCTTTTCTAGCTTGTTCGCGGGCAACACCATTTTCTATCCTACTGTTATAGATGTCCCAAAGATTATTATGCAGATTTTCTTCCTCTAAAGATAATGCTTTCCCTTTTTCAGAATCTAAAAATCCATCACTACCTTGTTTATTCGACGTGGATTGAAATCTCCATTCTTCAGGATCTGTTTTAACAGCTTGATTAATGGCAATCGAATATCTTGTTGAATATTCATTCACATTAGCAGTTCTGTGTCTAATCCATTGACGCCAAGCATCCATTGGAACTCTGACGTGCAATTTAATTTCACACATTTCAAATGGAGTAGAATGATGATGTCTCATTAAATATCTTATTAGGCCTCTATCCTGACTAACTTTTTTAGTTCCGGCACCATATGAAACTCTAGCGGCTTGAACAATTGATTGATCTGATCCCATATAATCAACGACTCGAACAAAACCATCATCTAAAACTTTAAATGGTTGTCCTAATATTTCATCTAACGATTCAACTTGCATCGGTTTTAATTTTTCAAATTCTTTATCTGAGGTCATTCTATTCCTTAACCTATAAAATATTATAAATGATAAAATTTGTTAATTCACAAATATGTTACTTTAAATTCAACTTACGCAGTTCAACAATCAATTTTTTTTTAGTTACCAATAAATCTTGAGATATAATTTTAACCTCACCAAGTACAGTCATAAAATTAGTGTCACCATTCCATCTGGGAACTAAGTGAAAATGTAAATGAGTATGAATACCTGCCCCTGAAGCTTGTCCAATATTTGCTCCGAAATTGAAACCATGCGGAGACATAACTTCTTTTAAAGCCAAAATAGCTTTTTTATTTAACTCAGTAATTTCATTTAATTCTTCTTTAGTTAATTCAGTATAATCGGATACATGACGATAAGGAATCATCATAAGATGACCATTATTATAAGGATAAAGGTTCATCATTATGAAGCAAAACTTGCCCTTATAAAGAACCAGACTATTATCATTTTTCAGATCATCTTTCGGGGCAGAACAAAACACACATTCAGCATTATCACTAGCATCTTTAAAAGATTCAATGTAATTAGAACGCCATGGGGACCAAAGTTTTTCCACTTAACTCTCAATTAAATAAAAGAGGTTGTAAAGACAACCTCTTAATTGATAAAATACAAATATAATATTTACTATAAATTTATGCTAAGAATCTTCTTCTCTTGCTTTATTATAATCAGCTATAATTTTTGATTCAACATCTTTAGGAACAGGTTCATAGTGAGAGAATTCTCTAATATGAATACCACGACCAGAAGTTAAACTTCTTAATTGAGTAGAATATTTATATAGATCGGCTAAAGGAACTTTTGCTTTAATAATTTGGAAAGGACCTTCAGCATCCATACCAGATATTTTTCCTCTTCTACTGGAAATATCACCCATAACATCACCCATAAACTCTTCAGGTACTTTTATACTAAGTTCATAAATAGGCTCAAGTAATACTGGTTTGGCAGCCAGAAAACCTTTCTTGAAAGCTTGCGCACCGGCTATTTTGAAAGATACCTCATCAGAATCAACGTTGTGGAAGTTACCGTCAAATAGTGTAACTTTAATATCTTCTACTCTACTGCCGGTTAATATTCCTTTATCCATAATTTCTTTCAAACCTTTTTCCACAGCAGGAATAAATCTTCCAGGAATCACACCACCAACTATTGCATTTACAAATTCAAATCCTCCACCTTGAGGTTGCGGTTCTAATTTCAAAAATACGTGACCAAATTGTCCTCTACCACCAGATTGTTTTTTATGCTTATATTCAGCACTTTCACAAGCACCTCTGATTGTTTCACGGTAAGGAATCCTAGGTTCTCCCAGTTCAACTTCAACATTATATCTATCTTTTAAAAGCTTAATTGCTAAAGATAATTGAAGCTCACCCTGGCCCGAGATGATCGTTTGTGATAATTCTGGCTCAAATCTAACAGACATTGTTGGATCTTCTTCATGTACAATGTGCAAACCTGATGAAATTTTGTCTTCATCACCTTTAGATTTAGGAATTACTGCTCCACGAATAACTGGTGCTGGAAATTCTATATGAGGAAGAATTACTCCAAGCTCTTTTGTGCATAAAGTATTATTTGTGTGAGTATCTTTTAATTTCACCACTGCTCCAATATCACCAGCGAGTAGTTTTGTAACTTCATTTCTATTATGCCCATTCAGAGTAAATAACTGTCCTAATCTTTCAGTTTTTCCTCTTTCTTCATTAAATAAATCTTGCCCAGGAGTAAGAACACCTGAATAAACCTTAAATACAGATAACTCACCAACATGGGCTTCAGACATTGATTTGAACACTAATAATGATGCCTGACCAGAAGGATCACATTTAATCTCAACTGGCTCTCCTGTATCAACATTTTTAGCAACAGTAACTTTTCTCTCATTTGGTGCTGGAAGATATTCTACAACAAAATCAAGGAAATCAAAAAGTCCTGCTCCTTTTTCTGCAGAAACTGCAAAAACAGGAATTACCATACGTGCAATAATTGCATTTTTTAATCCCCTGGCTAATTCCTCATCATTTAAAGTTCCTTCTTCAAAAAATTTATTCATCAAATCTTCAGTTGATTCAGCTACTTTTTCAATTAATTCTTCTCTTAATTTTTCTGCTTTTTCTTTTAATTCAGCCGGAACTTCTGATTCAGCTACTTTTTTAGATTTAGGATCAGAGAAAGTATACATTTTCATTTTTATAACATCAATAATCGAGTTAAAATTTACACCTTCAGAAACTGGGAAACTCACAACAGCAGCATCGTGAGTAAGCCTTTCTTTTGCCATTTTAACAGCGTTAACAAAATTTGAATGCTCATTATCCAATTTGTTTATCATTATTGCTGCAGGTATTTCTAATTTCTGTACATATTCCCAGGCAGATTCGGTTCCAACCTCAACTCCCTCTGCACCTTTAATAACTGCAATTGCAGTATCTACAACGTGTAAACTAGCCTTAACAGCTCCTATGAAATCGGAATAACCTGGAGTATCTAATAAATTCACTTTTGTATTTTTCCAAACAAAATGCAGCGGAGAAGCTGCTATTGAAATTTGTCTTTCTATTTCATTCGGATTAAAATCTGATGTGGTATTACCTTCTGCTATTGTTCCAATTCTATTAATTTCACCAGCAGAATAAAGTAGAAATTCGGAAATGGAAGTTTTGCCACTTCCGCCGTGTCCAATGAATGCAATATTTCTGATTGCATCGGGAGTAAAATCGCTCAAAATGCCTCCGCACTTTTTTGGGAATTTTTTAGCAACTAGTTATTTATTTTTTGCCAAAATGCTGAAACGCCTTTAGAGGCAGCAGTTAAATTGCTAAGTAAATCTTGAATTGGGCTTCTACTAGTAGAAGAACCTTTACTTTTAATAGAAAACTTAGATACTGTGTTTCTTACATTTTGTAACGTACTACTTATGTCCAAAACTCGCTTTTCAGTCTCATCGCTAATACTTACAGCTTTATCTGTAATAACCTTGATGTTATCTAAGATTGGCTTAAGTTTATCGTTCACATTATTTAGGTCCCTTTGCACAAAATCTAAAGTACCGTTAATCTTTTTTAAAGATACTATTAAATATATGCCCAAAATAATACCGACTATAATAAGCAAAAGGAGAAGAACTTCTAATAATGACATATTTTATACTTCTTTTTCAGTTTTATAAGTATCAACACCAGCTTTTATGGCACTTTTTAATTTGTCACCTTCTTTACCTAATTTACCTTTATTTGAATCAACATAATCTTTTGTTTTACCTCTCGCGTCATCAAGAATTTTTTCAGCTTCAGCTAAAAGTGTGTCAACTTTTACTTTTGCTTCTGAAATTAATTTTTCAGATTTTTTCTTACCATCATTAATGAGAGAATTTGCTTTCCCTTTTGCTTGATCAATGTAATCTTCAGCTTCGCCTAAAAAATCATCTGATTTGTTTCTAAGTTCGCCTCTTAATTCACTTCCAGATTTAGGTGCATAGAGCAACCCTAGCATAGATCCAACAATAGTACCGGTTAGAAACCCCAATATTAAACCTCTGCTCATTCCATTATCCTCATTCATAACTTCCTCCGATTTAATTATTTTCGTTAATTCTATATTTTAAAATACACATAAATTCTAAAATCAAGGAATAAATTTTCTATGATTTTCAATATATTCATAAACTTTTTCGTTTATTCGAAAAAATTAAAATAATATATCCAATAAATCCAATAAAAACTGAAAACCATAAAGTTGAAATCCTAATTAAAAGTGTAGATGTAATTGCAATATTATCTGATAAACCAAATTTAGTTAATAGATAAGTTAATGAACCCTCTGTTGCACCGATTCCACCTGGAATCATTGAAACAGCTCCAATTATAATTGATAGAGTGTATACAAATGTCGTATACATCAAAGTGATACTGTCAGTAAAATTACCCAGAATTATATAAAATCCAATAATTTCAAACATCCAGGCTACAAGACTCAATAAGTACATCTTTAGAAATAATAGTGGAGTAAATAATTTGGTCAAGGAAGAATGCAACAAATCAATACTATTAATTCTATTCTTAAGATAAGAGGAACTTGTAAGTACATTAATAATTTTTGATTTTACATTCCGGTTTATACCTATTATTATTAATATAGAAATTACTATAGAGAGAATTGCAACATAACTATAACCAAAATTATAAACTAAAACCCCAACCAGTGAAATAAATATCAATGCAATAAACTCAATAATCCGCTCAGCTAGCACCACCGAAAATGTAATACTTTTGGAGATTTGATATTTCTCTTTTATAAGATAGGCTTTTAACAATTCTCCAACTTTACCAGGACTAATGCTCATTATGAGTCCAGACGTAAAAATTAAAATAGAGTCTCTTAAACTTATGAGTATATCCATTTTTTTTAGATAGTAATTCCAACGTAGGAATTTCAAGATCAAACTTATAAAAATAAGTATGAGCACATTGACAAATACAATAATTGGGAAATTAGAAAAACTAGTGAAAATTTGGTCAAAATCGGAATAGACTAACAACGTAAAATAGACAAGTGTTGCAAATCCTATTAAAACAAAAATATTTCGTTTATGTTTACTGAGCAATTTAGAGTATTTTTTTTAATCCATCATAAATTTTTGAAACGGGAAAACCAAGAACATTATAATAACTTCCAATAATCTTCTGAACAAATACGGCACCAAAATCGTCCTGAATTCCGTAAGCTCCTGCTTTATCCATCGGACTACCGGTATCAACATACTCCTTGATTTCTTTAGGACTTAACTTTTTAAAGAAAACTTTTGTTTTGCAATAATCATTAATGAGTTTATCATTCACTTTATTAGCAAGAGAAAATCCAGTGTAAACGAAGTGACTTCTATTACTTAATCTTTCAAGAATTTTTTTTGCATCTGATTTATTTTTAGGTTTACCGATAATATTTCCATCAACCACGACTATTGTATCTGCAGAAATTACTATTCCTTCTTTTATCTTTTCTAATGCCAAATGACATTTCTCATTAGCTAGTCTTTTAACATTTTTTATTGGAGAATGTGAATTTCTTATTTTCTCGTCCAATTCTATATCGATTGTACGAAAGCTAATTCCAATCATTTTTAACAGTTCTTTTCTTCTTGGTGATTTGGATGCAAGGTAAATTGGAATATTAGATGAAATCATAAATTATAAAAAAGTGAGTAGTGTGTGAACAAGAATGGCTATCTAAAAAGGGCTTTAATGCTCCCCCAGGTTCTTTTAACACCAGAAACATTATGATCTACAAAAATACGCATGGGTTCAGACCTACTACCATCAAGGTCAACGATAACAAGGCCATAAGCATATGTGGAATTTGTTGCTTTATAGGCGCTTGCATCAACAAAAGTATAATCTGAATTACTGCCTTTAGCTTCTATTGAAGCTAGAAAAGTCAAATGATCCTTATCCGGACCACGAAGTATTTCATAATTTTTAACATTTGTTTCAGTTAAGGATAACCAATGAAGTACAATATTATCACCTTCACTAATAGCACCAAAGTCGTCTACAATTGCACCACCATATAATATGGAAAAACTTAGGATTCCGATGAGTAATATTTTAGGTATTAACTTCATGTGTATTAAAATAATGCAAATTTGCTTTTATTGCAAGACTTAAAAAAAATAAAATTATTGTTTAAAATAATTATATCTATTTTCTAGAATGTTGGAACAACATAACACTCACGATATTGCATCTTCGATAAAAATAACAATTTATTTAACCATTCTGAGTTAATAGTTCTTGACATTAGAAATCTATTATAATAATTTAATGCGTCAATTTACAAGCCTCATAATGGAGTCTATATGAAAAAATCTTACATTTTTACACTTTTATTTTCTTTTTTAAGTTTTACACATGCACAGACCTTTGATGGTGACTGGTCTGTAGAATATGTAACACCAGATGATGGGACACTATTAGTTCCTAACAGCATAGGGTCACGAACTATTTCTGTTGCTGCTACTGAGGAAAATTCTTTTGTCGCTCTCGCAACACATTTTGGTACTGAATCTTATTATCTAGTCGGATACAAGAATGCATCACATGAAAGCGGAATATTGGGAACATATGAATATGGACCAACAGAAAAAAAGACCAAGTGGATAGATGGATTTAGTCAGGCGTTTCTTGAAGGCCCTAGGGATCTTGCATCACTTGGTAATATTGTTTACGTAGCTAATAATGATGCTGACCATAATATTCTTGCTTTTGAACTAAGAGAAGATAGTGTTTATTCCTATCCACAAAGATATAAAACCGGAGATAGAGATATCTGGGCAATAGATATTGATGATGCTGGTCATGTTTTTGTTACTATTGCTGGTGATTCTACAACACCTGGCTCTGTTTTAATTTTTGATGACCCAAATAGTTCGGGCTGGAATTCACAAGGATCCACGGGAACATTGCTTCATGAAATAGTTTTACCCGATGCGGGAACTGCACGAGGAATTACTGTTAATAATGATGGTTCTATTTTGTACGTTTCCAATTTTTTAACTAGAGATATTTATTGCTACATTGGTGATCCAATAGATGGTTATACACAGTCCTTAGGTTTTAATTTTGATGCCAATACTACATTTGATGTCGTTGACGTAACACTTGAGGTTGGTCCTTGGGGACTGCAGTATATGGACTCCAAAAACCTATTATTCGTTGGACACGATGCTAGTTTTACTAGAAATGAAGCATATAATTATGGAAGATATTATATAATAAACCCAAATAGTGGTGAGATTTTAGATACAATTAATGTTGCTGAGTGGAATTTTTCTAAAACAGGTGTGTATAATACTCCTGATACTCTTGGAACTGCTTCCGGCTATGCAGCAACATATAATTTAGATTTCGATGAAAATTTTAATATTTACGCAGCAGCATATTATGGGTGGTCAATAGAAAAATGGTTGTATTCTGGGGAACTTCCAACAATTGAAGTAACAATAACAAGTGTTGAAATACTTAATGAAACCATTCCAAATGATATTTCATTAGGCCAAAATTATCCAAACCCATTTAACCCAAGTACAACAATTGAATTTGAGCTAAACAAAGAGCATGAAGTTGATCTAGCTATCTACAACTTAAATGGAGAGCTGGTTACTAAGTTAGTCAGTTCATCAAAATTGAATTCTGGTATTTATAAAGTAACATTTGATGCATCTAACTTGTCTTCCGGAAATTATTTTTATACATTGAAGGTTGGCGATAACGTAATAACAAAGAAAATGACATTACTTAAATAAGTAATAATTATTCATTCACAATCACTATAGGAGGCACAATGAGAAAAATCAAACTTTCGTTTCTCATTTTAATAACACTACTTCTTTCCACTGCACTTTTTGCGCAGACGGACTTATTCAAAAGAAGTGCAATAATTCCAGTTGACACTAATGATGTCGGAGGATTAGGCGGAGTAATTTCCGGAGTTGATTTCGATGGCGATACTTTTATGGAAATCTATTCAGTTAATAATGACTGGGAAGATATTCCTGGGAAAGACTGGACACCAAGAATCCATAAATATGAAAATAGTGGTACTGGTTGGGAAGAAGTTTGGTCAACTGAATTAACATTTTTAAGCGCACAAAATACTTGGCCAGCTTTAACATATGGAGATTGGGATCAAGATGGTAAAATGGAAATTATTTTTGGCCCTGTAAATAATGGTGGTGGCGGAGATTCCATCTATACTAGATTAACAGTATATGAATCCGTTGGTGATGGCTCAGACGCTATGGGTATTGATAATGGTGATGGTAGTTATGATCCAAATGCAAGATGGTCAATAAATGATACACCAGATTATAATTTGAGACCTTTTAGATGGCATTTAACAGATATTGATTCTGACAATGATTTAGAATTAGTATTTGGCGCAAGAGCTGGAGCTGAAAGATTTGGAGTTATCTCAGTAACTGATATTCCAGATGCTGGCGATGGTTCTGAAGTCTTTACTCTTGAAACTTCAGGTTTAGATACAACATTAGTTATTGATGGTGGAACTATTTATGATATAGCTGTTTCAGATAGCTTAATAGTTTTATTCCACACAAGTGGTAGCGTTACTCCAATTGTATATACAGAAGGTGCATATGTTAGTGCTCCAATCATAACAGAAGCTGTAGCTACAAGTGGACCTTGGAAATCTTCATCTGTTGTTGATATAGATAATGATGGAACTAAAGAAATAATTGTTAATAACTTTGGTTCAAGCAGTCCAACAACACACTTGTTACAATTTGACGGTACTAATTTTACATCTACTATTATAGCTGACTTAAGTCCTTATATTGGCGGTGGTAGACTGTATGGTGGTGATACAGGTGATATTGATGGTGATGGCAATCTTGATTTTGTATTTGGAACAAGAGGTGGCTCACCTAATGCAGCGATCTACAGATTAGAATACCAAGGTGGCGATATTGCTGATGCAGCTAATTATTATGTTTCTAGAATTGATGAGATGCTTTTTGCAAGTGGTGGTAGATATGATGTAATTAGCCTAGGTAACTTGGATGATGATCCAGAATTAGAAATAGTTTATACAGGTATTCCAGCAACTGCTCCAGTTCCTTTAGTTATTTTGGACTTATATGCAGTTCCTGATTTATTGACTATTGCTGAAGCAAAAGTTGATGCTGATGGAGATTTTGCTCCTGATATGAAAGATGCAACAGTCACTGTATCTGGTGTTGTGATAAACGAATCTCATTCTTCAAGCAACATGAATGTTTTTATTCAAGATCCAACTGGCGGTATTTATTTATTATCATGGGGTAATCCTGGTGATTTAAAAATTGGTGATAGAGTTACTGCAACTGGAACAATTGATCAATATAGAGGTCTGAATCAGCTTGTACTCACTGATCCTGCAACTGAAATTGTTTTAGTTGATACTGGTAGAGTTATTTTACCTAAAACACTTACAATTGACGAATACATTGCAAATGCAGAAATGTATGAAGCAACTTTAGTTAAACTAGAAGGTGTTGCACCAACTGAAGGATCTACTTGGCCAGAAGCTGGTAGTGATGCTAATAATTTTAAAGTATGGACAGGATACGGAACAGAAGTAATTGCTAGAATTGACAAAGATACAGATGTAGATGATGGTGCTGAACCAACATGGCCAGTTGATTATGTTGGAATCGCAACTCAATTTGATGGTAGCGAAATACCAGATAGTGGATATCAAGTTACTTTTGCAAGTTATGCTGAAATTTCTCAAAACGTTGATGTTGATCCATTACCGTACTTTGCACTAACATCTCCTGCTGATGGTGCTGTAATTTCTATTACAGACTCAAGCCAAACTATCGATGTAACTTGGGAAGCTGCAATAGATTTGAATGATGATATAGCTGGTTATCAATTTGAATTTATTCCTGGATTATTGCCAACTTTTGCCGCAGAACCAATGACTACTTTAAATGCAACCGATATCTTAGAATTAATGGCCGGTGCAGATTCTTTAGTAATTTCATGGACAGTTCAAACGCAAGATAGTAGAGCAGCAATAGCATTTAGTATGGATACATTATCAGTAACATTTGTAAATGATATTCTTGTTGGTGTTGATGATCAAACAATTCCAAATAAATTCTATGCTGATCAAAATTATCCTAACCCATTTAACCCATCTACAACTATTAAATTCGGTCTACCAGCAGAATCAGTTGTTGACTTAAGAATTTATGATGTTCTGGGTAGAGAAGTTAGATCGATTGTTAATGGACAATCTCTTAAAGCAGGTACATATTCTTATGTATTTGATGCTTCAAACATTGCAAGTGGAACCTATATTTATAGATTAACTACTGGCAACAATGTTGTTACAAAGAAAATGTTATTGCTGAAATAAGCGATTAACAATTTATTTAAGCCAGATACTTAATTGTATCTGGCTTTTTTTTTGACTTCTAATTCCCTATTCTTAATTTTAACTTCTAATTCCAGCTATTTGTTATTCATCTTTTATTTTGTAAATTTTATAGTTCAAGGAAATAATCTAATAATAAACAACTGGATTTCTTTTGACTCCTCAAGAAGAAATAAAATTTCTAATTCAAACCCACGGTGTTAAGCAAAATTGGCTGGCGAAAAAATTAGGCGTAAAACCTCAAACACTATCCTATCTGTTAAATGAGAGCCCCAAATTTGATGACCATTTATATAAGTCAATTAAAGATATTTTAGACAATAATGAAAGTGAGTTGGATATCTTTAATGGTTTAGGCGAAACCAACTATGATCTATTTGCTGAAGAAAAACTAAGAATAGGAATTGGTGGTAGAATAAGGATTTTTGCAAAACGCAAATATGGGACGTTAAAAAAACTTGCTGAAGCCATGGGTACTTCCCCTCAGCAATTACACCAGTATATTAGCGGGAAACGTGAACCTGGCTCTAAAATACTTGTTAAACTACTTAAACTAGGTTGTGATATCAACTGGCTCTTAAGTGGCTCAGAATCAATGGAATCATTTAAAATTGATAAACTCGAGAGAGAGCTAAACAAACTGCAGGAAAATATAACACAAATTTCTAATTTGGTTAAAAACCAAAAATAGATTTCATATTTTTAAATTTCAGCAAATCTTAATTTCTTCAATTCATAAAAAGCTATAAATTTTTTTTATATATCTTCGATAATTTTAAAGATAATTATTGAGGTTAATATGTTTCAAGATTCTTCAGGTGAATTAGTTACAAAAACAATAAAAGATAATGACGGAATTAGTATTGAGCTAAAATATTATTTGAAACTAAATGCAACTGAAATATCAAAATTAAAAGAATTTCGTGAGAATTATGCAAAAACCAGTTCAATTCATTTTAATTTTGATGAAGAAATATTTCTATTTAATAAAAAATATTATTTTAAGAAAAAGCAATTTATTAAAGACCCGCCAAAATTAGATGAAATTGAATCTAACTTTTTAGACGAAATTAAGTTTACACTTAATCGATATAAAAATTTTCTTCATTTTGATCAGCTAGAAAACCTTGAGAAGAAAAGTGAAATAAATCTTAACGTTGTTTTGCAGCGTGTTTAGTATTATTCCCTTCAAAAACAATTATCTAATTAGAACTCATCAAATTTTGTTAATTATTTCCTTTTAATAACTATTTTTCATCCTTTTAAATAATTATTTTTTCTGCTTAAATTCCATTTTTTTCACTTCTATCAAGGTAAGAATTTATACCCATCCTTATATTTGGAAATTGTGGATTTATTTTTAACTTTCGATTACATAATTATCAAATAGTTTATTTGGAGTTAAATCCAAATTTGATATTTATATATAAAGAAGATGAGTTTCAGTTTCACACATTTCTTATACTGCAATTATTCCTAAGTTTTAACTCTCTTTCTTGGCGTTATAGATCTAAAACATTAATAATTGTACAAATATGCTTGTAGAAAATAGTCTTAGTAACACCTTTAGAATTTTTTTAGTACAGGGCATAATTGGATATTTTCTAGAGGTTACCGTGGGATATAAGAAATTAAGAAATAGAATTGATAGTAATTCATCATTATTGCTCTATACAGTTTTGCTGATTGCAGTAATTTTTGGTTTGGTGAATTTGTAATAATATTAAAAGTCTTAAAATGGCTAAGAGACATTATAAAAATACCAATAATACGATGTGCTCTTATGAAATTCATTCATGAGATTGCTAATAATCCATATAATGTAAAATTCAAATGATATTTGGGCAATATTAGTAATATTAGAAGAGAAGATTTGCAAAACTAAAACGAAAATTGAGACACCTGACTTATAAGATATTATCCTCCTATAACTCCCTACTTTTTATTCTAACCAACTAACTATTTTAACGCGGTGTTTACCAAAACCTGATTCTATTTTTTCAACATTTTTAGTTGCAAACTTAACTGATTCACTGGAATATAAAAGATCACCAGTTCCGTTACCAATACAATTTCCACTTGCTGGTGCCGGACTTAAGACAACTAATGCCCCAATTAATATTCCTTTAAATTGGTCCACATCATCTACAATAATAAGCCCCTTAAATGTGCCTTGAAGATTTTTAACTATTGTTGATAAAGTACTGTTATGAGCTATCAATATTCCAGTTCCATCAATGGTGGCAGGAAGCCATTGAGCTGCTTCAACATAAGTAATACCCTTTAATGGATATGACAATGAAGTTGGGTTGGTTACATACTGACTTCCATTTACTCCACTTTGAGCTATTGATTTTAATTTTCCTTCCGGGAATCCATATTCAACTCCACCCATTACTTTATCAGGGGAATTTGGGTATGTTCCACTCCACGTTTGGTTTTGTTTAATTATACTTGGATCACCGGGTGTTGAAGGTATGTGATCAATGTTTGTATCATCTGTTCCCCCAATATTACAACCCCCTGCTTGCGAATAGGAGCCGGTTGTCCAAACACCATATTTACCTTTATTAGCTATTAAATTGCCATTGTAATCATGATTTCTACCATCAATAATTAAATTTCCTAATGCGTTAACACTATTATTAGTATTAATAACTCCTTTTATTAACTCTGGATTGAACCCAGAACTTGGTATCCATACTATTGCATTTGTTGATTTTACCGAACCTAAATAATTTGACGTCACGTTAATTTTAACCAAACTATCTGAGCTAACTACTGTATCTTCAATAGTGTATATAATCTCACCATCATACCAATCCTTGGTAACTTCGCCAGAAGTTCTATAACTATTGTCTTTAGCAAGTTCTGTGAGCAACATTTCAGTTGCACTATTACAAATGTTTCTTGCTTTTATGTCGCTATAACGTCTTGCTGCTAATTCAGTTCCTTTGGTAACTCTATTGTTATTATTAAAATTGATCCAACCGAATATTACAATTCCACCTAATATTATTACTAGTAAACCTTTACCCATCGTATTCTCGGCTCCTATACATTAATTTAGGTTCCTTGGTCGTATTGTTTTTTCCCAAATAATTGTTTTATAATTTGAATCTAATGCAAAAGCGGATTGATATTCAATAAATACATTTATAGTTTTAATTCTATTTCTACTTGTTTCAGAACTTAGTGAACTATAACTCAGTTTGCTGCCCATGGAATCATAATATGATAAAACAAATTTAGAGGCTCTACTAAATTGAGTACTATTATTATTTTCTATTCTGATAATTGAATAATCATCGGGATTATCGGTTTCTGTCAAAGGAGAACTTTCATCAAAATAATATTTAATACTATCTTTTATACCATTTCCTTCAGGAAATGTGGATGATATAATATCTGTATAATATGCTATCTGGTTAGAATCTGCAACTGCTATTTTTTTGCCTTCAATACCAAATCCAATTTTATATAAATCAAAATCAACAATTTCTATAGATTCTAATACATCATATTCAGTAACTGTTGAAACTAAAAGTTCATCGGAAAATTGAGAGATATTTAAGTTTGAATTGGCTATCATCACTAAAACGAATGCCCCGATTATAGTAGCACCCAATATGTCAAGTAATTGTGTCATGTTTCAATATGTAATAATTGTACTAAGTTTTAAAGTTCCCATTAATTCATCCTCATCTATAGTCAAATATGGATTTGAAATAGTTATATCAACCTTTTTTGCGAAAGTTTGCACATTGCTCTTTATACTTGGATTATCCAGGCTAACGTAATATACTTTAACTGCAATATTAAAGTTATCTAATAATTTATCTGGATAGTCTCTGGAAAAATCATTGTAGTCATCTACATCGTCAAAGGTTGTACTTTCATCATAGCCATGAGTTTTTGCATAACCATTATAATTATTTAATCCTTCTCCAGTTTCGTAACCAATTGATAATGTAGAGGTTAAATCAATAACTGTATCAATGGCATTTAATACAGTTTGTTCATCAAATGCTTTTGAATGGATTTCTTCTATTAGACTTTGCCCTAAATCAGCAGCAACTAGGATTGCTTCATTAAAGCTGGAGCTGGAAGTTTGTTTTAGCCTAGCACTGTTTGATGTTAGAGTAAACATCGTAAAAATTACAATTCCACAAATAGTAAGTAATTGTTGAATGTTCATCTACTTCTTATCTTATTATAAAAAATCACTACAATTTCTTTGTGTAATACTTTAACAATAATAATGCCACTAATGTTATCGGAATTTGATTAAAATTGTTTAATTTTTATTTAAATAACTATGCAAGGTTAAAACAATTCTTAGATCAGGAATATTTATGTCCCAATATGAGAATTATTAGGTATTAACTTTAATTCAATTTTCAAAAAGCTATAAAGAAATAAATACCTTTTAATTGAGTGATAATCGATGTTTGAAATGCAAATAGAATAAAGACAAACTAATTAAATCTTAGATAACTCTCTTAAAAAAACACTAATAGTTTTTCAATAAACACCTTTAGGTAATAAGGCGAGATATTTTCCTTTGTTAGATAAATATGTAGTCTCCTGAGGCCTAACAAGAAAGTCGTGTCGATTCTGGTGTCAGTTAATTGTGGTCAACGAATTTTTGCAGGTAGTCCAAAATAAAAAAGCTTTGATTTTGTGTTTTTTCAAAGCTTTTTAGTGGAGCTAAGCGGATTCGAACCGCTGACCTCTTCGCAAAATACCATATTAGTATTTAGACATTTTAACCTAATCAACCACGCTTATTTTTTTCAATAAGTTATCTATAGTTAAAGAAGATTTCTCATTATAATCTTCTCGATATAGAACTTCTACTCGAAGTGCCTTTAAGCCAGAAACTCCCTGTAAGTCTTCTAAGTCTAATTTTTCAACTTTCCCAAATAACTGTTTAGATTGCATATATTTAATATATTTTAAATATTCCATGGCATCTTTGTCTTGGGAGTAAATTATAGCAATTTTCCCAGGAACAGTAATTCGTTCATCAGTGCCTTTTATATTTGCCTTGTCAATACGCTTTTTTATGATCTCATACCTAATATTATATGCGCCATCAACATCAAATTGTTTTTCTTCCATTCTAAACTTTATAGCAAGCGAATTGCTATGCACCAAAATTAAAGAAGCAACACGTAATTCATGTTCCATTTGTTTTCTGGCTTGATAGGCAACATTTTCCATTTCATACATTATCTGCAGCTGCCATAATCTTAGATTATATAAAAATAATTTTTCATACTTTTTGTCCTTCACTAAAGATTGACCGATATACATGTTAAATTCAATGCCATCGGTTTTATATCTTTCATAGTAATGAGGAAACATTTTTTGTGCTTCTTCTTGTTTTTCATCCAAATAAATGGCCAGTTTATCATTTAATAGATTAACTCCATTTTCATATTCTTTCCGTCTTTCATAAACTACCTTTAATCCGGGATCTAATCTCTCTTTATACTTTTTAATCAATTTTGATAAATTTTTATTTATTCCCTCTATATGCTTAAACACAGGATAAATTTCACTTTTTAAGAAACTTAAGATCCCAACCTCATCACCTGATTTTAAGCCTTTTTTAATATCAATCAAATATTCATTTAATCTGAATATTAGTTCATCATAAATTGGTAGTTTTTCAACTTTTAATGACTTTTTTAAAATATTCATTGCCATAATAAGTTGAACTGATAAATCTTCCTTAATAGCTTGATTTCTGGCCATTGAAGAACCTGTTATATCTAACTGGCCAAACAACGGAAATACATTTTCAAAAACTATTTCATCTAATTTTATATTATCACGCTTTTCTTGAATAGCTATGTGATATTTTTCGGCTGCCTCATAAAAACGCCATTTTACTGAAGGATGTATAGAAGTGTAATGCTCTTGAATTGTTGCCTCTAAAATGTTTTGATGCTCCTCTGATGTCCTCTCTACTGCAGATTCAAAAACAGGAATAATATCTTTTAATTTATGCTGGTTAATTGAGTTTAGTTCAAAAGGTCTTGGGGAAGCTATTTCTAAAATTGCTAAATTTTTATTAGTTGTTTCTTTTATAGGTATTATTAATATGCTTCCAATTCCTTTGGAATTTAAATTTTTATAAAATTGATTTTGTTTGCTAAGTCTACCATACTTTTCAACATCTGATATGGCAATAGATTCTTGCTTTCTAAAAACTTCATCCAAAATATAGCTGCAGAAAAATTTATCACAACTGATCTCTGTTTCACCAGCTAGAATTAAACTTTCTGATTGTCCTATTTTACCTAATTCCAAATTTTCCGAAGATATATCGAAAATAGAGAAACCTAGCATTAGATCTTTGATGTTATAGAACTGGGCTAAATTTTTACGCAAATCTTTTAGTAAATTTTCATCACTTCTTAAAAGAATAGAGTTCATTGAAGAAAGTGTTTCATCAGCAGTTACATCAAAAAGGTTTATAATTCCAAATCCCTTAAAAATATAACTATTGGGTGGGAACTTCTCCTTCCAAATATCAATATTATCAAAACTATCTAATAATAGTTTTATATCATCCTCAGTGATATTAGGAGCATTTTTGGTGGGAATAACCTCACCCATATCTGCATTAAAAGCAGCCTTGAAGTTTCTCATTTCACCATTTTTATCTGGTATATCAAAAAAGAAAGGTCGTTTTAAATCAATAAAATAGTTATGAACAACTGCTAGAATCCAGGTACATGCTGCTATGTAAAAATGGTCGTCATCAAAATTACGGGCTTTCAATACATAATTTTCTCCTGCATCGTTTAGTATTTTCTCAAAGCGGGTTGTAAATTTAAAAGAAGTAAAAGAAAAAGGAATACTTGCCGATTTTATTTCATTAGTTAACAACGATTCCGGGAATAAAGGATCCAAAATTAAATCAATCTGATTCTTGAATTTTTCCAACAATGAAAAATCAGAAAATCCATCTATCAATTCCGGAAACTTTTGAACTTCATCAAGCATTCTCTTAGCAGAATTATGGTAGTGATGATTTTCATATGCTTTGTCAACATATTTATTATAAAAAGAAAAAACTTTGTCAAAGCTTATAATAAATTGCATTGGTAATTCTGTAGTTTGCTTATCACTTGTATATTCAATTTTCATAATTTTTCTTTTTAATAAATAGTTAATTTATTGATTCTTATTGAGCGCATATTCAAAGCTTAGCTTAAAAATAAAATTATTTTTCAAACACTCTACTTATGATTATTTGTATTCATACTACACTTTAATGAGATTCACTGTCTTTTTTACAAAATACAAAATAAAACTCAATTACACACCTGATAAGATCATCTTTCTCAAAAAAAAGCCCTCAAATGGGGGCTTAACTAACGTAATAATATAAGGGATGTAATTGTTGAGCTAAGCGGGTTCGAACCGCAGACCTCTTGACTGCCAGTAAACAGGTTTCTTAACCTTTGACAACAGAAAAGCATATTTTTAATGAACTCGGACATTTTTAGTTAAAACTTTTTTTTACGTACGTCGATGATTAATAAAAATCTATATTAGTTATTTAAATTGTAATTCCCTCATCAAAAAAATATCGCCATTATCAGAATAATATCACTTTAATAGATAAAAATGCTGAAATAGACAAAATAAATATTTAGCAGGACAATACTAAGTAAGATATTTTGCATTATAAAAATGCTGGAATCCTGACTAAATATTTTAAATCAATAGTTCAGTTCCTAGTCTCACCAATTGAAGTAATGATAATAAGCGATTAGAATATTAATCTATATATTCTATACAAAATTGGTTAACTAGAATTATTGGATATCCTTTTTTACTTCTTCAAGTATTTATTTTTGTAAAACTAATCTTTCTCGTTCAAGCTGGTAGAATTGGTAAATGCCAAAACTTCTGAGAAAAAGGGTAATACTTTCGTTTCCATCCGATTGCGGATACGATTTCCATGAGTTCCTTCGTATTCTTCATAGCCGTAAGTGATTCCCTCAGCTGAAAGAGCCTCGGCAAGTGCGCGATTAGCCACGATATTAGAATCAGATGTTCCACAATCGAAACGAATGGCTCTGAGACGTAACAAATTCACCTGCTGAAAAGAAACCAGATTCACAAGATTAAATGCCTGCCATTTCTTCCATATTTCTGGTAGCGGACGCAAAGTATCATCAATCAATTCGTAAGGAAAATCCACGAAAAACGGGGGTCTGTCTGGATTTGGCGAAAATGCAGCTGAAAGACCGATTATACTCACCATTCGTAGCTCTGCCTGGTTGATGTCCTGCAGTTGAAGAAGCTTCATCCACCATTCCGGGTCATCATTATGTTGATCCGGCAAATAACTGAAGTTCAGCCCACCGCTCATACAATATATTGCCCCAAACACATCCGGGTTTGTCATGCCTAAGTAAAGTGTTCCATTCGCACCCATCGAATGCCCGGCTATACCACGACATTGCGGCAAAGGTATTGTTCGATAGGTGCTATCAATATGTTCCACAAGGTCGTTCGCAATATAGTCTGCCCATTTACCAGTTACTGAAGAATTTACATAGTGACTGCCACGATAACGATTACGTCCATTTGGCATTACCAAGATCATTTCCCAAACAACTCCAGCATCTATTATTAGTGAATCCATCGAGGTTTTTATATTCATACCTTGATAATGACCCTCTATCCAGTTACCATTTGGGTTGAATGTACCGGCATATCGCGCTGAATTACCGTGTAATAAATACACCACTGGATAGCGTTTTCCAACATCATCGTCATAACTTGGTGGCAGATACACAATAACGTTCCTCTCGCTAGAATCCCACAGTAAATTACCTTCTAAAGACACACTGTGAAATGTATCCACAACCAAACGCCTTTCTTGGGCTGAGACCAATGTCGATATGATGAAAATAATGAGAATGGCATTTTTGTAACAATCTGCTTCTTTACCAACTAATCTAGGGATTCGTTTTATCATATCTTTAAACCTTCCATATGTCACTGTTTCACATAACGGCTGCAATTAACCCGTTGCTAATCGGATTTTTAAACATAATCTAACTGTAACCATGCGTTTACAATTTCTGAGAAGTTCTCTTCACAGCATACAATTCATTTCCATTAATATTATGGAAACTAAATTGTATTGCTGGCATATCACTTTTACACGTAGTTTTTACGAGTAAAAATCCACCTCCAAATTCATCATACTGAATATAGGGTACATTTATAAGTGCATCTGGGTCTGTTGACTCAGGATCTCCGGGTAATCTCCCGGGGCGTGAGTTCTGATCAATAAAAGCACCACAACTAAATTCTTCAAAACCGAAAGGATGTATAGAATGATATTGCCAGTGTCGGTCACCACAGATTATATAAAAATTCTTTTCAGCAAAACCATTTTCAGTTAACCAATTAATAAACGCCTTTCCTTCTGATTGAAAACCTCTCAGATTCGAATGATTGTCTCTTTTATATGCATCATCAGGTCCAATCATCGGTGTAGGGGAAACAAGAATTTTAAAAGTTGCATCACTTTTAAAAAGTGTCTCTTTTAACCATTCAATTTGCTTTTTACCCCAAATAGTTTTTTCAGGAGTATCATCCATTTTATTGGGACTACGGTAATCACGTCCCTCCATGAACCAAAGTTGTAAATGCTTTCCAATTCTGTGTGTACGGTAAGTCTTCGAATCCGGATCTGTAGGATCAACAATGGGAACTTGTTCTCGGAATATCTCAATACCAAGTTTATGAGAAGGTTCTGAATACTTTTGGTTGGTAGTATCACAATCATTAAAGCGATAATCATGGTCATCTTTTAAATAATAAACTGGGATCTGCAAACTCATTTCTTGATTTCGGGGCATGGTAAAATATCGATGCCACTTTGCTCTTAGTTGCTTTTTCGTTCTTGCCCATAATTTTGGTTCCTTACCGGGGTTATCATAATATACAACGTCTCCATTTGCAATAAAAAAATCGACATTCAAATTTTTAACTGTTTCAAAGGATTCAAACCCCAACTCCCTCTCAATTCCAATTGACGCTGGTTTTGTTTTTGTTCCTCCGTGTCGAGTTTCAATACCATAAAATTTCTCGTAATTAAATCCCGTTGCCATTGCGAAGCTAATTTCCTCTTCACTTTCAATTGAGGCCAATGTTTTAATGGTGCCTACTCTTGAGTACACAGTATCTAGAAGATTATCTATCACTGCTTTTGCACGATAAAAATAACGCACACCAGGTTGTAAATCTTTCACCATAGATTTAACAATAAAGTCATTTTTTGAACTACTTTCTAACCAATTCGTTTCAACTAAAGTTTGAAACAATGAATCCTCTGAAATTTGAAAACAAGAGACACCTTCCGTTCCCGGCATATCATAATTAATAAGCGTATCAGATATTGCAAAACGGCATTGTAAAAGAATACTATTTGATGTAAGTTCACCCGAAAGTAGAACAAAATTGTTATTAATCTTAAATTCTTTTACATGATTAATACCACAAGCACTGATTAGTAAACCTGTAATAAAGATTTTAAATAGTAATTTTTTCATAATTATTAGTTTTTTCTGATTAGCTACAATGAAAGTTAATAACATGTATTTTAAGGAAACACACAATTATTATTGATTCCCATTTTATATTTAAGTACTTGTCAAAAATTCTAGCTAAATATTAATTATTTGCTTTCCAACTAATTACTTTCAAAAAGCACATAAAATCGTATAGTAACAATACAAAGCATTATTGACTTTTGTTTGGTCTATTTCCATTCTTTCATATTTTTTTATGTAGAAGCTTTGGTTTGAATTTTTTGTCAGCCAGTTAAAACTAAGAAACAGCATACATCACTGCTAAATTGAGCGAGAATTCAATACTGTCACCATTCAATTGCTCATCCATCTCAAATATTATGTTACAATTAATGAATCTTAATTGTTTTAGAAATTACTAGAACCGGTTTTGTATCAATATATCCGAAGCAATTTTTCTCGGAAGGAGGTTTGAATAGGGACAATGATGAATATCGCTGGGTTGAAAAACTGAAGAAATAATCCTCGGTTCAACTGATTGACAGTCAGTTGGAATAATTTAGAATCCCTTATAAGACAGAATACTCAAAAGCAATAACGAATAATTAGTTATCTTTGAAATGTAATGATTCACGAAAATATTTTGCAATTAGAGTTAAGCTATATTTTGAAATGATAGCTGACCCAAAATTTCGATTCTATTTGAAGTTGAAAATATCTCTATCGAATGACGGAATATATTTATTCGTTTAAGGGAAATTGAATGATGTCTAGATGATTAAATATTTTAGAAGATTCTTTTTATCTGGATCACAAAAAGGAAATAATATGTTGACATTCAAAAAAGTTGAACTTTTATATCTAATTATTATTTTTTTTGTAAACTCAATTATAGAAGCGGATGAACTACCGAACATTCTCTGGATCACTAGTGAAGATAATGGTCCTCATCTTGGCTGTTACGGTGATAACTATTCAGTCTCACCGAATATTGATGCTTTAGCTAATATCGGACTTCGTTATACTAACGCCATTTCTACAGCACCAGTCTGTGCTCCTGCTCGTACGACAATTATCTCCGGAATTTATCCAACTTCTACCGGTTCCCAACATATGCGTTCACTCACTACAATGCCTAAAGAATTCAAGATGTTTCCTCAATTTCTTCGTGAACATGGATACTATTGCACAAATAACCAGAAGGAAGATTTTAACCTTACTAAACCTGGTATTATTTGGGATGAATTGGGAGAACAAGCTCATTGGGAAAAAAGAGGTAAAGGTCAGCCGTTCTTTGCTATTTTTAATCATACAATCACACATGAAAGCCAGATCCGAAATGAAATTGATCCAGAAGACAAGATTCATGATCCGGACCAAGTCGGTGTTCCTACCTACCATCCGAATGTTCAGGAGGTACGCTCTAACTGGTCTCAGTACTATGACCGTATTACAATGATGGACAAACGTGTGGGCGAAAACCTCAAAGCACTTCATGAAGCTGGACTTACTGAGAACACGATTATTTTTTATTTTGGAGACCACGGATCGGGGATGCCCCGAAGCAAACGATGGCCTAACAATTCTGGGTTAAATATTCCTCTTATAATCCATTTCCCTGAGAAATGGAAACATCTCGCGCCAAAAGAATACCTGGAAGGTGGCACAAGTGATCGGCTAGTGGGCTTTATAGATCTCGCACCAACATTGCTTTCCATTGCTGGAATTCAAGCACCAGATTGGATGCAAGGGCATGCATTTGCTGGAAATTTTGAAGCCAAGGAACCAAAGTTCAGTTTTGGATTTAGAGGACGTATGGACGAGCGTATCGACATGGTGCGAACAGTTCGCGGCAAGCGATTTATCTATATACGAAACTATATGCCACATCGCATATATGGTCAACATGTTGAATATATGTTTAAAACTCAGAGTACACAGATCTGGTATCAGATGTTTACTGCTGGAGAATTAAATGATGTGCAATCGAAATTCTGGCAAACAAAACCATTCGAAGAATTGTATGATCTACAAAAGGATCATGACGAGGTTAACAACCTTGCCGAATCAACTGACCACAAAGAGATTATAGCTAAAATGCGCAAGGCTCATCGGAAGCATGTAAGGGATATTCGTGATCTGGGCTTCCTTTCTGAATGGGAAATCCTTCGTCGAGCAGAAGTTTCTGGATTAACGCCTTACGAAATGGGTCATAGTACTGACATTTATGATTTTGAAACAATTTATAATGCAGCACAATTGGCGTGCTCAAACGACGGTAATGTTTCAAATCTGATTGAATTATTAAACCATGATGATTCCGGAGTCCGTTACTGGGCAGCAATTGGATTACTCGTGCGTGGGGAACTTATTATAAGAGAATCTTACAAACAATTGCTGGTTGCTTTGAATGATAAATCACCCATTGTACAAATTACTGCAGCTGAAATTATTGGCCGTTTTGGGGCTAACGAAGATATTCCAGACGCGCTGGATATTTTGCTTACGTACATCGATCCAGTACAAAGTGCGTATCTTGGTATAGCTGCATGGAATGCACTTGACTACATTGATGAACACGCAAGATCTAAATATGATCAAATCGTAGCGATAAGTGACCAACCCATTAATCCACCTGCACGGTACAGTGGATACGCGAAGCGATTAAAGAAGAAAGTCCTTAAAGACCTAGACAAAGGGATTAACAGTAAAAGTCCGTCAAAGATAGAGTAAGTAAAATCTATATAATATAATTGCTGTTTTTGTCCGAAACCATTTTAACACATAAACTGACAAGTTGATAGAAGGGTGAAGATTTTTCTTTTGTCAGTAAATTGTGGTCAACGGATTTTTGCAGGTAGGCAAAAATAAAAAAACTTTGAATTTTGTGTTTTTTCAAAGCTTTTTAGTGGAGCTAAGCGGGTTCGAACCGCTGACCTCTTGACTGCCAGTCAAGCGCTCTCCCAACTGAGCTATAGCCCCAGATAATCGATTATAAATCTATCAAAGAAAGAATTGTTTGTCAACCTATTACAAGCAGACTCAAACTTATAAGTCAAATATTTATCAATTGCTAATCATTTGAAAGTGCTATAACTTTGATTGCAAATTTAGGATTTTTATGAACCAATATTTCAATCTATTAATATTATTAGTATTTGTGTTAGCTTTGTCGTTCGCATGTGATGATACTTTAATTTCTGATATCCCTATACCAGATAAAAATGTAAGCTATTCTCAGCATATTCAACCAATATTTAATGCTCACTGTAATAATTCAACTTGCCATAATTCTGAAGATAGAGCTGGGGGCATAAGTTTAATTTCTTATGGTGAACTTTTTGCTGTTCCCTTTCTTGTAATCCGTGGTGCACCTGAAGAAAGTCAATTATATTTAGCAGTTGACGGAAGATCTGTAAATATTATGCCACCCCCATATGGTAATTCTTTACCTCTTTCAGAAAACCAGATCGCTGGAATTAGAACATGGATAGAAGAAGGTGCCGAAGCTAATTAATAGTGGGATTTATGTTCTTGAACTATTTGTAGCGAACGGATTTAACCTTCATCACAATAGTTTAGGACAACTATTAATTCCCAAAGGATACTATTATTATGTTGGGAGTGCTCAAAAAAATTTAACTCAGAGAATTGAACGTCATCTAAAAAAATATAAAAAACAACACTGGCATATCGATTACTTGACTTGTGACAAAAATATTACCATAAAAAACGTCTACCTCGTCAGGGATTACTCAAAAAAATACGAATGTACTTTGGTTAACGATTTAATCAGCAAATATGGCTTGCATGCAACTATCAAAGGATTTGGAAACACAGATTGTAACTCTTGTGAATCTCATTTGTTATTTTCAAAAAAACAATTAGCCTACAGCCAATTTTGTTCTCTATACCAAGACACAGTACTCTTCATGCCCTCTTCTAAAGATATTTGTTGAGAATAACCAAAATCATTCTCTGCTTTAGTTATATCGCACGTCCAATTTTCTTGAACAAAATCTTTAGCCTTTTCTAAATTAAATGTAGCTGGTTTTGAACTAAAATAATTAAAGAAATGAGAAATGCCCCCAATTAAATAAATGAGGAAATGTGGGATCTTAATTCTAAGGGTTTTTTTCCCAACAGCATCTTCCATTGCATCAGTAACTTCATCCCAGCTATATATTTTATCTGAGCTAATAAAATAAATTTGATTAATTGCTTTTTCTGATTTTGCCGCCAAGTACAATCCATTACAAAAATCTCTTCCATGAATAAGACTAAGCTTCTTATTGTTAAAGCCTACAAGAGTCATAATCCCCTTTTGAACGCCTTTGAACATTGCGTAAATGTCGGATTCTCTCTCACCGTAAATTGCCGGGGCTCTGCAAATGGTAATTGGAATTTTACTCATAAATTCTTTTGCCAATTCTTCTTCAGCCAACTTACTTCTACCATAGGTTGTTATAGGTTTTGGTTCCGTTAATTCTGTACAAGGAGTTCCATTCAATGCAGGTCCACATGCTGTTAAACTACTAACAATAACTACTCTTTGTATATTGGGGTTTACTTCGCAAGTTACTTCTAAAAGATTTTTTGTTGTCTCAACATTCCCGGTGAAAAAACCTTTTTTTGTTTTTGATCTCACAACTCCGGCCACATGATATAAATAGTCAGCATTTTTCAAGACTTCTTTCAAGCCTTCTCTATCAAATAATCCGGTATCATAAATGGTGACGTTTTTATCTTTCAACCATCTTTGATTACTTGATTTTCGAATAATACATCTAACATCGTATCCTTTACTTAATAGTAAATCTACGAGATGACTTCCTACAAAACCGGTTCCACCAGTTATAACTGCTATTTTATTATTTTCCATAATTCATTTTAATTTGATTTTCAGTAGATATAATTATACTTTTTTGTCTTAGAATAAAATTGTTATACTAATATACAAATAAAGTTTACTTGAAGTGGAGGTATGATTTGGATCTTTTCGAAAAATGTTACAATTTTACCAGAGCTGATGAAATTAAAGCTATGGGTGTTTATCCTTATTTTAGAGCAGTTGAAGAAAATGAAGGACCTGTTGTTTCTATTGAAGGCAAAAAAATGATAATGGCCGGGTCAAATAATTACCTAGGATTAACTGGACATCCTAAAGTAAAAGAAGCTGCGATAGAAGCAATCAACAAATATGGTACAGGATGTTCTGGCTCAAGATATTTAACTGGAACAATTGATTTACATATTGAGCTTGAAGAAAGATTAGCTAAATTTTTAGGAAAGGAAGCAGTATTACTTTTTAGTACAGGTTATCAGACAGCGCAAGGAATTATTCCTACCCTCGTTCAAAGGGGCGAATATTTAATTTCTGACAAAGATAATCACGCATGTATTGTTGCCGGTAATTTAATTGCAAGAGGCGCCACTGTAGAGCTATTAAGATACAAACACAACAATATGGCAGACCTTGAAAGAGTGTTAGGGAAATTACCTAAAGAAACATCCAAGTTAATTGTCAGTGACGGTGTATTTAGTACTGGTGGTGAAATTGTAGAATTACCACAGCTTGTTAAATTGGCAAAAGAAAATAATGCAAAATTACTAATTGATGATGCACATTCCGTTGGTGTGATTGGTAAAGGTGGAAGAGGAACTGCAAGTGAATTTGATCTGGTTGATGAAGTTGATTTGACAATGGGAACATTTAGCAAAACATTTGCATCTCTAGGTGGTTTTGTTGCTGGTGAAGCTAAAGTTATTGATTATATTAAACATCACGCACCAGCATTAATATTTAGTGCTTCTCCTACACCATCTTCTGTAGCTGCAGCATTAGCAGCTTTAAATATTTTGGAAGCTGAACCAGAAAGAGTAGAGAAACTAGTTAGTAATTCTAAAATGATTAGAACCGGATTATTAGATGCTGGATTTAATGTTATTGATGGAAGAACAGGTATTGTTCCAGTTATTGTTGGAAGCGATGAATTAGCATTCACAATGTGGAGAAGATTGTATGATGAGGGAGTTTTTGTGAACACATTTATTTCTCCTGGAGTCCCTCAAGGCAGACAAATGATGAGAACAAGTTATATGGCTACTCATGAAGAAGAACATTTACAAGCTGTTATTGATACATTTAAAAAAGTTGGCAAAGAAGTTGGTTTAATATAAAAATTGTGAATAATTTTTAAAAGCATACTTTTACGGTATGCTTTTTTTTTATTGGAGATAATATGGATCAGATTACGGTCAAAACACTTTCTGAAAAGGACATAAAACAATTTCTAAAATTTGCATTTAAAATCTATAAAGACGATCCCAACTGGGTACCACCGTTATTTATGGATAGAATGAAAATGTTAAATAAGAACAAGAATCCGTTCTTCAATGAAGGTGGCGGTGATATGGAATTATTTATGGCCTATCGTAATAATGAACCAGTAGGAAGAATTGCCGCAATTAAGAATGATGTTCACAATAACATTCATAACGAAAATATTGGTTTTTTTGGATTCTTTGAATGTATTAATGATCAAAAAGTTGCAAACAAGCTATTAGACACTGCGCAAGATTGGTTAAAAAAGTTTAATTTCAACGCAATGCGAGGCCCTACAAATCCAACCAGCAGTGATGAATATGGTGCTCTTTTAGAAGGATTTAATGATACTCCAAGAATACTAATGGCTTACAATCCGAAATATTATTTAGATTTATTTGATGGTTATGGTTTAGAGAAAGTAAAAGATTTATATGCTTATTCTATTCAGAATAGCGATATGAAAAAAAATGAAAAGATTAAAAGGGTTGCTGATATTGTTAAGAAACGATATGATATAAAAATTAGATCAATAAATATGAAAAAATTCCAGGATGAACTTGAAGTTTTTAAAACAATATGGAATAAAACTTGGGTAGCTAATTGGGGATTTATACCGATGTCAGAATCTGAAATTGAAGCAGCAGCGGCAGATTTAAAACAACTTGTAAATCCAGATTTAGTATTTTTTGCGGAAATTAAGAATGAAGTTATTGGTGTTGTGCTAGCAATGCCGGATTATAATCAAATTTTTAGGTCGATGAAGGGCCGTCTATTTCCATTCCAGTTTTTAAAACTATTTACACAGAAGAAAAAAATAACATGGGCCAGAGTGATTGCTCTTGGGGTAATTCCAGAATATCAGAAGAAAGGAATTGATGGTGCATTATATTATGAATGTATGGTAAGAGCGGCAAAACATGGAATAATGCAAGGAGAAGCTAGTTGGATTCTTGAAGATAACCTTATGATGAACCGCGGTGCTGAGACTATGCAAGGCAAAATCTACAAAAAATATAGAATTTATGAGAAGGCTATCTAATCTTCTAAACCTTGATCATAAATTGAAATATGTGATGGATCAATTTTCTTCAACAATTTCAAAACAGATTTATCAGGATAGTCCTGTAAATAATTAAATATTTCTTTGTGTTTTGTATCAAAGAAAACTCTCATAAGGATATTCATCCTGCTTATTTTATCATATAAACCATCTAAATTTTCAACAAGTTTTACAATACTTTTCTGCGCGCTTACTTTGTCTTCATTCATCAAATCTAAGCCATTATAATGATAATCATAATAATCAGTTCTAAATTGCTGAAAATTAGACCTTAATAAATTCTCTACTAATCCCCTTTTATTATATGAGGAAGTCTCAAGAGCCCAGCCTTTTGAAAAGCCACTATTTGAACCAAGAATTGCTAATTCAGAAGCCTTAATAAAATAATCAGTGCCACCCTTTGGAACGTAGGAATCCATATCTAATCCTATTATCATGAAAGCGTAATAATCTAAAAAACTCAATAAAGGATGAAATTCAGTCGGGTTAAAATACAATGCCTGATTTTCCTCATAGGAAAATTTCCATGAAGCATCTTGGACTAACAACATAAGTGATGTGTTCTCAGAATTATAAACTGGTCTTTGGCTAGTAATCACAACTTGCGCACCGTAATTAATTGCACTAGCAGAAGTAAAAAATATAGAGAAATTACAATTGATTGGTTCTCCTTCCCAATCGTCACCAGCAAAATTGTTATTATTTAAATAGTCCTCTACATATTGTCCAAAATTTTCAAGCTTTTCTTTTGATGCAGTTTCTAATTGTTCATAGTTAACAGTCACATTTGCATTTAATTCTTGGCAAATATTAATACCGGTAAATAATAAAACCATGACTAATATTAATTTTTTCATATTTAGATCCAATTATTATAACAATTTACATTAAGAAAATAATTATTTGTACATACTTTTACAATTATAATTATTTTCTATTTATGGTCATAAACCCTTGCCCCAAAAGGTTATATTTTTTCAACATCTTTAATATCATAATTGTTCCGACCATTTAGATTAAATATTATTTAAATTTTTATTTTATTTATTAATATATTAACTTTAATTATGAATAATTTGATTTCATAAATCTATATTGAGATAATATGAACAAAGTACTCAGCTATGTTTTCTTTTTTATATTATTTATCATTTTACCATGTAAATATTTTGCCCAAGCAAATCCCGGAGCTAGACAAATTTCCCTTGCTCATTCTGACGTTGCATTAAGTAATGATGTGTTTGCTCTTTTCAGCAATCCAGCAGGACTCTCACAAATTAAGTCTAGTGAATTTGGGATATTTTATTCTCCTTCTCCTTTTGATTTAAAAGAACTGGCAAATGGATTTTTAGCTTATACTCAACCGACAGCTATTGGTAATTTGAGTATTGGTGCTATGGTATACGGTTTTGATTTATATAAAGAAAACAGAATCATAATTGGTTATTCTAACCATATTTCTAAAAATATGATAATAGGAATCACAACTTTTTATCATTCAGTTAGCATTAAAAGATATGGGAGTGAGAGTCAATTCAATTTTTCATTGGGAGGTTTATTCTTTCTTGATCAAAATTTTTCTCTTGGATTTTCATTGCATAATCCCTTAAGATTCTCTGAGAATGCAATTGAACTGTCATCATCGTACAAGATGGGCATTACGTATAAACCAATAAAGAAAACCTCACTTAATTTTGCACTATCAAAGGATATTGATTACCCCTTTTCATTTCATTTTGGAGTTGAATACCCATTAGTAAAATTTTTAGACATACGAATTGGTATTCAGAATGAACCGAATCTTTACAATGGTGGTATAGGGATAAATTATTCATTCTTTCGCTTAAATTATACTGTTAGCTCACATCAAGAATTGGGTTTAACTCATCAATTCGATTTAATAATTGGATTTATTTAAATAGCCTTTATTACTGAATGAAAAATATTTTTATTAGCATTTTTGCTATTTTCTCTAGTTCAATATTGTATTCTCAGATTGATACTTCTGATATTATTGATGATAAACTTTTTCAATTGATTGAAGATGCCACAGAAAATTTGGAAGATGTTCAGTTTTATGATATTATTGAGGAACTACTCCAGAATCCAATTAATTTGAATTCGGCAACTAGGAAAGAAATATTAAGATTACCATTTTTAACCCCACAAGATGCAGAAAATATAATAAAGGAAAGAAAGAGGAGAAAAGGATTTTCTACTTTAGATGAAATAAATTCAATTAAAAATATTCATCCTGATTTAGTAATTCTGATGAAACCTTTTATCATAATCACAAAGAGAGATCAAAAGATAACCCATAGTATAGATAGAGTAAGAAAGTTCAAATTACAATTCCGTTCAAGAATAATAACAGACATTCAAACTCGATCTGGTTTTAAGAATGGGAATTATCATGGTGATAAATTAAAGTCATATAACAGATTAAAAGCTGGAAATAATTTTATCAATATTGGAATTTTAACTGAAAAAGATGCAGGTGAAGATTTATACTTTGATCATTATTCTGGTTTTATAGAGTATAAATCGACAACCATATTGAGTGGAATGATTTTAGGTGATTATACCTTCGAATTCGGTCAAGGACTAGCTTTGTGGAGTCCCTACGCTTTTTCAAAAGGAAATGAAGCAGTTAATGCCCCATCTAAAAGAGAAAGAAACTTTTCCCCACATCTGTCAAGTGAAGAAAATAAGTTTTTTAGAGGTATATCTACCACTTTAAAATATAAATCAATACTAGTTAATAGTTTTTATTCAATTAATAATATTGATGCCTCAATAAACGAGAACGATGAAGTGGTAAATTTATTTATATCGGGTTATCACAGAACAGATTCAGAGAAATCAAAATTGGATGTGCTAAAAGAAAATACTTATGGTATAAGCATAAATTACAATTTTGATAATTATTTAGATTTAGGAGTTCTACATTTCATAAATAAGTTTAATAAACCTTTTATTTATGAGAATAAAAATAAACTAAATGGCAGTAATTATTCCTTTTCATCAATTAGTTATAAATTATCCTCGAGTGAAATATATTTGAATGGTGAACTTTCTTACAACGGTAGCTCCTTTGCATCAATTACTAATTTGTATTTAAGTATTACAAAACGAATTGAAGTTTTAGCTTCATATAGAAACTATTCACCTTCATATTACAACCTATATGCAAATGGTTTCGGAGAATATGGAAATACTCAAAATGAGATTGGTTATTATTTGGGTACTAAAATTAGAACTGAATACGGAACATTAAATTTTTACTATGATATTTTTAACTCCCCATCTCAGAGTTATAAATCAAATTTCCCAGCATGCGGAAGAGAATTTCTAGCAAATTTTAGCAGTAATATTTTTAATAATTCCATATTGAATCTAAAATTCAAACGAGAGGAGAAAGAAGTCTCTGTCAACGAAGTGTTCATAAAGGAAATCAAAAAAGAAATCAAATCCAATTATAGATTTGAAATTAAATATAAACTTAACAAACGTCTTCAGGGTAAGACAAGATTTGAGTTAGTAAACTATTCACTTAGTGGTAATAGTGAAACTGGCTTTCTCACTTACCAAGAACTAAAGTATAAAATTCAAAACCTGATTTCTATTAGTGCAAGAATAATTTTCTTTGATACAGAATCTTATTATTCCCGCCTCTATGAATTTGAGAATGATCTTAGAGGTGCTATGACTAACATTCCAATGTTTGATGAAGGATTAAGATGGTATTTGTTAATTAACTATCAACCAATTAAATCATTGAATTTCTATTTAAAGTATTCTGAAACATATAAACCAGATCTTTCAACTATTAGTTCAGGCTATTCTGAAATAATAGGAAATGTTGATAATCGAATAAGTTTGCAATTAGACTACAATTTTTAACGAAAATCGTAACATTTTTTACAGTTATTGTTGCTTAATAATTATTCTATTCATATGTTTTCTTAATAAACTAAAAAAAATGTTGAGGAATTTTAATGAGAACAATAGTGTCTTTACCTGGAGATGGGATAGGAAAAACAGTACTTCCGGAATCAATTCGTTTATTAGATGCAGCTGGTTTCGAAGCTAAATATGTCCATGGAGATATTGGCTGGGAATTTTGGCAAAAAGAAGGAAATGCTTTACCACCAAGAACAATTGATTTACTAGAAGAACATAAAATCGGATTATTTGGAGCCATAACTAGCAAACCAAAAGACGAAGCATTAGAAGAGCTAGATCCTGCTCTTAGAGATAAAGGTTATGTTTATTTTAGTCCAATTGTTGGATTAAGACAACATTTTAACTTAGATATCTGCACAAGACCGTGTAAAGCTTTTAAAGGAAATCCACTAAATTTCATTAGAAAAGATGGTAAAGGTGGATTTGAAGAACCCTTGGTTGATGCCGTAATATTTAGACAAAATACTGAAGGAATGTATGGTGGTATTGAATGGACCAACCCGCCCAATCAAGTTAGAGACGCATTTGAAACTCATCCTAAAATGAAAACTTTTAAGGATGTAAAAAGTGAAGACTTAGCAATTTCGACAAGAATAGTTTCCAGACAAGCCACTGAACGAATTATCCGAGCAGGATTTGAATATGCAAAAAAATATGGCTACAAAAATGTTACTATTTGTGAAAAACCTAACGTTTTAAGAGAAACATCTGGAATGTTTTTACAGATAGGAAGAGCGGTTGCAAAAGAATACCCCGAAATTTCGCTCTGGGATACTAATATAGATGCACAAATGATGTGGCTAACAAAGAATCCAGAGAATTATGGAGTTATAGTTTCCGAAAATATGTTTGGTGATATTATTAGTGATGGATTTGCCGGCTTGATTGGAGGTTTAGGATTTGCTTGTAGCGCTAATGTTGGTGATGAAGTATCTGTATTTGAACCAACTCATGGATCAGCTCCAAAATATGAAGAGTTAAACCCAAGCATTGTTAATCCAATTGCAATGTTCTTAAGTGCCTGCATGATGCTGGATCATATTGGTGAAACTGAAAAAGCTGATAAAATCCGAAACGCCATTGCAAAAGTTATTGAAGAAGGTGAAGTAAAAACTTATGATATGATGAAATTACGTGGTGGTCCGGATGTATTTGAAAAAGGTGCTTGTACAACTCAAGAAATGACTGATGCAGTAATTGCAAAATTATAAATTTTAAAGATGTTTGGACATTAGAACGTTGAGAAGTTAAAACGAAAAAAGTCATTTATTTGTTTTACTTTTCAACGTTTATATTTTTATAATGTTTCAACATCTGATTTTTTTTGGAGAATAATAATGCGCGATAAAATTAAAAAAATATGGCCTGAAATTGAGCTTATTGTTAATGATGATATTAAAGAAAAAACATATAAGTGCTGGGAATATGCGATTGATCATTCCCCTCTTGAACCAAACGATTTAGAAACTATTCCGTTTAGCCTTTTGATTGATAATTGTGATATTACATTTATGAATCATAAAAGAACGGCAGTGCAGCTTTCTATTGAGATGGCTAAGCTAATGGAGAAGAATTTCAAAATGGAAATCAATTGGGATTATCTTATTTCCGGAGCGATTCTGATTGATGTTGGTAAACTCTTAGAATATGAAATTGTCGATGAAAAATTAGGCACAAGCCGAGATGGTAAGCTTTTACGTCATCCATTTAGTGGTGTATCAATTGCTGATAGATTTGGATTGCCATTCGATATTCAGCACATTATAGCTTATCACTCCAAAGAGGGTGATTTAGGAAAAAGAACGACTGAATCTATTATTGTTCATCATGCTGATTTTGTTAGTTTTGAACCATTTCAAGATGCAAAAAGATTGGAAGTATAGACTTGAAAATGTACTGACATTTAGACTTTCATGTTGAAACGTTGCGACGTAAAGATGTTGAGAAGCAAATATATGTTAAAGCTGGGTCATAAAAATTTAACTACTTGGGAAAAAAGTTTAGAGCTTATAAAAGAGGTTTATTCCTTTTGCGATAAACTACCTGACAAAGAAAAATTTATTATTATTCCTCAGCTTAAAAGGGCGGCTATTTCTGTTTCTTCAAATATTGCAGAGGGATACGCTAGAAAGTCTAATAAGGAGACCTTGAGATTTTTAGATATTTCTAGATCCTCATTAGTTGAAATAGATACACAAATAATCATTTGCATAAAGTTGAATTATGTTATTAAAAATGATATTACTAAATTAAGTGAATTAGTTAATTACACTTTTGCACTGTTATCGAAATTAATGAACTCAATTAAATAATTTATTAAACGTTTTTACGTCTATCGTTTCAACGTTTTACGGAGTATTGGATGTCCCAAAACCTTGTTGAAAAAATTGTTCAAAAATTTGCAGTTGGATTAGAAGAAGATCAACTAGTTCAAAGTGGAGATATTGTTTCTATTAAACCGGCTTTTGTGATGACACATGACAATACTGGTGCAGTCATACCAAAGTTTAGATCCATCGGCGCTACTAAATTCGCAAATCCGCGCCAAGTTGTACATACATTGGATCATAATATTCAAGACAAGAGTGAAAAGAATCTTGAAAAGTACAGCAAGATTGAAGCTTTCTCAAAAGAGATGGGCTGTGATTTTTATCCCGCGGGACGAGGTATTGGACATCAGATAATGTGTGAAGAAGGGTATGCGTTTCCTGGTACTGTCGTTGTGGCTTCTGACAGTCACTCAAATATGTATGGCGGTTTAGGTGTGCTTGGGACACCAATTGTAAGAACTGATGCAGCTGCAATTTGGGCAACCGGTAAAACTTGGTGGCAAATTCCTCCGGTCGTGAAAGTTAATTTGAATGGCAGGTTAAATAAAGGAGTTGTTGGCAAGGATGTTATAATTGCATTATGTGGATATTTTAACAACGATGAAGTACTAAACCATATTATTGAATTTTCTGGTGAAGGTGTTAAGAACTTAAATATTGATCAGCGATTAACCATTGCAAACATGACAACAGAATGGGGTGCGCTTGGTGGTGTTTTCCCTATTGATAAAACAACTATTGATTGGCTCTTAAATCGTGCTGAATATATATCAAAAAGAGGTTTAGCCGGTGTGCCTTCGGATGAAGATGGCGAGGGTATGCATCCAAGATTAAATATTACTAAAATTGAAGAACTCAGAAATAATCTTCCAAATCTTAAGTCAGACGCTGATGCTTATTTTGTAAAGACGATAAATATTGAACTTTCTTCTATTGAGCCTCATATCTCAGGTCCAAACAGCGTAAAAACTATGACTAGCATTACTGAGATGAAACAAAGGAAAATGAAAGTACATAAAGCTTATTTAGTCTCTTGTGTTAATAGCAGATTGGATGATATAACTGAGGCAGCAGAAGTACTAAAAGGGAAAAAAATTGCTGATGGCGTTGAATTCTATATCGCTGCCGCTTCAAGTGAAGTCCAGAAAGAAAGTGAGCTACGGGGTGACTGGCAAATATTATTAGACGCTGGCGCTACTCCACTGCCTCCAGGGTGTGGACCCTGCATTGGATTGGGTGCGGGATTATTAGAAGATGGTGAAATTGGAATTTCAGCAACTAATAGAAATTTCAAAGGTAGAATGGGCAGTCCGAATGCAGAAGCATATCTTGCCTCGCCTGCAGTCGTTGCATATTCAGCAATGAAAGGCGAAATTGATTTTGATTGGCAAAATTCAGCTCAACAGATCAATGGATCTTTAGAGAAAAATGCCCCAAAAATAGTTGAATCTAAAGAAGTTAAAATATTAGATGGATTCCCAGAAATAATTGAAGGCGACATTATATTTTGTTATCAGGATAATATGAATACAGATGGTATTTATCCTGGTAAATATACCTACGTTGATGATTTCAAGCCTGAAGATCAAGCTAAAGTTGCTATGGAGAATTACGATCCGGAATTTCAAAATGTTGCAAAAGATGGAGATATACTTGTTGGTGGCTTTAATTTTGGGACTGGAAGTTCTCGTGAACAGGCAGCAACTGCTCTAAAATATAGAGGCATTCAGCTTGTAATTGTAGGATCTGCTAGTCAAACATATAAAAGGAATGCACTAAACAACGGTTTTTTAGTGTTGGAAATTCCAGAATTAGTTAAAGATTTAAAATCTAAATATGACACTTCTAAATTAACGGTTCAAACATCAGCCAGGGCTATTGTTGATTATAAAAATTCTGAACTATTATTTTCTGATAAAACTTACAAGTTTAGTGCAGTAGGCACAGCAGCACAAGAGTTGGTTGTAGTTGGTGGTTTAGAAAATTGGGTAAAAAATAATTTATAGGATTAGAATAAATTTGCTTTCTAGACAAGTATTTTTTTATTTTGAATATCAATTTTTATATAATGTCTGCCACAATGATAATTATTAGACTTACAAATTATAGTTTTTACTTTTTAACACCATATTTAAACTTCCCAAAGCTATACCAAACAGACTGGCAAAACAACTAAATATATTATAATTAAGTATAAGGGTTCTCGATATGGGGAAATCAATTTCTCGTATTATGTCCGAATATGCTGTCGGATTAAAATATGAAGATTTACCGCAAAATGTAATCAATGAAGTAAAACGATATTTATATGATTCAATTGGATGTGCCTATGGTGGATACCACACTAAGGATTTAAATATATTGCGAGATATCTATAAGGATATGGGCGGGAAAGAGGAATCGACTGTAATTGGATTTGGAGATAAAATTCCAGCAGTTAATTCAACTCTAGTAAATTCGCTTATGATCAGAGCACTAGATTTCAATGATATTTATTGGAAAGATGATCCGTCTCATCCATCAGATATAATTCCGGCAGCACTATCAAGCGCTGAGATTGTCGGTGCATCAATGAAAGATGTTATCGTTGCTATCGTTTTAGCTTACGAATTTGAACAACGTTTGTGTCTTTTCGCAAAACCTGGTGTGAGAGAAAGAAAATGGCATCATGCAACTTTAACACAATTTGTCTCACCAATTGTTGCCGGCAAAATTTTGGGATTAACAGTTGATCAAATGGTTAACGCAATTGGCATAAATGGTTCTCATAATCATACTATTGGCTGCCCAACAGCAGGCAAATTAACAATGATGAAAAACACCGTGGACCCTATGGCTGTTCAATCTGGTGTATTTGCTGCAATGATGGCAAAAAAGGGCTACAACGGTACTGAAAAGGTCTTTGAAGGCAAAGAAGGCTTCATGGACGCATTTATTGGCTGGGATCCAAAAGATGAAATAATAGAGCCAACTGAAATGCGAGGAAGAGATGGATTATCTAACTGGGCTTGGGATGTTGACGCACTGATTGGTGGTTTAGGAGAATCTTTTAAAATATTAGAATGTGGAATGAAAGCTTTTCCTACTGAAGCCTTAACTCATACACATATTTCATGTGCACTAAATGCTATGATAAATAATAATTTGGACTACAGTGATATCGAAGAAGTGAAAGTTACAGCTTTTGCTCAAGCTTATGATATCCTATTTGATCCAACAAAGTATAGACCTGAATCAAGAGAAACAGCTGATCACTCACTTCCCTACTGCATGGCGGCTGCAATAGTAGATAAGAAAATTACTACTGATTCATTCTCAGATGAAAAACTTAAGGATCCGAGAATATTTGAAGTTATAGATAAAATTAAAGGTGAACCATCTTTAGAGTTCGAGAAAATGTTCCCCGCAAAACAACCATCAAAAGTTGTAGTTAAAACAAAAGATGGTAAAGAATATTCTGAATATATGGAATACCCTAAAGGCGACCCAAGAGAACCAATGACAATGGTTGATTTAGATAATAAGTTTAATGGTCTTTCTAATAGTTTATTGTCCTCAGAAAGACAAAGTGAAATAAAAAATATGATTTTTGAGTGTGAGAATTATTCTGCTCAAGAATTTATGAGTAAATTGATAGTATAATAATATTGTCATTTCGGGAGAATGTGAGAAATCTTGTGAACAACCTGCTAACTATAAGATTTCTTAATTGTTTCCACGTATTTTGAAATGGTTAAAAAGTGAATGATGCTGAAATGAGCTCAGTATAATTCATAGAATGGTACATTTAATTCCTGTATGCATAAAGCCGGAATCTAGATGAACTTGCAAAATTACTGTATTCCCGACACAAACATTCGGGAATGACGAGAAAGTGAAAAGTGACAAAATCAATTTCTCTCCCGATAAAATACTTTGGGATCGAAATGAAACTAAAATATTGAAGAGATTATTATGAGCAAATTAAAAAAAGCATCCGCTGGACAGAAAGGACCAAAGGTTCGATCAGATTGTTACATTGAAATTGAAGATAGAAAATCTGGTGGTATCAAACTAAACTTGAAAAGTAAAGTTCAAGCAATGTATGGGAATCAAATTGAAGACCAAATATTCAATCTTTGCCGACATTTTGTATTAAGACATGCAGTTATAACGGTTGAAGATGCGGGAGCATTGCCATTTACCATTAGTGCAAGATTCGAACTTGCTCTTAAAAGAATTCACCCTGAATTGGAGTGCGAATTTCTTCCAGAATTCAATCCCAAAAATAAATACAAAACCAAGAAAGATAATTTACGAAGAAGCCGCCTCTATTTACCTGGAAATGAACCTAAGTTTTATCCTAATGCAGGTCTTCATAAACCAGATGGAATAATATTAGATCTAGAAGACAGTGTTGCACCAACTGAAAAAGATGCAGCTCAGTTAATTGTAAGGAATGCATTGAGAAGTATAGATTTTTACGGTGCTGAAAGAATGGTTCGAATAAATCAGATACCACAAGGATTAGGAGATTTAGAATTTATAGTTCCTAATAATGTGCATGTTATATTAATTCCTAAAGTTGAGTCAAAAGATGAAATTGAACAAGTTGAATACAAGGTTCTAGAATTAAAGAAAAAACATAAAATTAGAAATGACATCTATTTTATGCCAATCATTGAGAGCGCACTTGGCGTTGAGAAAGCATTTGAAATTGCTTCGGCTTCAAAATATAATTGTTCTCTTGCTGTTGGATTAGAGGATTATACAGCAGATATTGGAACTCAAAGATCAAACGAAGGAACTGAGAGTTTTGTGGCTAGAAGCAAGGTCGTGAACGCCGCAAAAGCCGCTGGCATTCAAGCTATAGATACTGTTTTCTCCGATGTTAATGATATGGCCGCACTTGAAGAAAGTGCGTTTGAAGCTAAGCAATTAGGATTTGAAGGTAAAGGGTGTATACATCCTAGACAGGTAGGCATAATAAATAAAGCTTTCCTCCCTACCGATGAAGAAATAGAAAAAGCTAAAAAAATTGTATTGGCATTCGAAGAAGCAAAAATTAAAGGAATTGGGGTTGTATCAATTGGTAGTAAAATGATTGATGCCCCAATAGTTAAAAGAGCGGAACGAATCATAAAAATGGCCGTTGAAAATTCGATTTTAAGTCCTAATTGGAATAAACAATAATATTTAAAGTGATACAGAGAAAATCATGAAACTTGTAAAAAATGCAGCAGGAAGAAATGTACCAACAATTGTAAATGGATTAGAATCGGTACCTTTCAAAGGAGTTGGGAAATTCAAACCAAAAGGTAACAAAGCTAAACCGAAAATTAACTCTTGTGTGAATTTCCCGGATAGTGGAGATAAGGTTGTAAAAAATTTGAGGGAGGCTTTAAAAAAAGCTGGACTTAAAGATGGAATGACTATCTCAACGCATCACCATTTACGTAATGGCGATGAACTTACGAATAAACTCTTTGACGCTGTAAAATCACTCGGAGTAAAAAATATACGGTGGTACCCAAGTGCATCATTCCCCTGCCACTCATATCTCATAAAATATTTAGAAGATGGAACAATCCATCATATTGAAGGTAGTATGAACGGACCCTTGGGAAGATATGCTTCTGATGGGAAAATGAAAGGTTTAGGTGTATTAAGATCTCATGGAGGAAGGTATCAATCAATTCAGGATGGAGAAGTTAAAATTGATATTGCAGTAATAGCTGCTCCTACGGCTGATCCTTTCGGAAATGCTACTGGAGATAGAGGAAAATCTGCTTGTGGACTAATTGGTTTTGCATTGGGTGATTCTGAGTATGCAGAGAAGGTTATTGTTGTTACTGACAACTTAGTTCCCTTCCCCTGCGTTCCATGGCAAATTCAAGGCAACAATGTTGATCATGTGGTTGAAATAGATTCATTAGGAGATCCTGCGAAAATTGTTTCTGGAACAACACAGGTAACAAAAAGTCCGGATAGATTATTATTAGCAGATATGATAGCACAATTTTTTGAAGACGCTGGAATAATGAAGGATGGATTTTCATTTCAGGCTGGAGCTGGTGGTACAAATCTAGCTTTTGCACTTAGTCTAAAAGAAAAAATGAAAAAGAAAAATATCAAAGCAAGATTTATTAGAGGTGGAAGTACAAAGTATTTAGTCGAAATGTTAGAAGATGGATTAACAGATTATATTTTAGATGGTCAAACCTTTGATTTAGAAGGTGTTAGATCGATGAGGGAAAATCCAAATCATGTAAATACAAGTCCGTTTACTAGCTATAATTATCATGGTAAAGGCAATTTTGCTTCTATGTTAGACGCAGTTGTTCTTGGTGCAACGGAAGTAGATATAAATTTTAACGCCAACGTGGCTTCTCATTCAGATGGATATTTATTACATGGTATTGGAGGATGGCAGAATTGCTTATTTTCAAAATGTACAATTTTAGCAATCCCATCATTTAGGGATAGAATTCCGGTAATAGTTGAAGAAGTGACAACATTATGCGGCCCAGGTGAACTTATTGATGTAATCGTGACCGAAAGAGGAATTGCTATAAATCCTAAAAGAAAAGATTTGTTAAAAGCGGTTAAAAATTCTAATTTGCCAATAAGAACAATAAAAGATATATATAATGAGGTAAATGAACTTTGTGGCGGCAAGCCGGCAAAGCCAAAAGTTAACAAGGATGAAGTTGTAGCAGTGATTAAGTGGGTTGATGGTACGATATTAGATTCTGTATTTAAGGTTGAAAAATAAAATGATTGAACAGCTCAAAAAGTTAAAAACAAAAACAATAATTACGTTAGTTTTAGCTTTATTAGCTATAACATGGCAATTTTTGAATTTCATGACAATAAAAGATTATGTTCCTCTCGATAATTTTACTTCTCTTGAGGTTATTATTATTTATTCAAGTTATCTTTTTTTGGCAATACTATTTATCTCACTAATTTCATTATCATTTACTGCGTTTAGAGTTTCTATGAAATATAATTCAGAGAAGAAAAAAGAAGGAAAATTAAAAAGCACAATTTCAACAACACCCCCAAGTACCGACACACAATTATGAAAAAAATAGGTTTAGCGCTTGGTTCAGGCGGAGCACGTGGACTTGCTCATATCTTAGTTTTTGAAGTCTTCGAAGAACTAGGGATCATGCCATCCATTATTTCCGGTTCCAGTATTGGAGCAATTATGGGAGCAAGCTTTGCTTCAGGAACTCCTTCTAAAGAAATAAAAGAAGTTGTTAACGATCTAATTTTTCACAAAAACAGCAAATTTTGGCAATTACATAAAAAATCCGATTACACGAAAATGCTAAATTTTATGGATTTCGGACTCAAACCCGGTGGAATTATTAAAGGGGAAAAATTTCTAAAAGTTTTGCGTGAAGAAATAAAGGTTAATACTTTTGAAGATCTTAAGATACCTCTCAAAATAGTTACTACTAACTTTTGGGATCATTCAGAAGTTGTTTTAGAAAAGGGTGACTTACATAAAGCGGTTATATCCAGTTTTTCATTACCAGGTCTATTTCCTCCTGTGAAATACGGTGGCAAGCTTTTAATGGACGGAGGAATGACAAACCCTTTACCATATGATACTATACAGAATGATTGTGATATTACGATTGCTATAGATGTTTCAGCAAGAAAAGATAAAATAGAAAATGGAATGCCTCCCTCTTATGAAATTCTTTTTTCAGCCTTTCAGATTATGCAAGATTCTATTGTTCAAGAAAAACTTAAAAGAACAAAACCTGATATTTTAATTAATACAGAGATAAAAGGTATTAGAGTCCATGAATTTATGAAAGCAGAGTCAATTTACCAGCAAGCAGATAAAGCCAAGACCAAATTGAAAAAAGTATTAAAAAAAATGATCAATAGTTAGCGTACTATTGTAGCAGTTATGTTACAAAAGATTATCTGTTCAACTTAAATAAACAATTTTAAAAATAACAAATTGAGCAGAAATGATGAGTCAAGATTCCCTTTTCTGTTTAAGACTTCATAGTTGATTGTTTCAATAACTTCATTAAGATTTACAAATACTTCTACTAACTAATTTTCAAAATATTTTACTAAATAATAGTGTTGAATTAGCACTTTTTATACTGTATTTTATTTAGTTAATCAATGTTATGGATATACTGATTATACATCTATAACGAATATGATTATTCAAAAAGTAATCGAGCAGGAGACTACAATGAAAAAGGTCATCTTGTCGTTTTTGACTTCACTAACATTACTAATGTTTGTTGGGAAAGTTTTGGCTCATGTTAGACTGGATTATCCAAATGGTGGAGAAACTTTTGTGGCGGGTGAAACCGTTAGTATACAATGGAGTGTAATAGTACCTCATAATCAAGAAAACTGGGACTTGCATTTCTCTCCTGATGGTGGTCAAAATTGGGAAGAAATTGAGCTAGATTTGAACCTAAACCAACTCGATTATGAATGGATAGTACCGGATATATTAACGGGAAACGCTCGAATCAGAATTACCATGGATAATACTGGTGGCGATTATGAGGATATAAGTAGTAATTTTACAATCCAGGAGAGCGCTACTTCTGTAGAAATCAGAGGAAGTAATCTAAATACCTTTCAACTACAATCTAACTACCCGAATCCATTTAACCCAACTACAATTATTAGTTACTCTATTCCGGATGCTGCTCATGTAACATTAAAAGTTTATGATTTGCTGGGAAATGAAGTTGCTGAATTGGTTAATAATTTTAGGTTACCTAGGAAATATTCATATACATTTGATGGTAAAAACTTAACGAGTGGTTTATACTTCTACACTCTTTGGTCTGGTAAATTTACACAGACTAAGAAAATGTTACTTATGAAATAATGACACCAAAAATAAATTGCACAAAACAAACAGTTTATTAACGAACTCCCATTTTTGAAATAATTGATAAGAAATTACGAGTGGAATTAAGATAGATATAAAAATGGCCATGATTTGATCACGGCCATTAAAATCTTGAATGAATTAAA
>SWCC01010169.1_pt1 | contig 111464 bp, 85 predicted proteins | sample 4692971 | NCBI WGS metagenome assembly SWCC01 (sample SAMN10267277, study PRJNA491770) | bioreactor metagenome | isolation source: DHS bioreactor inoculated with subseafloor sediment | place: Japan: off Shimokita Peninsula | collected 2006-08
AGTTGGATAACAAGTGTAAGCCCAGCGAGTGGATCAAACAATGGAAGTTTCACGGTAAATTATAGTGCAAATGGTACAACAAATCAGCGAACCGGGACAATTACTGTTAGCGGGAGTGGAATAACAAGGAATGTAACTGTAACTCAATCAGCGACAAACGATGATCCATCGGATGTAATGCCAATTCCACAAAATGTAACTGCTACGGTAGTAGGTGGAAGGATAAGGGTAGATTGGCAAATGCTAAATACTGCACATGTAACAGGTTTTAAAGTTGTAAGGCAGTATAATTCTGGTGCCTGGGGTAGACCAATAGGTGGTAAAATACGAAATGCAAATGCAAGATCTTATACAGATAAAGCAAACTTACCGGATGGAACATATTCTTATAAGGTTCGTGCATATTATTCTTCAGGTAGTGAGCAGAATTATCCTCTTTCTGAAGCAGCTACTATAGTATTAAATGGTAATACGGCTATTAGTCAAATACCTAGTAAAAATGAGTTGGAAGTTGTTAACGAAGTACCAAAAGAAAACACCTTATTTAACAATTATCCAAATCCATTTAATCCATCAACTAAAATTAAGTTTTCTCTTGTTCAACCTGAGGCCGTAAACTTGATTATCTATAATATTATGGGTGAAGAGGTAATGAGGATCATAGATAATAAAAAGCTGGGACTGGGAAATCATGAAGTAGAAGTGAATATGAATAATCTAGCAAGTGGTATGTACGTTTACAGATTATCTGCTGGTAAGTTTATTGCTACTAATAGGATGATCCTGACTAAATAATATTAAACTAATTAAACAACAATGAGTCCACTGAGAGTGGGCTCATTGTTTATAGCTAATAATAAAAATTACCGTTATTATATTCGTGGATGTCATTATTAACCTTTACCCTGAAGGTTCTAATTCTTCGACAAATAGCGACACGAATATTTGCTAAACAATTCCATGTAATTCATCATATTCTGAAAATCCGAAAAATGTAACCACTGTCCCCAACAATTCGTTTGCTTTGGTTTTAGTTCAGTTGTGAGATGACGCAAGAAAAGCTATTAGAGAATCACAAGCTGCCTTTATTTTAATAGATAGAACTATTGTTGATGTTGATGGAAGCAGACCTGTTAGTTTGTCTCACAGCAGCCGATGTTTATTTCATTTTACAGTATAGCAGAGAAACCATTTAGCTGTGATTAGCACATACGCAGCGTCTTTATCAAAAAATACTTAAAATACTCTTGATGAAATATTTAATGAATTAGATTCTTCGATAATTATTTTACACAAATACCGATGGCTAATTAAATATCATATTGAAAATACATTTAATTTAGTTCCATAAGATCGAAAAATCTTGATTGATTTTTACTAATATCTGAATTGTGTAGTAAGAATCAAAGTGTTAGCTAAAAAATCTATTTGGTGGTGTTTAATAATTCGGCCTAGTTTTAGAAATTAAAATGATGAAAGTTGATTGGAATTTCTCAGAAGTATCTGTTACCTGGCCTGGATAATTTATTTTGCCAAAATCATTTTCTTTACGAACTGAGATTTTGGAGAGATTACTTCGTAGAAATAAATTCCAGAGGGTAAATTTGATCCATCGAATTCGAATGTATGCGTACCTTCTGCAAGGAAACCTTCAAATAATTCACCAACTGTATTACCAACAAGATCATACACTTTAACTTTGAACTCCGTGGGAATAATTACTTCTACATAAATACTTGTAACAGGATTGAAAGGATTGGGGTAATTTTGACTTAGATTAAATTCCTGAACTTCTTTATTACCTATTTTTACTTCCGCAGAGAATACTTCTGAGCCATCTTCATTGATTTGTTTTACTCGGTAATATGCAACTTCATTCTCATTTATCAATTCATCAGTAAAATAATAAATTTTAAGTGGGTCATTATCCGCTAAGGCAGTATACACAACTTCAAAGTTGCCATCACTGATTGCCCTTTCTATTGCAAATTCTTTGGCAACTGAATATTCTTGAACGTACCAAACAATAGAATTATATGAAGATCCAATGCTAACTGTTAAGCTAGGTGCTTTTGAAAAAATGGGTGCTTCAGATTTTACATAGTCCAGGTTTTTCCCAATAATTTCCAATCTATTAGTCTTATAATCTTTGCTGAATTCCCCGGCATTATCAAAATTTGATTGATAAATTATTTGTGAACTGTCCGCTTCATAAGTTAAAAAATGCTTATTTTTTTGAGCGATGGATTGATTGTTTTCAAACTTCCAAACTTTTAATCTATCAATATCAAAAGTAGCTACATCAGAGTTATTATTAAAATTAAAAACGAGGTTCTCAATTCCAAAATTATTATCAATATACGTTGAATATGCTAATTCAGAATTAACATAAACATCACTCTTTAATCCAGTGACACTATTTGACAATAAAATTCCTATATAATTCCAATTATTTTGCCCCATGTAGACGTCATTTCGTATCAATTCATTTTCATTTATTGGAAATGTTATAAATCCAAAAACATTCTTTGAAATAGAAACAAGCGTATCTTTTGTACTAAGTTTTTCAATTACTAAGAAATCTTCCAACAATTCATCTGATTGAACCCAAAATTCTGTGTATAATCTATTCCACCCATTTTCCTCAAAAATCTTAAATTGGAGTTCAGAAAATTTGACAAACTTAACGCTATTGCCGGCAGTTTTTTGTACTTCATAAATTTGGGTTTCATCAAATTCATTACCAGTTCCAAATTCAAATAAATCGTCAGATGATTTTTCAATTTTTTCATCAATCCAAGCAAATAATCCTTTATCAAATTTAATTTGTTTTTGCGTGTTACAATCCAATAAAATTTGATAAGGATAGTTAGCCTCCAAAGAAAATTCTTCCGCACTAAGTTCAAGTACAATTTCATTCTTGTCTTCTTCATTGATTAAAACAGAAATGTTTTTGTTCACTTTTAGCGTACTTAGTGTTGCTTTATTAATATTTACAGAATTAGGTTTGCTGAATTTTATTGATATAGGTTCATTGGTAACTACATCGATCTTAAAGATAAGCGATGTTGTAAAATTATTATTAACAGATACAAAACTTGGTGTATCAAATCTTACAAATTTGGGTATGATTTGACTAAAAGACTTTGTAGAAGAAATAATATTTGTAATAATAATTAAATAGAGTAAATATCTTTGCATAGGCATTGGTTTAACTTGTTATCTGAAATCAATTTAGTAATTCTTTTTCTTTAAGTCTAGTTTTAAATAATAGGACTATTTATCTATAATAATGGCTATTTAAGCAATTTTTTTGATGCAATTAACGCTGAAGAAACATTTTTTTGATCAAATAATATTTGAGAATAATCTAAGATTTCTTCTTGTGTCACAGCGTCAATTTCACTCATTGATTCTTCTAAATCTTTAATTTTATTATAGTACAATAGCGAGTGACCCATTCTCATCATTCTGTTTGATGTACTTTCCAAACTCATTTGCACGTGAGCTTTTATGTATTCTTTAGCTCGCTTTAATTCCTTTACACTAACCTTTTTGCTCTTCATATTATTAAATTCGGTAAAAATTAGCTGATTTGCCTTATTTAAAGATGCTTCATTAGTGCTCAAGTACACACCAATGGAAGAAATATCATAAAAAGAATTCATAAACGAATTTATTTGGTAAGCTATTCCGTTTTTCTCTCGTAGCGTTTGAAAGAGTCTTGAACTACTTCCCTCACCTAAAATATTAGAAATAACATTACTAATGGCTCTTTCTTTACTATCATAACCGAATGTTGTTCCACCAACAATTAGATGTGCTTGATTAATATCTTTATAAGTAAATATATCAGAAGCTGGCTGTTTTTTATATTTTTTTCTCTTTTTAGTCGAGTTGCTATGTATTCCAGTTAAGTATTTTTCAGCAATGCGAAGTAATTCTTCATGCTCAACTGAGCCGGATGCAACTACACAAAAATTATTAACATTATAATTTGTTTCAATATATTCAATCAAATCATTTCTGGAGAATCCAGCAACATTGGTTTCAGTTCCAATAATCGGCATACTCAGAGCATTGCCTTTTAACAAATTTGTTTCGAATTTATCAAAAATTAATTCTTCCGGCGAATCTTCAATATCATGCAGTTCATCAATAACTACTCTTGCTTCTTTCTTTAATTCTTTGGCATTGAAAACAGAATTTTGGATCATATCAGCTAAAACTGTAAATGTCTTTTCAAGATACCGATCCATACCTCTGCCATAAAAACATGTATGCTCTTTAGAAGTAAAAGCATTCAAATATCCACCTAAAGATTCAATATCCTCTGATAATCTCCTTGCGCTTCTTGTTTTGGTTCCCTTGAAAAACATATGCTCAATTAAATGGCTAATCCCACTATTTTGCTTTTTTTCATCTCTTGATCCAACATTAAACCAAAAACCTAGCGAAAATGAATTTACGTGCTCAATTCTTTCGCTGACAATGCGTATACCATTAGACAACTTCGTAACGTTATAATTATTCAATTATGCCTCTTTTATAAACTAAAAACAAAGATGCCGAAATTCGTCGATTGAAGAATTCCGGCATTAAAACTAAAATTAAAAATCGAGATATAAAGTAAAGCTTAGTTCTCGAATTTATCAACATACATTTTGAAAAAGTTTCCAATCCTACTGTAGGCTTTTTCCAGGGTTTCTTCAGGTGGAAGAAAGACTAATCTCATGTGATTTGTATTTGGAGCTTGTCCAAAACCAGTGCCAGGCACTACAACTACTCCGGTTTCTTTAATTAATTCCGAGACAAAATGATTATCAGTATTTTTAATTTCTAATTTTGGGAAGGCATAGAAAGCTCCTTCCGGCTTAACACAAGAAATACCGGGAATAGCATTCATCATATCAACTGTTATATCTCTACGCCTGGTTAATTTCTGCATAGCTATTTCTAGATGTTCCTGGTTTCCTTCCAAAGCTCCCGGAATTGAGTATTGCTCAGGATGATTTGCAGAAAGTCTTGAACGAAGAATTTTGTTAATCGCTTCCAGATAATTTGAAAGAATATTTTTATTTCCACTAACAACACCCCAGCCAATTCTAAAACCGGGCACCATATAATTTTTTGATAATCCACCAAATGTAATTATTGGAACTTCACTATTCAATGACGCAATTGAAGTATGCTTTGTACCATCCATCAATAATTTATCATAGATCTCATCGGCAAATATTACAAGATTGTGCTCTAGTGCCAAATCTATAATTTGCTTTAGAGTTTCAATATCACTATTTGATCCGGTTGGATTATTCGGGTTAATGAGAACAATAGCTTTTGTTTTATCGTTAATCTTACTTTTTATATCTTCAATATCCGGCTGCCACCCGTTTTCTTCATTTAAGTAATAAGGATTCTCAAACATCTCCAATTTACTTTGAATAGCCGTGTACAACGGATAACCCGGAGTTGGTGTTAAAATATTTTCTCCATCATTCACCAAGGCGGTTAAGCATATATCAATTGCTTCACTGGCTCCGGTTGTTACAAAAACATCTTGAATGTTTTTTATACCTTTTCTATCAGCTTCTCTTTCAATTGCCTCAACTGCTTGTTTAATTCCGGAACTTGGGGAGTACCCATTTTTGTTTTGTAGCATAGCATCGTATGTATCGTCTACCATATGTCTGGGTGGAGCAAAATCATAAATATTTGGATCACCAATATTCAGATATAACATTTCTTTTCCGGATTTCGCTACCTCATCAGCAATAAGTAGAACATCTCTTACTGCGTAGGTAATATTATTGGTTCTTCTGGCAGCAGCAATTGGCTTATTCATTTTTTCCTCAAATTTTTAATTTTATTTCTCTAAAAATAATTTATTAAGGTCTTTTTAGCAATGAATAGTTATTCAGAATTTATGCAATCTTGCCGCTTACAAAAACTAAAATAAAAAATCCCATTTACTCTGATGTGATTCTATTGTTTAAATTTAATTAGACGGGATATATCCCGTCTCTACTGCAACAGGTACTGTATAGCTTATTGTTGTAGTAGGATTAAAGTGATTAGGGTAATTCTGATTTAGTTTGAATTTATCTGGATGTAGAACAGAGATTTTTACCTCTTTTCCCCATGTTAGTTCTGATATAAATAGTTATAAATCATTCACTTTTCAAGAGAGAGATAGAACTGTAAATCAATCTTTATTTACTATTATTAATAAAAACATTAAAACTTTCGACTTTACCCTGCTCTATTGTCGATATATCAATCTTTGGAACATCCTCAATATCCATATTCAAAAATTCACTAAACACTTGAGAGGGAGAAAAGTTTTTATCAAACGAAAAAAGGAAATGTAATACTCTTGAATACTTCACAAATTCTGAAAAGATATCATTCAATTTTAACGATACGAATGTATAATTAGTGCCCATATAATTGAAATTTCTTCCTGATCGTAACAGCTCAATGTTACAAAGAGAAAAAAATACTTGGAAAGATTTATCAACAAAAATTATTTCATCTAACCCATCGTTATCTCCCGATTGAAATTTGGATATTAAATTACGCAAACTGTACAGCGCCTCATCTATCATTATTATCAATGTAGAACTTATTGCATAATTTCCAATGTCAGCTTTTGGAAATAAAAGTTCATGAGTTTTTCTAATGTCGGAGATTTGTAACTTGTCGAAGATAGGATTATGTGTAAATTTTTCAAACTCCTCTAAGTGTTTGAAATAATTGGAAAAGTTATTCTGAGCTCTACTCAATATGATTTGTTCTTTAGCCTGCACAGATCTATGAGTTGTTGCAATGAAAGCGATATACGGGATGATGACTGCCAAAATTCCAAGTGGAAACTTATATATCTGGACAAAATTATTAAATCCATCTCCATCAAGCTCAAAAGACAAATTTTCGTGACATAATATGGTTACTCCCACAGCGATTGATAAAGAGACTATGAGAACAACACCAAACCAAAGTAAATATAATTGAGTAAAACTTTTTTCAGGATCAACGGTAAATTTTTTCGAGAGTTTCATATAATTTATTCTGCGATTTTTTCGGTTTTCTTTAATTTCTTATAGATCTGTAAAATATGTAGCAAAAGTAATATTATAAATATTAGTCCTGACAAAAACCAAATTTCAGTATTGTCTTTATAAGGCTTATAATCATAGCTTAATTTTACCTCTCGTTCGGTCAGGAAGTTTTCCCGAGTATATACTATAAAAGAAAATTTTTGCTCCTTATATAGCTTAGGAATCTCAATAATTTTATAGTCATCTTTGCCTTGAACCATATATAGAATGTCAAAATTACTTGCAAATTTTATCCGCTTTAAATTATTTGACCTATTCTTATTAACGAAACTATTTGGTGAGTGGATTTCAATTCTTATATTGTAAAATTCGACATTACCCATTGGATCAAAAAAGATTGAATTTTGAATCTCTCTTGTTCTTAATACAGCAGCAATAAATAAGTAATATTCTTCATCACTTAACAATTTCTTATAGTGCGACAACACTTCTTTTATGTCGAAACTATGACGATGATTCACTTCAATTTTATCTTCTTTATAACGATAAGAATCAAGGTGAGCAAAAAGACTATCACTAAAAAAATCAAGCAAAACAGAATCTATTTTCCCATCTTTCAAATAATTCTTAATATAGTATGGTGTAGATTCATATAACCCTATAAAATCATCTTGAGGATCTGTCTTAAATAAGTAGCCATACTTTTGATCGTTACGGATAACCTCGGGGAGACTTATTTTATTTTTAAGATAAAAGTCTTCAATATCTTGTAGCTGATAATAGGTACTAAATCTTGGGATATGCTGTTGGACACTCATTTTTAATTCTGATCTGTCCGAGAAGTATTCAATACCTAAGAGAAAAGCAACGATAGCGATAGTTGTTGTGATGATTTGAAAATAATCAATTGATGTTACATATTGAACTATTTTTGATCTCATAATGTAAATAGATTTTAATTTGATTCTTTAAAATACAATTCAAAAATATGAAATCAAATTTATTATAAAAGTTAGGTTTGTGTAGAAAATGTGTAGATAAAATATAAGCCTTATAAAATAAGGACTTTGGCGGAGAGGGTGGGATTCGAACCCGCTGTAGAGTATAAGCCCTAAGTCGGTTTAGCAAACCGGTGGTTTCAGCCACTCAATATTTTAATAACTTTTTTACAGCAATCCTGTCTATGGATAATTCATTTTGTATTTTATTCGTGAGATTGTATTCTAATAGTTTAATAAATATGACTATTTTTACTAAGGACAAATTTATTTTCAATAATAATGAAAAATATTTTAAGAATTAGGCTAATTGTTAAGTCTAAAAAAATGTGGCAATTTATTAATAATAGTTCATTAAATTCAAATTTTGTGCATTGAAGTGTTAAATCAAAATTGAAAAATCATCAATAATCTGACGGTTTTCTTTGATTTTTGTGCAGCCAGTAATGAAATACAGTGAAGAAAACTATGGTGATCAAATCAATGTTATATTTCATGATGTTTGGACAAAAAAAGGTATGCCAGATGCCAGTAAATATGGATTACATATCTAAAGGAATTTTTACAGCGCTTTACGATGCATCTGGATTGCATTATTTGCTTCATTTGGTTGGGGAATTTTATCAATTCGGCTTTCACCTGTCATTTGTCAAGTATTCCTTTAGTAGTTGGATATATTAGTTCATAGGTGAAATTACAATTGGTAAAAAATTTAATATTTTATTGATCTTTTCAGTTTGTATATTGATCACAATAAAATTGATTGGAGTGATTTAGAAGATATAAAATATAAAGAACGATTTTTAGAGATAGGTTTAGAATTGTGCTATGTTTTTTTATATAAAAAATGGATTATAATATGAATTCATTCATTGATGAAAATAGTATCGAAATTCTTGACTCAATACCTGAAGCAATCTATGTAATTGATAAGAAGTTTAAGCTCCAGTTTGTAAATAAAGCTGGCTATGAAATTACTAAGAGGAAACCACTAGATTTTTTGGGCAAAGTTTGCACTACATTTTGTAAATCAGAGAGATGTGAAATTGGATGCCCATTAACCGAAGTATTGAGCACAGGTAAGAATGTTCTAGATCTACATTCGACTATACAGGATGCCACAGGGAAATGTATTTCAATAATTGTAAATGCATCATTACTTAAGGACGGTGAAGGCAAACCTACTGGGGGTATAATTAGTTTTAAGAAAAATGAGAAATATGAATTTGAAGAACAATCAAATAAAAATGAACACTTTTATGGCATAATTGGAAAATCAAAACCTATTCTTGATATTTTTAATATGATTAAAGAAATATCAACAAGCTTAGCTACAGTTCTCATAACAGGAGAAACAGGTGTGGGTAAAGAAATGATTGCAAATGCTATTCAAAAAACAAATAGAAGGGCAGATGCTCCGTTTGTTAAAATAAATTGTGCGGTTCTACCAGATAATTTGCTTGCTAGTGAACTTTTTGGGCACGTTAAAGGCGCGTTTACAGATGCCAGATATGATAGAGTCGGTAGATTTGAATTCGCAGATGGGGGAACAATCTTTCTAGATGAAATAGCAGAAATTCCACTTGATATGCAAGCGCAATTGCTCCGTGTTATTCAAGATGGAACATTTGAACGATTAGGTGAAACAACAACAAAACAGACAGATGTAAGAATTATTGCAGCAACAAATAAAAATTTGGAATTGGAAATTGAAAAAAATAATTTTAGAGTAGATCTTTACTACAGATTAAATGTTGTACCTATATTCATCCCTCCCTTAAGGGAGAGAAAAGAAGATATTATTTTGTTAGTAGATCATTTTATTAAGAAATATTCTGTAAAATACAAAAAAAATATAGATAGCATTGATGATGAATCTTTGGACATCCTTAATAACTATTACTGGCCCGGTAATATTAGAGAATTAGAAAATTGTATTGAGTATGCGTTTATTAGATCAAAACGCAATGATTTTATTTGTTCATGTTCACTACCACCTCACCTTCGGAATAATAAAAAATGTAAACAAAAATTTTCTTCAAAAGAAATTGTGATGGATGAAAAAACAGTTACAATAATGGCTTTACTGCGCCAAAATAATTGGAACCAATCAAAGGTTGCAGAAATTTTAGGCGTTAATCGAAGTACAATTCATAGAAGATTAAAAAAGTATAACTCCAATTAAATTTGTTGCATTTTTGTTGCGTCATTTTTGAACTAATTTCCCTTCAAATATAGAACTGTTGCATTTTTGTTGCCTGAATAGCTATTAAATAGAATAAAATAGCTAATTATCAACATTTTCCTAGATTGGTATATATTTTGAGTCAAATTAGTATGAATGAGATGTTAGGTAATCAATACTTTTTAACTCGCCGCTTTAAAGATGCTACTCTCAATTTTGAAATAGCTTTATCTCAGAATCCATTAAATAATGACGTAAAGAAAAAGCTAATAGTATGCTATATTCAGCAAAATAAGACTAAACTTGCCCTACAACTTTTTACTGAGTTGATTTCCAAAAATATAGAAGTAATACTAAGTAGTGATCCAATAAAAGATGACTGCCCTTGTAAAAACTTAATATGTGAGATTGAAAATACTGATCTAAATCTTAATTCGACTGAAAAATGTGAAATGCTTGGAATGCTCTGTCTTTATTGTGATATAGTAAAATCTCGTCAATATTTTAATAAACTAATCTCTATCAATCCTGAAAGTTATCATTATCAGGCAATAGTTAAAAGAATAAATCAACCATTCTCAACTAACTGAAGGTGTAAAAATGGAAAAAAATGGACTATCTAGGAAAGAATTTTTGGCAAATAGCTCTAAATTTGCTGTAGGTGCCGTTACAGGAATTGCAGGATTAAATACCTTAGCGGGCACTAAAATTTTTGCTAATAACGAAGAGTATACTTGGCCGTTTCCGTATGAAACATTAGATCCAGAAGAAATTAGAATTAGAGCTCATCATTTAAAATTAAATGGATTAGAATGTTGTGCAGGTATGTTTGGTTCTTTTGTAGAAGCATTAAAAACAAAAATAGGAGATCCTTATAATGCAATACCATACGAACTTATGCTTTATGGTCGTGGTGGCGGAGCAGGTTGGGGTTCCCTTTGCGGAGCTGTTAATGCATCGGCAGCTTGCATAAGTCTTGTTGTTAACAAAGCAGATTCAGGTATATTAATCATGGAAGTATATGGTTGGGCTGCGTCGGAATTATTACCTACAGATATTGCTAACCAGGCCGCACTAGATAATAAATATACTGCTGGCTCCTTCAATGGTGTTGCACTTCCTCAATCTATAGCTGGAAGTGTAATGTGTCATGCATCTTTAGCAAATTGGTGTGGTGTAGCAGATAAAAAAATTGGTGACCCAGAAAGAAAAGAACGTTGCGCAAGAATAACGGGTGATATGGCAGTTAAAACAGTTGAAGTAATTAATGCATATCATGCTGGAAATTTTTCACCCCAATTCGTAACTCCTGAATATGCACAACAATGTTTAACATGTCATGGTTCTTCTATGCTTTTTAATGCGCGATCGCAGGAAAGTTGTGAACCCTGTCATGGAGATCCACATGGTACAACAGCACTAGAAAGAATAGATGAATTGCCCAAAGCTTTTGAGATGAAGCCAAATTATCCAAATCCGTTTAATCCCACAACAAGAATTCAATTTTCAGTTCCGAATGAAAGTAAGGTGCATTTAGCTGTTTATGATATAATGGGCGGGAAAATTGCTACCCTAGTTGATCACGATTCATTCAAATCTGGTTCATATGAAGTAGAATGGAATGGACAAAATTCATTTGGAGAAAAAGTGACTAGTGGAATCTATTTTGCCCGTATTGAAGCAGGTAACATGCAAAGAGTTATAAAAATGAATTTGATGAAGTAGTACTCTGAAGCATGTTCGTAAGCATTCTAATAAAAGCCCATCAAGAATTAAAGATGGGCTTCTTGTATCCTATGAGCCTGCAAATTGCTCACTAATCATTTAATTCTAAATATAAAATCTAATCAAATAAATTGGCTTTTTAAAAAAAATTATAAAGTCAATTATATATTCTAACCATCACAGTTAATCATTATTCCTATCTTTAATGCTCATAAACGAAATTGATAACTATTTTGTAATTCCGAGTATAAAACTGGATTGGGCTAGTTTTGACCAGCTGAATCAAACGAAATTGTATTATACGTGAACTGCACACAATTAACTGGAAATCTTAGCGCAGAAATAGACGTTTGATTATCAATATTTACAGCAAATTCCTTTTTTGAGACAAATCCAAATTAGTCATTAATCTATTATTTATGTCCATTCTCGTAAACCATATTTAGAAAATCACCAGTCCGTACACACTGACTGAAATTAATTGAGGCTGACAAAAATAAAAGTATTATTAGTTTATTCATCACATTTATTTAAATAGAATTGAGATAAAATATTAAGAAATCGCAAAAATATTAAATAGGTAGTTAATAATACATAATTCGATAATATGTCGGTTTAACTTGCTAGATATAGTTATAAACAAAAAGCCTTACAACTCATTGAATTGTAAGGCTTTGGCGGAGAGGGTGGGAACTGAACCAATGTTAAAAACTTAAATATTAGTTTTAAAAAATTAACCTAGGATTTTAAATTCCCTGCTTTGAAAAACGACAGTTTGTGTTATTATTTTTTTCTTTAACTTTTTAATTTGCTCTTTTGTAATTACCCCTCTTTATCTACACCAATCCTCTCAATTTTCAAGCCTGTTCAAATCTGGCAACACCAACAACCATTGAACCCAAGCACAAATGAACTCCTTTATCTTGAATCTTGAATCTTTATTCTTGAATCTTGCATCTTTATTCTTGTATCTCTACTTCATCAGCATCATCTTTTTTCTTATAACTTCGCTTTTTGAATTTGTACTTTTTATACATACCTCGTAAATGTAAATACCACTCGCATAATTATTTGCATTCCAGGTTATTTTGTAATAGCCTGATGATTTTTCTTCATTTACCAAGGTTTCTACTTTCCTGCCTAAAATATCATAAATCACTAATTGTATAGACGGGATATATCCCGTCTCGGCAGCGGCAGGAACCGTATAACTTATTGTTGTTGTAGGATTAAAAGGATTTGGGTAATTCTGATTTAATTCGAATTTATCCGGAGGTAGAACAGAAATTTTTATCTCTTTCCCCCATGTTTGATTATTTCCTTCAATTTGAAATTTAAGCGCACTTTCTTCAAGTACTTTTGCTTCTTTATCTACATTAAATTGGAATTTCACTTTCCCATCTGCTGAAGCTTGTAATTCGGTCAATATTTTTTCATTTTCATCAAATTTAATCCAATCCGGTTTTTCTACTAGGTTCACAATTATATTATTTACGTTAATTTCAGAACTGTTTAATACTTCTAATTCAATTACATTTCCTTCGGATGCAAAAGGTATTTCGTATACAGTTTGAGAAAAAAGGAAACTAGCTGATATTAACAATGCCATTAATATTTTCATTTTTGTATCCTTCTAATTTTTATTTGTTATTCAGATAGTTTTTCCCAATTCAATTAAAATTTGATAAATTTTTGAGAACAATCTGATGTACGTTTTTTCACATTTTTTTCACGTTATTTAGTCCTTCTATTCTTCTAATTTTGCCATCAAATATTCAGCATTATTCTTTAACAGAGTATAGGCTTCACTTGTTAAGTGTTTTCCATTTTGTGCTTCAAGTTCATTTAGAAATGAATTCAAATGGTTAATTGATGTCTTTGTATTTCCCTTCTCATAACTTTTGTGAGCATTCTCTGCTTTTATAATTAGACTATTATATATGCCCGTGTTATCAATCCATTCTTTTTCATAACACTGTTTTATATTCAAAATCAAACTCACGAACATATCCGCAATATTTATTTCTGGTAATTGTTCTAGTAAATATTCCGTATTAAATTTTAGTAATGCATATGCTTCGCTTGTTAATGTTTTAGAGCTATCCAAATTACACTCGTTAAGAACTATTTGCAATTCACTTCTCGCTGAAGAACTATCTCCCTGTTCTAAAAAATTGCTAGCGTTGCTAAAATGAGCATTGTATTTATCTCTTGTCTGAATATCTTCTATCCAGCCAAAAACAAAGGAACTATCATTATTCGCTTTTATAGTATCTACGAACTCGACAACAGTTAAGTGTTCTGGTAATTTTATAGGTACAACAGTAGGAATAAGGTTAAATGAACTTTTCCCTACACTTAACGAATGTATTTTCTTTTCAATATCATTACTTGGGAAGCCATGTTCATAATTTAACATGTTTGTTCTTCCCTTCATTCCGGCTAGCCCAATACCCGGTAAATTTTTACTGCTAATGGCAAATCCATCCACTGACCAAGTTGGTTCTAAACCTCCATCTCCCCACCAACCAATTTTCTTTAAATAATCTACGTACCAACCACCATGATATGTATTTGTTTGCTTGTTTTTAATTTTAATGTCTTCATTAAAAAATAATGAGAAATAAACTAACCTTTGTAAAGCGTTTGGTCCATTTGAAATATTGTATTCGTAAAGGTAATAGGAGCTATCATTCTTAAAACTTACTTTTGAGTTAATTACCGGTTCAATTTTGTTTCCCGGTTCAAACGTCATTGTAACTATTGTATCTAATTCTCCAATCGAGCTATTACCTAAATATTCAATAATGTAATTACCTGAACTCTGGTCATAAAACATTGTATCTCGAAAACTCTCCAAGTCATTATCCACTTGTCCAACTAGTAAAGTTGAAAAAAACAATAACAATATAGATTTCATTATTCTCATTTTGCAATCCTTATTGATTTTTAAAAATTTAAATGAAAGTGCTCATCCCCACCTTTGTTATTTGGGTATTCTAGAACAGTATCCGCATTATAATATTGACAAATTTCCTTGAACTCTTGAACTAAATCATCAATAAATCTATAATTTTCATTAACAGAATTACCATCATTTTCAATATAAGTGTCACCATCATCATAGACTCCATTATGATTATTATCGATGTAATAATTTGGTTGATTTGATGTAGTTATGGTACTACTTCTAATATCTACATTGTCCCCTTCTCTATGTGAAAAATGTGATCCAGCCCAACTACCGAAAACATCAAATCTACCACCAAAGGGTAAGCTTATATCATTTATATCTAATCGCAAATTACTATTATCTTGCAACCATCTGGCTGCTATATTTTGAATTCCTACTACGGTTGTATTCGTTCCCCAATGATTATGATCTGGAGTTAAATAATTTTCACACAATCTATCTACATCAGTTGGACCATGATGCTCGCATCTACCCCCTACTTTGTCATAGTTAGTATTATCTGGTAGTAAAACCAAATTGGAGACTCTTTCTTCCAACATTAAACTATCTTTAAGAAGTATATTCTCCTCAGAAATAAGGACTATTTTCATTATGTCTCCCCATCGAGAAGATAGGAAATTATATTCTTCTACTAAATAATTTTCTCTCGTTGTATCTGTTAATGGATTTGCTAATATGGCAGGGGTATTGGATTTTCGAAAATGCCCGTAATTCCAATATTTTATATTGTTTGTAGTAGAAGGTCGCCTAACATTACTAGTAGTTGAATGATCATGCCCACCAGATCCAACAACATAATCTGAAAAAATCCTAAATTGATGACCACCTACATGCTCCCCACCTCTTGTCATTGAAATAGAAAAAGATTTTCTAAAATCGTGTAATGTTTGCAGAGTTTCATCAGCTAGATTAATTATTCCCCTATTAACATTAGGCCTCACAACACGATCACCTGTCATCACAATCTGCAAAGTCTGCTCAAGTACAACTGCCTCTCTCTTGCCATTTATTGTAGTATCCTCCTGTAGTGCAACTTTAATATTACATTTTATTACTGAATCCGGATTTTCTTTAACAGCTGCAAATATTATCTTTCCTGCTTTTGCATCTGCATAAGAAATATTTTCTAATACTACTGGAGATGTTTTAAGTGTATCTCCATTATAATTAATAAATGTTCCATAATCAGTATTTGTCGTTATCGCAAATTTCAAGACTTTCGTACTATCTAAATCAATGTTATTACTGTCAGCATCTTTTGCTTGCACAATTATTCTTGCCATTTCTGTAAATGCAAGAGTATCTTTAGAAGAAAGTGTATCCGGAATAATTGTTACTTGAAAATGGTCAATTGAATCTTTATTTAATATCTTTAGGCTACCAACACCAAATATTTCCCTTTCCTCCTCTGGCGGAATAATTATAAAGGTAGTATTGTTTTGGTTACCCATATTTTTAGGATTTATATCCACCTTGGATTGTGTATTTGAATTAGGTTCTACAGAATCCTCATGTACTGACGTTAAATTTCTGTTTTCTAAGGTCGATAGAGCCGCACCCTCCTCAATTTTCGTCGCCACTTTTATGAGGACTTCTACAGAATCCAAATCTATATCATCCTCTGCAATAAATTTAAATCCTTGTTCTATCTGAGTAAATGAATCAGATTTATCAACTCTGTTTGATGCTATAATAGTACCATATTCTGAACCCTCAATTATTTCAACATCAAACAATTGTTCTTCAGGGAAATCTTGCAGCCCAGTATAAGTAACTTGCTGAAGCAAAATATCTGATTCTTCACTAGGAGCAATTTCAACTGGCAATAATTGTACGTCCAGCTCAAAATCTCCTACTTTAATTACTTTAACAGTATCAAATGCAGTTACACCATTTACTTCTGCCATAATAATTGCGTCTAAATCTGAATTATTATACAAGGGCTTATCATAAATCAATAGAGGAATATTACTATTTGAATAATCACCACCATAAAATGAATCGCCAAGTGTATCACCTGTTTCCCATGCAAAAAAGGATAAATATTGGCTCCCTTCAGTAATTGATATTATTGGCCAATCCTCATACAATCTACCAATAATTGGAGAACATGCTTGATTAGTAGAAAAATCAATTCTTTTACCAGAATTATCAAAAATCATCTCAGTTCCAATAACCTGTACTCCTAAAAAACCAAACCATGGAGAAACAGTTGTTGAATTATTAGCATCTTTAACAAATTCCCCATCCACATAAACTTGGAAAGGTGCCCCATGTAGGCTTTCATACTTATAAACTGAATCCCAAGCAGTTCGTTCTGATAAAAGTAGTGAAATACTATAAGAAGTTCCTTTTAATTCAGTTAAATTGAATTCTAAATTACCAGAATAATCAAAGTCGCTATATATAATATCACTGCAGGAAGAAGTAATTTTAAATCTCATTCGAAAGATTGGTATATCATCATTTTCCCCAGTGTAGAATTGAGTCCAATAATGTGTAGCACGAAGACTATAATTTTCTGAAGTTGTTATGACACTTCCTTTGGTAATTCGTATACTAGTGCTTGGTTTTATCTCTACCTGTTCACTAATCTTCACTTGTGCAAATGAGGAAGACAAATAAAGAAAAGATAAAAATAGAATAATTAAAAAATTAAATGATTGAGTGCTTGAATGTGTCGTTGGATGCTTGGATATTGTTTTTTTTACTGGATTATGGTTAGAGGTTTTTAGAATCATACTTTCTCCAAAATAATTATTACTAATTTATTTTGTCATACATCCCCCCTTTGTGAACTATCTTATTTTTCAACTATGTAAACCTTAATTAATTTTATTTAAAAGTCAAATCTTTTTTTATTTTATTATTATTTTTACTGATATATAGAATTCAATTAATTTTTACTATACTCTTTAAATAATGATATTTTCGTTCTAATCTATATTAATGTTTATTGATATCATTGTGAGTTATTTTGAATAGTTCATATTTTTATTGCTATGAAATTAAGGTGTCCATAATATTCAAATTTATTATTTGGTTAGACTCACATTTCATCTTCTAAACGTCTTTACTTTTTAACATTTTCTTTTATATACCTACACCCAACCTCTAAGCTTACAAGCTTGTGCAACTCTTGCAACACCAACAACCATTGCACCTAACCGTGGATGAACTCCTTTATCCTTTATTGCTTCCTGAACTCTGTGGTAAGCTTTTGTTAATTTATCAACCAATCTTTGATGTACTTGTTCTTCGCTCCAAAAATATGAGTAACTGTCTTGCACTACTTCAAAGTAAGAAACTGTAACACCACCCGCGCTAGCTAATATATCTGGAATTAAATGTATTCCCTTTTTATATAATATTAAATCAGCTTCAGGTGTTGTAGGTCCGTTAGCTAATTCACAAATTACTTTAGCTTTAATTCTCTCAGCATTATCCTTAGTAATGCATTTTCTAAAGCCGCTGGAAATAAAATACTTTATTACCTAATCAATAGTGGTAGAATAAATTTGTATTTTATATGTTTTTGAAAAATTTTAAGTTATTGTTTAATCGTAACTTTCTTCAATCGTTACAATTGCCTCTCACTAAATGACTTATTTATTAGGGAAAACTTGGAGTAGTCAAAGCTCGCTATTTCAGCTGAAAGTTAATCAAATATTTCTGATAAATAAAATATTTCTCATATAATTTTAGTTTTGATGTGTTAAAAAAATATGTATTTTTACAATAATATTTATTTACAAATAGAGCCTTTATCGATAAGATGACCTTTGATTGTAAGTAGTAATTATCAGTTGTAAATAAATATTATTTTGTAACATCTGAGCAAAATGTTTTCTTTTCCTTTTTAAAAATATATGGTATTTTAGGAGAAAAACATGGAATCTGAAGATGTAAGCGAAATCATCACAAAAAATGTTTCTAAACGTGGTGGTCTAATTTCCATTCTCGAAGAAATTCAATCTAAATTTAGCTATTTACCTGAAAAAGCATTAAAACAAGTTGCTGAAGAGACCGGACGGTCATTAGTTGATATTTATGGAGTTGCAACATTCTATAGGTCATTCACCTTAAAACCGCGTGGCAAACATCTTGTTTCAGTCTGTTCTGGTACAGCCTGTCACGTACGTGGTGCAAATAGCATAGCTAGGGAGATCGAATTACAGCTAAATATTAAATCAGGTGAAACCACTCCTGATAATGAATTTACTTTAGAAACCGTTAACTGCCTGGGCGCCTGTGCTTTAGGACCTGTCATTGTTATCGACCATCACTATTTCCCACAAGTAAAAGAATCAAAGGTTTCAGAAATTCTTAATAAAGCCCGTACATGCCTTGATATTGTTAAAGTTGACACTGACAAGCGTATTTTCCCTATTGAAGTTAGTTGTGCACGTTGCAACCATAGTTTAATGGATGCGAGACGTAAAATAGACGGACATCCTTCCATTAGGATAACAGTATCTTTTGACAACAAGCATGGCTGGTTTTTATTATCCTGTCTTTACGGAAGCCATAATATTTCTGCTCAACATGAGATACCACCTGGAACAATACTTAATATGTTTTGTCCTCATTGCCATGCTGAACTTATTGGTGGAGCAAAGTGTATAGAGTGTGGCGCCTTTATGGTACCAATGATACTGCGTGGAGGTGGTATGGTGCAAATTTGCGCCCGTCGTGGTTGCAAAGGACACATTTTAGACTTAGGTGGACCTACAGTGGAATAATTTTGCAATAATATAGATTTTTCATGAGGAGAATTTTTAAATGAGAAAACTTTCGTCCGTTGAAGAATTTAAGGAATTACGTCAAAGAGTTATAAGTGAAAAAAAGGTTCAACCAGACCTACCTGTATTGGTTGTGTGTTCTGGTACAGGTGGGCAGGCCAGTGGTTCTAATAGTATTCTTAGATTGATAAAAAGATACATTATTGAAAATAATCTTGAAGAGAAAATAAAAGTCAGGATTACTGGTTGTCAAGGCTTTTGTGAAATGGATCCATTTATTTTGGTCGAACCAGCATTAAATTTATATCCCAAACTTAAAATGGAAGATGTCCCCAGAGTGATTGAAGCTGCAATAAGTGGCAAAGTTGATGAAGGACTAATCTTTAAAGAACAAGGTATCCAAAAGCCTTATCATTGTCAATCAGATATTCAATTCTTTAAAAAGCAAACACGTACTATCCTTGGTAACAACCAGAAATTAGATCCAATAAGAATTTTCAACTATCTTGGTCAACATGGCTACGCAGCACTTGAAAAGGTGTTGGTGAAGATGGATCCAAAATGGATTATTGATGAGGTTAAAAAATCTGAAATAAGAGGACGTGGTGGTGCTGGTTTTCCAACAGGTAAAAAGTGGGAATTAGCCCGAGCATCATCTAATGGAAACGGACAAAAGTATGTTGTATGTAACTGTGATGAAGGAGATCCAGGAGCATATATGGATCGTAGTTTACTTGAAGGAAATCCACATGCTATTATTGAAGGAATGCTTATTGCTGGTATTGCAATTGGTGCAACTCAAGGATTATTTTATGTCCGTAGTGAATACCCTTTAGCAATAAAACACACTCTTATTGCTATTAGACAAGCTACTGATATGGGCATTTTAGGGAAAAACATTTTAGGTACTGGTATTGATTTCGATATAGAAATTATCCGTGGTGCTGGAGCTTTTGTTTGCGGTGAAGAAACAGCTCTGATAAAATCAATTGAAGGTTTTATTGGTGAACCTCGGCAGCGTCCTCCCTATCCAATTGAAAAGGGAATTGATGGAAAACCTACGTGTATAAATAACGTGGAAACCTTAGCAAATATTCCAGTGATTATCAAACAAGGAGCTAAAGAATATGCTAAAGTGGGGGTACCTGGTAATACAGGAACAAAAATATTTTCCCTTGTAGGAAAAATTAAAAATACCGGTTTGGTCGAAGTACCATTAGGCATCAGAATAAGTGAAGTTGTTTATGATATTGGTGGTGGATCAAATAGTAAAGCAAAAATTAAAGCGGTCCAAACGGGTGGACCTTCCGGTGGTTGTATTCCTGCCAGCATGTTTGATATTACCGTTGATTACGATAGTCTTGCAAAAGCGGGTTCAATTATGGGTTCAGGTGGAATGATTGTAATGGACGAAAATACTTGTATGGTTGATGTGGCTAAATATTTTATGAATTTTTTAAAAGATGAATCCTGTGGCAAATGTTTCACTTGCCGAAAAGGGACACAACGTATGTATGAAATTCTTGATGATATTTCTAAAGGTAAAGGAACACTGGAACATCTTAGTCTTTTAGAAGAATTAGCTAATGTGGTAAAGGATACTTCCATGTGTGGACTGGGGCAATCTGCTGCTAATCCGGTACTAAGTACTATGCGTTATTTCCGTAAGGAATATGAGCAACATATTATTCATAAAAAATGCGATGCTTTTGTGTGCAATGAATTAGTGGGTGCTCCGTGCCAGGCTGCTTGTCCAGTCGGAACGGAAGCCTGGCGTTATGTAGCCCATATAGGACGAGGAGAAAATGAATTAGCTTACGCTGCAATCCGAGAGGCTAATCCATTTCCATCTGTATGTGCCAGGGTTTGCGACCATAAATGCGAGGAACGATGCCGTGCAGGAACTAGTGGTGGTGACCCAATATCTATTCGTGCACTTAAACGTTTCATAACCGATCGAATTGATCCATCTACATACAAACCTATAAGGGAAGCAATTACAAGTGAAGATTCTCCTCAAATAGCAGTTGTAGGTGCCGGTCCTGCTGGATTAACTGCAGCACACTATCTTTCCTTAAAAGGATGCAAAGTTACTATTTTTGAAGCAGAAGAAGAACCGGGTGGAATGTTATACTGCGCAATTCCTTCTTACCGTCTATCAAAGGATACAATCAAAAAAGAGATAGATTCTCTTTTAGATAAAAACATCACACTTAAATGTAATACGATTCTTGGTCGTGACTTTACAATTGACAAATTATTCAAAGAAGGATATAAATCTGTTTTGCTTGCTATGGGAGCGCACAAGAGCAAACCCCTTGGTCTAGAAAATGAGAATGTAGAAGGAATTTATCCTTCAATAGAATTCCTTAAGGCTTTCAACATAAAAGATAAACAACTTGCAAAAGGACGAGTTGGAGTAATCGGAGGTGGAAATTCTGCCATTGATGCTGCTCGTACAGCTCTTAGACAGAAAGATGTAGAAAGTGTTACAATTCTATACCGACGTACACGTGAGGAGATGCCAGCATTTGCAGAAGAAATTGAGGCTGCAGATCAGGAAGGCATAAAAATTCAAACCCTGCTCGCACCTACCAAAGTTATCACAAAAAACGGATTATTCTCAGGTTTAGAATGCATTAAAAATGAGTTGGGAGATACTGATTCAAGTGGAAGAAGAAAACCAATTCCTCTAAAAGATACAGAACATATCATCGAACTTGACACTCTGATCGTTGCAATTAGCGAAGACTCCGGTGTTGACAGTATAGGTCCTGTTCGCTCTAGCAAAATTGAAACTACTGATTGGAATACTGTTAAAGTTAATTATAATACATTACTTACAAGTCGAGAAGGTGTGTTTGCAGGGGGTGATGTAGTTACTGGACCAAATACTGTTATAGACGCCATTGCAGCGGGTAAAAAAGCCGCACTGATGATTGACCACTATATCAAAGGTGAAAAATTAGATCAATCTGCTGAATTAGAATTACCTCAAATTTATCTTGAACCATTAGAGATTAAAAAAGAACCGTATTTACGTTCAGGACGTGTTGAAACCCCAAGAGCTTCGGTTGATTGGCGAAAACGAAATTTTGCTGAAGTAGAGGTATCACTTTCCGTTGCAGAAGCCGTTTGTGAAGCAGAAAGATGTCTCCGCTGTGATCTGGAATTCACACAACCCAAGGAAGTTGAACATGAACCTGCTACAGAAAAAGAGGAATTTGCATGATTACATTAAAAATAAATGGTCTTGATGTAACGGTTGAAAAAGGAACTACCTTACTAGAGGTTGCTAAATCTCTTGGCTTCCCAATACCAACTCTTTGTTTTATGGAAGGGTTATCTTCTTATGGCGCCTGCAGAATGTGCGTTGTTGAAATTGGAGAAGGGAAAAACACAAAAATAGTCACCTCATGTACATATCCGGTTGAGGAAGGACTGGTTGTAAGAACCGCATCAGCACGGATCTTGAAAGCTCGTAAAATGGTTTTAGAACTTCTCTTAGCTACTTGTCCCCAATCAAAAACTATTCAGGACTTGGCTTCAGCACATGAAGTACGCCAACAGCGTTTCAAGCAAGAATATGATGACTGCATTCTTTGCGGATTATGCGTACGTGTATGTGAAGAACAAATGATGGCAAAAGCAATTGGTTTTAGCGGGCGTGGTGAGAATAGGAGTTTAGGAACACCGTTTAATATTAAATCGGATGTTTGCCGTTTATGTGGGGCGTGTATGTATGTTTGTCCTGTATGCCAGTTAAGATGCACATATACTGAACCAGAAAAAGCTATTTGTGGTGGTTGTATGAATCTAAGTCCACCATGTGTTGAAAAAGAACAATTTAATGATATGATGTGTTACATGGAGCCTTGTGTAGCATGTGAAATAAAAGAAAATTAACGTCAAGTCGGAGGGTAAAAGAATGTCAGAAACATTATCAAAAATAAACAGATCAGCGGCAACTTTAACTAAGAACAGAACAGATGATTCAGTGACACCTGCTTCTGGAATGTGTGTAACCTGCGTCGATGGCTGTATAGGTATGTGTGAAATTGGTAAATCTGCCTATCGTGGGCATGAAGTAATATATCCCCAACCTTTTGGCGTTATAACAACTGCTTCTGAAAAAACATATCCAGTTGATTATTCACAATTTAATATAATGGGAACTGCAGTTGGAGCGCACGGCATTGAAGCAGATAGTGATAAAGCAATCTTTCCTGCTGTTAACATTGAAGTTGTATTTGGCCATGACAAAGGATTAAAATTTCGCTATCCATGGATTATTCCAGGCATCGGTTCCACAAATATTGCTAAAAATAACTGGGAAGGTTTGGCTATTGGTTCAGCCTTAGCAGGAACTGGTTTAACAATTGGTGAAAATGTTGTTGGTATGGACATGGAATCAAAAATTGAAAAAGGCAGTATTGTTGATACGGTTGATCTCAAACGGCGCGTTAAACTTTTTAAAGATCATCAACGCGACGGTTACGGAGCAATAATTGTCCAGGCTAATGTTGAGGATACACGATTAGGTGTCCAGGAATATGCAATTGAAAAGCTTGGTGTTGAATGTGTTGAACTTAAGTGGGGTCAAGGTGCAAAAAATATTGGCGGTGAAGTTAAGATAAAAGATCTAAATAAAGCTCAAATGCTATATAAACGAGGTTATATTGTCCTTCCAAACCCAACTGATCCTAATGTAATTAAAGCTTTTGAGCGTGGAACTTTTAAGGAATTTGAACGTCATTCACGTATAGGTATGGTTACTGAGGAATCTTTCGCCCAGAGAGTGGATGAGCTCAGAAAAGCTGGAGCAAAGTACATTTTCCTTAAAACGGGTGCCTATAGACCGGCTGATTTAGCCCGTGCTATAAAGTTTGCCTCAAAATATAAGCTTGATTTATTAACGGTTGATGCCGCTGGTGGTGGTACGGGAATGAGTCCCTGGCGAATGATGAATGAATGGGGTATGCCGCCAGTTGAACTACATTCACTTCTATACAATTACGCCAAGCGTCTTTCTGACCATGGCGAATATATACCAGCTCTTGCCTTAGCCGGGGGTTTCACCTTTGAAGACCAAATATTTAAAGGTCTAGCTCTGGGTGCTCCGTTTGTGAAACTAATTGGAATGGCTCGCAGCCCTATTGCTGCAGCAATGGTAGGCAAAACTATTGGTAAAACTATTGATGTAAATCAGGTACCGGTTTATGTGGAGCGTTTTGGAAATACGATTGATGAAATTTTTGTAACAGCAGCAGATCTTCGAGTAGAGTTAGGTGATAAAGAATTTGAAAAAATCCCAACCGGAGCTCTTGGACTTTATACATATTACGAACGATTGGGGCAGGGTCTGCGTCAGCTTATGTGCGGCAGCCGTAAATTCTCACTTGAACATATGACCAGAGACGATCTGGCTGCTCTAACTCCTGAAGCAGCGCAGATAAGTGATATTCAATATGTAATGGATATTGATACTGATGAGGTTGACGATATTCTTAAGAACTAAAATAAACTAGAATTAAATATCGCCCAATATTACTTAATCATGTCATAAGTATTTAAGAATTTTATCTAAAATTTTTGTCTTATTCTATATTCTTGGCTTATAAATCACTCCTTTATTTTTTTGTCCACTTATTTTTGTTAATAATGGTTTATCAAACCTTAAATGTCTTGTAAATGTATATTCTTCAACAGATGATTGCTTTGCAAGCCAATCCCAGTCGATAAAACACTCATCACTTACGTCTTCAACAGTAAAATATCCAATTCCAAATGAAGTTATATTATGAAAGAAATGAGATCCTTGTGATGGAGTTACGTTAAAATCTTTAAATCCACTTTCCACAATTACTGAAGCCCCTGATATCTGGTCCCAAGTCACCGGTATGCCTAACCAGTGATCAAGACTTCCCCATCTTCCAACACCAATTAAAATGTAGTTTCTTTTTTCACTTATTAATTTTTTATTAATATTGCTAATTTCTATAGCTATTTCTTTACTTCTCCCCCTATCATATTTGTCCTTATCAACTACTACAATATCACAAATGTCATCGTAAATTCCATCACCTAGTACCTGGAGACTTTGACAGACAGTTTCCTCATTTGCTATATTTGAAAATTCAATATTGGCTGACTCTCTTGTCAAAACCATTGGTCTCATCTGAAGAATTGCAAATTCCTTTAAAATACCGTTTGGCACGGATAAATTAACTGCAAATTCAATCTCAACTTGCGTTCCCATACCCCAAGTACCAAAATTCAGAATCAGATCTAATATTTCCGGTAATGGAAATGCTTTATGTTTTAAGATGGGAGCAAAAGTTACAACTCTATTGCCTGGTCTGGATATTCCGTCATAAACTGCATCATTTTCAGGAGAATAAGTAGAACCAATTAAGTTAAGCGTTTGATCTTGTTCAGATAAATTAAGTTGATATTTCTCAACTAAGTTATTTGGGATTTCGTTTTCCCCTGTATAAAGATTACCATCAAAATTTAAGGCATAAAAATCTTGCTGTGCATTTTGAATTGTATCTGTAGTTGAAAAAAACTGCATTAAGTGTTTTGGATACTTTGGACAAAATCTTACGGTATTCCCACCCTCAACCACTGTTTTACCTAATCCAAGAGCAACTAAAGCTATGCCATCATCATTTTTTTGAGGTGGTATTGGATAAAAATTATGTGATTTTGCAACACCTGAAATTTCAGGGTAATATCTTTCCCTATGTTGAGTACCAACTAATTTTTGAATAATAACTGCCATCTTTTCTTCTTCCAATCTGTAAGAAGTAACTTCAAGATAGTCTTTGGCTTTTGTGAGGAAAGTAGATGCAAATACCAATTTAATAGTTTGTAATAATTCATCCAATCTAGTATCAATATCAGAATCATTATTTGGAATCATGTATGTTTGATACACCCCGGCAAATGGTTGAAATTGAGAATCTTCAAGTAAGCTAGATGATCGAACTGCCAACGGTTGTCTGATAAGACTAAGGAATTCAATTAGCTTAAGAATTACATCGCTGGGGAATTTTTCTGCCTCTAAGAATTTTTCAATAATTAGTTGATCGTCAACTTCATTTATTGCAAAATTTAAAAGGTCATTTTCTTCTAAAAAAATATCAAAGACATCAGTGGCTAAAACTACAGCAGAAGGAACGTAAATTTCTACACCCTCAAACTTATTTTCAATATCATAGTTAGTTATTAAAGAATTAATAAAGCCTAATCCTCTGGCTTTTCCCCCAAGTGATCCTCCCCCAATTCTTGCAAAACTGTTTTTAGGATCGAAGGTTTCTCTATTGAATTCTGTTATAATTCCTCTTTGACGAACTTCTAGATATTGATGAATATTAAATATGAGATCGTTGCGTAATTCTAAAGTTGACCTATAATCTTTTGTTTTTTTCGGTCTGAATTGACGAGCAAGCCAGAATTCAGTCCTAGCTTTTAACCAATTTGAAAAATGATTCTTTTCAGCATGAAATAATATAGATTCGTCAGGAACAATTGTTAATTGTTCTTCCAAAGATTTTAGATTCGTTGCTCTGCCAATCTCTTTTCCATCAAGCATCTTAAATATAAAATCTCCAAATCCAAAATTCTTTACTAAAAATTTCTTAAGATCTGATAGTAGTCTTGGAGAATTTTTGTGTAAAAATCCAATATCAAATTCATCAGCAACTGAAATATGTTCTTCTTGGGCTGATTGCAAAAGAATAGGAATATCTGGTTGGAGTTCTTTAACTTTCTGCGAGAATAATATTCCTGCATTTGGATCTTTAACACCATTATGCGGAAAATTAATATCTGATATTATTCCAAGTATAAATTTTTGATATTTGTGAAAATAGCCCCAGGCTTCTTCATAACTTGTACATAAAAGAATTTTAGGTCTAGCTCTCATTCTCAAAAATCTATGAGTTGTATTAACACCCTCTGAAATCAACCTTTGGGACTGCTTAAATACTTCTGTATAAATAAGCGGTAAATACGTTGAGTAAAACTTAACATCATCTTCAACAAGAATAATTGCCTGTACACCAACTACTTCGGCATCGTTTTCAATATTTACTTTATCTTCAACGTATTTAATTATACCCATTAAAAGTCTATAATCACCTTGCCAAATAAATATTCTTTCAAAAATGGCAGCATCAGGATCATGCGCAATTTCTTTACGTTCCTGGTTATCATATGCCAGCAATATTATTGGAGTTTTAATATTTGATTTGCGGACATTCTTTGCAAATGTAATTACATGCATGTCCTCTATGTGCATAGTTGATATTATTAAATCGAAGTTAATACCCGAAGAAGCAAGCTCTATTGCTTCTTCGCCGGTAGTAACATGAGTAATCTCTGGAGAGTGACTTAAGTTTAATGAATGATATTCCTCTCTAATAAGTTCATAGAGTCTACCATCTTCTTCAAATAAGTAATTATCGTATAAACTAGAGACAAGCAGTATGTCTCTAATTTTATACTTCATTAATTTCTGAAATTTCTTAAGCCTGCTGCCGAAAACATCAGTAACGTTAATATTACCTATTTCTTTTTTCATACAGCAATTTCAGTAAATGTATTGTAAAATATTTTAGGTTAATCTACAGCTTATACTAATCCTTGATCCATCATTGCATCAGCAACTTTTAAGAATCCGGCAATATTTGCTCCATTAACATAGTTGCCCGGAGTACCAAATCTATCTGCTGTCTCTACACAAGTATTATGAATTCTAATCATAATTTCGTGCAACCTACGATCAACCTCTTCGCTAGGCCATGGTAATCTCATACTATTTTGAGACATCTCTAATCCAGATGTAGCTACACCACCGGCATTTGATGCTTTTCCAGGTGCATACAGAATACCAGACTCTTCAAATATTTTATATCCTTCAATTGTTGTTGGCATATTAGCACCTTCACAAACACACATACAACCATTCTCTACTAACTTTTTCGCATCATCTTCCAATATTTCATTTTGTGTTGCGCATGGCAATGCTACATCAGACTTAACTTCCCATGGTTTTTTGCCTTCATAAAACTCAACACCAAATTCTTTTGCATAATCTTCTACAACATCTTTATTACTAGATCTTAATTGCAACATATAATCAACTTTCTCACCTTTAATGCCATCAGGATCATAAACAAATCCATCAGGACCAGACAATGTTACAACTTTACCACCTAGTTCATTTACTTTTTGAACTGCTCCCCAAGCAACATTTCCAAATCCGGAGACAGCTACAGTTTTTCCATCAAAAGTAGTGCTCTTGGTTTTAAGCATTTCTTCAGCAAAATAAACAACACCAAATCCGGTAGCTTCAGGTCTAACTAATGAACCACCCCAATTTATACCTTTACCAGTAAGAACACCTGTAAATTCATTTTTTAATCTTTTATATTGACCAAAAAGGTATCCAATTTCTCTGCCACCCACACCAATATCACCGGCAGGAACATCAGTATTTGGGCCAATATGTCTGAACAATTCGGTCATGAAGCTTTGACAAAATCTCATTATTTCATTATCACTTTTTCCTTTAGGATTAAAGTCAGAACCACCTTTTCCACCACCCATAGGTAAAGTTGTAAGGCTATTTTTGAAAACTTGTTCAAATGCTAAAAATTTTAATATCCCAAGAGTTACAGAAGGGTGAAAACGTAACCCCCCCTTATATGGCCCAATTGCACTGTTCATTTCAATTCTAAAACCACGATTGATATGAATATCTCCTTGATCGTCCATCCAAGGAACTCTAAACATTATAACCCGTTCTGGTTCAACCATTCTTTCCAGAATTTTTGCATATCGGTATTCTGGGTGACGTTCTAAAACCAAATCAAGAGATTCTGTGACCTCTTGTATAGCTTGATGGAATTCCGGTTCACTAGGATTTTTTGCTTTTACATCAGCTAAAATTGTTTGAATATAATCTGACATTTTGACACTCTACTATTAAATAATTAATTATGAATTTGTTCGGTCCAATTACTGTTTTTGTATTTTTTTTGGAAGTGAAAATGGATTTCGGGAAAGTAATATCTTGAATATTTTGAATGATAATCGACATTTAATCCAAAATTAAAACAGCAACAATAATTACAATATTGGACATCTTTGTGTACTAAACATAAAGGCATTAAAATAGATTAGCAAGTTAATTTTTATCATAATTGTGAATAATATTTATTTTTAAATTAGACCTAATATCTAATTCAATGTATTTTTTAATGTAGTTTAGTATTCCATGAATGTTTGGCAAAATCAATCGTATTGAAAATAATCTATAGTTTTCAATAAATAATTCTGATTAAGGTTAGCCACAATATAAAAATTCCCGAATGTTCAGTATTACAAAAAGCAATCGGGAATTATTTTTAATTTTAAAAAATCTTATCTAATTCTTTTCAAATATCCTTTGGCTTCCTCAAGTCCATCAAAGTATCCAATCCTTACTCGGTACCATTCTTCTTTTTTATGTGTTGGTTTTGAATACACAAAAAATGCTGAATGCCCTTTTGTTAATAATTTTCTGATTTCTTGCTCAGCAATCGATTTGGTCTTCCACGATGACACTTGTATGCAATAATATTTTCCATCTGTAAATATTAAACTCTCTATATTATATTCCTTAGAAAATTTATATTCATCAGTATTAACAGTCTTTATAAGTTGATTTTTTTCTCGAAACGAATTTTCCTCCTGTATGAGAACTCTTCTATTTAGAATTCTACCAAATTCAATTGAATTATCCGCTATTGGTTTACTGGATCCAGATCCTATAACTTCAAATCTATCTTTATTTATTCCTTTTTTCTGGAAGTAGTATAGAACTGATTTTGCTCTATCCAGCGATAATTTATTATTGGAACTAGCCAAACCTACATTATCAGTGTGACCTTCAATTATCCATCTTGTATCAGGATTTACTTTTATATAATCACTTAATTTTTCTAATCCTGACATTGGATTCGGTAATAATGCGGACTGACCAATTTGGAAATTAGCCGTGCCACTTAAAACAAGACTTAATTTATCATCAGCATCCAATTCTTTTTCTTCAACTTTTGGAACCGCGGCCTTAACTATTATTTTTTCACAACCGTATTTATCAACAATAATATTTTCATCAGTCTCTGGACATTTATCACGATAATCAGCAACTCCATCATTATCTAAATCAACCGGACAACCATTTGAATCTACCACTGCAATCTTGGGTGTTTCTGAACATAAATCAAGATAGTCAGGAACTTTATCACTGTCGGAATCGAGAGGACACCCAAATTCATCAACTACGACACCTTCTGGAGTTTTTTCACACATATCCTTTGAGTCCTTAATTCCGTCACCATCTTCATCTGAAGATGAAAAAACATAATAAGATACTCCGCCAAATATTGAATGAAACGCATCATCTTTTGAATTCCAAATATCATCAATATTATCGTTTATTAAGTAATTCAATGTATAGCTTACATTTAAGCTAAAACGATTTGAGATTAAGAATCGTATTCCCATTTCTCCCATGAAATCTTTATCATCATCGGCATAATCACCAGCAGCATTTCTTGGCATTTTGTTTCCATCCTTCATCAATGGATCAAAGATCATGTAAGCCACACCGGCAAATAAGTAGGGTTGAACAATTTCGCCAAGTGAAAGAGAATAAACAAGACCAGCACCACCATAAACTATTTTTGTCCTAAATTCATCAATATTGATATATTCAGGAACTGCACTTGAAAGACCTTGACCAGCAACGTAACCACCACCGGCAAGAAGCCTGATACCAAATACGCTGGAACTACTTGTAGGCAAAAAATATTCAAACGATCCCCTACCGGAATAATCAATTTTAATATCCGGGAAATCGGTACCTCCGATTGTTATACCTCCTTCACCTGTAATTACCCAAGAATTTGAAAAAGGATGAGAAATGTTTTGTTTCTCCTGACCCACTAATGCGCTGAAGAAAGCAAAAAAGATTATTAGAACTTTAATTGATTTCATATTATTACCACACATTATTTTGTTTTAAGTAGTTAATTTCATGAGACTTATGTTAATAATATAAAGCATAAGATTAACTAAATCAACTAAATTAACTAATTGCTATACATTTTATAGTGTTTATCCGGCGGGAATTTTTTCTTTAAAAATAAAAAGTCCGACCAGAGCCGGACTTGTGAGAATAAATATTTTACTGAATTCTATTTAAGGAGTATCATCTTTCGTACTTCTACATTTGTACCTGCAGAAATTCTATAAATATAAGTCCCACTACTTAATGCTGTTGCATCAAAATCGTAATTATATTTACCAGGATCTAATTCTTGATTTACTAAGGTCTCAATAACCTCTCCAAGCATGTTAAATACCTGAACTGTCACATTCCCTTTTACCGGGATAGAAAATGCTATAGTAGTTGTTGGATTAAATGGGTTAGGATAATTTTGCGCTAACTCAAATTCTGTAGGAATATCAACTTCAACTTCTATTATTTGTGAATATTCATATTTCCCATCTATATCAATTTGCTTCAATCTATACTTGTATTTACCACTGGAAGAGGTTGATTGGTCTTCAAATTTATAAATTTTTGGAGAATGGCTATTTCCATGGCCATTTACAAATCCAATCTTTTCCCAATCCCTCGTCTCCGCCGTGGCGGACAAGTCCGCTCGGGATGAACTCATGCTGTGCGGAGTCGAAGCACGCTCAATCTCAAATCCATAGTTGTTCACTTCAGTTGCTGTTTCCCAGTTAAGATTTACACTATTCCCAAAGATACTAGCAGAGAAAGTAGTTAATTCAACAGGTAAAGCTGATGTCCAATTAGTTGAAATCCCAATTGGATATGAGAGACCGGATAAAATTGTTGAGCTTCCAGTACCGTCTCTATTTGCAGCACTGATAGTACTACTTAAAACATCCGACCAGAATAATTTATCGTTTTCTTTATCAATCACTATTCCTCGTGGACTGCCAGAAGTAATAGTTCGTAATACTTCCGGTGAAGTACCATCCAAATTTGCTCTTGAAATTTTATCTGTGGCACCAAAATCAATCCAATACAATTTACCACTTTCAGCGTCAACTTCAATTCCACCTACTTGATCCAAGGAAGTTATTATATCTTCTGGCGAAGTTCCATCAAGATTACTCCTTATTATTTTCTTTTGTCCAACACCATTGTCGCTCCAATAAAGTTTGATGTAAACTAAATCTAAAGCAACATCAACTGGTGAAGATAACCCGATAACTACATCAGCCACATTTGTACCATCCAAATCAGCACTTTTAATTTTCCCAGAAATAACTTCTGCCCAGTAAATTTTATTGTTAACTCCATCTATAGCTATTCCTCTCGGCCCATCAATTCCATCTGATGAGTTTAATAATACAGTTGGAGAAGAACCATCCAATCCAGCTATTAAAATTTCATCTGTTACAACATTGGTAAAATAAATTTTACTATTCGTAATATCAGTAGCAATGCCATAAAGACCGAGTGAGGAAGCTGTTAAATCTTTTAAATTGCTACCATCATTATCACTCTTCTGCACTTTTGTAGACTGGTTATCAACAAAATATATCTGTTGACCAAAACTTATTATTCCAAAGAATTGAACAATAAAAAAGATTAGAATCGTCTTAAATATAATTTTATTTTTCATTTTAGCTCCATATCTAAGGTCTTGGAGGGAATAGCCCGTCTGTTGCAATCACATAATTAATACCAAGATAAGGTTGAATATTAGTATGAGGATTATCACTACCATTTGTTGTTACTGAGATGTTTCCACTATTTGCTATTGAATCAGCAGTATTTGAATAATGTTTAATGCCTTCGGAATTAGATGCAATGTAATTGCCGTTTGGATTATCAGTATTGCCACTGCCTGAATTTACATGTAGATTTGCAGAATGATTATGCGAAGGCATATGCTGAGTTGTTAAAGTTACTGTTTCAGTCCCACCTTTTTGACCCCTCGCATAATTAGATAATCCGGGTCCCGCTCCGCTACCGACATGAATTGGAACTCTGCCCCTTAAATCCGGCAATGCAAAAGTATTATATCCATCACCTCCATAAGTAGTACCTAATAAAGCATATAAAGTAGGATTTTCCTCTACTCGAATTAATCTTCCGTCACAAAACTCCCATCCGCGGGGAGCATAACTAAAACCAACCATCATAATTTCACCAATAAAAGGCTCAATAGAATTTGTTGAGGCTCTAACTTTATTTGAAGTAAAAATATTTGCTGCAGTTGCTAACACTGCAGTTCCACCAATCCATTTTGTTAAATCTTGCAAAAATCCTCTGCGAGATTTGGGTTCGTTTTTAATTGTTAATTTGTTGTCCATCCTTACCTCATTTTATTATTACTATTCTGTAAATGTTGACAAATTTATTTATGTTAACTGATGTACTAATTAGTATTATTATCTGATGGTAATAGATGAATAATTTTATAACTAAAAAGAGTTTTACTAGTTATTGTACTGTAAAACATTTAATCTTTTTAGGTTGTTTAATATAAAGACAGAGGTGTCCACTATTTGTGAGGTTTCGCACATGTAAAAGTATAAAATGATACAATCATTAAATTAATTTCTATTTTAATTTTTGATGATATAATTATTTCTGAAGAGGATGATACAGGCATAGCAAAACTTTATTTCGATCAATATGTTAAACCAGTTGAAAATGGTATGAAAATAAATCTTGCGTATCAGTTAGGAAGAAATCCAAAGTTTTAATTGAACCTTTGACAAATTAGTAAGTCATTAGAAAATAAAAGAGTAAACCAGCTTACTAATTTGTAAGCTGGTTTACTGAAGAATATTATTTAAGCAGAATCATCTTTCGTACTTCAACATTATTTCCGGTAGAAACTCTATAAATATAAGTTCCACTGCTTAGGTTTGAAGCATTAAAATCATATCTATATTTTCCGGCTTCCATCTCACTATTAACTAAAGTATGAACTATTTCACCAAGCATGCTATAAATAACTACTTCTACATTAGCTTTTTCTGGCAATGAAAATGAGATCGATGTTGTTGGATTAAACGGATTTGGAAAATTTTGCGCTACTTCAAATTCTGTAGGGATACCAATTTCCACTTCAACTATTTGGGAATATTCATATTTCCCATCTATATCAATCTGTTTTAATCTATAACTGTAACCACCACTTAGAGATATTGAATTATCTTGAAAAGAATAATTCTTAGTCGAGTTACTATTTCCATGCCCATTCACAAATCCAATCTTCCCCCAAGTGTTGCTCAGATTGCTAGCAATCTGAGTTACTATTTTTCGTTCTATTTCAAATCCATAATTATTAACTTCTGTCGCAGTTTCCCAATTAAGATTTACATCATTCTCAAAAACATTTGCTGCGAATGTTGTTAGTTCAACCGGTAATGTTCCGCCTAAAACACCGGGAGAACCTTTATCACCACTTTGAAGTAAGGCTGTAGCTGGTTGAAAATCTGGACCCATATCAGCTCCAATGACAAGCCCATCATATCCAAATACAATATCTATTAGTTCATTAGCAATTCCAGATCCGAAATTATCACCATCAGAATAATTACATCTTGCGATTTCGCCATCAGTTGGATGTACTAAAACTATCTCATCATCAGTATTACCCAAAGTAAATGAATTCCAGACATAATCTGGGACATATGGTAAAGTTGCAATCGGACTTCTTGCGAGAATTATTACACCTCCAGAAGGGACAGATAAGGGACCACCGTTAATGATTGTCTCAATATTAGTACCATCATCCTTGAGGGTCCATCCATTAATATCAATATTGGTATCAGTGTTGTTATAAATTTCAAAATATTCACCATCTGAATCCGGTAAAGCAACGGGATCTGGCATGTACTCTGTTATAATGAGATCACCGGGAACTAACTGTGCAAATATTAAACTATTTAATAAAATTATAGCTGTAATAATTCTCTTCATTTTTTCTCCTAAGTAATTAGATAATAATGTGTTTTGTTCGATAAATGAAATAATACGATTCCCAAATTGAAATATTTATTAAGTGTTACTTTTCATATAAAATTTATTTTCAGTTGGTGGAATACTTAAAATTTTAATAACTGATATATTTCTAAAGTGGACACTTACAAAAACCAGATGTCCGAAAATTTCATTTGAAATAAATATTGCTTACTCGAGAAGAAAATATTTTGTAATTAAATTTGAATAGTTAGAGTAAAACTTGGAAGAAGATATCATAACATTTATACTTTTAAAATAATATTAAATAATATTATAATTGTTTATTAATATAATAACTAAAATTATTATTATATACCTAATTAATAAATTTTAAAACTTAAATCATGAAAATTGTGATGATTAATAATACTAAATTATTTGAGTTAAAATCAAATTAATAATTTACTAAGAGCCTGTTTTTTTTGAGTCTTTATCGATAGGATAAATTTGAGGTTTTGGTGTCGCTTTTTTTGATTTGTCGTAAGTATCATTAACATACCACCAATCAATGGGAATTTCTATTGTATATTTCCCCTCTCGTTTTTCAACTTTCTCAAGAATAAACTTCGCAATACCATCTGGCATATTTAAAGTAACCTTTAAATTAGAGGAACTATCTAAGATCGTTTTAACACTTGTTGGGTTTGCTTTTTCAATATGAAAAATTGAATCGGAATTTTTGGCTTGAAGAACTACAGTAGCTGTATAAGCTATTAATTTTAGGTCAAGGAAAGGAGTGGCAACCTTTTCATATAAAGTTTCAAGGGCAATCATTCCTATTATTCCCTCTGATCTATTTCCAAAAAGCTGCCATAATCCTGATATACCTGGCAAACAATTTAGTTTAGCTCTTCTGTTATAAAGATCGGGTGCAATTTTTTTCATAGTTTCTAAATCTTCAATCATTAAAGGTCTAGGGCCAACAAGGTTCATTTGTCCCATAATAACATTTAGCAATTGTGGTAATTCGTCCAAACCAGTTTTCCTTAGCCACTTTGAAAATGGAGTAACATCACTTTTCAAACCTGGTTTGAGGAAAATATCTTCTTCAGTTTTATGAACAATATTCTCTATTCGAGATCTTATTGTTTTTAGTTTGAAGATTTTGAAACGGCGTTTATCTAGAGTAAGTCCTCTCTCTTGAATATAGATTGGGAAACTCTTAATCTCAAAAAAAATAATTATTCCGAATACTAATAATATTGGGAAGCATATTATAAATAGAATTAAGGAAAAGAGTATGTCAAATATTTTTTTTAACAACATAAGTAATATTAAAAAACTAATGACCAAAGTGCGTAATCTAAAATTAATATTGCAGCAGATGAAACAACGAAAGATCTAATAGTAGATAAACCAACACCTTCAGCTCCACCCTCAGTTCTAAAACCAATGTGGCATCCGAGTAATGCAGTAACTCCGCCAAATATCATACCTTTAACCATTCCAAAAACAAAATCGCTCATTGTGAAAAATCTTTGTACCGAATCGAAAAAAACTGCATATGAAACGTTTAGAAAAAAATTAGAAACTAAATATGCGCCCATAACTGCAATTACATTTGCAAAGACTATCAATATCGGAAGCATAGTAATAGAAGCAATAAATCTGGGCATAGCTAAGTATCTTATCTTACTAATTCCCATAGTTTCAAGTGCGTCAATTTGTTCAGTTACCTTCATGGAGCCTAGTTCTGCTGCAATTGAAGCACCAACTCTTCCAGCAATAATAATTCCCGTAAGAACCGGCCCAAGTTCTGTAATTATTGCTCTTGAAGTTGCGGTTCCCAAAAAAGAAATAGGGGCTAGTCCTTTTAATTGGTATGCCGCTTGCCAGGCAGCAACAGCACCAGTGAATATAGCTATAATTACCACTAATGGGAGCGAATTCACACCGATGTGCTCCATCTGTGATAATACTATTTTTCTATTCTTTATTATTTGCGGAGAAAACCCAACTACTTTTAACAAAAGAATTGAGACTTGCCCAAACTCTTGAAAAAAGTCCAGTGTTCTTCTACCCAGGTAAGAGAATAATTTTTCCAATAATTAAATTATTTTTTTTACAGTACCTTAAGATATAAAAATTATGTTGAAATTTGCTAATACGTAAATGTGAAGTCATGATAATTATTATACATTTATAATATTATAGTATTTTGCTATATGCATATATTGAGCAAATATTTTATATTGAGATATTATTTCAATACACTATTTCTAAAAAAAATAAAATTTGGTGAGAGATATGGCAACTATCAATTACTTAGAAGTTGAACAAACTACAGAAGTTAATATTCCAGAAAACTTGGTTTTTGGAAAGAATTTTACAACACATTATTTTGAAATGGATTATGATGTTTCTAAAGGCGGATGGCATAATCCCACTATTAAAAAATTCGCTGAATTCAAGATTTCACCAGCTGCATTAGTTTTTCACTATGGACAAGCAATTTTTGAAGGATTAAAGGCTTACAAACATGCTGATGGCAAAATTGCTTTATTCAGACCTGATGAAAACTTTAAACGTATGAATAGATCGGCAAAAAGATTGTGCATGCCGGAAATTGATATGGACTTGGCTATAACTGCCTTAAAAGAGTTGGTAGAGTTAGAAAAGGACTGGATTCCGACAAAAGAAGGGCATTCACTCTATATTAGACCATTAATGTTTGCAAACGATCCATATATTGGTGTAAAGGCTGGCGACCAATACAAGTTGATGATTATGCTAAGTCCGGTGGGACCATATTATCCTGAAGGTTTTAAACCAGTTCCAATACTAGCTACCGATAAATATGTAAGAGCTGTGCGAAAAGGAGTTGGTGATTGCAAAACTGCCGGCAATTACGCAGCAAGTTTATTGGCTCAAAGAGAAGCGATTGAAGAAGGCTTCACTCAAGTTTTATGGTTAGATGCTATTGAGCAAAAATATATTGAAGAAGTTGGTACTATGAATATTTTCATGCAATTTAAAGATGAAGTAGTTACTCCAATGCTTACTGGAACAATTTTGCCTGGCGTTACAAGAATGTCAGTAATCCAAATATTAAAAAATTGGGGTTACAACATAAATGAAAGAATGATTTCGATTGATGAAGTTGTTGAGGAAAATAAGAATGGAAATCTTGTTGAGATTTTCGGAACAGGTACGGCAGCAATAATTTCATCGGTTAGTAAGTTGAAATATCACGAAAACGTGATGAATTTTGATGATGAGCATGCAGGTGATTTAGGAACCAAACTTTATGAGGAAATACTTGGAATTCAATATGGTGTTAGAGAAGATAAGTTTGGCTGGATGAATTATATCGACTAAAGTATTTTTTTATATATACAGCAAAAAATACCTTGACAATGTGTCCATATGTTCACTATATTCGTAGTGAACATAATAACACTAGAGGTAAATTTGACACAGCGACAGGAAGACATATTAAAATTTATTAGCGATTTTATTACTACCAATAGCTTTCCACCATCTTATAGAGAAATTGGGAACCATTTTTCAATTACAAGTACATTTGGTGTCAAACGTCATTTAGATGCTCTAATTAAGAAAGGATATATAAATATAGATAGTAAATCTAACAGATCTATTGCCCTCACCGAAAAATCATCAGAAATATTCAATACTATTAAAGAAAACAATTCTATTGAAATTCCAATACTTGGCAGAGTCGCTGCCGGTTACCCTGTACTCTCAGAACAAAATATTGATGGAACTTTATTTATTGACTCAAGTCTAATAAAAAGAGGTGGTAATTATTTCGGATTAAAGGTCCGTGGTGAAAGTATGATTGAAGATGGAATTTTTGAAGGAGATACCGTAATTGTTAAATCTCAGAAAAGTGCAAATAATAATGAAATAGTTATCGCAATGGTCGATAGTGATACTACGGTAAAAAGGTATAAAAAAAATAAAACAAACATAGAACTTATTCCAGCAAATAAGGACTTTAGTCCTATAATTATCTCAGACAAAGATGATTTCTCAATATTAGGTAAAGTTGTTGGCGTATACAGAATTTTTAATTAGAAGGTTATCATGAAATCAGAAATATTTAACTCAGCAATTCTTGGAAGAAGAAAATTGAAATTTTTATATAATCTAAATTCAGTAGAACTTGAACCTTACTTTCTAGCTCTTAACAGAAGTGGCAACAAAGTTATTTATGGAAGAGTAAATAATTCAAGTAACATAAAAATGTTTGAATTCAATAAAATTTTCAATATCAAAGTTATAGAGCATTCTAAATTTTCTCCTATTATTCCCATTTTGCCAATATTAAATTAGGACGGTTAAAATGAAAGCTAGTGTTAGACAAAGAAAAGTTGATGATCTTGTGGATCACTTTTGGAAAAACGGATATTTAACTTTAAGTAGAAGATTTGGTACATATTTGCCCGAACCGTCTAATGTAGGAATGTATGAAGTTGATGCAATTGGCAAATTAAAAAAGAAATATGCAATTGGGGTTACTCTAAGTGAAGAAGAATTAAATGCCCCAAAAATTTATTCAAAGTTGGAATATTTGGCCACACGGCATACAAAATATACAAATAAAAATGTTACGCTTTTTGTCGGTGTTCCAAAACTTTTATTTAATAAAGTAAAATTATGTGTTAGTAACTTAAGTTCTGAAGCAAAAAAAAATATCAAGGTTGTTGCCATCGGTGTTGAATCTGATCCAAAATTACTATAGAATAATTTTGTAACAACTTTCTTATTCCCCCATTTCCACTTTTCTTCTAACAGTTCAAATATTATTAGACCAATTCAAAAGACTTTATTTTAGTGCAAAATACCCTGAGAACTAAATCTTTTTTGTGTTGTACAATCAAAAGCTAATAACTGAACAAATTTATGCATGATCAAGAACCTTGACATTAAGATTTTTCACGGTTATTTTGGAAATTGTGATTTAAATAGTTATGGGATTCTCTTTGGCCAAAAAGCTAAGCGAAAAAGATTTATTACTAATAAAAAAAGTTAAAAGTGAAGGTAACATTCCCGAGCATATCGCTATTATTATGGATGGGAATGGAAGATGGGCTGCGAATAAAAATTTACCTCGCGCAGCAGGTCATAGAAAGGGTGTTGAAACCGTTAGAGCTATGGTTCAATCCTGTATTAATCTAGGTGTTAGGTATTTAACTTTGTATACATTTTCAACTGAAAATTGGAAAAGACCGCAAAAAGAAATATCTATGCTTATGAGGCTCATGGTAAAAAGCCTTAAAAATGAGACTGATGATCTAAACTCTAATAATGTCAGAATTACCACAATTGGAGATACAAATAGTTTACCAAAAATTGTTCAAAAAGAGCTAGCACAAGCAAAAGAAAAAACTAAAAATAACGACCAGCTTGTACTTAACCTTGCATTAAGTTATAGCGGAAGATGGGAAATTATTGAAGCAACAAAGAAATTAGCAAAGGATTTTGAAAGAGGAATTATACAGCTTGAAGATATTACTGAAGAACTAATATCACAAAATTTAACAACCGCACAAATACCTGATCCTGACTTAATGATTCGAAGTGGTGGGGAACAGAGAATAAGTAACTTTTTAATCTGGCAAATTGCTTATTCAGAATTGTATGTAACTAATGTATTGTGGCCAGACTTTAAATGTAAAAACCTAATTGAGGCAATAGAAGATTATCAAAAAAGAGAGAGAAGATTTGGGCGTATTAGTGAACAGATTTCTGAGACCCACAAGAAAATTGAAAAGTCAGTTAAACTTTCCGATCAGCTTGCATAAATATTTAATTCTAATATTATTGCTTATGAATTCTAATTTGTTCTCTCAACTCAATAGAGCAAACTATAATATTCTTGGAATTTCTGTAGAGGGTAATAGCACCGCAGATGCAAATACAATCATTGCGAACAGTGGTTTAAGAGAAGGTAAAGAAATTGAAATTCCGGGTGATGCAACAAACAATGCAATTAAACAATTATGGAAATTAGGCATCTTTGAAGATGTGCAGATAATTATTGATAAAAAAATCAATGATGGAATTTTTCTTCTAATAAAAGTTAAAGAACTTAGCCGAATGGAAAAGGCGATTATTAGAGGGAGCGATGAAATTGATGAAGACGATATTAGAAAGGAAATTTTATTTGTAAGTGGGCAAACCCTAAAACCACAAGAGATTAGTAAAATTATTTTAAAGACTAAGGCTCTATATGAAGATGATGGATTCCTAAATGTTAATATCAAGACACTCAAATTCGCTTTCTCCGAGGCAGATACCTCTGAAGATGAAATTACCGTAACGTGGAAAAATTTGGTTGATGAAGACGATGAAGAAAAAACAGTTTATGATTATAATCCAGACGTCAGATCAAATATAATAGGTAGAATTAAGTCTCGCTTAGTTTTAGTTTTGGATATTGAAGAAGGTGAAGAAGTTACTGTGAGAAGTATTGATTTTGCAGGAAATGAGGCATTCGAGTCTGACGATTTAAGATCAGAGCTAGATGAAACTGTTCAAGATTCTTGGTGGAGATTTTGGAGTTCTGCAAATTTTAAAAAAGAAGACTACGAAGCAGATAAGGAACTTTTAAAAACCTTTTATCAAAGAAATGGATATCGTGATTTTGAGGTTCTTTCGGACAGTGTAAGTCTTTCTGAGGACAAAAAATGGATGGATATTGTACTTAATGTTCATGAAGGTCCTCAATATAAAATTAGAAATGTTGAATGGGTCGGTAACACTGTTTACCCAGACTATATCTTAACTGAACGATTAGGTTTTAATCGAGGCGACATCTATAATTATGAACTATTCAGCCAAAACTTGTACGGTAATCAAGCTCAGAATGATGTCTCATCATTATTTTTAGATAATGGTTATCTGACATTTCGTCAGGAGGCAACTGAACAAAAGGTTGGCGAAGACTCAATGGATGTTTCAATAAGAGTAACTGAAAATAGTCAATTTAAAATTGGTAAGGTTGATGTAACTGGTAATGACAGAACAAAGGGCAAAGTAATTAGAAGAGAACTTTTTACCGTCCCAGGAGATTACTTTAGAAGAAGTAATATTTTTCGTAGCATTCAGCAACTAGCAAATTTAAATTATTTTAATGTTGAAGAACTTTATAAAACAGGTGTTGATTATAGACCTTCCAATGATAGTACGGTAAATTTAGTTTACAGCGTAGAGGAAAAATCCAGTGATTTTATTAACGCATCTGTTGGTTATAGTGGATCATGGGGGTTTAGTGGTTCAGTCGGAATTACATTAACTAATTTTTCTATAAGTGAACCTTTTCAATTAGGTGGTGGACAAATATTAAATTTTAATTGGCAATTTGGAGTTGGGAACTTCTATAGAACTTTCACATTTGGTTTTACTGAACCATGGTTTATGGATACTCCAACATCATTAGGGTTTGATGTATTTGATACCAGACAACAATATATTTATGACTTAAGCCAATCTGGAATAACTCTAAGGGTTGGAAGAAGATTAAAATGGCCTGATGATAGATTTTACTTGCAAGGTTTGTTTAAATTCCAATATAACGATGTAATAGATGGAAGAGGTTATTATGCAGAAGGAACTTCCAGACAATATACTGCTGGATTGGTATTAAGTAGAAATGATATTGATAATCCAATATTTCCATCTACCGGTTCAAAAATAAACTTTAATGGAGAACTTACTGGTGGACCGATTTTGCCAGGGGATGTTGATTATTATAAATTTGAATTTAATGCGGAATTGTACAGAAGATTATTTAATTCAAATAGGCTGACTTTTTATACAGGTGTAGATTTAGGTTACATTCACGAGCTTGTTAAAGGAACCACAATTCAACCATTTGAATTTTTCTATATGGGTGGAAATGGTCTAGTAATTGCTACAACTCCTTTACGCGGTTACGCTGATAGATCTGTGGGACCTGTAAGTTCAGACGGTTTAACAATTGGTGGTAGAGTTAAGGCAAAATATGTTGCAGAAATCAGAGCTGCTTTAACATTAGAACCAATGCCAATTTATATTTTAGCCTTTGCTGAAGCTGGAAATACTTTTGTTGATTTACCATCAGCCGATTTATTTGATCTCAAAAAATCAGCTGGTATTGGAGCAAGAATTTTAATAAATCCTATTGGACTAATAGGTTTTGATTATGGTTATGGTTTTGACAGAATGACTGTTGATGGACAAGATCCAAAATGGGAATTCCATTTTCAATTTGGAAAAGGCTTTTAATTAACTAACAAAATAGAGGTAAATTTGAAAACTTTACAAATTCTTTTAATCTTTTTAATGGTATCAGTTTCACTTTTTGCTCAATCAAATCAAAAAGTTGGTTGGGTTAATTCTGAAGTAATTTTACAACAATATCCACCTGCAATTAAAGCACAAAGTGATTTGGATGCTCTTACATCGAGATGGACTAAAAGTATTGATAGCATGACAACTGATTTACAAACAGCTTATGCTGATGCACAAAAGCAATTCGCGAACATGACTCCAGACAAACAAAGAGAAGTTCAACAAGAATTGGTTGGTAAAGAACAACTTATGCAACAATTCAGACAACAGAAATTTGGTCAACCAAATGGCGAGTTATTTATAAAACAAGAAGAATTTCTAAAACCAATTAAGGCAAAAATTCTTGATGCAATTGATGTTGTAAGAATACAAGAGGGAATGAATTTTGTTTTTGATAAAACAGGTGATGTAATTTTACTTTTTGCTGATCCAAAATATGATATAACAAATGTTGTTCTAGATAGATTAAAAAGAGGATAATAATTCGTTATAATAATCCAAGATTGATAGAGGTTTGTGGTCACTTAATTTTACTTAGTAACTTACAAACCTCTTTTCTATTTTAAAGAACATTTTTAGGAGACATATAATATGAAGAAGTTCATCTCAATTTTATTTTTTTCATTCTTATTTTTTTCTTCAACCATGTTTGCACAACTGAAAATTGGTTATGTTGATTCTGAAGCTATTATGCTAAAACTACCTGACGCACAAGATGCTCAAAAAAGGATTGACACTCAAATTGATGAATGGCAAAAAGAAATAAATGAATTGCAGAATGAGTGGAAAGTAAGTTATGATGATTATGAAAGAAGAAAACTGATTATGGGTAATCAAAAAAGAGCTGAAGTTGAAAAGGAATTGGTTACACTTGAAGAAAAAGTAGAAGATTTGCGACAAAGTAAATTTGGGGCAAATGGGGAGCTATATAAAAAACAAGATGAATTTATGAAACCCATTCAGAACCAAGTGTTCGCCGCTATAGAAGAAGTTGCTTTAGAAAAAGAACTAGATTTTGTATTTGACAGAAGTGGAGATTTGATATTTCTTTATGCAAAAGAGGAATATGATATAACGGGTGAAGTATTAAATAAATTACAATAAATATTTCCATATATTTAGAATTATTTATTTTGATTTTATTCAAATTCTATTGTCAAGACTATTCTCATCTATTGAGCTAAACTATATGAAAATTAAACTCTCAGAAATTGCAGATTTAATTAGTGGTAAGGTGGTAGGCAAGCCCGATATTCAAATATCGAATTTGTCTAATATTCAAGACGCAAAAATTGGGGATTTAACATTTTTATATATGCCCTCTTATCTTGATTTTCTAAAAACCACTAATGCTTCAGCTGTTCTCATTCCTCCATCTTTTGAAAAGACAAATACTGAGCTAACATACATTGAAGTAGATAAACCTAATCTTGCATTCCAAAAAATTATAAATACGTACTTCAAACCAAACTTTAATTTAAAAGGTGTTCATCAATCCGCAAATATAGCTGGTACTTCATCAATAGCCGAAGATTCTGCTTTAGGTATGAATGTTGTGATTGGAGAAAATTGCAATATCGGTTCTAGTACAAAAATTTACCACAATACTGTTATTATGGACAATTGTACAATTGGGAATAATGTTTTAATATTCCCTAATGTAACCGTGAGGGAAAATACGATAATTGGTAATGACGTAATTCTTCATTCCGGGACAGTTATTGGATCCGATGGATTTGGATATTCACCAGATGAAAATGGAGTATATCATAAAATTCCGCAGATTGGAAATGTTATAATAGAAGACGATGTTGAGATTGGCTCGAATGTCTCAATTGATAGAGCCGCAGTTGGTTCAACAATTATTCATAAAGGTGTTAAATTAGATAATTTAGTTCAAATAGCCCATAATGTTAAGGTTGGTGAAAACACTGTAATGTCAGCACAAACTGGAATCTCTGGAAGCGTAGTTATTGGGAAAAATTGTATTTTAGCAGGTCAAGTAGGGTCAGTGGGACACATAGAAATAGCTGACAATGTTATTGTTGGTGCTCAAAGTGGTATTTCTAAAGGCATTAAAAAGTCGGGCACTTATTTCGGTTCGCCTGCCAAAGAAATTAAAACGACTTTAAGACTAGAAGCACACTTTCGTTCATTACCAAAATATGCCGAAAAGATAAAAGAATTGGAAAGGAAATTAGATCGTTTAGAATCAACAAATAAAATTGAAAACCAAAAGGGAAATAATTAATGTTAGATCTTCAACTTACAATACAAAAACCAGTTTCAATTTCCGGCTTTGGATTACATACTGGAACATCTTGTACTATGACATTTAAACCTGCTCCTGATAATTATGGGATTAAATTTGTTAGAACCGATTTAGGGGATAATTTAGAAATTCCAGCACTCGCAGAATATGTTGTTGATATATCCCGAGGAACCACTCTTGGGTTAGGTGATGCCAAAGTTTACACCGTTGAACACGTTCTTGCTGCTATCGTTGGACTACAAATTGATAATATAATTATTGAACTTGATGGTATTGAACCGCCTATTGCAGATGGTAGTTCAAAACCATTTGTTGATAAACTATTAGAAGCTGGAATTGTAAAACAAAAAGAGCCAAAAAACTATTTAATTATTGATGAAACAATTATGTATTCGAATGAAGAAGAGCAAGTTGACATAGTTGCACTACCTTTGGACGGATTTAGAATGACTGTCATGGTAGACTATCAAAATCCTGCATTAGGGAGTCAACATACAGGTTTGTTTGATCTTGAGAAGGAATTTATATCTGAGTTCGCATCAACTCGTACATTTTGTTTTTTAAGTGAAGTTGAAGCGTTAGCAGATCAGGGTTTAATCAAAGGTGGCAATATAGATAATTCTGTAGTAATTGTAGATCATGAAGTGACTGAAAATGATTTGGTTAAACTTTCTGATAAACTTGGTCTTGATTCACAAATTACAATTGGGAAAAATGGATTTCTAAATGAAAATAATTTGCGATTCAAAAATGAACCAGTTAGGCACAAATTATTAGATATGATTGGTGATTTGGCACTTATAGGGGCTCCGATTAAAGCGCAAATATTGGCAGCTCGCCCTGGACACAAAGCAAATGTTGAATTTGCTAAGAAGATCCGAAAACTTTTACAACAGAAACAGTTAGAGAAAAAATATCAGCATGTAAAAAAAGAGGGCATTGTATTTGATTCGGCCGCAATTCAAAAAATACTTCCCCATCGCTACCCTTTTCAACTCGTTGATAAAATCATTCATCTTGAATTAGATAAAAAAGTAATTGGCATTAAATCTGTTACTGGTAATGAACCGTTTTTCCCGGGTCATTTTCCAGGTAGACCAATAATGCCCGGAGTTCTTATCATAGAAGCAATGGCACAAACTGGTGGAATTTTAATGCTTAATTCGGTTGAAAATCCTGAAGAGAAATTAGTTGTTTTTATGGGAATCGATAAAGCCAAATTTAGACGTCAAGTTGTTCCAGGTGATCAGTTAGTAATGGAAGTTGAATTAGTAAGTAAGCGAAATAAGTTTGTGGTTATTAAAGCAAAAGCAATGGTAGATAATAAAGTAGCAGCCGAGGCAGAACTAAAAGCTGCAATTGTAGATAGAAATGAATCTTAGAGAATTTTATGACAAACATTCACACAACAGCAATAATAAATTCTAATGCAAAATTGGGAAACAATATTTCTATTGGGCCCTTCACATACATTGAAAAAGATGTAGAAATTGGTGATAACTGTATTATTGGCCCAAACGTATCAATTTACGATGGTGCAAGAATAGGTAATAATGTAAAAATTTATCAAGGAGCATCCGTTGCTAATCATCCTCAGGATTTAAAATTTGACAACGAAGAATCTACCTTTGAAATTGGTGATGGAACAGTTGTTAGAGAATTCGCAACTCTTCATAGAGGAACAATTGAGTCTAGAACTTCAAAAGTTGGCAAAAACTGTTTACTAATGGCTTATACCCATGTTGCTCACGATTGTATTGTTGGGGATAATTGTATTTTAGCTAATCTAGTTCAATTAGGTGGACATGTTGAAATTGAGGATTGGGTAATTATTGGAGGTGGTACTTCCGTACACCAATTTGAGAAAATTGGAAAACATGTGATGATTGGCGGAGGATTCAGGGTTACCTCTGATGTCCCACCATTTGTATTAGCCGCTGGAGAGCCCTTAAAATATAATGGTCTAAATACAATTGGACTACGGCGTCGTGGTTTTTCAAATAGTGAAATATTGAGAATTAAAGAGATATACTCAATAATATTTTCAAAAGACCTAAACTTAACTCAAGCTATTAGTAAAATAAAAGATGAATTTGAAATGGAGCCACTAGTTAATTCGATTTTAGCCTTCATTGACAAGAGCAAACGCGGAATTATTAAATAATGAATTGGCAGTTGATTGAATATAAATCCTTTCCCGGAAAGTATAACATGGATTTTGATCTTCAACTTGTCAAGAATTGTGAGCCAGATTCTCCCATTCTAAGGTTCTACGGTTGGAATCCTTACTGTATATCAATTGGAGCCAACCAATCTTTTAATGAAATAGATACTGAACTTACTCAAGTTAGTAATATCGATGTTGTGAAAAGACCTACCGGAGGAAGAGCAATACTACATGCCGAAGAACTTACCTATTCCGTAGTAATGCCAAATAGCAAACAAATTAGCGGTAAGAAATTATATGAAGATATTTCCAGTGCAATTGTATTTGGACTGAAATCGTATAGTTCTAAATTGAGCGAAGTAAAATTGGAAAATTTGAATCCTAACTTTTCTGAATTATTAAAGAACTCATCAGGAGCCTTGTGTTTTGCAAGCATTGCTAAAAGTGAAATTAAATATAAAAACAAAAAATTAGTCGGCAGTGCCCAGAGGAAATTGGGAACAACTATACTTCAGCATGGTTCTATACTTATTGGGCAATCTCATAGGAACCTAGTTAACTACCTTAGAGTTGTTGGTGAAGAAAAGTCAAACCTCAATATTGAAATTAGAGAAAAGACTACTGAAATTTCTACAATTTTAGGAGAGAAAGTTAATATTCAACGTCTTCAAGATTCACTAATCTCTGCATTTGAAGAAGTATTGGGCGCTCAATTTCTTATGACAAAAGATGAATCTATTTCACTTTAAATATTGCAAAGGCTACCAAACATTAAATGAAATTATTTACTGAAATAAATAAAATCCTATTAATTCTAACAATTCTTTTTACCCTTAATCTTGACGCACAAACTGAATCAGTAGAAGTATTTCTTGAGGGTAAGAAAATTACTGATATAAAAAACGATGGTGTAGACATCTGGGTTTCCACAGAAGGTAATGGAATATTCAAATACATAAAGTGGAAAAACAAATGGATTAATTTTTCGACTGAAAACAAAAAAATTAAACAAGATTTTTTTTACTGCCTGGAAGTTGGACCACGTTATATCTGGGCCGGATCTGCTGATGGATTATACACATATGATAAAAAAAGAAAAAGATGGAGGAAAAAAAAATTTGGTTTAGGAGGACAATTTAGTAATTGGATTAGAAGCTTAAAATATGATAAGAAGGAGAACAAACTCTGGATTGGTAGATTTAAATATCTTTCACAATTTGATTTAATTTCAAAAAAATATATGGACTTTGATTTAACAGTTGATAAAATTGAGAAAACTAATTCGATTAAACATATTAATATTGATGGTGATAGTGTTATTTGGATTGGTGTAGAAGCTGGATTGCATAAATATGCTAAGAATTTAGATTCATTTTCAACTACCTTTTATGACAGTAAAAATAATAACTTTCTAAGTGGAGGAGATCAAGTTAGTATTTCTAGCATCTTATTTGAGCAAAATAATATTTGGTTCGGTACGGATGAGTTTGTCACAAATCAAAACCCAGAATATAATTTAGGCGGTCTTTTTAGGTTTGATAGAGAAGTAAATTGGCTTAAATTTGATGAGCATTCCAGTTTAGCTGGAAGTGGAATATTTTCTTTAGAGCTGACTGGTAATTATATATGGTCATCAGTTTATAAATTTGACCCTCAATCAAATAAATTGATTGGTATGGGGCTAAATTTAATTAATCGTAAAACATTAAAAATTATTAAAATTGAAAACAATTTAATACCTGACACAATTTACACATTACATTTTGACGGTGAAAATATGTGGTTGGGGACAAATAATGGAATTAGAAAAATTAGTCTAACTAATGAGTTATTACCAGATTTCAGCTAAGAGAGTTAAAATTGACAAAAGAAAGAACAACTCAATTACAAAATAATTTTTACGGCAAAAGAATTGCTATTATTGGTGATCTGATGCTGGATGGTTATTTCTGGGGCGATGTCTCGAGAGTTTCTCCAGAAGCTCCTGTACCAGTTGTAGAAATTGATAATGAGTTTTTTAGATTTGGCGGTTCGGCAAATGTTGCATTAAATATATTAAGATTAGGAGGCACTCCCTTTCCTATTGGAGTAATTGGAAACGATAGCGATGGGAAAACCGTCTTAGATTTGATGAAAGAAGCAAATATTGATTCGAGAGGAATTTTCATTGATGATTCTAGACCAACAACTACAAAAACAAGAGTAATCGCAGGGACTCAACATGTGGTTAGAATTGACAGGGAAAGTAAGGATTATATAAATTCTAAGCTGGAAGAACAAATCATTAATTTATTAAACAAGGAAGTCGAAAATATTGATGCAATAATTCTTCAAGATTATAATAAAGGTGTTTTGACAGATGATATTATTTCAATGATAATTGATCTTGGAAACAAGCATGATAAAATAATTTCAGTTGATCCCAAATTTATTAATTTTAAGAAATTTCAAGATGTTACTATTTTCAAACCTAATAAAAAAGAAACAGAAGACATTCTTGGATTAAGGATAATTTCTGATGAGGATATTTCTTTTGCCGGTAATGAGTTACTCAAATTACTAAATGCTAAATACGTATTGCTGACACTTGGCGAAAAAGGGATTGCACTTTTTGAGAAAGGAAACAAGGAAATTAGAATTCCCACAAAAGCTAGAAAAGTTGCTGATGTTTCCGGAGCAGGTGACACAGTAATTTCAACAATTACATATGCTTTAACAACTGGCGCAACTATAAGAGAAGCTGCTTACATTGCTAACTACGCTGGTGGCCTAGTGTGCGAAGAAGTTGGGATCGTTCCAATTGAGCATGATAAATTATTTGATACTTTATTTGAGAATATCTAATGGAAAATGTTAAAATTGTACTCGAAGAATTAGTTAAAATACGAGAATCATTGAAACAAAAAGGGGAAAAAGTTGTATTTACTAATGGATGCTTTGACATTCTTCATGCGGGACATGTTGATTACCTTATAAAAGCAAAAGAATGCGGAGATATATTAATTGTTGGTTTGAACAGTGATCATTCTATAAGAGAAATTAAAGGAAATAATAGACCAATTGTGAATGAGACGGAGAGAGCTTTCATCCTAGATAATTTAAAACCAGTTGATTATGTTGTTCTATTTAATGAGCCCACTCCTCAGAAATTGATTGAAAGTATTATTCCAGATGTATTAGTAAAAGGTGCAGACTGGAATATTGAAAATATTGTAGGAAGGGATATAGTTGAGAATAATGGAGGTGAAGTAAAAACAATTGAATTTGTTAACTCACAATCCACTACGAATATAATTAAAAAAGTAATTGATATATATAATGAGTAAGGACCCAATTAAAGAAAAAAAAAAATTTAAGAGACCACTTTTACATAAAATTGTAAATGTTTTTATAGGAATAATTGGTGGTATATTATTTTTACTTATTATTTTTTTCGGATTTTCCCAAACTAAAACCTTTCGAAATATTTTAAAGAACCAAATCACAGAATATGTCTCAGAATCATTAAATGGTAACCTTCATATAGATAAAATCGATGGATCAATTTTATCTTCAATTATATTACACAATACATCGCTAATTTCTGAAAAAGATACGCTCCTCAAGGTTGATGAGTTAGTTATAAAAACAAGCCCAATACATTTATTTTTAAAAAGAATTTTAATTAGAGACATTATAATTAAAAATGCAAAGTTAAAACTTCTTGAAGACAAGAATGGTGAATGGAATATATCAAAATTAGCAAAAAAAAATGGTGATGATACAAAAGTTGAAGAATCAGATACAACCAGCAGTTCGTTTCCCTTCAGTATTCAAATTAACAATCTGAACTTTCAAAACTTGAATTTTGTCAACCAAACATATGATCATGTTGGTTCTGTTCAAAAATACAAATATTTGACACCAGACGATTTACAATTAAAAAACATTTCATTAGATGCAAAATTGTTTGCTAACCTTTCAACATCAACAGTTAAATTCTATCTCAAGAATTTTTCTGTTAACCCAAACTTTCAGTCTTTTAATCTTAAAAAATTGTCTGGTGAATTTGAACTGACAAAAAACTATGCCCTTGTTAGTAATCTCAATTTAATAAGTGATAGTTCTAATATTAACATTAGTGCTAAAATTGATGAATTAAATTTACTTGGGAATGTTAAATTGAAGGATTTTAAGGAATACCCTATTCAACTTAAACTAGAGGCTTTCCCCATTAAATTTAGTGATCTTTCCACTTTTATTGGAGACATAGATTTTCTAAATGGTCTGGCTTATATTGATATGCAAGCCGATGGTTATTTTGGGGATTTTGATGTCAAACGTCTTGAGATGAGTTTTTTGAATTCCAACTTGAGTCTAAAAGGTAAAGTACAGAAATTACATACCCCTGAAAACCTATTCCTTGATGTTAGAATTACTGATTCAAAAATTTTAGAATCCGAGGCTCATTTTCTTATAAAGGGATTAGATATTCCCTTGTATGAAAATCTTATGGTTGATAACCTAAATGTAAAGTTCAAGGGTGAGCCAACCAGATTCCATGCTGAACTTTCTGGCGATGTTAATGAGGGCAACTTGTATCTTGACACCTATCTTGATTTGCAAAATGAGCAGATGGATTATAATATTGAATTCAATTCAAATAAATTAGATCTTTATCCAATTCTTGGTTTAAATTCATCAATCACAAGTGCCGGTAATATTAAAGGGATCGGCACTGATCCTAATCAAATGAATGCAGAATTAAATATTAGAGCTTTCGAATCTGTTTTTGACAGCATTAAAATTGATTCTGTGTTCCTAACTAGTTCAATCCAATCCAAATTATTGGAGATTGATTTACGTTCCATAATAAATGATGCATCTGCTTTTGTAAAAGGAGAATTGGATTTGAGAAATGAATCCGAGCCCATTTACAATCTCTTTGGGAAGGTTCAAAATTTTCAGCTAAATAAATTTACTGGTGATATTAGTGATTCCTCAAATCTGAACCTTGATTTTAAAGCTGATGGAAGAAATTTAAAATTAGATAATATGGTTGGGAATTATGAAATAACATTGGAGCCATCTTATCTGAAGGACTTAAGTTTAGATGAAACTAGTATTAAATTATCCCTTCTCAAAAACGAGTTTGAAAGAAAGATAAATTTGCAATCTGAATTTGCCGATTTTAATATTGAGGGTCAATTCTCACTTGAAAAAGCGATTGATATTTTAGCTTACGAAGGCTCAACAATTGCTGAAATCATCGCTAACAAAATTGACGAATTGAATCCCATCTATGATGTTGATAGTTTAATATCTTTAAGAGTTACTGATGAAATTCCTTTAATAGTAAATGAAGATCTAGAATTTAGTTACAATTTTTTATTTAAAGATTTTGAACTTATTGCACAGTTTCTTGGAAATGATGAATTGGATATCATTGGATCTGGTGAAGGAACTATTATTAATGATTCTCTACACTTTGAGATTTCAACAGATGTAATCATTGAAAATTTATTAAATAAGAAAAAAAATGAACTGTTTTATTTATCAAATGTTGAAGCTAACATTAATTTTAGTCGAGATAATCGCGAAGTTTCTTTCAATAAAATGTTTGGTACAATCTCTGTCGAAGGGGAAAAAATTTATACCGGGATTGAGTTAAATGAAGTGGAGACAGATTTAATCTTTAACCAAAGCAAATTATTTTTTAATACTTCAGTTAATGTAGAGGATAAATTTTTAACCGAACTAGAAGGAACGGTAAGTACTGAATCATTGCTAGAAAGAATTGATCTAAGTAACATTTCAGTAAAATATAAAAACTTACCATGGACAAATTATGATACCTGCGTTGTAATTTTTAGTCAAGATGGTGTTCAGTTATCTAATTTGGTATTAGATAATGGCTCAACTGTAATAAACCTTGATGGACAAATAAACAATGATGAAAGCCATAATTTTTTTCTTAATATAGAAAATATGCCAGGTGAAGTATTATCCACCTACCTGCTAGAGGATGAAGCTAAACCATTCGGAGGAGATATTAATTTAGATCTAGTTTCTTCAGGTTTCTTGGAGAATCCTAAAATAAATCTTGATGTAGATATTCACAATATTTCTTACAACGATGTTAACTTTGGTTCATTAACATGTGTGACCAGTCATTTAAACTCTAGCACTTTGTTTGACGTTGATTTTACTAACACTGAACTAGGTGTAACTTCTCCCCTTTTAACTTTAGATGCAACAGCCCCGTTAAAAATAAATTATCTAAATATTAATGAGATCCTAGATGATGATTCTGAAATACTTATTTCTCTTAGATCAAACAATTTTGATATAGGTAGTTTCGGTAATATTTTACCATATGTAAAAGACCAAAGTGGTAAGATTATGTCAAAGGTTGATATAAGAGGACCTCTTAATAATCTAATGACAAATGGATATTTTGTTTTAAATAATGGATTTTTTACATCCCGACAAAACAATTTAGATTATAATCTAGGACTAAAAACTGTCTTTGATAAACAAATTGCATCTATTGATAGTATGTCGTTGTCAAATAGAGGAGGATCAAAATATAGTGGAGAAATCAAAGGAATCGGCACACTGGGATTGAGACAATTTCCATTTAGTAATTTTGATTTTACTTTAAATGGTAATTTGGCATTATTGGGTAAAAAATCTCAAACAAGGAACTCTAATATTTATGGAGATCTGTACATTAAAACAGATAATGATTGGAAATTCACCTTCGAGGATGACGCCTATACCTTTGATGGAAATATAATTGTAGATAGGGCTAATTTGGTGTACGTCACAGAGAAAAATACAGTAGGTAGACAAAACGAAAGAATTATTTACAAAATTTTAGAGGATACATCAAAATTTAACATTAGTAATCAAAAATTCATTAAGATTTTGAATGAAACAAAACTAAATAGTTTTGAGATTACAAATAACCAACCTAGTAGGTTTGACATTAACACAAACATATTAATTGAGAATATTGCTACTTTCAATTTTATAATCTCACCTGAATTGAATCAAAAACTAAGTGTTGAAACTACAGGCCAGTTAGTATTTGAAACAATTGAGAACGAAATGAAAGCACAGGGTTCATTGTCACTTTTAAGTGGTTCTAGATTGGAATTTTTTAAAACATTCGATGCTGTAGGAAAAATTAGATTTGAAAATGATTTAACTGATCCTCACTTTGATATTGTTGCAACATATATTGGAGAAATTGAAAAATTTGAAAACCTTCCGGAAAGTGTAGAAGTTGCAGTAAAATTAAAATTATTTTCAGCGTTCTCAAAGCTACAGGAAAACTTATCCGGCAATAAAGAAAACTTATCCGTTTACATTGGCAGATCTGAAATTGAAAACGATATACCAAGTACAAAATATGATCAATCGAATGCACTAACTTTTGTTATTTTTGATCAGTTAAGTTTAGATCTGAACGATGAGCAAAAATCAACTTTAGGTGCAATGACGGAAAATGCAGCATTTTCATTGCTTGGTTCACAACTTACGAATTATCTTAGTTCATATTGGGGTGGTTTAATAAGTAATATTAGATTAAATAAATATTCGGGGAGAGATTCTTATAAGTTGCTTTTTTCCGGAAAGTATAATAATATACGCTATTCTTTTGGTGGCAGTTTTGGTTCTCAAACAGATTATCTACAACTTAGTAGAGCTGATATAAAATTTGAATATCTTTTTAATCCAAATTTTTTAATACGTGTTGAGCAGAAAAATCCGATTATTGAAACAACCACAGATGAAAAGATACGCGAAGTGGGCCTTAAATATAAATTCGAGTTCTGATGAAAAAGAAAATTAAAATTTACTTTAGTACAAATCCAAATTTAGCAATTAATGCTAAAGCCCTCGGTAAAAAGCTAAAAGTTAAGAAAAAAGATTATGAATATTTTAAAACCGAACTTCATGCTTTATTAAAAGAAAATTTCTTAAGTAGAAGTGGTAAAAGATATCAACTTTGTAAAGCAACCAACAAAAAATATGTTGGTGAACTTCAACTTGCAAATGGGCAAAACTACGGATTTGTACTGTTGAAAGACAAGAATTTAAAAGACATTTTCATATCGGAAAAACATTTAAATACTGCGTTTGATGGCGATAGAGTTGAAGTATCATTGTTCGCGCAAAGAAAAGGTAAGAATCAAGAAGGGCAAATTATCAGTATCGTAGAGAGAAAGAGAAAAGAAATTGTTGGAGTTCTCAGAAAATCAAAATCTTTCTTTTTTGTTGAACCAGATGATATTAAAATTCATAGAGACATATACGTTTCTTCTAAAAACCTTAATAAAGCCAAAGATGGTGACAAAGTTGTTGTTGCCAAAATTGAATGGGAAACAGCTCAACTTAATCCTGAAGGAATTATTACTGACGTTCTTGGCAAAGCTGGTTCATATGACGCTGAAATTGCTTCAATTGCAAGAGAATTTGGTATTAGGTATAAATTTTCGAAAGCTGTTCTCCAAGAAGCTAATAATTTAACCAATGAAATTTCAAATGAAGAAATTTCTAAAAGGTTAGATTTAAGAGATAAAAATGTTTTTACTATTGATCCTAAAACAGCAAAAGATTTTGATGACGCTGTTTCAATTGAAAAACTTGAGAATGGAAACGTATTAGTTGGAATTCATATAGCTGATGTTAGCCATTATGTTGTTCCGGGAAATCCAATTTATAAGGAAGCTGAAAAAAGAGCTACCAGTGTATATCTTGTAGGGAAAGTAATTCCTATGCTTCCTGAGAAATTATCTAACAATATTTGTTCGCTTGTTCCTAATAAGGATAGGTTAACATTTAGCGTTTTTATAGAATTTGGACCAAGTGGAGAGCGAATAAAGTACAAAATTGAAAAGACAATCATTAATAGTAAAAGAAGATTTACTTATGATGAGGTCCAAAAAATTATTGAGTCTGAAAAGGGTGATCTTAATGAAGAAATATTACGACTAAATGATATTGCAAGGAAGTTACGAAAAGAGAGAACCGACAATGGAAGCATTAATTTTACAACCCCGGATATTGAGTTTATTCTTGATGATAAGGGATCGCCAATTGATATTAAAATAAAAGAGAGTAATGAAAGTCATCATTTGATTGAAGAATTTATGCTTTTAGCAAATAGAATTATTTCTTCTCATGTTAATAAAAAGGACCAAAGAGAAAAGGTTCCATTTGTATATAGGATTCATGACCTGCCAAATGAAGAAAAAATTAAAGAATTTGCATTATTTGTACAATCACTGGGATACAGCTTTACTCCTGATGGAATGAACAATTCGAGTGAAATTCAGAAATTACTAGAATCAGTAGCAGGAACTGAAGAAGAAGCAGTTGTGAATGAAATAGCAATTCGATCAATGGCAAAAGCTGTTTATTCAACACAAAATATTGGTCATTATGGTTTGGGATTTAAGTTCTATTCTCACTTTACATCACCAATTAGACGGTTTCCGGACTTAATTGCCCATCAACTGATATATAATTATTTGGGCCATAATAAAAGCAAAAATTTTGGAATTAAGAGATTAGAAGAAATTTGTGAACATTCTTCATTAATGGAGCGTAATGCAATAAGTGCTGAACGACTTTCAGTCAAGTTAAAACAAATTGAATACTTGAAAAATAAAATTGGTGAAACATTCAATGGTGTTATCTCTGGTATAACTCACTTTGGAATTTTCGTTGAAGTTAGCAGCAATCTAGCTGAGGGATTAATTAACCTCAGAGATCTTGATGATGATTTTTATGAGTTAGATGAAAAGAGTTATTCAATTATAGGAACGACAAATAAAAAACAATTTAGACTTGGTGATAAAATTCAAGTTAAATTAAAATCGGTCAATGAAGCAAAAAGAGAGATTGATTTTACTCTTTCATAATGAGTAAAATATTTTTATACTGAAATATAAAAGTCAAAGGCCATTAAATGTTTAGATTTTATAATATATTATTTTCTTTACTATTAACGTCAAGTTTTCTATTTGGGCAATTTGGTAAGAATAGAGTTCAGTATAGACAACATGAATGGATGTATATCCAAACAAAGCATTTTGATATATATTTCTCAGAAGAAGGTAAAGACGCTGCTGAATTTACTGCTCAATCTGCTGAAGAAGCTATAGAAGATATTCACAGTAGATTAAATTATCAGGTTAATAATAGAATTGCACTAATCGTTTATAATTCTCATAATGAATTCCAGGAAACGAACACATCAGATGGATATCTTTCACAGGGTATTGGTGGATTTACAGAACCATTCAAAAATCGAGTTGTATTTCCATTTGAGGGTTCATATAGCAAATTTAAACACGTAATTCATCACGAACTCGTTCATGCGGTTATGAGAGATATGCTCTATGGCGGTACTATTCAAAACATAATTGCAAAGGGAATTACATTACAACTTCCAATCTGGTACCATGAGGGTATGGCTGAGTATTTAGCTAGTGGTTGGGAAACAAATTCCGATATGTTTATTAGAGATGCAATCATAAATGAATACCTTCCAGACATAAACCGTTTAGGTGGTTATTTTGCATATCGGGGAGGACAAGCTCTTTTCAGATATATAGCAGAAACATATGGTGAAGAAAAACTTGCAGAGTTACTTAATAACACAAAGGGAAAAGGCAACGTTAATAGTGGATTTAAGTCATCAATTGGAATAGATTTAGAAGAATTGAATGAAAAATGGAAAAAGGATATCAAGAAAAAATATTGGCCAGAAATTGCTACAAGGCAAGATCCGGATGAACTCGCAAAACGTTTAACCAATAATAAAAAAGCTGGTGGCTTCTATAATATTAGTCCTGCCATTTCCCCTCAGGGTGACAAAATAGTTTTCATTTCAGATAGAGATATTTATCTAGACATTTATATTATGAACTCTTTTGATGGCAAAATAATTGACAAAGTAATTGAAAGTGGCAGAACTGAAAACCTTGAGGAATTAAATGTTCTCTACCCTACTCTAACATGGGCACCAGATAACATAAGAATTGCTCTAACCAGCAAGAGAGAAGGTTACGATGTTGTTAAGGTGATTAATACTGAATCTGGAGACGATATAGATCTACCATTCCAACTTCACGGTATTGAATCGGTAAGTTGGTCCCCAGACGGCAATTCAATTGCCTTACTTGGCAGTAGTGCAAAACAATCTGATATTTTCATATATAATTTTCAATCTGAAGAACTTACAAATATTACTGATGATATTTTCAGTGAGTATTTACCTAGTTGGTCCCCCGATGGCACAAAAATAATTTTTTCATCTGATAGAAATGGTTACTCAAAAGATCAGGTAATTCAAGATGGAATTACAATGGCCAATATGGAATCATTTCAAATGGATCTATATCTTACAAACCTTGAAACTAAAGAAATTTCACAAGTTACAGATTGGTTTTATAGTGATGAAAAATCAGCCGTCTTCTCTCCAGATGGGAAAGAGATTTTGTTTGTTTCAGATTTTAACGGTATCGATAATATTTATAAGAAAAAAATGTTTGGTGAGGATATTGAGCCTGGAACTTCACTTTTGGATATTGATGCAATACCGGTAACAAATTCATTAAATGGAATAGAAAGTATTTCTATATCAGCTGATGGTAAAAAGTTAGTGTTTTCTTCTTTCTTCAAATCAGGATTTAATATTTTTCTGCTAAACAACCCATTTGAAATGGAAGAAATTGAAGATTTTGAATTCACACAATATATGAGTCAGTTTTATAATGATGAATCAGAGAATAATGAGATTGTTGAAGATCCTAGTGAAATCCTTGTTAAGGGTAAAGAATTTGTTTATAAAAAAATCACCGAGCCAGATTCTTCTGTAGAAATAAATTCCAACATATTTACGGGTCAAATAATTGATTATGGGGAAAAACTCGCTGACACTATAAGAACAGATTACAGTGATTTTGTTTTTGCTAAGAATGATTCATTTGGTGACTCAACTAAAACAAAAAATGAAGAGCAATTATTATTTAGAGAAAAATTGGATGGAAACGGAAACTTTCTTGTAAATAAATATAAAATTGATTTCTCACCTGATTTGGTATACGCCAATGCTGGATATAGTACTCTCTATGGCGTCTTAGGGACAACTGTTCTTTCTTTTAGTGATATGCTTGGAAACCATAGACTCGTTGGAACAACAAGCCTTCAAATAGATTTGAAAAATAGTGATTATGGACTTGCTTATTATTATTTACCGGAACGTATAAATTATGGATTTGCTGCGTATCATACAGCAAGGTTTGTTTATTTAAATAATGCATTTGGTTCAAATTTATACAGGTTTAGAAGTTTTGGGAGTAACTTAAGTGCAAGTTTGCCAATAGATTTATTTCATAGAATTGATGCTGCTGTAAGTATTCAACGAGTATCTAGGGAAAATATAGATAATATTGATGAGCCCACAGAAAATGCAACATTTGTAATCCCTTCACTAAGCTATGTTAAAGACAATATACTATGGGGTTACACTTCGCCAATAGAAGGCACCCGATATAATTTAACTCTGTTTGGCAATCCTGGCATTTCCAAATCAAAGGAGAGTTTTGTTACACTAACTTGGGATTACAGAAAATATTTAAGATTCTTTTTTGATAATGCTCTAGTGATGAGGTTTTCAGGCGGATATTCAGCAGGTTCAAATGCACAAAACTTCTTCATAGGTGGTACAGAAAGTTGGATTAATAGAACTTTTGCAAATAATAATATTCCTTTATCTTCAGCCTCTGATTTTGTGTTTCTTACGCCAGCATTACCGCTTAGAGGTTATGATTATGCAGAACAATTAGGAACTAAATATTCACTTGTTAATCTTGAGCTTCGTTTTCCTTTAATTCGATATTTGTTAACCGGTCCAATTCCATTATTTTTTCAAAATATTCTGGGAGTTGCATTTATCGATGCCGGATCAGCATGGAATGATAATAAAGAATTAAGATTATTTAAAAAATCAGATGGAGGTAAAAGAATTACTAATGATTTGCTCCTGGGAGTAGGTACAGGATTTAGATTACAATTTCTGTTCCTTTGGAAGTTTGATGTTGCTTGGTCTTACGACCTTCAGCAATTCTCCGGACCAAAATATTATATTTCTTTAGGACTCGACTTTTAAAATTTATTTGTCTGATTTATCTATTTTAGCTTCTCTCTTAACTGGAGTTTCTTTGCTCTCTGTCTTTGGAGCTGATTTTTCAGCTTTTTTATTACTCGAATTATTTTTGTAGTCCGTTTGATAAAATCCTGATCCTTTAAAAATTGGAGCTACACCTGCACCAATTAATCTTTTTAATTTCCCATCACACTTTGGACAATTTTGAAGAGGCTCTTCACTCATCTTTTGGAACTCCTCAAAAATATGGGTACAATCTAAACATTTATAATCGTAAGTTGGCATAATAACATCCTGTTTTTTAACTGGCAAAATTACTGTATTTTATTCAGAAATAAAACATTATATATATTCGTATATGTTTCTATATTAAAGATAAACTTCAAAACTATGATGAAAGCAATAATTAACACTGTATTGTTCGTATTTTTAATCTCACTGACTTCTTGCCTTAATTATACCCAGGTTACGACTATAAAAACGGATAACTCTGGAAAAATGTATATCCATTATTGGATGCGAATGGATCCAGATCTCGATTCTCTTCTCCTAACCAAACTAGGCCTCTTCAATGAAGACTCATTAAAGAGTATCTTTAAGTCTAACTTTTCTGACTTAAATTTCTCGAGAGTCTATCATGATTTCAGTGATAGTTCCCTTCACACTCAAATTGAATTTGAGTTCACTAATTTTGATTCCTTAAATAATCTTCAGTTTTTCAAGCATTCTGAACTTTCCATAAAAGAGGGAGCTGAAGACACTAAAATATTCTCACAATTTATTCAACCAATTACTACAAGTTTTGGATTATATGATAAATCATTAACAGTTAGCTATGTTTACTACCTTCCAGGTAAAATTATAAGTCACAACGCTAATTCTCATTCACGAAATAAGCTCACATGGATTTTTACTCTTGATAATATTGGAACTGGGAAAGTTATTTCCGCAAACTATATTCCATTCAAACTAAAAGAAACTCCAATATGGATTTATAGTTTAGCTGGTTTAGTGATACTTATTGTCCTTATATTTTTACTGAAAAAGAGTAAAAAGTAATTATTAATTTAAAATTCTTTGATTTTTACTGATTCTATAAATAATTGACATAACTTGATTATTTATTTATCTTTATGAATTGTATAATATTTATGAAATAATAAAGATTTAAGAATATGGCAGCTGGTCCAAGAATATTTTCCGGGTCTTCGAATCCGAAAATTGCTGAAAAAATTGCCGATTATATAGGTACCCCATTAGGTGCAGTTGAACTCAAGAAATTTAGTGATGGTGAAATTTGGGTTAAGTTCAAAGAGAACATTCGCGGTGGGGATGTTTATATTGTTCAATCCACACACAATCCTGCAGAAAACTTAATGGAATTATTAATAATGATTGATGCTGCGAAAAGATCGTCAGTATCAACGGTTACTGCGGTAATTCCTTATTTTGGTTACGCAAGACAGGATAGAAAAGATCAACCTAGAGTTGCTATAACTGCAAAGTTGATAGCTAACCTAATCTCTGTTGCCGGTGCGGATCGTGTTATTGCAATGGATTTGCATGCTGCTCAGATTCAAGGATTTTTTGATATTCCATCTGATCATCTATATGCATCTCCAGTATTTTTAGATATTTTTAGAAATAAAGCTGAAAATCTCGTCGTAGTTTCCGCTGATATAGGCGGAATTAAATTAGCAAGATCATATGCTAAAAAACTCAATACACAATTAGTGGTTATTGATAAAAGAAGACCTACACAAAACAAAGCTGAAGTTATGAATATAATAGGTGATGTTCAGGGAAAGGACATTTTACTTGTTGATGATTTAATTGATACAGCAGGTACATATGTTTCTGCTATAAATGCATTGAAAGGAAATGGAGCAAATAACATTTTTGGAGCCGTTACTCATGCAGTTTTATCAGGAGACGCAGTCGAAAAAATCGAAAAATCTGATATTTCAAAATTATACGTTTCTGATAGCATACCATTACCAGCAGATATAAAAACAACAAAAATTGAAGTGCGAACTGCATCTGGTTTATTAGCAGAAGCAATTCGAAGAACTCATAATCATGAGTCAATAAGTTCACTTTTTGATATTGATAAAAGTTAAAATTTGAAAATAAAAGAAATAATTGGAGTAAATTAAATTATGGCAGATGTAAATATAGCAGCAAAACCTAGAGAAATTTCTACAAAGGGCGCTGTTAATAAACTTAGAAGAGAAGGTTTCGTTCCTGGTGTGTTATATTCAAAAGAAATGGAGCCAATAATTTTCACTGTACCCGAATTATCATTAAAGCCTGTAGTGTATACCACTGAAATGCGTTTAGTTAATATTAAAATTGGTGATAAAGAAGAAGTTAAGTCTATTCTTAAAGATGTTCAATTTGATCCCGTTTCTGATAAAATAGTTCATGTCGATTTTCAGGCTATTACAGTTGGCCAGGTAATTCAAGTTCAAGTACCTGTTAATATTATTGGTCAATCAGTTGGTGTCAAACTTGGAGGAAGAATAGCACAATCTCTTCATAAAGTTGATGTTGAATGTTTACCAAAGAATATCCCGAACCATCTTGAAGTTGATATTACTGATCTAGACATTGGAGAATCTATTTTAGTAAGAGATCTACCATTTGAGGATATTAAAATACTAAATTCAGAAGACGCTAGTGTTGTAGCAATTGCTGCACCAAGAGCTGAAGAAGAGGAAGTTTCCGAGGATGTTCTTGAAGATTCCGACGAAACACAACCTGAAGTAGTTGGTAAAGAAAAATCTGAAGACGAATCTGAAGGCTAGTATCTTTGAAACTAATTGTCGGTATTGGGAATCCAGGCAGAAAGTATTTAAATACCCGACACAATGTTGGTTTCCAAATACTAGACAAGTTTTGCAAAAAACAAAACTTGAATTTTCAACCTACAAAAAGTAATTTTTGGTTAATGGAAAGTAAATTAAATACTTTCCATTTTTTTTTGGTAAAACCTACTACATATGTAAATAATAGTGGAGTTGCTGTCAAAGAACTGGTAGATAAATTTGAAATTGATTTGAATGATATTCTTGTTGTTTACGATGATACAAATCTTGAGACTGCCGGATTAAGGATAAGAAAATCAGGTAGCGATGGTGGACATAATGGAATTAAATCTATAATTTACCATTTAGAGAATGACAAGTTCACCAGACTTAGAGTTGGTATCGGTGCTCCTAATGAAAATGAAGAGTTGGCCGATTACGTTCTTTCAAATTTCCCAAAAGAAGATCTTATAAAGGTAGAAAGTAAAATCCCCCTTATAATAGATTTAATTGAACAATTTATTAATGGTGGCTCAGCCGCAATGCTTAATTATTACAGTACGTTAACAAATATCAATTCTTCAAACATCTCATAATAGTATAGGAAATATAATATGGAATCTATTATTTATCTCATTCCCCTACTTGGTTTAACCGCACTCTTATATTCTTATGTTAAACACGCTTGGATCTCAAAGCAAAGCAGTGGTACAGAAAAAATGATTAAAATATCTCAGTACATTAGGGATGGAGCCATTGCATTCTTAAAGACAGAATATAAAGTTTTACTCTGGTTTATTATTATCGTTGCATTGTTATTAGGATTTTCAAATGCTGGTAATCCAGAATCATCCTGGTTAATCTCAGTTTCATTTATTGTTGGAGCACTATGTTCCGCTCTTGCTGGTTATTTGGGGATGATAGCTGCGACAAAAACAAATGTTAGAACCACAGAAGCTGCAAGAAAAGGTTTAGGCCCAGCGCTTGAAATTGCATTTGCCGGTGGCTCTATCATGGGAATGAGTGTTGTAGGTTTAGGAATTCTAGGGCTAAGTGTTCTTTTTATTATTTATTCCAATTTGGCTTGGGATATTTCCCGTGTAATTAATGTACTATCGGGTTTTTCTTTGGGGGCATCATCTATTGCTTTATTTGCCAGAGTTGGTGGTGGAATATATACCAAAGCAGCGGATGTAGGTGCTGATCTTGCCGGAAAAGTTTTTGAAGGTATTCCTGAAGATGATCCTAGAAATCCAGCTACAATAGCTGATAATGTTGGTGATAATGTTGGTGATGTAGCAGGTATGGGGGCAGATTTATTTGAATCCTATGTAGGTGCAATTGTGGGTACAATGGTATTAGGAGCAGTCTTCACCGATGTTTTCACAGAATATAGTTTAGCTGCAGTCATTCTTCCTTTAATTCTGGCAGGTGCTGGTATATTATTGTCTATTTTGGGCACTTTTTTTGTAAAAGTTAAAGAAGGTGGAAGCCCGCAAAAAGCATTAAATACTGGTGAGTTTGGAGCTGCCGGTTTGATGGTTGTTGCTGCTTATTTTATTATTAATGCTGTTTTGCCGGAATCTTGGATTTATAATGGATTTGAATATTCCAGTTTAGGTGTTTTCTTTTCAACTTTAATAGGTGTCGCTGCTGGGACTTTAATTGGCTTAATTACGGAATATTATACTGGAACTGAATACAAACCCGTTCATCATATTGCTAAACAATCAGTTACAGGTTCCGGGACAATTATTATTGCTGGATTAGGAGTAGGAATGAGTTCTACTGCCCTTCCAGTTATTATCATTGCTGCAAGTATTATTGGAGCTTATGAATTTGCAAATCTATACGGAATTGCAATTGCTGCTCTTGGAATGCTTTCAACAACCGGTATTCAGTTAGCTGTTGATGCATATGGACCAATTTCTGATAATGCTGGCGGTATTGCAGAAATGGCTGAATTACCAAAAGAAGTTAGAGAGAGAACAGATAAATTAGATGCTGTGGGAAATACTACTGCTGCTATTGGTAAAGGATTTGCAATTGGATCAGCAGCTTTGACTGCCTTAGCTTTATTCTCAGCATTTATGCTTCAAGCAGAAATTGATGTAATAGATATATCTAAACCAATAATTATGGGAGGATTATTTATTGGTGCAATGCTACCATTTCTATTCTCCTCAATGGCTATGGGTGCTGTTGGACGTGCAGCAAAAGAAATGATTATCGAAGTTGGAAGACAGTTCAGAGAAATACCAGGGTTAAGAGAAGGAACGGCTGAGGCTGAATATTCAAAATGTGTTGAAATATCAACCAAAGCAGCAATTAGAGAAATGATTTTGCCAGGCCTTTTAGCTTTAGTTGTTCCTGTTGTTGTCGGATTTACTTCTAAAGAAATGTTAGCCGGACTTCTTGCGGGCGTAACAGCTTCTGGCGTTCTGATGGCTATCTTTCAATCAAATGCTGGTGGTGCGTGGGATAATGCAAAAAAATTAATTGAAGGCGATCTAGAAATTGATGGTCAAGTATATGGAAAAGGATCTGAAGCACATAAAGCTTCAGTCGTAGGAGATACAGTTGGTGATCCTTTTAAAGACACATCTGGACCATCATTAAATATATTAATTAAATTAATGTCTGTAGTTTCTTTGGTAATTGCACCATTAATTAAGTAAATTTACGCACATATTTTTTAAATCACCCTGCTTATAACTTATAAGTTATAAGCCAAAAGGCCAGAGGGAGGAATTTCATGGCAACAATCCATTATGAAAGTGTTGTAATTATTAATGCAGCACTTGAAGATTCACAAATTGAGCAGACAGTCTCTGCAATTAAATCCAACATTAAATCAACTGGTGGCGAAATTAGCGAAACTGATGAGTGGGGTAGAAAACGTCTCGCTTATCCTATTAATAATGCAAAAAACGGCTACTACCTTATTAATCGTTTTATTGCTCCACCTACTACAATTAAAGAGTTTGAGAGAACCCTTAAATTAGATGAAAACATTATCCGATACATGACAATTGCTTTGGATAAAAAAGCTCTTGAACATTTAGAAAAATCAGCTAAAGCAAAGCAAGTTGAAGCTGCTTCTATAAAAGAAGACGTTGTTGAAGAGAAATAGAAGAAGTAAGAAATGATTAACAACAAAACGATTAGATGGAGGTAATAAATGGCTGATTTGAAAATGCCTGAATTAAACAATGTAATGGTAGCTGGCAATTTAACAAAAGATCCAATTTTTAGAGAAACTTCTAATAATACTCCAGTTGCAAATTTTCACGTTGCTGCAAACAGACGATATAAGGATAGCGCTAATCAATGGCAAGAAGATGTATGTTACGTTGGAGTCGTTGCTTGGAATAAATTAGCTGATAGTTGCAAAAACAGATTACGAAAAGGTAGTGCAATATTAGTTGATGGAGAACTTCAAAGCAGAACATTTAAAACTGAAGATGGTAAAAATAGAACTATTGTTGAGATAAAAGCAAAAAGAATACAATTTTTAAATAAGTTTGGAAAATCAACTGATGAAGAATTAGATTCTAGCATCGCAAAAAATGAAAAAAATGATAATGAAGACAATTCATTTGATAAGTTTTTAAATGATGAGGAATCAGATCTTATCAAAGATGACAATAATTGAGGTAGAAAATGAAAAACAAAAAAGCAAGAAGAGTTATTGAGGACTATATTGATTATAAGGATAGCAAAAAACTCCAGAAATTTATTTCTGATCAAGGAAAAATTATTCCAAGAAGAATTACTGGACTAAGTGCAAAACAGCATAGAGAACTTGTTAGAGCAATTAAAAGAGCAAGACAAGTTGCAATTTTACCATTTGTTTCAGAAGCAGTAAAGTAATTAGGAGATTATTATGAAAGTTATTTTAAGAAAAGACTATGATCAACTTGGTAAAATTGGGGATCTTGTTGAAGTAAAAAACGGTTATGCAAGAAATTTCCTTTTCCCAAGACAAATTGCATATATTGCTACTAAAGGTAATATTAGAGCCTTAGAAGAGGAAAAACAACAAGTAGCTAAGAAGGAAGTTAAAGAGCTTCAAGCTGCAAAAGTTTTATCTACCGAATTAGAAAATGTTTCTATCACCATTCCTGTTAAAGTTGGTGAAGAAGACAAAATTTTTGGTTCTGTGACTAGTCAAATGATTTCTGATGCTTTAAAAGGAAAAAATTATGAGATTGATAAAAGAAAAATTGATCTTGAAGAACCAATTAAAGCTTTGGGAATTTATAGTGTGAATGTAAAATTACACAGTGAAGTTACTGCAGTGGTTAAGACATGGGTTGTCAGAGAATAGTTAAGCAACCGTGCAAATTATTTGAGCCTTCAATATGAATATTGAGGGCTTTTTTTTTGTTTTTCTTCACTTAGATCAGATTTTATACAATTTCTTTTAATTGATTTTTTTTCATTCTCTATCTATATTATTATTCTTATTTAAAAATAAATTTCAATAACTAAATTCAGATTAATTATATGAAAGATTTACGATTTAGGGCAATATTAATAGTTGCAGCAGTCGCGTTAAGTTTGTACTTATTATATCCTACATACGAGGATTACCAAAACAATAATAATATTTCAACAATTGTTAGTCAGTTAAAAGATAGCATCACTACTTCCAACCCTAATTTTACCAATGATGAAATTGAATCATTATTAGAATTTAAAGAAGATAGTATTAGAATTTCCGATCCCGACATAAAGAAAGCTCGTGAAAAAAGAGTAAAACTTGGATTGGATTTACAAGGAGGTATGTACCTTGTAATGGAAGTAAATACTGCTAAACTTCTAGAAAATTTAGCTTCTGATCCCGATCAACAATTTAAGGATATTTTAGCTGAAACTGTTGAAGAGGCCAAAACATCGGATGAAGACATTGTAAGCCAATTGACTTCTAAACTTACTGAAAATAATATTAGACTCAGCAGATATTTTGGATCCATTAGGCAAGAAGATTCTGATATTATTGATGATTTAAAAGAACAAGAGTCAGATGCCGTAACCAGAGCAATTGAGATTATTCGAAATAGAATTGATCAATATGGTGTTTCTGAACCTTCAATTCAAAAACAAGGTGCACGTAGAATTATTGTTGAACTTCCTGGCATTGCTAAAAAGGAAGAAGCAAAAAATCTAATTAAAGGCAGTGCATTGTTGGAATTCAAGTTGGTTAAAGATCCGGAATTTACTTTCCCAATAATGAACAAAATTGATGAGATTTTAGCAGGAGCTAATGCAAAAGATACTTCAGATTCAAATATTGCTGAGGAGGATTCTCTAATAGCAAGTGATCCAACTGAAGAAGAAATGGCAAAAGAACATCCATTCTTTTCAGTAGCTAGATTGCTTTCTCAAAATAGTGCAGATGTTGTTGTTAAAGAAAGTGAAAAAGATCTTTTAAATAACTATTTAAAAAGACCAGAAGTGGCAAAAGTAATTCCTGATAATGTTGAGTTCTTATATTCTGCAAAAGTTGAAATTGTACAAGATGGAATTAATTTCTATAGGCTTTATTTAGTAAATAAAGTACCTGAACTAACTGGCGGTGTTATCGTTGATGCTCAAGCTAATATTAGTCCTACATCAACCGAACCAATTGTAAATATGCAGATGGATGCTGATGGTTCACGTGAGTGGGCTAGAATTACAGGCTCAAACATAAATAAACGATGTGCTGTGGTTCTTGATGGTTTTGTTTATACTGCTCCTAATATTATTGGAAAAATTCCTTCAGGCAGTTCGCAAATTACGGGTATGGCTAATTTAGAAGAAGCCAAGTTGATTGAAATTGTACTTAAAGCAGGTGCTTTACCAGCTCCCGTTGATATAATTGAAGAGAGAACTGTTGGACCCTCACTTGGACAAGATTCAATTAATCAAGGTTTTAACTCAACAATGATCGGGTTTATTTTAGTAGCAATATTTATGCTAATTTACTATAGACTAGCTGGTTCCTTTGCTGATTTAGCTCTATTATTTACAATGTTATTTATTATGGGAATACTAGCAGCTTTTAATGCTACGTTAACCTTACCAGGTATTGCGGGCATAATTCTTACAATTGGTATGGCGGTGGATGCCAATGTTCTTATTTTTGAACGAATTAGAGAAGAATTATCCACGGGGAAAACGGTCAAAGCTGCTGTTGAAGGTGGTTATTCAAATTCATACTCAGCTATTTTTGATTCAAACATCACTTCATTCTTTACTGCAGTAATTCTTTACCAATTTGGTAGTGGCCCTATTCAAGGATTTGCTCTCACATTAATGATCGGTATCATGGCTAGTTTATTCAGTGCTTTGGTGATTACCAAATTACTTTTTGAATTTATGATTGTGAAAGGATACAAAGTTGATATTGGTAGCAGAACTCGAGTATTTGATAAATTGAATATCAATTTCCTTGGGAAACGAAAATTAGCTTATATAGTATCTGGAACTTTGATTGTTATTGGATTACTTAGTTTAGTAGGAAGAGGTTTGGAATTGGGAATCGATTTCAAGGGTGGTTCCGAAATTGCATTACAATTTGAACAACCAATTGATATAACTGAAGTTAGAGATGAACTTAGTACTATTGGTATTGGAAATGTTGAAGTTAAGACATTTGGTGATGATTCTGGAATTCTAATTAGAACCGAATTACAAGAAATTCCTTCAAACGTTATTCCAGATGTGATTGATGCAATTAATAGATCGGTTGATAAGCATTCACCTGGGATACAAGCAACAATTACTGATTCAAGTAGAAATGAAATAACTATTGAATTTCCAGATCCTGTTACTACAATCACATTGTCAGAAAAACTATTTGCAGACGGTTTCCAAGTAATTAAAGCATCAGCTGAACCAGATAATAATAAATTGATTATTAGCTTAACTATAGCTGATTGGATAAAGGAAAATTTAATTCAAAAGCATTCAGACAATCATTTTCAAGTTCTGAAAGAAGAAAAAGTTGGACCTAAAATTGGTGATGAACTTAAACAAGGTGCTATTATTGCAATCGTCCTTGCATTGATTGTTATACTAGTGTACTTAGGGTTCAGATTTAAGTTTGGATTCGCTCTTGGTGCTGTTGCAGCTCTTTTCCATGATGTTCTTATAACTCTTGGAATCTTCTCAATTCTCTATGGATTAATTCCAGGATTGAACTTAGAGATATCAATTAGTGTTGTCGCAGCATTCTTAACATTAGTGGGTTATTCAATTAACGATACTGTAGTTGTATTCGATAGAATAAGGGAAGATATAAAAATTCATAAAACTGCAAATGTTGAAGAGATAATGAACAAAGCAATTAACAAAACGATGAGAAGAACAATTATTACAAGTTTAACAACTTTGATGGTTGTAACAGTTCTATTATTCTTCGGAGGTGAAGTTTTAAGAGGATTTGCATTTACTCTCTTCTTTGGTATTATTATTGGTACTTATTCTTCTATCTTTGTGGCAAGTTCATTTGTGTTAGAATACGCCAAAAAGCGTGGAGCAAAAATTCAATTTTAATCTCTAGTTATTAAAAAAAAAGCCATCTAACATTAGATGGCTTTTTTTTGTTTACGAATAAAATTATAATACTTTTAGAACAACAAGAGTAATATCATCATTCGGTTCTTTTAACCCTCTGAATTTCTCCAATGAATAAATTGTATTTTTCACTATTTCATCTGAGCTTGATTTGAATTTATTTTTCAATATATTCGTTATTTCATCATAACCAAACAATTCATTATCTTCGTTCATGGCCTCATTAATTCCATCTGAACTAAATACAAATACATCATGTGGAGCTAAGGGAAGTTCAACTTCTTCTAAAGATTCTTCGAACAAGGCACCATACTCTAATCCAACACCCATTCCATTTGGTTTAATATAATTTACAACACCATTAGAAAACTTTATCGTAGGTGGATGTCCAGCTCTACAAATCTTAATTGATCGTTTACCAACATCAACGTATGCAATTGTTAAAGTGATAAACCACTGTTTTTCCATATGTCCAGAAATTTTTTGATTTAACTCAACTAATATTTCTTTTGGAGATTTAGATGCGGTACAAAATAGTTGGATCATCGTTTGTAGTTTTGACATATAAAAAGAAGCTGAAAGACCTTTCCCAGAGACATCGCCTACAACAATAAACATTTGTGTATCAGAAACCTTTATCAAATCATAATAATCCCCTCCTATTTGCATAGCAGGAATCATTATACCAGCTGTATCAAGGTTTTTAATTTGTGGAATATTAACAGGTAACAATCCCTCTTGAATTTTTCTTGCAACATCTAATTCACGTTCTAATTTAATCTTTATGGCTTCTTCACCATATAATCTTGCATTTTCAACAGCAATCGCAGTTTGATTGGAAGATGCAATTAACAAATCAATATCTTTACCTGCAAATTGTGCGCCTGAGTGTTTTAATCCAAATAATAAAAGACCAATAATTTTTTTCTTAATAATTAGTGGAATTATTGTATAAATCCCTTCCTTTTCTAATTCAGAATGTGCACAAGGAAATATGCCAGAAAATTCAAGCTGATCAAATGCATTTGGGTGTTTAAGTTCTAATTTATCGGTAACCTTTTTAGAAATTATATCATCATCATTTGAAAAATTTAATTCTTTATTTGTAAATCCATCTTCCCTTTTTAATTCAAATTCATTTGTTTTCTCATTTCTTAACGCGATACCAAATTTTTCAACTTTTAAGGCATCAACAAAAGTTTCTTGTACAGTATCTAAAATGTTTTCTAAACCCACAATAGTTGAAATTTCATTACTAAATGTTACGAGAACTTTCTGATAAGCGAATTGCTCAGGATAAAAATATTTGGTTATAACATTCTGAAATCTGTCCTTGGTTGATTGAAATCCAAATGCAAATATTATAAAAATACCTGCTGCAACTATTCCTTGATAATCAGTTGTTAACGCCTCACTTATTGTTTGCCCCAACAAATAAATGAGAAAGAAATAAACACCTGCTAAAGAAAAGGTAGCAGTACCATAAAGAATTGTATTTTTTAATACTTCACTAACATCTAGAAGAGAATATCTAAAAATTGAATATCCAAAACCTAACGGAGTTAAAATAATTAAAAATATCGGAAGGTAATACTCAGGCGAATTAAATATTGAATCTGCTAAAACATTAGCTAAAGTCATTAAATAAATAATTGCTAAAACACCCACGGTGTATGAAATTAAAATCACGAAAATAGATGTCCGTTCAGAGGCTTTTTTAAGTTTTAGGTAACTAATGAATAATGAAATCAATCCAACGACTATTCCCAATAAAAGAAGAATGATTAAATAATCAACAACAATGGAGTTGTACTTCGCAATAGAATCAACATCTGAGTATTTCTCATATATAAACACAGTTCTGTAAGTTATAAGCAACAGAAATAATATTGCTGGAGTTAGGAATAATGCTTTTGATACAAATTTCCATTTAATAATTTTATTTTCGACAGGAAAGATCCAAAAGAAATGAACGATAAGGAAAGGCAGAAATACTGCTCCAAATACCCATGACATATCTGCAATTATTAATATAATGGGATATTCCCAAATTGGATTTAACATTGGATTTCCGGCAAAGAGAGAAGTTACGGATAAAAGAACAAATAAGGCTCCAATTCTATAAAACAAAATTTGTGGAAAACCGTAAGGTTTAGAAGATAATACTACAAAGCCTACTCCTAGCCAAATTAGTCCCAATATTGCTACCGCAAGTTTATCAAATCCAATTAATTTCTTAACGCTTATATTTGTGTCAAATACTTCTCCATTACGCGAGACTGTAAAAACTAAAGATTCACCTGAGGCTTTTCTATCTGCTAAATACGATGCATGAAAAGTATTTCTTAATTTCTTACCATCAATTTTTAGAAAATCATCACCATCTCTAATTCCTGCATTCCATGTCACTCCTTCAAATTTTACTAAATCAAAATAAATTCTAACACTATCTTCCCCTACTTTTTCCTGTTTCCATAAACATTCGTCATTTGTTCGTGAAGTAACATTTAAAACAAAATATATGTTAATAAAGCCTACAACAGCTAACAGTAATGTTACTGGCAATATTATTTTTTTTCGATATTTGGAAAGTAATTTGAAAGCCATAGTTTTAATTTATTTTTAATATTAAACTCGTAATATCGTCTGATTGTTCCGCCCCTGAAGTATGATTATTTGTGTCAGTCAGAATTATATCTAAAATCTTTTCTGCATCATGATCCGCAATAGTTAAACATAATTTTTCTAATCTCTCATCACTATATTCTTCGTTTTTCAAATTCATTGCTTCTGTTACACCATCTGTAAACAATATTAAAGCGTCGTTATTATTCAATACTACAGTTTCATATTCATATGGAATTACTGTTTTCATCACGCCTAGAATCATTCCACCTTTTTTTAGTTTTGTTATTTTATTATCTCTAATTAGCAATGGTGGATTATGACCCATATTCACATATGTAAATTCCTTTGAAACTAAATCAAGAATCCCCCAGAAAAAAGTAATAAAACTACCATTTGTTGTATTTTCTGATACGAGATCGTTCAAGAAATTAGACGCTTCTTCTATCTTATAGTTCTGCTTATATATAGATTTTAAAAATGCTTGTAAATTTGCCATTAGCAAAGACGCTTGAATTCCTTTTCCAGACACATCTGCGATTGCTAATAACAACCTATTTTCATCCAATTCTACAACATCAAAAAAGTCACCACCAACCATTTTTGCTGTCTTGTTAATTGCAGCGATTTGATATAACTCTGATATTGGAATTTTTTTTGGAAGTAAATTTTGCTGAATATTACGGGCAATTTCTAAATCCTTCTCCAATTTTTCCTTTTCCAAAGTCTCCTTAAATAAGCGTGCATTCTCTATTGAAATAATTGCGAAACTAGCAATTGATGAAATATATTCAATATCAGACTTTGAGTAATCTTGCTTTGTGATTCTATTCCCAAGTAATATTAATCCTTTTTTTTGATTCTTTATCATCATTGGAACAATTAGTGCAATCCCCAACTCAGTACAATTTTTACAAAAATCATTGTCCTTATTTAGAATTTTAGGCTCATTAATTGCATCTATTTCTGGTGATTTAAGAACAACATTTAGTAATTCATTATCATATTTAGATTCGAGAATTTCTTTTTTAGCACCATCCAAAATAACAATTGCATATCTTGAAATAAGCATTTGAGCACTGATTGAATAAACTAGTAGTTTTGATACACGTTCTATTTCTAAAATACTACTGAATTCTTTTCCAAGATCAAAAATGGAATTAAGCTGATTTATTTTTGAATCCAAGACTTTATTTAACAATGATAGTTTTTCAAAACTTTGTGCATTCCTAATAGTAGTACTACCAATACTAAGAATTGTAGATATGAACTGTCTATCTTCAGAATTAAACTCTTCTTTTGTAAACTTTTCACCTAAAACTAAATATCCTAATAATTTATCTGAAGAAATAATTTCTTCTGTGAGATCTAATCCGTTGTTATTATTAAATACTTTTAGTTTTTTAATTGATTGATCATTTCTATTAAGGATTGGAAACAACTCAAGCTTTTCTTTCGAAATACCCTTTGCTAAACTAACTTGTAATTCATCATTTTCATTAAAAAGAACAACTAATCCCTTTGTAATTTTTAATTTTCCAAAACATGTTAACATCAAATTATTTAGTGCGAATTCTAGATTTAGATTAGAGTTAATGTTGTTTGAAAAATCAATAATTGCGGACAAATTTTGTAATGCAGTATTATTCTCTTGTAATTGCATATTTAATTACTGAAGATATTTGATGAGAGTAACTTTATTCTTTTTTTCATTTGGTTCAGAATATAAAACTTCATCCATCAATTTTTTCATCAAAAACATTCCCAAACCACCTACCTTTTTTTCTTCGTAATATTTTTTCAAATCGGGTTCTTTGATAGATTTTGAATTGAAGTGAGTTCCTTCATCTGTGATGGAAATTCTAAATTTCTTATTGCTAAAACTTACATTAACATTGATCTTACCAGATGTTGAATATTTATAAGCATGTTTTATAATATTAGTACAAGCTTCATCAGCGGCAAGTATAATTTTATTGGAAGTCTCTTCATCAAAACCAGCCTGGATGGATAGCTTTTTAATGAAGCTACGAATAGTTGAAAGATTATCCGTACTGCTTCTAACACTTATACGTTTTCTAATATTTTGGACAGTTTTTGTCAAGATCAGTTAGCCTTGGTTGTATTTTTCAATAGCTTCTTTTTCTTCTTTGTAAAACTCATAGAGTAATGGAAATCCCAAAAGGTCAAATATGTTAAATACATCATCCTTAAGACCACAGAATTTAATATCCCCATTGTTTTCTCTCATAGTTTCAACATAAGCCATAAATACCCCTAGACCGGCACTACTTATATATTGGAGGTCACTAAAATTAACCACAACCTTATATTGCTTATCATTTATAAGTCCGTTAAAAGCGTTTTCAAGTTCTGGGGCAGTGTGGGCATCTAAAAATCCCTTAACATCTAAAACACTAACAGACCCAACTCCATGTTTTCCAACATCGAAATCTGCCATTAATTCTCTCCCTTATAATTTTTGTGGGATCCCCACTTAAATAAAACCAAAGTAATATCATCATGCTGAGAACTGTTTTTTGAAAAAGTAGAAACGGATTTCATTATTCTATTTGACAGTTCATCAACTGAAAGTTCTGAATTGTTTTTTATTACGTCTTCTAATCTTTTATATCCATACTCTTCAAATTCTTCATTTAAAGATTCATTAATTCCATCTGTAAATAAGGTTATAATATCGTTATTATTTAATTTAATTTCCATCTCTTTTAAAGTATCTTCAAACTTACTTGTATAATCTAAACCAAGACCCATCCCCGTTGGCACTAATCTTTCTATCTTTTTACCGTTGAAATATAATAATGGTGAATGTCCGGCTCTAGCAAAATTAAAAGTATCATTCTGCGTATCAATTATTCCATAAATTGCGGTTACAAAACTTTTCTTTGAAATATTCTCTTCCAAAACTGAGTTTGCCATAACTAACAAATCCTTAGGATTATGGTAAAGTTTTGCAAGTGAGGCAAATATTCCCTTAACTTCTGCCATAATAAAAGCCGCTTCTATACCCTTTCCAGAAACATCAGCAATTACAATTCCAAGTTTGGAGTCATCAATTCTAAAAAAATCATAATAATCTCCACCGACTTCAAAGGCTGGAACAAATAGAGACGTAATTTCTAATTTTTCGTACTCTGGATTTTTTTGAGGAAGAATCTTATACTGAACTGCTCTTGCAACATCAAATTCTTTTTCCAATCTTTCTTTTTCAATAGATTCTTCCAATAGTTTTGCATTCTCTAACGCTACTGCAGCAAAACCCGCAAACGTTCCGACTGGTTTACTATCATCTTCTTCAAAGATCCTACTAGTTTTTCTAGCCGCAAATAAAAATCCTTTATTCTCGTTATGATCAGAAAGAGGAGCTGAAACAATGGATTTAATTATTTTAGGTAATTTATATTTTTTGTCAAAAACGGTTAAATCAGTTATGCTAACTTCAGTTTTGGATAACAGATTGTTGTTTATCAAAAATTCCGAAATAAGATTTGCATCAATAATTCCGAGTCCAACTATTGAATGTAAATCGCTTTTATCTTCATCATTAATAACAATCCATGCAGCATCAGAATTACTAACTTTTATTGTGGTTGTTGTAATTGTTTCTGATAGTTCTTCAAAATCAAACACTTGATTCATCAATTTACTCAAGTCTTTTACAGAAGTTAGTTCTTGAGATTTTCTATCAATTGCCTCAGCGGTAGGCAGATGGAATAATGTTGTAAAGAATATTACTGTAAAATAAATTGCTCCATAGATCATTACTAAGCTTAGTAATTGTTCAAGTGCGGGAGAAAAATTTCTTATTATGTCAAACTCATCTGAAGACAAAGTCGAAAAATTTATCCATGACAAAATTGAGAGAACAATTGAGATTGCTAAAAGTGCAATCTTTTGTTTTTTATTCAGGAATGCAATCCAAGCAACTCTGAGAGAGTTTGCAAAAATTAAACCTATTGTAATAAAATAAAATGCTTGATAAATAAAGTCATTATTTGATTCTATTAGTACTTGTATGTCTTCAACCGTTTTATTAGGATTCAAAAAAGAGGCTGAAATGGAGGTTAACAAAAAGAAAACAATCATAGTATTAAAGTACAAACTGGGATCTTTTTTCTGTCTATGGAAACAAAGATTTTTATAGACAGAAAAGATATAGGCTAAAGAACCTATAAAAACAAACACTATTATTGTAGAAAAAAGCACATAAATGATATTTGAATTAGTTACTGAATTTTTAGCTTCGGAAAATAACCATGAGGATATTGAAATAATAAAAAATACCAGTGCATTTAATATTCCTGTATTTATTATTAAAGAAAGTGGCTTCCTAAGTTTCGGATTGATGAATTCAGACACATAATAAACCCAAGCAAAAACACTAACAAAAATTAATAATTCATTAATTATTAAGTAGAGAATTGTTTCATTAATTGGGAAAATAATTTTATAGATAAATAAAAGGACGGAAACAAAAATTGCATTTTCAAGTTTTTTACTATGTGATACCTGTAAAATATTTACTTTCAAAATTACATACCCTATTACTCAAGCAAAAAAAATGAATATTGCAATCTACTTCTTGACTAACCTCTTAACTCATTCTTGTAAGGCTCTAAAATAATTTTTAGACTTTCTCTTGCTCTAAATATTCTTGATTTAACTGTTCCAACTTCACACTCTAATTTTTCTGCAATTTCTTGATAGCTAAATCCATCTATATCTCGCAAAACTAATGGAGTCTTTAATTTTTCAGGTAATTTTGCAATTGCTTTTCTCACCAGATTTGGAACATCGATATTATCAGTATTTGATCTTGAACCCCGTTCATAATCCACATCCTTAATTTCTACAAATATGCTACGAACACGTTTCTTACGTAAATAGTCTCTACATTTGTTAACAGTAATTCTATATAACCAAGTAGTAAATTTGGATTCAAAACGAAATTCTTTAAGTTTATGATAAACACTTATAAATACATCTTGTGAGATATCATCAACATAGTCTACATCACCAAGTGTTAAATAAACTAGATTTCTTACTTTTTCTTTATGTTTTTGAACTAGTTCTGAGAAAGCACTTTCCTCATCGTTCTTAAACCTTTCAATTAGTAAAAAATCATCATCCTTCTGTTGATCTTTTTCTAAGACATTATTTTCTGTCGTATCCACTATTTTAGACGGCTTTCAATTAGATATGTTCCAGATAGAATTATTTTATATTAAGCTAACAAATAAATATATAAAAATTAGTAATTATATTATTTGCTAAATAGAAAGTTTATTGTGTTATTTCCACTTAAGAATAAATTCATTTTAAAATTTTCTTTCCTTGATTTAAAAATTAGTTATAATTAATTTGTTATTAAACAATTAGGAGCAAACATGAGAATAAAAACATCTGAAAAATACTCAGCTGTGGTGATTGAATTAAAAGGAAACGTTATTGGTGGTCCTGATTCCGAAGAATTTAGCAAACTTTTACACAGTTATGTTGATGAAGGTAAGAAGAACTTAGTTGTGGATTTAGGTAGTGTTAAATTTATGAATAGCTCGGGTTTAGGAATGCTAATTAGTGGATTTACAACTATGAAAAATGGTGGTGGATCTCTAAAACTAGCAAATGCCACAGAAAAAATAAACAGCTTATTAGTAATTACTAAGTTAATTACAATCTTTGAAAACTTTAGCTCAATTGAAGAAGCTGTAAAAAGCTTCGAATAGAATTTATAATATGTTTATGTTTTCATCCCAAATCATTGCAATATGATTTGGGTAATTTTTTGTCCATAAATCAGTTTATATAAAACTGCTTAATATGGACAAAAACCACTCTCAATTATTTAACTAGTATTTTAGTCCAAGGAAAAAAATGAATGTTTCAATTTTAGTCGGTAGCCAATGGGGTGATGAAGGGAAAGGAAAAATTGTTGATCTACTTAGTTCAAATGTAGATATTGTTGCAAGATATCAAGGTGGAGCAAACGCTGGACATACTATTCAAATTGGTGATAAACAGTATATTTTTCATTTAATCCCATCGGGGATATTACACCAAAATACAATCTGTGTAATTGGCAATGGTGTTGTTATTGAACCTCAAGCACTTTTAGATGAAATAGACATGTTAGAACAAAATGGTATTGATATAACTGGAAGACTTTATATTAGCCATAACGCACATCTAATAATGCCATATCATAAATTACTCGATTCTATTAATGAAAAAGGATCTCTTAAAATTGGAACTACTGGCAGAGGAATTGGGCCTTGTTATATTGATAAATATGCTAGAAGTGGAATTAGAATTGCTGATCTTTTAAATAAAGAGACTCTAAAAGAAAAAATCAAACAAAATTTAGAAGAAAAAAACAACTTACTTAAGAAAGTATATGATCACGAAGAATTGGATGTCGATGAGATAATTGATGAATGTCTAAGATTTGATGAAAGAATTGACAAATATATTACTGATACTTCAGCCTTCCTAAATGAATCAATTCTCCAGAATAAATCAATTCTATTAGAAGGTGCGCAAGGCGCATTGTTAGATGTTGATCATGGAACATATCCTTTTGTAACTTCTTCAAATCCTACATCTGGCGGTGCTTGTACAGGAACCGGAATTCCTCCGACTAAAATTTCTAACGTAATAGGGATTGTGAAAGCGTATACTACGCGCGTGGGATTGGGCCCATTTCCTACTGAACTATTTGACGAAGATGGTGAGAAATTAGGTAGAATTGGCGCAGAGTTTGGGGCAACAACTGGTAGACCAAGAAGATGTGGATGGTTTGATGCATTTCTAGTTGACTACTCAAGGAAAATTAATGGTATTGATAGAGCAGTTATTACAAAACTTGATGTATTGGGATATTTTGAAGAAATCAAAGTCTGTGTTGGCTATGAAATTGATGGAAAAGCATTAAAGTATTTTCCTACTTCTGAGGCTGAAATAAATGCTGCAAAACCTGTTTATGAAACATTAAAAGGTTGGAACCAGGATATATCTAATGTACGTACTTATGATGATTTACCACAAGAAGCAAAGGATTATTTGACATTTATATCGGTTAAATGTGGATTCGAAATTAGTTATATCTCCGTCGGTCCCAAAAGATCTCAAACAATCAAACTTTAATTAGCAAGGTATTCCTAAATCCCAATCTTAGGCTTACTTTTTTAACATTAACTTATTTCGTATTTTATTGATCAATCTATTTTTGATCAGTAAAATACAAAATAGGATCATTCCTTTAAATATGAACATAAAATTTTTCCTTCTAATATTAGCTGTAGTAATAACTGCCGGAACTTTCTACTACACACAAGACTTGGTAAACAAATTACAGAAGAGTGAGAGAGATATTGTTGAACTTTATGCTAATAGTCTGCAATTTATAGCCGATCCTACTTCAAATGATAATGAAGATTTCACATTTGTCTTTGAGAATATAATTAAACGGATTAACTTCCCATTGATCTTGACTCTAGCGAATAGTGATCCAATAGATAACAGTGGAAGAGGAACACGCAATATTGTAATAGATACTACATTAACAGCAGAAGAAGTTAATGAATTTCTCAAGATTAAAATCCAAGAATTGGAAAAAATTCATGAGCCAATAAGTGTTATATATAAAGATCTGGATGGTAATGAACAAATATTCAATAAAATTTATTATGGTAATTCTGATATTGTTCAGCGCCTAAAGTATTATCCATTTCTTCAAATTTTATTTGCATTTTTCTTTGTTGGGATCGCTTATGTAAGCTTTAGCTATTTGAAAAAAACTGAACAAAGCAATATTTGGGTAGGAATGGCAAAAGAAATTGCCCATCAACTTGGAACACCAATTTCTAGTTTAATGGGTTGGGCAGAATTACTTAAATTGAAAATAAAAACGCCTAACGAGGTTTTGAATATTGCAAGTGAAATGGAAAATGACCTCAGTAGATTGAATAAAATTACAAATCGATTCTCAAAAATAGGTTCTAAACCAGTTTTAAAAGATTATGATATTGTTGAAGTAGTAAATTCTGTAACAAAATATTTTGAAAAAAGATTGCCCCAAACCGGAAAGGATGTTGAGTTGATCTTCCCTAATCCTAAATCTATAACATTAAAACTTAATGCAGAATTGTTTGAATGGGTTATTGAGAATTTAATTAAAAATGCGATTGATGCAATTGGAAGTAAAAAGGGTAAAATACTAATAGCAATGGAAGAAAAAAATAATATTATAGAAATTGAAGTTACGGATAACGGTAAAGGAATAAATCCTAAAAACAAAAAAAATGTTTTTAAACCAGGCTATAGCACTAAGAGTCGTGGTTGGGGTTTAGGGCTAAGCTTATCAAAAAGGATTATTGAGGATTATCATAAAGGAAATTTAATCTTAAAAAATTCAGTGCAAAATGAAGGGACTACCTTTCTAATTATGTTAAATAAATAGTCGATTTAATAAAACGGGGATCTTTGATAATGAGTAATAGCCGCCCAACTTGGGATAAATATTTTCTTAAACTCGCAATGTTAGTGTCCGAAAGAGCTACGTGCCCAAGAATGCATTGTGGATGTGTTTTGGTTAGAAATAAAAGGATACTTTCTACTGGTTACAATGGCTCAATTCCAGGCGACGCACATTGTGAAGATGACGGATGTATGATTATAGATAATCATTGTGTTAGAACTATACATGCTGAAATGAATGCAATCCTTCAATGTTCGATTCACGGGGTAAGTACTCAAGGAGCATCAGCTTATATCACTAATATGCCATGCACAAATTGTGCTAAATCTTTAATTGCTGCAGGTATAAAAGAAATCGTAATTTTTTCCGATTATCATGATACAAAGGCAGAGGAATTTTTCGAAATTGCAAATGTAAAAATTAAAAGGTTGGAAATGCCAGAAGCTTCTATTAAATACAATCTTAAAGATTATTCATCTGCAAAGGAAATCAAACAATAAGGTTTTTGATGTTATCAAAAGAAAATTTAAAAAAATATTTAGTTTCTGATAATTTTTTTAACAGAGATTTAAGCTGGCTTGAATTTAATAAGCGTGTCCTTGAGGAAGCGTTAAATCCAGAACTACCCTTGTTGGATAAAGTTAAGTTTGTATCAATATTCTTCACTAACCTTGATGAATTTTATATGATTAGGGTTTCCGGATTAAAAGAACAGATTAGAGCAAATATTATCACTTCTACTATTGACGGACTTACACCTTTTGAAGAACTAAGAGCAATTGAAAAACACGTGAAGAAAATGCTCAAAACTGTTAATGATTTGTGGAATAATACTATTCTACCAGATTTAAAGAATAACCATATTGTTATATCTAAAATAGATGAATTATCAAAAACCGAGCAGACTGCATTAAGTCAATATTTTCATAATGAAATATTCCCGGTATTAACACCATTAGCTTTTGATCCTGGAAGACCATTTCCTTATATCTCCAATTTGAGTTTAAGTTTTGCAATTCTAATTTCTAAATCAAGTAATGAAAAGCACTTTGCAAGGGTAAAAATTCCAAGTATACTTCCACGCTTATTACGCGTCGATAAAATATTATCTCCAAATAAAATCAAAAAGAACGGAAAACAATCTGCAAAATATATTTGGATTGATGATTTGATTAAACAAAATCTTTGCTTCCTTTTCCCTGGTGTTGATATTGTAGAGGCACATCTCTTTAGAATAACAAGGAACACAGATTTAGAAATTCAAGAAGATGAAGCGGATGATTTACTTGAAGTAATTGAGGAAAATATTAAACAGAGAAAGTTCGGTTCTGTTGTTAGGTTAGAAGTAGAAAAAGATATGCCGGATTTTATGACTGACACTCTCTCTGAGAATTTAGAAATTAAACAAACTGATATCCATGTAATGGAAGGCTCTCTTGGGTTGAGTGATGCTATGGAATTATATGACCTCCCCTTCTACCATTTAAAAGAAAAGCCATACCAAGCCAAATCAATTATTAACATTGAAGAAAATGAAAATATTTTCTCAGTGATAAGTAATAAAGATATTCTACTACATCATCCATATGATTCTTTTGCACCTGTTATTGACTTTATTAAACAAGCCTCTCAGGATCCAGATGTATTAGCGATTAAGCAAACTTTATACAGGGTTGGTTCAAATTCTCCCATTGTGAAATACTTGATTGAAGCCGCTGAAAGACGAAAACAAGTTGCTGTTCTTGTTGAATTGAAAGCAAGATTTGATGAAGAAAACAATATTTTCTGGGCAAGAGAACTTGAAAAAGCTGGGGTACATGTTGTTTACGGATTGGTTGGATTAAAAACGCATGCTAAAATGACAATGGTTGTAAGAAAAGAATCAGAAGGTGTAAAACGTTATGTTCATTTGGGTACCGGCAACTATAATCCATCCACAGCAAAATTATATTCTGATATTGGCTTATTTACTGCAAATAAAGAAGTATGCGAAGATGTCTCTGAAGTTTTTAATTTTTTAACTGGCTATTCTGAAATTAAAGAATTCAAAAAACTATTTGTATCACCAATTAATACAAGGAGTAATTTTTTAAGATTGATCCAAAGAGAGATAGAGCACAAGAAAAATGGTGGATCAGCTCATTTGATTTTCAAGTTTAATTCTCTTGTGGACCCTCAATTAATTTCTACTCTCTATGAAGCTTCAAACAATGGTGTTAAGGTTGATTTAATTGTTAGAGGCATTTGCTGTTTAAAACCTCAGGTTCCAGGATTAAGTGAAAACATAAATGTAATCAGCATTGTTGGTAGATTTTTAGAGCATAGTAGAATGTATTATTTCTACAATAATGGAGAAGAAGAGCTGTATTTAAGTAGTGCAGATCTAATGCCACGTAATCTTGATAGAAGAGTAGAAGATACTTTCCCAATTCTTGACAACGAAATAAAACAAAATATTATTGAAAATATTCTAAAGATTTACTTAAATGATAATTCTAAAACTAGAAAATTAGACAAGGATGGGAACTATCAAAGATTAAAAATATCAACGGAAGAACAACCATTTTCCGTACAGGATTTCTTTATGCAAAACACTACTCAGAAAAACAGAGCTATCTAAGTAAGAATTAAACTAATAAAAACCAAAATTGTGCTAGCAAAAAACAGACAGTCAATCCCAAAATAACAGGAACTACACTAGAAAAAACTGTCCACTTAACACTGCCAGTTTCTTTATAAATTGTATAAATTGTGGTAGAACATGGATTATGAATTAGACTGAATAACATCAAATTTATTCCAGTTAAAACTGTCCATCCCCCTGCTCTTAAAATATCCCCAGTTTCTTTTACTGATTCAAGTTCAAACATTACACCTGCTCCTTCACCAATTTCACTCATACCGGCGGTCATCACTGTTAGCATAAGTATCGTGGGAATTACAATTTCATTTGCTGGAATAGCAATAATGTAAGCCAACAGAATTACTCCATTCAGTCCTATGAATAGAGCAAATGGGTCAGAAAAATCGATAAAATGCTGACCAATAGAAAGGTCTCCTATACTAACATTTCCCACGAGCCAAATTACCAATCCTGCTGGAGTTGCAAATACAATTGCTCGCCACAATACAATTATAGTTCTGTCTATTAGAGAAGTATAAAGTGTTTGAAGTATCCGTGGTGGTCGATAAGGAGGCAGCTCTAAACTAAATGCTGATGCTTCCCCTTTTAATAAGGTTTTAGATAGTGCCCAGGAAGAAACCAAACTAAGTACAATACCTAATATGGCTATTCCAACTACTGCAGCAGCCGAGACTAATCCAGCTAAATAGGATGGTACTAAACTACCGATAAAAATTGAGGCAATTAATATCTGAGTTGGCCATCGGCCATTACAAAGAGAGAAATTATTTGTTATAATAGCAATTAATCTTTCTCTTGGACTATCAATTACTCTAGCTGCGATAACACCTGCTGCGTTGCACCCAAATCCCATACTCATTGTGAGGGCTTGTTTTCCATGAGCACCGGCTTTTTGAAACAATTTGTCCATATTGAACGCAACTCTTGGAAGGTAACCGAAATCTTCTAAGAGTGTAAAGAGAGGGAAAAATATAGCCATTGGTGGTAGCATAACACTAATAACCCAAGCCATCGCTAAATACGCTCCATCAATCAAAAGTCCGTCAATAAAAAAAGGGATACTTAAGGATGCAGAAAAATCTTTAATTATGGGATGCATTACATCAATTAGCAGATTAGCTAACAATGCTGAAGGAACATTTGCACCTTCAATTGTAAGCCAAAAAACAACTGATAGTAAGAAAAACATAATAGGAAATCCCCAGAGTCGGCTTGTTACAATTCTATCTAGTGAAACTTCCCAACTTGTACGTTTAGAATCACTTGTTTTTAATACGACTTTATTTGCAATTTTATTGGCATCACTAAATATTGATTCTACGACTGAGTCATGAAATTGCTCACCCAATTCCCATCGTTGTTTATCAGCAAATGAAATTAATTCAATCTCAGATAATTCTAAATTAGTTGATTTTTTGTTCATATTACTTCACTTATTTGATTTGATGGTGCGACAATAATTTGACCAATTTCACCGGACTTAATAGCATCTATTATTGTTTGATCTCCCTCTAGTAATCTTATTGCAACCCATCTCGCATTTGGAAGTGAAGGAAATAAATTTTTAATTTTTTCAGTCAAGTCATCAATAGTTTTTCTAATTTTTTTGTTGTATCCTTTTACCCGGTATGGTTTGCAAATATACTCCCCAGTTGCAACCTGGTTTATATAACTTAATAGTTGATCCATTCCAAATCTGCTTCTTGCTGATGTAGGAACGACAGGAATGCCCAATTGCTTCGATAATTCTCTATCATCTACTTTTATATTCTTTCGATTAGCTTCATCAATTAGGTTTAGGCTTAGAACTGCTCTGTCGGTTATTTCCAATATCTGAATAACCAAATTTAGATTTCTCTCTAATTTAGTTGCATCAACTACAATCACAGTTACATCTGGTTGTCCAAACAAAATAAAATTTCGAGCTACTTCTTCATCTGTACTTGTGGACAATAAAGAGTAGGTTCCAGGTAAATCAACAAGTTTAAATTTGCTACTGTTAAATTCAAATCCACCTTCAGCTCTAGCAACAGTTTTCCCGGGCCAATTTCCTGTATGTTGCCTTAACCCAGTGAGATTATTGAAAATAGTACTCTTACCGGTATTTGGATTACCAGCTAAAGCAACTATATAATTATACCCTTCCATATCAACACCTAATTTAACTAGGTTATTTACGTTATGGACCGGGCAACTTTCGCAGTTAGAATTTGATGTACTCATAATTTTTCAATTACTAAATTTTAATTAGTACCTTTCTTGCCTGATTTTTTCTTAACGCTACTATTGTATCCTTTACCAAATATGCTACTGGATCTTGTAAAGGGCTATTCATATGGATAGAGATATTTGTTCCTGGAACTATGCCAAAATCTAATAACCGTCTTCTCTGCTGTCCGCGACACGTTGGGGAAACATTAATCACGACTGCATCATCACCGGGTTTTAGATCAATCAATGTTTTTACTTTTTCATTTAAAAATTCTTTATCAGGTAAAATTTCTACAGAAACTTTTGATGCAATTAATGGAGTTAGTTCCCTTTCCTCACCATCAGCGGCTATTACTATTTTATCTGCTGACTTTTTAAGAATCAATATTTCTTTACCGGGATAAAATCCTTGCTCAACTAGCTGAGTATAAATTACCTTAGGTTCATCTTCTACATGAAGAATCTTAGCAACAAAACCCTCTTCAATAGTATTCAGCAGCTTCCCTTTGTTAATAAAAAAAGTGCCATCAGTTGCTGGGATTGGATCTCCGTGAGGATCATATTTAGGATTCCCCATTTTGGCTGATAGTAAATCCGCTTCTTCCTGACTTAAATGATGTTCAACTTTTTCAGCCTCATCATGCCAATCAATTTCTTTAACACCGGTCTCTTCAGCTAGATAGTTTTCCCAAAGCCTATGAACTCTAATTACCCTAAGAGCATAAGATCTACCATCGCTCGTCAACGAAATTGATTGATTGTCTAAGGTGGCAAGCTTGGCTTTTTTTAGGCTTTCTACAATTTTTGAAGATTTATCTACCGAAATACCCAGATTCCCAGCAATACTATTAAGTGTAGCTATTAGCTTATGATATTCATAGTCATAAAGATGTTTCAAAGCATCTTCCATTAATATTTTCTTTGTATCCATTGCTGATTTTTTAAAACGAGAATACAATCCAATCTTTGGCCAGATAATTACAAGGATCAAAAATATTAATAATAAGAACAGACTTAATGCAAGAACCGGACTAATTTCAATCATGATAGAGTCCTATAATTCACTTATAAAAATATTGTTTACAACTTTCTCACTAAGCGAATGACTTTCATTGTCAATCTCAATAATAATTGAGTCATCAAAAGTAAGCTTATCTTTAATTTTAATTTTTTTATTCAATGAAATATTAATCTGAGACAAATATTTAATTAGATCAAGGTTTCTGTCATTTACTCTAGAAATTTTATAGTTTTTCCCAATTTCACATTCATTCATTGGAAAATCGTTGGATTCATATCGATAATTACCATCTTTACTTGGAATTGGAGCACCGTGAGGATCAGTATCTGGATAGTTCAAATATTCATCAATTTTATCAATTAGAAAATTTGTCGTTGAGTGTTCAAGCTTTTCGGCTTCCGCATGAACTTCGCCCCAATTCAATCCTAATGTTTCAATTAAGAATAATTCCCAAAGTCTGTGCTTTCTCAGTACATTTACAGCTATTTTTTTACCTTTAGCAAGAATATTAATTCCTTTATACTTCTTGTATTCTACATATCCTTGTTTTGATAATTTATTTGCCATTTCTGAAATTGCAGCACTAGAGACACCAAGTTCTTTTGCTAAAGTGGAAGTCGAAACCATACTTCCGTTTTTCTTTGCTATCCCATAAATAGCTTTTAGATAATTCTCTTTTGATATTGTTGCTGTAATCATGATTTTAATTTAGGCATACTTAAACTAATTATCAAGCATTCTTTACTCATAAATTCAACTCACCTAAAAATAATTGGGAAAAGGGTCATCGTCAGATAGCTTGGTTATCAATGGCTTAATTCATATTTTTGTGCATCAAATAAATTTTATTACTAAAAATGAAAGAATAGACTACTTATGGCTGAAAATCTTAAAGATCAATTTGGAACAATGGCTGCAAAATTATTACCTAATGTTAAATATACGATCGCAGTTGCTAGTGGTAAGGGTGGTGTTGGTAAGAGTACCGTATCTGTAAATCTTGCTTTAGCATTATCAAAACTCGGCTTCAAAGTTGGTTTGTTGGATGCGGATATTTATGGACCTAGCATTCCCTTAATGATGGGCGTTGTTGGTAAACCTCAAATTTATCAGGAAGAAGGAACAAACAAAATGCTTCCACTTGAAAATTACGGTATTAAATTGATGTCTATTGGATTTTTGATTGATGATAATAACCCAGTAATTTGGCGTGGTCCAATGGCTAGTGGAGCCGTAAAGCAATTTATGTCTGATGTTGAATGGGGAGAATTAGATTATCTAATTTATGATCTTCCTCCCGGAACTGGTGATATCCAATTAACTCTTGTCCAAACAATTCCGTTAACAGGATCAATTATTGTCACAACTCCTCAAGAAGTTTCTTTAATTGATGCTAAAAAGGGACTCAAAATGTTTGAAAAAGTAAACGTTCCAGTATATGGAATTGTTGAAAACATGAGTTATTTTATTGCTCCTGATACAGGCAACAGATATGATATATTTGGAGCTGGAGGCGGTGAAACTCTTGCGAAAGAACTTAAAACTGCATTCCTAGGAGGAATACCTCTTGATCCAAGAATAAGAGAAGGTGGGGACAATGGGAAACCAATCGTAAATGAATTGCCTGAAATTGAAGAATCAAAAATTATTATTAAAATTGCTGAAAAACTTAATGAAACAATTTCAGCAAAAAATTCCACTACGACTGATGTAGAAATTGAATTATAGTGTGAAAAAATTTGGTTATTTTTGGCTATTATAGATAAACAAGATGTTGAAAAAATTCTTACTTCCATCAGACCTTATTTGCAGGCTGATGAGGGAGATATAGAATTAATTAACATTACTGAAACGGGAATTGTCGAAGTAAAATTATTAGGCGCTTGTAGTGATTGCCCACTATCCTTAATGACGTTAAGAGCTGGAGTTGAAAGAGCCTTAATGAAAGAAATTCCTGAAATTAGAAGAGTAGAAGCTATTAACTAAAATATTTGGAGAAAAATGAGAAAGAATATTATTGCTGGAAATTGGAAAATGAATAAAGACTTGACGGAAGCGATACAACTAGTTTCTGAATTAAAATCTGAACTTGATGGAAAAACACTAAATGCAGAAGTGATTGTTGCTCCCCCATTTATTGCTCTTGAAACAATCAATTCACTAATAAAAGATACGAATATTAAACTTGCTGCACAAAACATGCATTCTTCTGATTCTGGAGCATTTACTGGTGAGGCATCTGCGAGCATGTTAAAGAGTGTTGGATGTGAATATGTAATTTTAGGTCATTCTGAAAGAAGAACTATTTTTGGTGAATCTGATGAATTTATTAATGAGAAAGTTAAGCAGGCTTTTAAGAATAACATCACACCTATTTTATGTTGTGGAGAATCTCTAGACGAAAGAGAAAATGATACGACTTTTTCGATTATTGAAAATCAAATAAGAGCAGGCTTAAAAGATCTAAGTAATGAACAAATTTCAAAGACAATCATAGCTTATGAACCAATTTGGGCAATTGGCACTGGTAAAACAGCTAGCCCTGAACAAGCTCAAGAAGTACATGCATTTATTAGAAAATTACTTGCAGAATTAACAAACGATGAAGTTTCCGCAAATGTAACTATTCAATATGGTGGTAGTGTAAAACCAGACAATGCTGAAGAATTGCTTTCAAAACCTGATATTGATGGTGCTCTTGTAGGTGGTGCTTGTTTAAAAGCTGATTCATTTAGGGACATCATTTTAAGTGTCTAATAATAATTAATATTAGCTTATTAAGGGTGAATATCAAAAATTCGCCCTTGATTCAGCTAACCTATTATATTATAACAAGTTAACATTTCTTTCCAAGATTGATTTCGCCTCTTTTTTTTAGTATATTTTGAGTCTTTATATTCAAATATTTGTTTTAAATTTATGACTCAAAATCGATTGTTTTTACTCGCCTTTCTTTTAGTATTTAATACTATTAACATTGCACAATTTAAAATAACCCAATTATCTTCTGGATTTGATCAATTAAATGATTCATTATTTTTGGGATTAACTTCTTCACGTAATGTTCAAAATCTAAATAGTGATTGGAAAGTTTTTTTTGCAGAAGAGCCTGATAATTTTTCTCAAATTTCTTTCCCAATTAATTTCACTACGAAAGAATCAATGATTTTCGAAAAACAATTTGATATCACTGCTCAACAGATTGTTAGTAAGCATATAAAACTAAACTTCTTGGGAATTAACTATTCTGCAGAAATTTATGTTAATAATGCAGGCATTTACAAACATCCTGGCGGTGAAATACCTTTTTCCATTGATCTCCCAGATAATATTCTTAATGTGGATTCCCCAAATACCCTTAGAATAAAAATTCAATACCAAATTGATTCTGAAAATACAATACCCTTGCTTCAAAGGTTTTTATTTCCCAAAAATTTTGGCGGTATTCTTCGAGATGTCTATCTCTCTTTTCGTCCAAAAGTGGGAATTGACAAAATTAACTATTCTGTTGATTCTGATAAACGACCTTACGAAGGAAGATTGAATTTTAAAGTGAATCTCAAAGAATTCAGTAAAATTATTTCAGATTCATTATTGCCTAATTATGATGGGAGATTCAAACTAGAAGCTCTTTTACAAATAACAGATGACACATCAAAAATTTACTATAACATTTGGAATATTAATCCATTAAATAAAGATAATTTTAGCAAAGATTTTTACGTTCGTTTGAGAAATATTGTTAAATGGACAAATGAGTCTCCCCTCTCTTATCAAATTTCAATTAAATTAACAAACGGCGGTGGTTTTGTCTTTGATGAACAGAAAGAAATTATCACTTTATTTGATGTTGAAAAGAGAACTAAAGATTTGTTTGTTAATAATGCTCCTTTTGAAATTAATGGAGTAACCTATATAAGGTCTTCCGACCAAAATATTGGTTATCAAGAAATTGAAAAAGATATTAGGTTAATTAAGGAAAGTGGATTTAACACCATTCGATTTAGTAAATCATTCCCACATCCATATGCAGTACATCTTTGTAACAAATATGGTTTGTTCTCACTAATTGAACTTCCACTAAACTCAATACCGGAAAGATTTGCTGAGAACAGTAATTTTGAAGATAGAGTTCAATCATTTTTGCAAAGATCAATTAAATATTATGATGTTTATCCTAACGTAATTGGTTATGGAGTTGGCGGTTCTTATTTGAGCAATTCAAAAACTCATACTGATTTTGTCTCAAAAATGAACTCGTTTATAAAAACAAACTCAAAAAATAGACTTACGTATTCATCTTTTATTGGATTACCAGAAAATAATATTGCTGACACAGATCTATTTGGATTAGAAATTTATGCATCTGACCCAGTTCAATTTGGCGAAAACTTTTCTCAACAAATTTTTTCTGATTCCGTAATATATTTTATAAGTGAAGCAACTTATCCCACACATAATGGTGCAACAAACGGGTATCTTAATAATTATTCGTTTGAAGGGCAGGCTAAATTCTTTAACGATATAATTACTATAACGCGTGAAACCAGTTTAGAAGGATTTATTCTTAACACAATGTTTGATTTTAAAGGTGATTATTCACCTATGTTTTCTGGTTTCAATGAAGAGAACCAGTATAATATTGGTATTTTATCTAGCGAGGAAAACGAATCCAGAATTAGCTATAACTTAATTAAATCAAGACTAAGTTTGGAATCAAAAATTTCTATCCCTATTGGTAGTAATGATGAAGATGCACCTTTATTTTTTATTATCGCTGCACTTATTATATCAGTAATAATTGCGCTATTAATAAATTCTAAAAGAAAATTTAGAGAAGACGCCACACGGGCACTTTTAAGACCATATAATTTCTTTGCTGATATTAGAGATCAGAGAATCTTATCAAGTTTTCATTCAAACATTCTGATGTTCTTGCTAGCTGGTTCCAATGCATTATTAGTAACTATTCTACTATATTTTCTTAAGAATAACATTCTAATAGATAAACTGATTATTTCATTTGGGAATTATGAATTTAGCTCTGTTTTTGGATATTTAGCTTGGAATCCTCAAAAAGCATTTATTTACATTTTTATTGCAACTATAATTATATTTCTATTTATAAGTTTTTTAGTGCATCTAAGTTCATTCTTTGTGAAAACAAGAGTTTTATTTTCAAGTGTTTATTCTGTTGCTATATGGTCATTTCTCCCCTTGGCACTGCTAGTACCAATCGAAGCTGTACTCTATAAAATTCTACTTGCGGACATTAACAATTATGCAATTTATTTAATTTTAATTCTGTTTTTAATTTGGAATATCCAGAGATTCTTAAAAGGTATTTATGTAATATTTGATGTTAGACCACTATTCATTTACACATATGCTTTTTTAACTCTTGCCTTAATAGTTATAGGTTTTGGTCTATATTTTCAATACACTGTTTCAGCATTTGACTATATCAGTCTGGCCATTAAACAATACATAATTTTATAGCGGAAAAATAATTGCATTTATCGAAGTTAGAAATATTTGGTTTCAAATCCTTTGCTAATAAAACTGTTGTAAATTTTACACGCGGTATAACAGGAATAGTTGGTCCTAACGGGTGTGGGAAAACCAACATTGTTGATGCTATAAGGTGGTGTCTTGGTGAGCAAAAAAGTAGTACTCTCAGAAGTGACAAAATGGAAAATGTCATTTTTAACGGTACGCGTAACAAAAAACCAATGGGTATGTCAGAAGTTTCCTTGACAATTCTTAACGATAGGGGGATTTTGCCAACAGACTATGCGGAAGTTACCATTACGAGAAGAATATTTCGATCGGGTGAAAGCGAATATTTATTAAATAAAAACATTTGTCGGCTAAAGGATATAACAAATTTATTTATGGATACTGGAATGGGTACTAATGCCTATTCCGTAATTGAGCTAAAAATGATTGAAACGATCCTCAGTAATAAAGCTGATGAACGTAGACGAATGTTTGAGGAAGCCGCTGGAGTAAATAAATATAAGTTAAGAAGGAGACTTTCGCTTAATAAATTAGATGATGTTAAGAAAGATTTAACACGAGTTAATGACATTGTCTCTGAGGTCGAAAAAACTGTAAAATCATTAGAGAGACAGGCTAAGAAAGCTGATAAGTATAATCAAATCCAAACTGAGCTGAGAGAAAAAGAGCTTGGATTAGCAGAGCGAGAATTTAGTACTTACAGTAAGCAACTTAATAATTTCAGTTCGGATAATGAAATATTGGGTGAAGAAAAAAATAAAATAGACAAAGAAATTAGAGAAATTGAATCTTTACTGATGAATTTTCGACATGAAATTAGCGATATTGAAAAAGATTTCAGAACAAAATCTCAAATCCTCTCTGAATTAAATGATAAGATTCATAATCTTCATAAAAATATTTCTGTTGCAGAGGAAAGATCAAAATCACTACAAAATAATATTAATAGGTTTGAAGAAAATATAAAAGAGTATTCGTTTCAGAAAGAGGAAATTGAGCAAAATATTATTGATTTCAATATAGAAATTGAGGATTTAAATAAACAATTATACTTAAAAGAGAACCAGCTAGGAGAAAGCAAAAACTATCTGGATGAAAAGAAAAATGAATTAACTAAAAATAGATTGGAATTTAGAACTCTTAATGAACGGTTTAATTCAGAACAGCAAGTAGTATCAACTCTTAACAATGAAATTGAAAATAACAAAAAGGCCGTTATTAATTTTAGTACTGCCATTAACAAGTTTGATAATAGCATTCAACAATTAACTTCCGATATAGCAAAAAGTGTTGGGTATCTTGAAGATTTGGATAACGAAAAAAATCAAATTGAAACTAAATTAAAAGAATCTGAAGAAAACTATACTAGAAACGCAGGACAAAAAGAACATTTGGAAAATGAGATTTCTGAATTACGCGTAAAAGAATTAGAAGAAAAAAATCATTCACTAAATGTGAATGATAAAATTGAATTCTTCCAAACCCTTATTAATAATTTAGAAGGCGTTTCACAAGGTTCAAAATCACTTATAGAGAGTGAAGGCTGGACAGGAAATGAGAAAGTCATTTTGGCTGATATTGGCGCACCAAAAGAAGAATATAGATTAGCAATTGAAACTGGATTAAAAAATATACTCAATAATATAATTATTCAATCTTCTGAAGATCTTGAAAGTGCAGTTGAATACTTAAAGAAAAACAACTTGGGAAAAGCTTCATTTCTGATTAATAAAGCATTATCTGAAAAGTCAACGATTTTGGATAAAGTAAATAAGTTTAGTCAAAAAAGAAAAAATAAAAAGATTGAAAATGATAATAGCTTTGTTAATTGGGCTATAAATTATATTGAAACTGAAAGTAAATGGAAACCTTTTTTTGAAACCAGCCTAAAAAATATAGCAATAATAAAGTCGTTAAAAGATGCCATCAAACTCAGTCGTATTTTCCCAGAATTTAGTTTTGTTACAATTGAAGGTGAATTCATTACAAGTTCTGGAATAGTTGAGGCTGGTTCATCAGATAAACTAGAAGATTCATTATTCGGCAGAAGAAAGCTTCTTGAAAACCTTAAGAATGAATACCCAAAATTGGAGATAAACCTCCAAAAACTCAGAGTATTAATCGAAGAGAAAGAGGAAGAAGCTGGTAAAATAAATCTAAAAGTGATTTCAGAGCAGGGCAAAATTTTACTTGGTGAAATAAACAATATTGAGAAGCAAATTTCTCAATTAGAATATGAGAAGGAAAAATCTGGTAAGGATATTGAGAAAATTCAGAATGATATTCAAGATAATGTAAGTGAATCAAATTTGGCTGAAAAAAATATTGCTGGGTTTCTTTCTGAATTAGATAGCAAAATTAATGCTTTGTCTACAAATAAAAATGAGTTGGTGCTTTTTGAAAATCAACTTCAAGAAGAAGAGAATAAATATAGTGAATTACAAACGATTCATAATAGATTGCATGTCGAATTGGAGAGACTAAAAGGTGAAATCCAAAATAAAAATAGCTTGTTGACTAAATCAATTGAGGCTAAAATTTCATTGACAACATCAGTTGACAGACTTAATAACGATATTAGGAATGCTCACCAAGAAATTGAATCTATTACTGCACTAATCGAGGAAAGTCAGTATCAACATGACGAGCTAATTGGGGAAAAGAACATTGGTACTGAAGAAATAAATAAAATAGAAGAACAGCTCAACATCAAAAAAAACGAATCAACTGAAAACGAACAAATACTTAATAATGTTCGTAATGATAGACAGACCACATCGGATAAGATACACGAAATCCGAGTTAAGCAGAGTGAAATATCCATTCGATTTGAGAACCTTGTAAACCATATTAAGGATGAATACAGTATCGAATTGGAATTCAAAGAATTTGAAGATCTTGAAGGGTTTGACTTCAAATTGGTCTCAAGTGAGGTTCATCAGCTGAGAGATAAATTAAAGAATTTAGGACCTATAAACCTTCTTGCATATTCAGAATATGAGGAAGAAAACGAAAGATTACAATTTCTTAATCAACAAAGGACTGATCTAGTTGAATCTGAAAAAGATTTAATAAGAACAATTAAAGAAATTAATGAATCTGCGCAAACGGTATTTTTACAAACGTTTGAAGATATTCGTACAAATTTTAAAAAAATATTTCAGACTTTATTTAATCCTGGAGATGAAGCTGATTTGATTCTTGAAGAGAATGTAGATCCTCTTGAAGGGAAAATCGAAATTATTGCTAAACCAAAAGGAAAACGTCCAACAGGTATTGAACTTCTTTCTGGTGGTGAAAAAACATTAACAGCTACTGCATTATTATTTGCAATTTATTTAGTTAAACCTAGTCCTTTTTGTATTATGGATGAGGTTGATGCTCCGTTAGATGATGCTAATGTCGACAGATTTACAAGATTGCTGAAGGAATTTAGTGATATGACTCAGTTTATTATTGTAACTCATAATAAAAGAACTATGGAAGCTGCCGAAAACATGTATGGTGTTACAATACAGGAAGAAGGTGTCTCAAAATTAGTTGGGGTCCAATTTAATGAAGAAATAGGTGTTTCGGCATAATGAAAAACATTCTTCCAAGAAGATTTAAAATTTACATAGATTTTGATGGTACAATTACCACAAAAGATATTGGCGAGCACATGTTTTTAGAATTTGGCGAACCTAATAAATGTAAAAATATTATTGCTAAATGGTTAGAAGGTGAATTAAATTCAAAACAAGTCTGGATTCAACTCTGTGATACAGTTCATAATTTTGACAAATTAAAATTTGATACGTTTTTAGAAAATTTCTCTATTGATCCTTTTTTTAATGAATTTCTTAAATTTTCAAGAGAAAACAATTTTAATACAACTGTTCTTAGTGATGGATTTGATTATTATATCGATAAAATAAGCAAAAGAGAAAATTTTTCTGATTTAAATATCTACTGCAATAAACTCACTTTTGATGATAATAATAGTTTAGTTCCTTCATTCCCCTACACAGACGAAGAATGTGATAAATGTGCTAATTGCAAAAGAAACCATATTTTAAATTCTTCAAGTGAAGAAGACATAACAATTTATATTGGAGATGGTTGGTCTGATACATGTGCAGCTGAGTACTGCGATTTTATCTTTGCGAAAAAGTCATTGTTAAAATACTGTGAGCAAAATGGATTGCCATATTTTCCATATAATACATTTGAAGATGTGAAAAAAATTGTTGAACAATTGCTCATAAAGAAAAAAATTAAAAAAAGGCACCAAGCGGTACTTAAGCGTAAAGATGCCTATATGCAAGGTTAACTGAAATTATAATCAAGAAGGTGACAATTGAAAAAATTAGCAAAACTTTTATTCAAAATTAGAAGCTATACTCCAATACCATTTGTTGTTGTTATGTTAATTTTTTATGATGGAAATCTAATGAGTTGGATAATTGGATCTACAGTTTTGATCTTAGGAGAACTAATAAGATTATGGGGAGTAACATATGCAGGTAGTTTAACACGCACAACAACTACTGTAAAGGCAAAACAACTTGTTACCAGTGGACCATTTGCTCATGTACGTAATCCACTTTACATCGGGAACATTTTAATGTATGTAGGTTTTGGAATTATTTCGTTAGCTCTATTCCCCTACTTACCAATCTTTGCGCTCGTGTGGTTCATCTTTCAATACATTTTAATTATCAGTATCGAGGAAGAATTTCTTGAGAGTAAGTTCGGATTACAATATGATGAATATAAAAAGCAAGTACCAAAAATTTTTCCAAGACTTACCGCAATGAAGTCAGATAATGATCATATTATTGAACCAAATTTTAAGAAAGGGCTAAAGTCTGAAACTAGAACAATACAGGCGTTATTAGCTGTAGCAGCAATTGCCTTTATAATTCATTTGGTTAAGTAAATGAGTAAGAAACTATTGATTATTGCTGGTGAGGCATCTGGAGATTTACATGGCTCAGCATTGATAAGAGAGTTGAAGGACATAGATAATAGTATAGATATTTTTGGTATTGGTGGTGATAAGATGATAAAGGCTGGTTTAAAGGCAAAATATCACATTAACGACATGTCATTTTTGGGTTTCATTGAAGTAATCAAACATCTGCCTTTTATAAGAAAAGTTAAAAAAGACATGATCGAATTGGTTCAAGAAGAACAAATTAAAAATATAGTTTTAATAGATTATCCTGGTTTCAACTTAAGCATTGCGAAGTCATTTCATAAACTTGGATTAAAAAATATTTATTATATTTCTCCTCAAATCTGGGCTTGGGGAAAAGGAAGAATAAAGAAGATTAAGAAATTGGTTGAGAGGATGATTGTATTCTTCCCTTTTGAGCAAAAATTATACAATTCAAAAAATGTGAGTTCAGATTTTGTTGGACATCCTTTGGCTAAAGTGATTGATGAATATATTTTTCTAACGAAAGAGCAAATATTATCCAAATATAATCTGGATTCTAAAAAAGAAATCTTGCTTTTGCTACCCGGAAGTAGAAGGCAAGAACTTGATAAAATTTTAAATGATGTTTTAAGTGCCGCTAAAAGAATATCTGAACAATTTAATTTGCAAACTATAATTGCTTGTGCAGATAATATTGATGAGAAATATTTTAAGTCGTTTAGCGAAAAGTTTAATTTCACTATAATAAAAGGTGACACGTATAATTTGCTAAAAAATTCAAAATTTGCTATCGTAAAATCTGGGACTTCTACACTTGAAGCTGGAATTATTGGGACGCCATTTATTGTTGTTTACAAAACAAATTATTTTACTTATTTGATCGGTAAAGCACTAATTAAAATTAAAAATATTGCCTTGGCTAACATAGTTGCAGAGAAAACTGTTGTCAAAGAATTAATTCAGCAAGATGTTAATCCTAATAAAATTTATGAAGAAAGTAATTATATTCTTTCCCAAGAAAGTAAGTATGAAGAGTTGAAGATTGAATTGAGTAAAATAAAATCGAAGTTAAGTACTGAAGGAAATCCGAGTAGAAAAGCAGCAGAAATTATTTATGCTGAATTGAATGCAATATAGATCGATAAAAAAAAAAATTCTCAGGTTTATTGGAAATAAATTTGCCAGATTTGCAGTCAGCATTCTTTGCAAATCTTTAAGGATTGAAGAAAAAAATAAATCTTCAGTTAGCAGTCTACTGGAACAGAATCAAAATATGGTCTTTGCTTTTTGGCATGGAACAATGTTAGTTCCTTGGTACTTAGTTAAAAATTTTTCGCCTAGCACCATAATTAGCAAAAGCAAGGACGGTGATTTACTTGCAAAAATTCTAGAGAATTGGGATTACAATGTTAAAAGGGGATCAAGCAGTAATGGCGGGAAAGAAGTTCTTGAAGAATTGATAAAAGCGGCTAAAAATAATAGAAATATTGCTATTACTCCAGATGGACCTAGAGGCCCAGAAAAGGTTATGAAAGCAGGAGGAGTAATCATAGCTAAAAAAGTTCAAATTCCTTTGATTCTAATTGGAGTTGATTATAAAATAAAGATAGCGTTGAATAGCTGGGATAAATTAGAAATACCTTTTTTTTTTAGTAGGGCTAATATTATATACTCTGATCCAATATTTATTGATGAGAACTTATCGTATGAAGAGACTGATAATAAAATAAAAGAAATTGGTAATAAATTAACAATGATTCAAAACAAAGCAGAGCAGAATTGATAACTTTTTTAAGAATTATATTATCTCCTTTTACATTTATTTACAAACTTATTGTAAATATTAGGAATAGCCTGTTTGATAAGAATATATTTAAACAAGTTTTTGTAAATGCAAAAGTAATATCAGTCGGTAATTTAACAGTTGGTGGTTCTGGCAAAACTCCTCTGGTCATAAATATTACGAAACATTTAAAATCAAAATCAAAAAAAGTTGGTGTTTTAAGTAGAGGTTATGGTAGAAACACTAAAGGATATAAATTGGTTTCTGATGGTGATAATTTCTTTATTAATGTAAATGACGCTGGAGATGAAATTTATTTAGTTTCTCAAGAGTGTAAAGTTCCTTCTGCTGTATCAGAACAAAGAGTTTTGGGTGCAAATAAATTTTTAAATGAAATTGATCTGGAAGTTCTGGTTTTGGATGATGCTTTTCAACACAGATGGATTGGTAGAGATTTTGATATCCTTATGATAGATCAATGGTTTTTAAGTAATGTAAATTCTTTCGATCAAAGACTATTACCTTTAGGAATAATGCGTGAACCTTTTGAATCAATTATAAGAACAGATGCAATTATAATTAATAGAAAATTCTCTCAGAAGATAACAATTCCTAGTAAAATTAAAAAGTATTTGCTTAGTAAGGAAGTTTTCTATTGTTACTATAAAATTACTGGCATTTTTGATGTAAAAACTAATAAAAGGTATGATACTGAAGAATTTGAAGGTCAACACAGTCTTGTAGTTTGCGGAATTGCAAGACCGGATTCTTTTTTAAGAACTTTGACTGATAACGAAATCAACATAAAAAATAAACTGATATTTACTGATCACAAAGAATACACGGTTAAAGAAATAGAAAATATTAGAAAAAAATTTTACGATACAAATTCTCACTCTGTATTAACCACACAAAAAGATGCTGTAAAGTTGTTGCAGTTTAGTAAACAGTTGGATGACATTGATATTTATTATCTCAAAATCGATCTGGAATTTGAGAAACCAAAAAAGTTTTATGATTTACTTCATAAGAAAATTTTAAATTAATTTACTAACATAATATAATCGAGGCAAAGAATGACAAAGAAAAAAAACGCTAAGTATGTTTATTATTTTGGAGGCAAAAAAGCCGATGGAAAAGCAAAAATGAAAAACTTACTTGGTGGTAAAGGAGCTAACCTTGCAGAAATGGTTAACATCGGTTTACCAGTACCAGCCGGCTTTACTATTACAACAGACGTATGTACATACTTTTATGATAATAAGAAAAAATATCCTAAAGAGTTAGAGAAGCAAGTTTTAGCATCTATAAAAAAAATTGAAAAAGAGATGGGTGCAAAATTTGGTGATAAAAAAAATCCGTTATTACTTTCAATAAGGAGTGGTTCAAGAGCTTCAATGCCAGGCATGATGGATACTATTTTGAATTTAGGATTAAATGATACAACAGTTGAAGCATTAATCAAAAAAACAAACAATCCCAGATTTGTTTATGATTCATACAGAAGATTTGTTCAGATGTATGGTGATGTTGTTTTAGGATTACAACCAGAAGATAAACATGACTTAGATCCTTTTGAAGTAATTCTTGATGCAAAAAAGAAAAAAAACAAATTAACAAAAGACACAGATTTAACAGCAGAACATTTAAAAGAATTAGTTCAAGAATTCAAAGACGAAATAAAGAAACAAACTGGCCATAGTTTCCCTACTGATCCTATGAAACAAATGTGGGGAGCAGTTGGAGCTGTATTCCAATCATGGATGAATGAAAGAGCAATTGTTTATAGAAAACTAAATGATATTCCAGCTGAATGGGGTACTGCCGTAAATATTCAATCAATGGTATTTGGTAACATGGGTGAAGATTCTGGAACAGGTGTTGCATTTACAAGAGATCCTGCTTCTGGTAAAAACATATTTTATGGTGAATATTTATTTAATGCTCAAGGCGAAGATGTAGTTGCAGGTGTAAGAACACCTCATGAAATTGGTGAACTTAAGAAAGACAATAAAAAACTCTACAAAGAACTTGATGATATTCGTCTTAAATTAGAAAAACATTACAAAGATATGTTGGACGTGGAATTTACTATTCAACAAGGTAAATTATGGATGCTTCAAGCAAGAGTTGGAAAAAGAACCGGATTTGCTGCAATTCAAATAGCTGTTGATATGGTTAGAGAAAAGCTTATCTCTAAAAATGAAGCTTTGTTAAGAATTGATCCAGAGCAATTAAATCAATTATTAAGACCAATTTTTGATACAGAACAAAAAGGAAAAGCTATCGCAGGTGGCAAATTACTTGCAAAAGGATTAAATGCTGGTCCAGGTGCAGCAGCTGGTAGGGTCGCTTTTTCTGCTCAAGATGCCGAAATAATGGCAAATAAAGGAGACAAAGTAATACTTGTCAGAATTGAAACTTCTCCTGAAGATATAAAAGGTATGAATGCTTCTGAAGGTATCTTGACTGCAAAAGGTGGTATGACTTCCCATGCTGCTTTGGTTGCAAGACAAATGGGTAAAGTTTGTGTTGCAGGTTGCGGTGTTTTAAATATCGATTATAAAAAAGGAACAATGAAGGTTCAGGACTCACCTATTGTTATTAAGGAAGGTGATTATATCTCAATCGATGGTTCAACTGGAGAAGTTATAGCCGGAGAAATTAAAACAAAACCTTCTGAAGTTGTACAAGTACTAATAACAAAAGAATTAGAACCAAAAAAATCTAAAGTATACAAAACATATAAAGATTTAATGGATTGGGCAGATAAAGTTAGAACTTTGGGAGTAAGAACTAATGCAGACGAACCAGATCAATCAGCTAATGCAATAGCATTTGGAGCTGAAGGTATTGGTCTTACAAGAACAGAACATATGTTCTTCGAAGGCGACAGAATTATTGCAGTCCGTGAAATGATTCTTGCTGATGACGAAGCCGGAAGAAAAGCTGCATTAGCCAAATTATTGCCTCATCAAAGAAAAGATTTTGAAGGTATATTTAAGGTAATGAAAGGACGCCCTGTAACAATCAGAACACTAGATCCTCCTTTACATGAATTCTTACCTCATGAAGATAAAGATATAAAAGTTATGGCAGATACTATGGGAATTTCTGTTAAGCAGGTTAAAGATAAAATTGAGTCACTTCATGAATTTAACCCAATGTTAGGATTTAGAGGATGTCGTTTAGGAACTGCATATCCTGAAATTACTGAAATGCAAGCCCGCGCTATTCTTGAAGCTGCTGTAAATGTCGCTAAAAAAGGGATTAAAGTTAAACCAGAAATTATGATTCCTTTGGTTAGTCATATAAATGAATTAAAGATTCAAGAAGGTATAGTTAGAAAAGTAGCAAAAGAAGTATTCAAAGAAAAAGGCAAAAAAATTAGCTATCTTGTCGGAACAATGATTGAACTGCCAAGAGCTGCATTAACAGCTGATGAAATTGCAGAAACTGCAGAATTCTTTAGTTTTGGAACAAATGATCTAACTCAAACTACATTTGGGTTATCGAGAGATGATGCAGGTAAATTCTTGCCAATGTATGTTGATAAAGAAATATTACCAAGGGATCCATTTGAGAGTATTGATAAAAATGGTGTAGGCCAATTAGTTGAAATTGGAACAACAAAAGGCAGAAGCGTTAATCCAAAACTTAAAGTTGGTATCTGTGGTGAACATGGTGGTGAGCCTGAATCAGTAGAATTCTGTCATAGAGTTGGATTAAATTATGTTAGCTGTTCCCCATTTAGAGTTCCTATTGCAAGGTTAGCAGCGGCAAGAGCAGCATTAAAAAGTATGAAATAGTATTAATTAGTTTACACCAAGCTTACTCTCAGTAAGCTTGGTGTATTTATATTTACAATTTCATTTGGAACAATCAACGTATACCAAATGGTATAATTGCTTGTGAATATGAAATTGTATAATATGTATCGAACATAGGAGTATCAATGAAATTATCTGAATTTAAATATATCATGCCCAAAACGGCAATTGCTAAATTTCCTACTAAACCAAGAGATGAAGCAAAGCTTATGGTCTTTGAAAAAAATTCAACTAATGTTGAGCACAAAAAGTTTAAGGATGTAGTTGATTATATGTCTAAAGGAGACGTTCTTGTGGTTAACCAGACAAAGGTTATGCAAGCACGTTTATATGGACACAAAGAACGAACGAATGCTAAAATAGAAGTTTTTGTTCTTCGTGAGTTAAACAGAGAAGAAAATATTTGGGATGTTATTGTTGATCCCGCAAGAAAAGTTAGAATTGGTAATCGTATCTATTTTAACGATAAACTATGGTGTGAAGTTATTGACAACACGACTTCACGTGGTAGAACTGTTAGAATTAATTACGAGGGTGATGATATTTACAAGGCAATTGAAAAAATTGGACAAACACCATTACCACCATACATAAAAAGAGCTACTGAAAAGTCTGATAGAGATGATTATCAAACAATGTTTGCAGAAGTTGATGGTTCTGTTGCAGCTCCCACAGCCGCCTTGCATTTTACAAATGATCTAATAAAAAAAATCAAAAAAAAGGGAATTAAGATTGTCCCTGTAATTTTGCATATAGGTTTAGGTACATTTAGACCCGTAGAGGTTGAAGATTTAACAAAGCACAAGATGGATTCAGAATACTTTGAAATCCCTGATGAAACTGCCAATGTTGTTAACGATGCCTTGAAAGCTAAGAAGAATATATTTGTTACCGGAACAAGTACGACACGAGCTCTAGAAAGTAGTGTAACCGCTGAGGGCTTTGTAAAACCAAATTACGGTTGGACTGACAAATTTATCTTTCCACAATATGAATTTAAAATTGCTACAAAGCTTATTACAAACTTCCATCAACCGGAATCTACTTTATTGATGCTCGCAGCTGCATTTGGTGGTTATGATGCAGTTATGAAAAACTACAAAAAAGCGTTAAAAGAAAAGTACAGATTTTTGAGTTATGGTGATGCAATGTTGATTACCTAAAATGAAAACTGTTGCTATTATTCCTTCTGGTGGAATTGGATCCAGATTTAATTCCCCAATACCTAAACAGTATGTTAAAGTATTGGGGAAAGAATTAATTGTTTATACACTCACTGTTTTCCAAAATTGCAATCTTATTGACGAAATTATTATTCCTGCCGATGAATCTTATTTTGATTTATTATATCATATTAAAGAAAAGTATAACTTTTCAAAAATTTTAAAGATTATCAAAGCTGGAAAAGAAAGACAAGATTCTGTTTTCAACGGACTACACTCAAGTGATTTTAAGCATGAGGATCTAGTTGTAGTTCACGATGCTGCAAGACCATTAGTCTCACAGACACTTTTAGAAACAGCTATAGAAAACGCTAAGAAATTCGATAGTATTGTTGTTGCAATTAAAGCAAGAGATACGTTGATAGAGGCAAATGATAGAGTAATTGATTATATAGACAGATCAAAAATTTATTATGCTCAAACACCTCAAATTTTTAGATACAATATTTTGGAAGAGTCATTTAGGATTGCACAGAAGAATAATTTTATTGGAACAGATGAATCAATGTTAGTAAAAAATGCTGATTTTGACGTTAAAATTGTAGAGGGTGAGTTTCAAAACTTTAAAATCACTACAAAATCTGATTTAGAATCATTTAAAAAACTTATCACCTAAAATTATCATTTTATTATGTATTGCTAATAATATAAGATTTATATAATTTTGGTTAATTTTTGAGGAATTTATGGCTAATCTTCTTTTTATTGTAGTTCTTTCATATTTAGTAGGTTCTATACCTATAAGTATAATTCTTACCAAATTAATTAAGGGCGTTGACATAAGGAATTATGGAAGTGGAAATGCAGGCGGAACTAATGTTTCAAGAGTATTGGGCAAAAAATACGGTATCCTAGTTATTCTTCTAGATGCCATGAAAGGTGTAATTGCCGTTATTTTAATTTCAAGATTATATTTAGGGAGCTTCCCTTTTCCAAATACAACACCATTTGATGAATTTACTTTAGTACAAATTATGGCAGGTATTGCGGCTGTTATTGGACACATATGGACTATTTTTGCCGGCTTTAAAGGTGGCAAAGGTATTGCAACTGGTTTAGGTGTTCTTATATCAATTGTAACACTGGATATGCTATTAGGATTAGGCGTATTTCTTGGCGTAATGTATATTTCAAAATATATTTCACTTGCTTCAATATCAGCAGCTGTATCCGTTCCAATAATAATGGTTATCAGGGAGAACGTTTTTGGTGTTGATATTGCAAGTTATCATACAATATTGCCATTTGTAATCGGACTGGCGTTATTAGTTATATATACTCATAGAGCGAATTTAGAAAGGTTACTAAGCGGAAGTGAAAATAAAATATCACTCTCAAAAAAGAAAAAATAACACATGCGAATTTCTGTTTTAGGTGCAGGTAGCTGGGGTACTGCTCTATCCCTTATTCTTCATTCCAATGGTCATGACGTAACTCTCTGGGAATATAAGAGTGGTTATTTCAGCACACTTAAAAGAACTAGAGAAAACAAAATCTATCTTCCAAAAATTAAAATTCCAAAAGAAATATTAATAACTAATTCACTTAAGGAAGGTTGTGAAAACCAGCATATGATTATTCTGGCCATACCATCGCAGTTCATAAGAAGTGTTTTAGTGAATGCAAAAAAGTACAACTTATCTGACACGACCTTAGTCAGTGTAGCAAAAGGAATTGAGAAAGATACACTTTTTACTGTTTCTCAAATAATTAAAGACGAACTACCTAATATTGAATCAAAATATATTGGAGTTCTTTCAGGGCCAAGCCATGCTGAAGAAGTAGCTCGAAAGATTCCCACAGCTGTAGTTTCTGCATCAACTGAATTAGATACTGCTAAGCAAATACAGGCTGCATTCATCACATCCTATTTTAGAGTGTACCACTCAACTGATTTAATTGGAGTTGAGTTAGGTGGAGCACTTAAAAATGTGATTGCTATTGGCGCTGGAATGGTTGATGGTGCTCAATTTGGAGATAACACCAAAGCAGCAATAATGACACGTGGGATTGCTGAAATTTCAAGGATTGGGACTGAAATGGGCGCCCAACCAGAAACGTTTTCCGGATTGTCTGGAGTGGGCGATTTAATTGTTACTTGTATGAGTAAACATAGTCGTAATAGATATGTTGGTGAACAAATTGGTTCCGGTAAAAAATTAAAAACTGTTCTTAAATCAATGCAAATGGTAGCGGAAGGTGTTGCAACCTGCCAATCTGCTCATGAACTTGCGAGAAAACATAACGTGAAGACACCGATTGTTGATGCTGTTTACGGATCATTATTTATGGATAAAGATCCAATAAAAGGCACTTATGATTTAATGGCTAGGGATATGAAATCTGAACACTAATCACGAATGGTGTTTAAATCTTATTATTTTTCCTATCAAATAAATCTTACTTATTATGCAATCCAAATCATTATCAGATCCAATTCAATATCTCAGCGGTGTTGGTCCTAAAAGAGCTGATTCTTTTAAGGCCATGGGCATTAATACCATTGAAAATCTATTATTTTATTTCCCTACAAAATATTTAGATCGTAGCAATATTTTAACAACAGCCAAGTTACTCGAACATGTAATTAATGGATATGACGGTGAAGTTACTGTTGTTGCTAGAGTTACTTCAACTGAAGTGATTCGATATAGGAAAAAACAAATTTTTAAAGTTCAATTCAAGGATGATAAAGGTTTTTTTGAATGCGTTTGGTTCAAAGGAATTAAATTCTTCAAAACACTTTTCAAAGAATCTGATACCTATGCAGTTTCTGGGAAACCTTCATTAACAAGGTATGGCAATTTACAATTTGCACATCCCGATTTTGATAAATTTTCTGATGATGAAAGCAATGACTTTACAAGTACAGGAAAGATAATTCCGTTTTATTCAATCCCGCAAGATTTAAAATCAAAAAATGTGGGAGACATTGGCTTACGGAAAATGATTAAAAAAGCCGTTGATGAATATACAGATTTTCTAGTAGAAACCTTACCGGTTCAATTGGTTCAATCTAATCAACTACTTGATATTAAAACTGCTGTTAGGAATATTCATTTCCCCGATAGTGAAGATGATCTTTCACAATCCCAAAACAGATTTAAATACGAAGAGCTTTTTTATATTGAAACGATAGTTGCACTAAGAAAATACAATTATCTTGAGAAAACTAATGGAATAAAATTTACTATTCACACTGAATTAATCAAAAACTTTTTGGATACTCTATCGTTTGAACTTACCGATGACCAACTTAATGTCCTAAGCGATATTAAACTTGATATGAAAAATATAAAGCCAATGAATCGATTACTTCAAGGGGATGTTGGAAGTGGGAAAACAATTGTAGCTTTAATTAGTGTTTTAATTGCAGTTAGCAATGGTCATCAAGCTGTGATAATGGCACCTACTGAAATACTAGCTGATCAGCATCATCAATCTATTACAAAATTGTTAAAAGATTTCAACTATTCTGTAGAATTACTAATAGGTGGGACAAAGAAAAGTGAAAAGAACCAGATTAAAGAAAGCATTCAAAACGGAAAGTGTAATATTCTAATAGGTACTCACGCTCTTATTGAGGAGGATGTTGATTTCACATCTCTCGGCTTGGTTGTAATAGATGAGCAACATCGGTTTGGAGTTGCGCATAGAGGTAAATTAATTAAAAAAGGAATTGCTCCTGATGTTTTAATTATGACAGCAACGCCTATTCCAAGAACTTTGACAATGACGTTATATGGCGACTTAGACTTATCTTTAATAAAAGAATTGCCTAAAAATAGAATGCCGATAAAAACGGCTTTACGTGGGGAGCATAGTTTACCCGATATTTTCAAATTCATTAATGATAAGCACGAATCTGGATATCAATCTTTTATCGTTTATCCACTTGTTGAAGACTCGGAGAAGTTGGATTTAAAGGCAGCTGAAGTTCATTACAGCGAGCTTAAAGAAACTTTGTTGAAGGATTTGAATATTGGCTTACTGCATGGAAGAATGAATTGGAAAGAGAAAGATGAGACCATGCAGAGATTTAAGAATAAAGAGTTTGACGTACTTATATCAACGACAGTAATTGAAGTTGGGATTGATATTCCTGATGCTAATATAATCATAATAAATGATGCTGAAAGATTTGGTCTTTCACAATTGCATCAATTAAGAGGAAGGGTTGGAAGAGGTACTGTTCAAGCATACTGCATTTTAATTACTAAAGATGAACTCGCTGCCAAAACGAGAAATTTTAATTATAATTTTGATTATTTGTCTAAGTCTCAAATAGAATTTCACAAATCAAAAATCAGATTAAATGCCATGGTGAATCATAATAGTGGATTCGATCTTTCTGAAGTGGATTTAAAACTTAGGGGACCCGGAGATATATTTGGTAAAATGCAAAGCGGTTTTCCAAAACTGATTTTTGCAGATTTAACTACAGACCAGGATATTCTTATAAATGCAAAAAATGATGCATTTAATATAATTGAGAATGATTCTAAATTAGCAAAAAAAGAAAATTACATGATTAAAAAGAAACTTACAGAATACTATTCAGAGAACTTGCAGTATTCATTGATTGGTTAAAATTTACTCAACAATCTTTATTAAATCTTTCTCCAAAGTTAAAATTGGAGTTTCTATTATCCTTCCGATTTCCTTTCCATTTTCATACACAATAAAAGTAGGTACGTATTCAATATTAAGATCATCAACCTCATCATAAAGCCCTTTTTTATCTCTATCCACACAAATAAAAAAAAGTTTGTCTTCTGGGAAACCAATAAAATCTAGAATCTTAATAAATCTTGGTACTTCTCTTCTACTATCACTGCACCAAGTTCCAAGTACAATTTTAATAATCTTTCCTTCATAATTATTATTAGACTTGTTTAGTAACTTGGTATCAACATCATAATTTGTATATTCTGAATTAAACCACCCCGCAAAATTACTATCTTGAAAGTTTTCTCTCGTAATAGTACCTACAAACATTGATTTATCAGAACTTCCATATTGCACTATCTCATATTCTTGACTAAAAATAATTGTGGATATAAAAAACAAAATTAAAAATTTAACTATCACTATTTTCCCCTGTTCCCATTATTTAAGGCACGTATATCTAAGCCCCAATAAAGTTTTTTT